>Ga0116122_1000111_pt1 | contig 49366 bp, 62 predicted proteins | sample June2015DPH_13_5_FD_89726 | JGI IMG/M metagenome (GOLD analysis project Ga0116122, IMG submission 89726) | Peatland microbial communities from SPRUCE experiment site at the Marcell Experimental Forest, Minnesota, USA - June2015DPH_13_40 | ecosystem: Environmental > Terrestrial > Soil > Wetlands...
ACAGCCAATTGACGGATATGGCCTGTTTTTGCATCGGAACCTGAATGAGTGCTCGTTTTCATGCATAATTATTTACACTATTCCGGCAAAAATGCACCATAATTATTGCACTGAGTAGTAATTTAGGCTCATGACCAGGTCGAGAAATAATAAAAATTATCCTCTGGTGGCGGTGTTGCTGGGCCCCACTGCGGTGGGCAAGAGCGCCATCGCCCTGGAATTGGCCCGCAGGCTGGGGGCGGAGATCGTCAACGCCGACTCCCTCCAGGTCTACCGCGAGCTTAATATCGGCACCGCCAAGCCCAGCCCGGCGGAACGCCTCCTTGTGCCCCATCACCTGGTGGACGTGGCCGCCCCCCCGGAACCTTATGACGCGGCCCGCTACTCCCGGGAGGGCCGGGCCGTGCTGGCCGCCCTCCACGCACGAGGCATACCGCCCCTGGTGGTGGGGGGCAGCGGCCTCTATCTCAAGGCCCTTCTCTACGGCCTCTTTGAGGAGGGCTCGCCCCGGGGGGAAATCCGGCTGCGCCTGAAGAGGGAGCTTACCGATCTGGGGCCCCTCCTCCTGCACCGGCGCCTGGCGGCCCTGGACCCGATCACCGCCGGCCGCCTGCACCCCCACGACCGCTACCGGATCCTCCGGGCCCTGGAGGTTATGGAGGCCAGCGGCCGGCCCCTCTCGGAACTTTTCCAGGCCCATCGCTTCCGGCACTGCCCCTACCGCATCCTGAAGCTGGGCCTCAGGCTTCCCCGGGAGGAACTTAAGTCAAGGATCGCCCTGCGCCTGAAGGCCATGCTGTCCCAGGGATTTCTTCAGGAGGTGGAGGAGCTGCTGCGGCGTTATCCCCCGGACCTGAAGCCCTTGCAGTCTCTGGGCTACCGGCACTTGCGCCAATACCTCCAGGGGGAGCGGTCCTGGGAGGAGTCCATCGCCGCACTTGAGGTGGACACCCGGCGCTATGCCAAGCGCCAGCTTACCTGGTTCCGGGCCGACCCGGAGATCAACTGGTTTCACCCGGATCAACTGGAGGAGATGGCAGCCGCGCTGGCAGGGTTTTTCGCCGTGTAGGGGCGGGTTTAAAACCCGCCCCTACGGACTGGGGAAATGTCCGGCCGCCCCGGCCATTCTCCTTGCATCAGCGGCGCAAATGCGCTAATTTTTAAGCGATTGGCACCAGTCCTGAAGCGGCGGCACGCGGCCCCCTCTTCCCCTAAGGATTTTATTTATAAAAGGTTTTGCCTTTCTCGGTTAACTCCCATACACCATGAGGGGCATTTTCATTAAATACCCCCACTTTTTTCAGCTCAAACTTCGCCCAATCAGCATTTTTTACCCAGCGAATTTCTCCTGAAGATATGAATTCGCGCTCTCAAAAATTTTTCATTTTTTCCCTAATCATTGCATCCATAGCGTATTCAGGCTAAATATTAACCAAGATCTGAAACTCAAAACTGGGCGACTCAATCACAGGCTGGAAGCCTGTGCCACTGCCGCCCCTACATCTCGAACTCAGATATGTGGCTCTATCTCAGCAAAAGACTACTGTTGATGATTCCCATGCTCCTGGGCATCACCCTGGTCTCCTTCCTGGTGATCCACCTGGCCCCGGGCACCCCCACGGAGTTGCAGACCACCATGAACCCCAAGGCGTCGGTAGAGGCCCAGAAGCGCCTGCGGGAGCTCTACGGTCTGGACCAGCCCTTGCAGGTGCAGTACTGGGAATGGCTCAAACGCATCAGCCGCCTGGACTTCGGCCGCTCCTTCTCCCCGGATCGGCGTCCGGTGTGGGACAAGATCCGGGAGCGCATCGGCGTCACCCTGGGTCTCAATCTCCTGAGCCTGCTGATCATTTTGGCGGTGGGCTTGCCCTTGGGGGTGCTGGCCGCCCAGCGGGCCCATTCCTGGTTCGACAAAGGCACCACCCTGTTGGTCTTTTTCGGCTTCGCCATGCCTTCCTTCTGGCTGGCCTTGCTGCTGATGCTGTTCTTCGGGGTCTACCTGGACTGGCTGCCCATCTCCGGCCTCACCTCCCTGGGCTTCTCCCATCTTTCCTTCTGGGAAAAGTTTAGGGACCTGGGGGCCCACGTCACCCTGCCGGTGCTGGGGTCCGCCTTCATGGGCCTGGCCGGCGTGTCCCGCTACATGCGGGGCAGCATGCTGGAGGTGCTTGGCCAGGACTACATCACCACCGCCAGGGCCAAAGGGCTGCCGGAGTGGGTGGTCATCTTCAAGCACGCCCTGCGCAATGCCTTGCTGCCGGTGATCACCATACTGGGGTTCAGCCTGCCGGGCCTCATTGGCGGCAGCGTCATCTTCGAGACCATCTTCGCCATTCCCGGCATGGGGCAGTTGCTTTGGTGGGCGGTGATGGCCCGGGATTATCCGGTGGTGATGGGAGAGCTGGTCATCGTGGCCTTCCTCACCCTGCTAGGCAACCTGCTGGCGGACCTGGCTTACGGACTGGCGGACCCGCGGATCAGGATGGGATGATCATGAGAATCAGCGAATTCTGGGTTCGTCTCTGGCGCAACCGCCTGGCCATAAGTGGCCTGGCCCTGGTCTTGGGCCTGTTTGCCGTGGCCCTGCTGGCCCGCTGGCTGGCCCCCTACGACCCCGACTTTATTGACCTGAAGCAGGTGCTCATGCCGCCCAGCCCGGCCCACCTGCTGGGCACCGACACCCTGGGCCGGGATGTCTTGAGCCGCATCATCTTCGGCGCCCGGGTCTCGCTGCTGGTGGGCTTTGTGGCGGTGGGGATCGCCACCCTGATCGGCTTGCTGGTAGGGGCCCTGGCGGGTTACTACGGCGGGGTGCTGGACCAGATCCTCATGCGCCTGGTGGACCTGATGCTCTGTTTCCCCACGATCTTCCTGATCCTGGCGGTGATCGCGGTGCTGGGGCCCAACATCTGGAACATCATGGCGGTCATCGGCCTCACCAGTTGGATGGGGGTGGCGCGGCTGGTACGGGCGGAGTTTCTCTCTCTGCGGGAGCGGGAATTCGTGGTGGCGGCCAGGGCCCTGGGAGCCTCGGACGCCCGCCTCATCTGGCGGCACCTGCTGCCCAACGCCCTGACCCCGGTGATGGTCTCCGCCACCCTGGGGGTGGCCGGGGCCATCCTGGTGGAGAGCTCCCTGAGCTTCCTGGGCCTGGGGGTGCAGCCCCCCACCCCCAGTTGGGGCAACATGCTCACCATGGGCAAGGACAACATCGAGATCGCCTGGTGGCTCTCGGTCTTTCCCGGCCTGGCGATCCTGGTGACGGTGATGAGCTACAACCTCCTGGGCGAAGGCATCCGCGAGGCCATTGACCCCCGCCTGCGGGACTGATTTCCGGGGCGCCGGACCTGTTTGCTAACCCCTTAGATAATCCACTTCTCCTGGTTACCCCTTCGTTGGCCCCAGAGGAATTCGGGCCGCCAGAGGTGAGCTGCCGAAAAATCCGCCATCAGTCCCGAATATCCGGGGATAGTATTTGACAAGCGGAGAACAGTAATTATCATGCGGTGTGAGGGCGGCTCCTACTTTACCAAATTCGGCATTTTAACCTTACGGGAGAGCGATATGAAAAGGACGCAGATTAAAGTCATTTGCCTGGCGCTGGTCCTGGCCCTGTGCGGGGCGGGAGTAGCCTTGGCCGCCGATGAAGGCAAGGCCTTGAGTGACAGCTTTACCCTGATCTCTCAAGGAAAATACGTCCAGGCCCAGAAACTGTTGGATCAGGTCCTGGCCAAGGACCCCGGCAACCCTCTGGCCCTGAATAACCTGGCCACGGTGATGGTCGGCATGAAAAAATTCGATAAGGCCGAAACCTATTTGAAACAGGCCCTCCCCAAGGCCCAAGGCTACATGGTTGAGGCCAACCGGATGTGCCGCGTGGACAACATCTGCATGGCCTTCAAACCGGTCTCCGGAAAAACGGGCAATCAGGATCTGGGGCCTTTAATCAAGATGAACATCGAGATGGTCCAAGGGTTGATGACAGCAAGTCCCATCCCTGGCAAAGGCCCGAGGTAAACTCTTTTTTAGCTCTCAGCTTTCAGCGGTCAGCTTTCAGCTTTTTGCCTTTAGCTGATAGCTGACAGCCGATAGCTGATAGCTGTTCTTTATACTGCCGCCCCTTGTGGCCCCTTCCCGGGGCCTTTTTTTGGGGGTTTCCGGTTTTCGGTAAAGGCTGGAAGCTGGCGCTTGGGGCTGGGAAGATTGGCAGTGGTACTCAGCCCCCTTATTTTTAAAGAATGTCCCCGTGAAAGTGAGGGAGAGAGATGAGGCTTCTCCGACTAACCGGCCTGGCGATTCTGGTAACGGTGATGAGCTACAACCTCCTGGGCGAAGGCATCCGCGAGGCCATTGACCCCCGCCTGCGGGACTGATTTCCGGGGCGCCGGACCTGTTTGCTAACCCCTTAGATAATCCACTTCTCCGGGTTACCCCTTCGTTGGCCCCAGAGGAATTCGGGCCGCCAGGGGCGAGCTGCCGAAAAATCCGCCATCAGTCCCGAATATCCGGGGATATTATTTGACAAGCGGAGAACAGTAACTATCTTGCGGTGTGAGGGCGGCTTTCACTTACCAAATTTGGCATTTTAACCTTAAGGGAGAACGACATGAAAAGGATGCAGATTAAAGTCATTTGCCTGGCGCTGGTCCTGGCCCTGTGTGGGGCGGGAATGGCCATGGCCGCCGATGAAACCAAGGCCTTGAGTGACAGCTATAACCTGATCTCTCAAGGAAAATACGCCCAGGCCCAGAAACTGTTGGATGGGGTCCTGGCCAAGGACCCCGGCAACCCTCTGGCCCTGAATAACCTGGCCGCGGTGATGGTCGGCATGAAAAAATTCGATAAGGCTGATACCTATTTGAATCAGGCCCTCCCCAAGGCCCAAGGCTACATGGTTGAGGTCAACCGGGTGTGCACCGTGGGCAACATTTGCGTGGCCCTCAAACCGGTCTCCGGAAAAACGGGCAATCAGGATCTGGGGCCTTTAATCAAGATGAACATCGAGATGGTCCAAGGGATGATGACAGCAAGTCCCATCCCTGGCAAAGGCCTGAGGTAAACGCTTCTTAAACTGCCGCCCCATTTTGGCCCCTTCCCGGGGCCTTTTTTTTGGGGTTTCCAGTTTTCGGTAAAGGATGGAAGCTGGCGCTTGGGGCTGGGGAGATTGACAGTGGTACTCAGCCCCCTTATTTTTGAAGAACGTCCCCGTGAAAGTGAGGGAGAGAGATGAGGCTTCTCCGGCTAACCGTCCTGCCGCTCCCGGTGAGCCTGCTGCTGGCCTGGACCACTTCTGCCCTGGGGCAGGGGTGACCAGGCCAAGATCCAGCAGATGCTGGTTTCGAGCTATGATCTTCTGGAGGCGGGCAAGCTGGACCAGGCCAAGTCCATCTTCGAAAAGCTTCTGAAGCAGGACCCCAATAACCCCCTGGTCCTGAACAATCTCGCGGCCGTCATGGCGAAGGAGCAGAAGTATGGGGAGGCCCTGAACTACCTGGAGAAGGCCCTGCCCCGTAAAGCGGGACGCGAGAAATGAGGGGCAGAAACGCGAGAAATGGCGAAAAAAAGATGGAGCGAAAAATCAAACGACTGTTGGATTTTTGGGAGGATGAGGGCGCGGTGAGCGCCCTTTTTAGGGTGATAGAGGTACGGGGAGGCATAAACCATTGCCTCCCCCCAAATGTCTTCGCCACGGGGCTGAGGTGAAGCCAGTTCAGGGCGCCGGCGCTGGCGCTGGATCAGGGGCCGGGATGCAATTAACCTGGAGCTGCCAGCCCGGGACGTTGGCAATTTCCACAGTGAACAATTCCCCGCCTGCCTTGGCGATAGCTGCGAAAATATCCGCCAAGGGCGCCGTCATCGTTTGAGTGAGCTGGGCCCCTGCCGTGGGGTCAATCGAGATTGCCGCGCTGCCTGTTGCTGGCATGATGGTGATCCTCCTGGATTGGGTTAAACGCAGGCTAAAGCCTGCGGCTACAAGAACCTTAAGGAAATGGTGGGCAGTGCCCACCCTACACGACTTACCAGATCACGAGGACTGCGCCGCCGGTGCCTCCGTTGCCATAGTTTACCAGTAAACTAAGACGCAACCCTGCGAATTCCCTGGATTGCCTACCATCTGTCCCCACATTTGGCCGCAGACAACATTAAGATTATTGAGGCCGTTGCCTGGCACGATAATAGAACCACCAGAGCCACCATTATTACCGTAGTCTGCTTGAAGGGTTGTGCTACCTGCGAAAGAAGAATTCTGACCGGCGGCACCAACAGTAACAGTTGCATTACCTGAGACTGCTATAATTCCTTCAACATAACTACCGTTATTCTGCGACCCAGCACCGCCGATTGCTATCACCCAGACTTTGGTTATCCCAGAGGGTAAGTTCCAGGTGCCGGAGGAGGTGAAGAGCTGCATCCCATGTGGAACGCCCTGAACGGGAGCGGCCGGCGCCGATGGTATCCCGAGCGCCAGGAAAAGCACATCGGTGGCGTCATAGACGAGAAATAGCGGCTGATTGGCCTGTATGCCTGCCAGGGAAATGGGGATGGCCGCCAGGCCGTTGATGCTGAGGGTGGCGGCGCCGGTGCTGGCGGCGTTGGGGAGGAATTTATAGACCACCCCGCCCACGTAGGCGGTGATGGCCGGGGAAAGCGTGATGCTGTAGGCGTTCCCGGCGTTGGTGCTCAAGGGGACGCTGGGGTCGAGGGGCTGGATGGCCACCCAGGCGTTATTGGCGCCGTTGCGCTGCTTCAGGTAGCCGGTGCCGGTGTCGGCCCAGAGCATGTAGGCCTCGGGGTTGGAGGGCGCGCCGGGGCCGGAGTTGAGGGTGTTGAGCGTGTCCAGGGCCAGGTTGATATTGGCGCGGACCGCGGCCCCGGTGCCGTCGGGCACTACAAGGGCATTTTGAGACATGGGTTTTCTCCTTATAGCCAGTGATCAGTAATCAGTGATCAGTAATCAGTGATCAGTAATCAGTTTTGCCTTTACTGGCCACTGGCCACTGATCACTGATTACTGTTCACTGGCCTCAATGGCCCACCTGCCAGTTGAACTCGGAGACAATGGGGGTGACCCCGGCCTGGTAGATGGTGAAGACCAGCCTAAGGTTGATCTTCCAGGCGTAATACTGGCCCGGGTGCAGCTCCTGCCAGTCGCCCCAATTCGTGCCGTCGGTGGAGACCTGGATCTGTACCTGGACGTCCGCATTGCCCGCGGTCAGGCCGTCCACGTCCGGGATGGAGTCCCAATCGGTCCAGGTGCTGACAAGGGCGGTGGACAGCACGCTCTCGAACAGGTAATTGGCGGCCACGGTGACCAGCTGGCAGCTCCCGAGGTTGACGAGCTGGGCGGCGGCGATGGTGTAATAGCCGGGGCCGCCCCCGGAGATCTCCAGGTAGCCGTTGCCGTCCTTGAAGACGCCGCCGCTCATGGTCCCGGGCCAGCCGTTGGCGTAGTCGTCGTAGGAGGCCAGGATGGTGGCGAAGACGCTGGAGTTGGTGACCACGATGGAGGAAGCGGCCCCGTAGAAGCCGTTGTAATGGGTGGCCACCCAATAGGTGCCGTTGCCGAAGCAGGGGCAGTTGGGGGAGCTGGTGCGGCCGACGATCTCCGCGATGGCCCAGGCCGTGCCCTTGCGCACCTCGTAATCGATCTGGCGGTAGGCGGCCAGGGGGTCGGCGGCCTGATTCCAAATTAGGGAAATCTGCCCGGCCTGGTAGAAGGAGGCGAGCCCGGTGATGGCGGGCAGCCCGGCGGTCATGGAGGCGCCGCTGAGGTAATGGGTGTAGGGCTCGACCTCCGAAAGCTCCTGGGTGGCGCCGCCCCAGAGGTTGTTGCTCAGGAACTTGATATAGAGGGTCTGCCCGATGTTGGCGGCCTGGAAGGGGAGCTTGAAGACGGCCTGGTCCAGGCGGCAGAAGGCGCTGTTCTGGGCGTGGGCGGTGATGGGCGTCAGGTAGGCGCCCCGGCGCAGGTAGGCGCCCAGGGTGTATTTATAGGGCGCGGTGAGGGCGGCGGTCTCGTAGCTGATGACCTCGCCGTCCACGTAGCAGGCGGTGGCCATCAGGTCGGCGTCCTGCTGGGTCCCGGAAAGGAGGACGCCCCGGGACTCGGTCAGGTCCACCAGGCAGGAGTCGACGGTGTCGGGGTCGCTGCCGGAGGCGAGCTGGGCGGCCAGGACCCCCATGCGGCAGGGGTTGGAGATGAGACCGGCCCGCTTGTAGGTGATGTTATCGTAGCTGATCCAGACCTCGGCCCCGCCCCAATCGAGGCCGCCGCAGGCGGCCACCCAAACCTCATAGCCGGCCTGGGTGAGCAGCGCCGGGGCCTCGAAGATGATGGGCGGATTGACGTTGCCGGGGTCGGCGTTGAGGTTGAGCTGGAGGCCGGCCGGGGCCTGCATGGTGTGGATGGCGGGGGTGCCGGCGGCCTCGGGCCATTCCTCCACCTCGAAGGCGAGCGACCCGTCGTCGCTTTCCTCGATGGAGATGATGCGGCACATGGCGCCGGAGAGCCCCAAGTTGGGGACGGTGAGGGAGACCCAGTCCATCGGGTCCAGCAGGAAATAGCGGCCGTCCACCTTGAATTTGTAGGTGTTGCGGATGTAGAGCGACTTTTGCAGCAGGGTCTGGCCGATGAACTGGGCCAGGGGGCCGTTGGTGATGGCGTGGCCCTCGACGTTGGTCTGGATGCGGGGGCCGTAGAGGGCGATGGCGTTCTGGTCCTTGCAGTCGGCGATGGTGGGGTCGTAGCTGTTGGCCCGGTCGTAGTATTCGACCTGGAACCAGTTATAGGCGTCGGAGATGGCCTTGCGGGCCGCGGTCACCGGGGGCTGGTCCTTGTCGGCGATGAAGTCGTCCGTGCCCAGGTTGTATTGCGGGACCACGTTGGGGGTAAAGGTCACCGGGGCCATCCCGGCCGGGGAGGACCAGTAGGTGATGCCGACGTAGACCCCGGCCTGGGCGGCGTTGAAGGTGTAGACGCCGGCGGCCACCGAGTAATAGCCGGGGGCCGGAGGGGCGGCGCCGGCGGCCAGGGGGGCGTAATTCTCCCAGAGGTTGCTGCCGACCCCGGTCTGCTGCATTTCCATGACTTCATAGTCGGCCAGCCAGTTGGGGACGGTGATGGTATAAGGAGATCCCCCGGGGATGTAATAATAGCTGGTGACCTGGACCGCGGCGGGCCCGGTGGCCGGGGTGTCGCCGTAGGGCACCGCCTTGAGCTGCCCCCCGGACCAGACGATTTCGGAGTTGGAGAGCTGCATGAGATAATCGAGGAAGGCCGAGGCGGCTTCCTGGGAGGTGAGCTGGGGGCTGAGGAAGATGGAGTTGGCGATGCAGTAGTCCGAGTATTGGGTGAGGTCGCCCACCAGGGCCGCGGGCCAGCCGCAGCCGTAGTTGGGGTTGGTCAGGAAATCGTAGAGGATATCGGCGGGGTTGGCGTCCAGGATGCCGCCGGCGGGGTTGAACTGTTTCAGGCCCTGGACCTCGAAGTTGAAAGAGGGGAGCTGGGCGCTGTCCCCCAGGTAGAGCTGCGCCTTGCAGGCCGCGGCGATGCCGGAATAAGCGAGGGCCTGCTGGGGGTAGTGGGCGCTGAGATAGCCCCAGGGCGAAGCGGGGCGGCCGCCCAGGCTGATGAGGTCGAACCAGTCGGCGGGGGCGTAGGGGGTGGCGCCGTCGTAGACGGTGGCCACGCCGGCGATGGGGCCCAGGCAGATGCCGATGATCAGGTCCATGTAATAGAGGTAGCCGGAGAGGGTGGTGGTGGACGAGGAGGGGGCGGCGCCCTTGCCGCCGCCGGCGCCGCCGGCGCCGCTGGTGGTGGTGTATTGGGGACTGGCCACAAAATTGGCGGCCCAGAGCAGGTTGCCGGGGATGCGCTGCTGGCCGTAGACCAGGGCGATGACCGCGCCCTGGCAGGAGCTTTGCACCTGGTAGCCCAGGACCTGGCGGGGCTGCTGGGGGGTGCCCTTGGCTTTGGAGGCGCTGGTGCCGAAGAGGCTCATTTCAGTTACCAGTGGTCAGTGGTCAGTGGTCAGTGATCAGTGATCAGTGATCAGTAAAGTCAAAAGACAAAAAGGGGAATTATATATTTGACTCCCTTTATCCAAAATCAAGCATCCCCTGTCTCAGTCGTTTAACTGCGATCTGGCAGTACTCCTCGCTAATCTCAATCCCGATAAACTTGCGGCCTAATTCCTTGGCGGCTACCGCCGTACTTCCCAGCCCTAAAAATGGGTCAAGAACTATATCTAATGGATTGACACTTCCCCGAATAAGCAGTTTCTTAACGAAGCTAATTGGTTTTGGGCAGGAATGTTTTTTGTTTTTCAATTCTGGGTCCGGCGAACGTGAGTCTTTAATCACATCCATTCTTGCGCCTTTCCCATTCGCTAAATAAGCATCCTTGCCATAGCAGAGAATTGGCTGCCAAGAAGTAAATCCCCAACTGTTTAGGGCGTTAGTCGTTCCATAATACCAGCACATAACCCAAGTAGCGGGAGGGTACTTCCATATATTTGTGTGTCCGCAAGTCAGCATGATTCTATCGGCGGTCAACAATGGAAACACTTTATTTATTAAATCAATTAGGTTTTGCTCAGAATCTTGATACTGGTCATATTCATAGTACAATCCATACGGCGGATCAGTCAGCACCAAATCCACCTTGGGCAAGTGGGGCAGGATGTCCCGGCAATCGGCACAATAGATTATCCCGGCGTCCTCAACGTGGTACGGCTCAATTCCGGGGATTAGGTAGTCGTCAGGCCAGATCATGGGTTTCTCAAGTTTCGGGAGTCAAGTATATAATTCCCACAAAAAGACATTTCCTTATAAGTGCCAATAGCTGAAGAATTTGCGGGGGCGCCCCTGCAGCCGGAGGAGCAGGTCGGCGCGGTCCCGGACCACCCCCTGGCCCGCCAGGGAATGGATGATCTCCGGCCACGCCGTGATGATGGCCGCGTGGCTGTAGGCGCGCCCCAGCTTCCAGATGACCACGTCGCCCGGGCCCTCCTCTCCCTCGGGGATCTCCCCGCCGAACTGCGCCAGGTATTCCAGATATTGCTCCCGGGTGCGGTGCAGGTGCCACTGCAAGGCGTAGTGCTCCGGGGTGAACTCCGGGAGGAGGCCGGCAGCCCGGTAGGCGGCCACCAGCAGCATGCCGCAATCGACCCCGGCGCCCTTGACCATGGCCTCGTGGTGGAAGGGGGTGCCGATCCAGGACTCGGCCTCGGAGATGATGGCCTGGCGCAGGGCTGATTCGATGATTGTCATTTCAACTCCAAGTGATCAGTGATCAGTGATCAGTGGTCAGTGGTCAGTGATCAGTGATCAGTGGTCAGTGGTCAGTGGTCAGTGGTCAGTGGTCAGTAAAGGCAAAAGCAAAGATAGTGATCAGTGATCAGTGGCCAGTGGCCAGTAAAGGCAAAATGCAAAAAACTGATTACTGATTACTGATTACTGATTACTGATTACTGATTACTGATTACTGATTACTTCCTTCTATATTACTGTAGACGGGGCCGGGATGAAGGGCTGGCCCCCGAAATTCGCCAGGTTGCTGAACTTGTTCTCGCAGGTGCTCATCTGGCGGTCGCAGCCGGCCCAAATGGTAAAGCCGTCGCCCGCGGCCGGCGGGCCGCCGATCCAGGGGACCATGGCCGTGACCACCGCGCCGGCATAGGCCTTGACGGCCCGGAGCTGGCCGGCGCAGGCCCCGGAGACCATCTGGATCTTGCCGAGGGTGAACCAGCCGTCGGGCTGGTTGAGGTTGGTCAGAAAGGCGACGGCGCTGTTGCCCGCGCTCGCCTGGACATAGCCGCCCTGGGCGAAGGAGCCCGGGGCCACGCCGCAGTTGGCGTCGTAGAGGCAGTAGGCGCAGGGCGCCTGGTAGAGCTGCCAGGGGACCTGCTGGTCCAGCAGTTCCAGCCACGACTTGACGTTGATCTGGATCTGGGCGTAGTCCACCACCGGCAGGTCGGCGACGCGGCCGGCGAAGAGGACCACCGGGTTGAACTGCGCCGGGTTGGCCCAGGAGGCGAAGATCAGGCGGCTCATGGTGACCGTGGCGCCGTCCAGGGCGCCTTCCAGGAGGGCCTGCTGGAAGCCGATGCCGTCCAGCAGGGTGGCCTGGGAGGTGAAGCAGGTGAGGGTGAGGGTGTCGACCTGGGTGCCCCGCACCGTCTTGAGCTTGCTGCGCTGAATGTAGGGGCCGGTGGCCAGGTAGGTGTGGCCGCCGGAGACGATGTTGACGTTGGCGCTGGTGAGGTAGAGGTGGGAGCCGTCGGCCATGGCGAAGTCGAAGAGGTCGGCCTGGCAGAACTGGCGGTTGACGGCCAGGAAGGCGATTAGTCCAGCGTCCGCGGTCTTCATAAGTCGGTGACCAGTGATCAGTGATCAGTAATCAGTAATCAGTAATCAGTAATCAGTAATCAGTTCCAAGAAATTCCGCCTTTGTTTTGCCTTTGCCTTTACTGATTACTGATAACTGATAACTTTCTCTCACGTCCGCACCATCCGCAGGGTGAGCTTGCCGGTGGCGGCGCCCTGGAGGATGGCGGCCAGCTCCAGCTTGTCCTCCGTGAACATGGCGCGGTAGTAGAAATAGAAATCCGCGGTGATCACCACGCCGGAGCCGGGCGCGGTGACAAAGGTGAGTATCCCGGAGGCGAGGTAGGAGATGGAGTAGGCGGTCCCGGCCTGGACCGCGCCGTTCAGGTAGATGACCGGGGGCGTCGGGGTCTGCTGGACGTCGTACTGGGCCTCCACGTAGCCGCCCTGGGCGCGGCAGAACTGGAAGGCCTTGGTGACGCCGTCGCCGACGCCCAGCTGCGCCCCCGGGGCGAAGTTGTCGGTCTGGTCGCTGAGCAGGAAGTCGTCGAAGGCGCCGCTGCGGGCGTTGTAAAATCCCCAGAGGGAGGCCTGGTCGGCGAGGCTGAGGCCGTTATATTGCAGGTCCCACTCGTAGAGGGGGGCGGACCAGAGCCTGACGTGCACCGCCCGGCCGCTTTCGGCCTCGTTGCTCAGGGTGTGCCAGAGGGCCCGGCGGGTGAAGGGCCAGCCCAGGGTTTTGAATGTCGGGAAGACGCTGTTGCTCATAGCCGGTTACCAGTTATCAGTAATCAGTGGCCAGTGATCAGTAAAGGCAAAAGCAAAGATAGTGATCAGTTATCAGTGGCCAGTGGCCAGTAAAGGCAAAAAGCAAAAAACTGATTACTGTTTACTGATTACTGATTACTAATTACTGATTACTGCTTACTGATTACTGATTACTCTCCTTTTACGATACCGGGACCGCGTTGCGGCCGACGTTCCTGATGGCCGCAGCCAGGGCGCTGGGGTTGGCCAGGAGGACTCTTCTCACGTCGGCGCCGTCCAGGGCGTTGATATTGATATTCACCGGGGCGCCCCCGCCCGGGGCGCCGGCGCCTCCGGACGGGGCGCCGCTGCGGAAGTTGTCCGCCAGGTCCGAGGGCAGCACCACCTCTTTTTTATGCACAAAGGCCAGGGCGTCGGCGGGCACGTCCCATCCGCCCTGGGCGCTGGCTATGGTGCCAAAGGCCAGAACCTCGGCCACCGCCGCCGCCCCGACCCCGGGAGCTGCCTCAACATTGGCCGGAAAAGGGAGCGCCGCAAACACTGAGGCTACCGCCGCCGCCCCTGCCTCAGCGGCGGAGGCTGAAACCGTTGCCATGACATCCGCTTTCTGCGCCATCTGCCCGTAGATGAGCATCTGCAGCTGGTTGGCGATCCAGGTGGTGAGCATCTTCTCGATGGCGCCCACGAAGGCGGTGAGGATGGCGGTGGTGAACTGCTGCATGGCCTTCTGCATGGTGAGGGTGCCCTGGATGAAGCCGTTGACCATGCCGCTGATGGCGGAATCGATGGGGGCGATGGCGCTCTTGATGTCCTGCAGCTGCTTCTGGGCCGCCTGCTCGTTGGCCTTCTGCACCTCCAGGAGCTTCTTCTCCTTGAATTCGGCCTCCTGCTGCTCCAGCTTCTGCAGCTCCTGGTAATAGCCGGTCCAGACGGCCTTAGACTGGGCGATGTGCTGCTGCTCCAGGGCCAGGGACTGCTGGGTGAGGGCCTTCTCCTGCTCCAGGGCGGCGGAGGTGCTGATCTGCCCCATGCTCTCCTTGAACTTCACCTCCTCCTGGGCCGCGGCGATGCGCATCTGCCCCAGCTTCAGCTCATTGTCCAGGCGGGACTGCGCCAGCTGCCGCTGGTGCTTGTCGTATTCCTCGTCGAACTGGGCCTGCTTGTTGAGGACGGCCCGGTACTCGGAGCTCTGGGCGCCGTAGGTGGTCTTGACGAAGGAGACCTCCTGGGCCATCAGGGCCTTCTTGGCGTCCCAGTTGCTCTTCTCCGAGGTCATCTGCCGGTCGAGGGCGGTGATCTGCTCCTTGGCGGCGTCCTGGGCCAGGGCCTTATCGGCGTTGTAGATCTCCCGGCTGACCGCCATATAGTCCTTGGATCCCGCGGCGCACAGGGCCAGCTTCGACTCCCAGAACTCCTTCTCCGCCTCCTTGGAGAAATCGAGGTACTGGTTTTCGGCGGTCTTGATCTGCTCCAGCTCGTCCTTCCACTGCTGCAGGAGCCCGGCGGGGCCCTCCCCCCCGGCGCCCTTCTTGCTCTTATCAAAGGGCGTGTAGGAAGCGCCCTCGGCGCCCCCGCCGCCCGCGCCGCCCGCGGCTGCCTGGGGATAGGTGAGTTGCCGGTCCTTTCCCGCCCCATAGCCGCCGAGGGCCCCGATGCCGCCTTCGGCGCTGCCCTGGGCCGTCATCATGGCCTTGAACTGCTCCGTCACCCAGATGACCGCCTGCCCCAGTTTCAACAGGATGGGGATGGCCAATTCCCCGACCTTATATTTCAAGGCGTCGAATTCGAGGCCGACGTCGTGCATGCCCGCCTTGAAGCTCCGGGCCTTGTTCACGGAGACGTCGTCCAGCGCCAGCCCCAGCTTGGCCAGGTGCTCGGCGCTGGCCTCCACGTCCTGCTGGTTCACCAGGAGCAGGCTGTTGATGTCCTGCACCCGGGCGCCGAAGGCCGCCAGGGCCGCCTGGTTGCGCTGGTGGCCCACCTCGTATTTCCCCAGGGCCCCGGTGACCTTGAAATAGATGTCTTCCAGGCCGGCGTTGAGGTCGATGTTGACCCCCACCTGCTTGCCCATGTCCACCACGGCGGCGCCGTTGGTCTTGAGGTTGCGCTCCAGCATGCGCAGCGCCTGGGAGACGGTCTCGCTGCTGACGCCCATGCGCTCGTAGGCGTTGTTCAGGGCGGCGGCGGCCTGGACGCTGATGCCCATCTGGTTGGCGAGCTTCTTGGACTCCAGGTTCATGTCGACGTACTGGTCCACCGCGCCCTTTAAAAAAGCGCCGGCGCCCACCGCGGCGGCCAGCCCCACGAAGGCGGCCTTCAATTCGGAAACGCCGCTGAGGACCTGGGAGAAGTTGTTGGAGGAGGAGTCGCCGAGCTGGTCCAGGCCGTCCTTCATCTGGCCGGTGGCGTCGCTCACCGCGGACTTGGCGTCGTCCATGCCGGATTTGAGCTGATCGGCCTGGGCGCTTATGAGCACTTTGATTTCGTCGTCGCTCATGTTAACCCCCGTGGCCAGTGAGCAGTGAGCAGTAAGCAGTGAGCCGTAAAGGGAAAAACTAATTACTGATTACTGATTACTGATTACTGGCCACTGATTACTGATTACTGATTACTGATTACTGGCCACTGATTACTGATAACTGTTTACTTCACTTGTCCCCCGACGCTGCGGAAATCGGCGACCAGCTCGTCGAGGGTGCCGTATTGGCCACCGCGCGGAGGTTCCGGGCGGCGAGACGCCGCCCCTACAACCGCGTCGGCAGGGGCCTTATAGCCCAGGTAGGCGGCCACCAGGTCCCCCACCGGGGGGTGCAATCTCCAGTAGCGCTCCAGCTCGTAGAGGCGGGGAAGCGTCAGCCGCTCGCCGATGTACTCCCAGGTCCAGCCGGTGAGGCTGGCGACCCGGGCACGGATGAGGCCCCAGTCGGGACGCTCCCCGCCAACTGTTCCCCCGGGGGCTTACTCACCAGGCCCGAGACATCCAAGATGCGGTCCAGGACCGGCTTGAAGTTGATCAGATCCAGGGCCTCCTTGACCTCGGCCAGCGTGAGATCCGGATAATTACGGGAAAGCGCCGTGTGGAGTATCTCAGCGCCCTCAAGCAGGCGCTGCAGGGGGTTAACCGGCTCCCCCTTCCCCCATGCCTCGATCATCGGCCAGTATTTCTCCAGGGCCGCCAGGTTCAGGGGCGGCAGGATATAATCCCGGCCGCCCAGGCGCAGGGGCACGCCTTCCAGGTTTTGATCAGCCATTAAGATCTCCAAATTGCCAGTTATCAGTAATCAGTAACCAGTGATCAGTTTTTGTCTTTGCTGCTTACTGATTACTGTTTACTGATTACTGTTTACTGGCTAATACGGCAGCGAGATGAGGCCGATGTTTTCGGCGGCATCCACGGCGGCCATAAAGTCGAACTCCGGGATGGTGATGTCCCCCACCTTGGTGCTGAAGGCCAGCTTGTTGCTCATGCAGTTGTTGAGGATCATCACCGCGCCGTTGACCCCGGTGATATTGTTCAGCACGCACATGAAGCTGGGCGCCAGGCCCGCCAGCTGGTTGACGATGGTGAGCGTCTGTCCTACCAGGGAGGAGGTGTAGAGATAATCGATCAGGATGTTCGTCTTTTTATCCGCCGCCGCGAAGGTATAGACGCCGGTGGCCTCGACCATGCTGTAAGCCCCCGCGGCCTCGTCGCCGACGGCCACCCGGGTGAAGGGGACGCCGGTGGCGGCGTAGACCACGCCGAGGTCCTGCTTAAAGGCGGTGTGGTTGGTCACGGTGACCGTGTAGGGGCCCGGCGTGTCAGCGATGAGTTGCGCCTCCGCCACCACCGGCACGATCTGGCCGGTGGCCGGAGGGGTGCTCCCAAAGAAGTTCTGGAAGACGCTCATCTTGATGTCGGCCTGCTTCGACTTCCCGGTGATCTTGCCCTGGGCCCGGAAGACGGCCTCGGCGAACTGGTTCTGGCCGTAGACCTCCTTGGCGGTAAAGGCGAACTCGACGCTGCCCTCCTGGAGCACCCCGCACTTTATGGGGTTGGGGACCGCGGGCGAGACGACCGGGGGGATGAAATACATGTTGCCGGTGCCAAACCAATAGACCTTAGCCATGTTTCAACTCCTTTTAGCTTTATTTACCAATTGCCAGTTCCCTGGAAGATCAGTAATCAGTGATCAGTGGCCAGTGATCAGTAAAGGCAAAAGCAAAGATAGTGATCAGTTATCAGTGGCCAGTGGCCAGTAAAGGCAAAAAGCAAAAACCTGATTACTGATTACTAATTACTGATTACTGATTACTGATTACTGATTACTGTTTACTGTTTACTGCTTACTGCCTTTGTCATCCTCCCAAAACCACGATTTCCACCGGGATCAGGACGGCGGCCTGGCCGTCCACCTCTCCCAGGGCCTTCAAGATCCTGCCGTCGATGCGGCAGTGGTAGACCAGGCCGCCCAGGGTCTGGCGCTCCTGGGCCGGGCCGGGGGCCAGGGCGGCGCACACCGCGTCGATCAGGGGGTTGATCACCGGCCCCGGCGGCTCGTCCTCGGGGATGCGGGCGTAAAAGCCCAGGTCCACATAGATGAAGTAAAGGGGAGGGCCGCCCTCCACCTGGTACTTGACGGTCTCGCCGGTCCCCTCCTCCTGGAAGAGGGCGGGCTGCTCGTCGGGGGTGACGTCCTTGGCCCAGCGGGCCCGGCGGCTGACGGTGACGAAGCCGGTTGCCGCGCTCACGAGGGCAAAGAGCGCCTCCATGATTGCTTCTCTATTCATGCTTCATAGCTCCCGGTTCCCAGTTATCAGTAATCAGTAATCAGTAATCAGTAACCAGTAATCAGTAATCAGGTTTTTGCTTTTTGCCTTTACTGGCCACTGGCCACTGATCACTGATAACTTTCTTTTGCCTTTGCCTTTACTGATCACTGGCCACTGATCACTGATAACTTTCTTTTGACTTTGCCTTTACTGATAACTGGCCACTGATCACTGATCACTGGTCTCTCACTGATCACTGGCCACTGATCACTGATCACTATCCTTTAATCCCCTCTGCCACCGCGGCCTGGATGGCCGCCAGGATTCTATCCCGGCTTTCCCTCAGGCTGGAGCGCAGGAAGGAGCGCTCCGGCATGCGCGAGCCCGGGTGGTGCACCAGCTTGCGGATGATGGTGTCGCCGCCCATCTGGAAGGCCAGGGCCTTGGCGTTTTTGGCCTCGATGATATGGGCCCGGGTCTGGCCGCCGTATTCGTGGATGGCGGCGTAGACCAGGTTGGTGCCCACGCTGGCGCTGAGGTCCCCGGTCATGGCGTAATTGGTTCTGCGCCTGAGCGTCCCGGTGATGTTGCGCAGTACCTGGCCGGAGAGCTTCTGCTCCTTGACGTAGGCGGTGAGGGCGATGGCCTCTGCCTCCACCGCGGCGCGCACCAGGCCGGTCACCCGGTCCGGGATGGCCCCCAGGCTGGCGATGACCGCCTCATCCCCGATGATTTCCGCGCGGATCATAAGTCAGTTTCCAGTGGTCAGTGGCCAGTGGCCAGTAATTAGTGATCAGTGATCAGTGATCAGTGGCCAGTGATCAGTAAAGGCAAAACTGATTACTGATTACTGATTACTGTTTACTGTTTACTGTTTACTGATCACTGATCACTGTCCTTTCAGTACACGTAGACCTTAAAGACCACCACCTCGGTGCGGCCCGCGGCGGTGGTGATGGTATTGGTGACGTTATAGGTGGTCCCGGCCGTGCCCCCGGAGAGCCAGGTGGTGGCCTTGGCATAGGGCGACCCGATGCTGACCGGGATCCCGGTGATCCCGGCGTCGAAGGTCCAGGCGCTGCTGGAGATGGTGTCGCCGGCCAGCCAGAGGGTGTAGTCGATGGAATAGTCCAGGACCGCGGCCGCGGGCTTGGCCGGGGCGTACCAGCCGTCGGGTCGGCGCTCGAAGGAGTTGTCGGCCCGGGCCGTGAGAGCCAGGGACAGAAGCAGTAGGCCGCAGAGTAGCGCCGAGGCGCACCGTTTCCTAAAGGGTCTTTTCATGGCCTTCCCTTTTTTTCCAGTAACCAGTTATCAGTAATCAGTAATCAGTAACCAGTAATCAGTAATCAGTAACCAGTAATCAGTAATCAGTAATCAGTAAGATCATCCCTATTCTTTGCCTTTGCCTTTGCCTTTGCCTTTACTGATCACTGGCCACTGATCACTGATAACTTTCTTTTGCCTTTGCCTTTACTGATCACTGGCCACTGATCACTGATAACTTTCTTTTGCCTTTGCCTTTACTGATCACTGGCCACTGATCACTGATCACTTTCTTTTGCCTTTGCCTTTACTGATCACTGGCCACTGATCACTGATCACTGAACTACCAGCACCCGGTTGTCAAACCCCAGGGGCAGCGTCCGGTTTTCCGGGCCCATAAGGAGCACGTAGAGAAACCTGACCACGCGCTGAAAAATACCGGCCAGTCCCTTGAAGCTGAACTGCTCCAGGGTTGCGGTCAAGGCCGCGGCTACCCCGTGCCCGCAGGAGAGGACGGCGTTTATCCGGTTCAACGACGCGGTTAAGACGCCGCCGACCCCGTGTCCCCCGGTCAGGCCCGCAGTAACCTGGACCAGGTTGGCAGAGAGGGCGGCCACAAAGTTGGTAATTACGGTAGTGGCTGAAAAAGCGGCGCTTACCTGGGCCAGCGCACCCGAGACATGGGCTGCCACCCCGTGCGCCCCGGTGAGGGCCGCGGTCAACTGCGTCAAGGCCCCAGACAAAGTCGAGACCAGCGAAGAGCCGCTCAGGGCTGCGCTGGCCTGGGTCAGCAAGCCTGAGATGGCCCCGGCCACGCCGTGCGCCCCGGTCAGGGAAGCGGAAACCTGGGCCAAGGCCCCGGCGACGGTGCTCGTCACCCCGTGCGCCCCCGTCAGGGAAGCCGACACCTTCGTCAGCGCCCCGGACAGGGCAGCCGTAATGTTCGCTAAATTGAAGGTAGCCGAGAGAGCCGCGGAAACTTGGGTCAAAGCGCCCGATAAAGTTGCCGCCAGGGAGGACCCGCTCAAGGCCCCTGACACTTGAGTGAGAGTTCCTGACAGAGTAGTTCCTACCCCATGATTCCCGGTTAAGGCCGCCGACACCTGCGTCAACGCCCCGGACAGGGTCGAGACCAGGGTATTTCCCGTAATAGCCCCGGAAATCTGGGTCAGCGCCCCGGCCAGGGTAGCAGTAATGCCCGATGAAGTGATGGTGGCCGAGAGGGCCGCGGTGACTTGGGTCAAGGCCCCGGACAAAGCGCCGGCGAAATCGACCACGCTGCCGGTAAGCGAGGCCGTTACTTGATTCAATGCTCCGGATAATGTTGCAATAGAAAAGGGAATATAGTACGCCTCGGTCTGCACCGTCGCCTGGGCGGTCCCGGCGAAGAGAATTGATAGAATAAGACAGATGATGGCTAACCGTTTGATCATGGGATGCTCAAGAATTTCCAGTAGAAAGTCTTGTATGAAGATACGTAAACCGATTGGGTCAAAGAACAGCGGATAGCCTGGTCCGAAGGGACAGGCACGCTGAACTTCAACGGCTCCGTCTGGGCGTTGACATAGGTGGCCTGGTAAGCAAGAATCAATGAAGAAGAATTAGCCCCTGAGTAAATCTTCAAGACGACGGTCTCGCCGTTCACCATGTTGGTGGTATCGACCACCAGGATATATGTCCCGGCGGTGGTGTTGGAGGCAAACAGGTAATCCTCGCTGCCGTCCGCTGTCTGGTTGCCGCTGGTGACCACGGTGAGGGCATGGGCGGTCCCGGATAAAAGCAGCAATAAGATGCCGATGATCGTTAAAAGGCGTCTCACTGTCGGCATAACTCCTCCTTAATCAATCCCGTAGAGGGCGATGCTAAGTAATCTAACGGTTGCACCATTGTTATTACACTGGCTGCGGCCCCAAAGGTTTGACCCGGCTGGGATGGTTGCCGGGAAAGGACCAACAAAACAAGGCAATACGATATAACTGCCATTATTGTAAACAGGAATATTGCTGATTATAGTGGTCACCGCTCCGGATGAAGGCCCCACGCCGATATCTACCAACTGACAAAGAACGGCCGCTCCGGAGGTCGCTAATTGTCCCACACCCATCAACAGCATCTTTGTGGGGTTGGCAATAGATGCAGATATCTCAGTCCAGGCTCCTTTAGTATTGACGGTGCCGCCCGGGTCAACAGTTATGCCTTGACTCGTTAAAGAACTTGCCCCGTATGCGGTGACTCGCTGGAAGGGTGTTGATGGCATGAATCCGGGCATAACCAAACTGGCGGTGACATAAACGGCGGAGGCGGCGACGACCCCTTGAGATTGGACCCATAACGCTACCCCAGGAGGGATATAAATAGGAAGAACAGCCTGCGCCAAAGCGTATGGACCCATTGCGCAATATAACTGCGGAACTACTATTACCTGACTTCCTGAAGGCCCTATGCCAATATTTAGCATCACGCTTCTTTGGCTAGAGGTAGTGTTCTCAACAAATAAGATCAGCACACCCCCGGGGTTGGAACCGGCGGCGACTAACTGCACCCAGGAACCCAGCGAATTAGCGGGAGAGCCTGCGGCAACACTCGTGCCCAGAGAACTGGCGGTCGCCGCCCCCGCAGTATATTGGTTCCCCCCATCGCTCAGAATCGGCCAATCAGCCGCCGAGACGGGGAAGGCCAGGAGGGCTGCCAGCGTCAGGGCTGCAAAGCACTTCATAATCTTTTTCATACCTTCACCCCTTTCCCGTGATCAGTGATCAGTAATCAGTAATCAGTAATCAGTAATCAGTAACCAGTAACCAGTTTTTGTTTTTGTTTTTGCCTTTACTGATCACTGGCCACTGACCACTAACCACTGGCCTCTGATTACTGACCACTGATCACTGATTACTTTTTTCACTTCTTAGGTCCCCGCGGGCACCGTGATCGTCCCGCTCAGGGAGCAGGGGCCGCCTGAGACGATGCTGGTGGTGTTGAGCACCAGGCTGGTAGCCGAAGTGCCCACGTCGCCATCGGCAATAGCCGTAGAACCATCGGATTTGAGTATGCGGAAATAACCCGCCGTCCCCGTAGCGGAGGCATTGACGTTGCTCACGGTCCCCAGAGTGATGACCCCGCCGGTATCCGTGTTGGTGGCGTTGAGCGTCCAGTCCACCAGGAGGGTGCCGGTGACCGCCCCATTCGGCCCGTTGGTATCGGCCCCGGTGTAGATTCTCAGGTGGCCGGAGTTCGTGTCGGTTGCGATGGCCGCACCGGCAGAGTGGCGCTCGGTGGTGGCCAGCACGAAGCTGGTACCGGAGCTGGTAACCACCAGGGCCAGGATGAAGGCTATTGCCAGTAGGGGGATTCTCAGCTTGTTCTTCATTTGCGTTCTCCTTCTTTTCCTTAGTTATCAGTAATCAGTAAACAGTTATCAGTGGTCAGTGGCCAGTGGTCAGTGGTCAGTGGTCAGTTTTTGCCTTTACTGATTACTGATTACTGATTACTGATTACTGTTTACCGGTCACTGATTGACCGGGCCGGTTAGTAAAGGTTGCAGGCGGCAGCACTAAATTGAGCTGCGCCCGGACCATCGGGATCTTGCTGCCCTGGCGGTCGAGATAAAGCTGGCGGCCCACCATCACGGTGACGATCAGACCCACCAGGAGCAGGTAGGCCTTGGCCAGGTAGAACAGGGCGTGAAGAACCTTTTTCAGCATAGGCGTTCTCCCCTTAGAAAGTGATCAGTGGCCAGTGGCCAGTAATCAGTAAAAGCAAAGCAAAAACCAAGGCAAAGTCAAAAGAGAAAAAACTGATTACTGATTACTGATTACTGATTACTGATTACTGATTACTGTTTACTGATCACTGATCACTGATCACTGATCACTATCTTCTACCCCGGCACCACCTTTTTCCATTTATCCAGCACCGCCTTGACCGAGGGCGGCAGCTCGGCCACCGTGAAGCTCGTGGTCTGGCCCTGGAAGGCGACGCTCTGGTCGCCGATGTGCCCCCGCTCCTTGAAGCGGAAGGCCACCAGCTCGATGACCGCCTGCTCCAGGTCGGGGGGCGCGGCATCATAGCCCGCGGTGTAATCCAGGGTGACGTTGCCCCAGCCCCGGGTGAAGCGATAGCCCTGCAAGATGAGCCGGCCCAGGGTGAAGCGGTAGCCCGGGGTGACGGTGTCGGGGGCCGGGGGGATGGCCACGCCGTCCACCGTGACCCCGGAGACCGCGGTCACCGGGTACTCCCTGAAGTACAGCACCTGGGTGTCGTGGCCGTCCCGCACCTCGGCGTAGCTCTGGGAGAGGACCTGGCGGCTGAGGTAGGACTGCACCCAGGCGCTGATCCCGGCGATGAGGCGCACCAGCAGGGCGTCGCTAATATCGACGGTGAGGTTCAGCCAGGCCTTGACGTTGGCCAGGGTGGTCAGGTCCATTTAGTGTCCTCTTAAAAACCAGTTATCAGTGATCAGTGGCCAGTAATCAGTAAAAGCAAAGCAAAAACCAAGGCAAAGTCAAAAGAGAAAAAACTGATTACTGTTTACTGATTACTGATTACTGATCATATTTTAATCGTGTGCCGGATACCCACCCGGCGCCGGCGCCCCGGGTCCAGGTCCGGGGTTTCCGGAGCCTCGCCATCCAGGGGCAGATAGCCGCCCGCGATCAGCATGGGTGCCACGGAGTCGGGGACGTCCACCACCCCGTCAACCACCTTGTAATCCCGCTGGATGGTCACCGTGCGGATGGCCGGATTGGGGACCCGGAGCAACATTAAACCCCCAGTTATCAGTAATCAGTAACCAGTTATCAGTGGCCAGTGGTCAGTGGTCAGTGGTCAGTGGTCAGTGGTCAGTTTTTGCCTTTACTGATTACTGATTACTGATTACTGATTACTTGCCTTTGCCACTGACCACTGATCACTATCCGTTGGCGATGTTGGTGAGGATGGCCATCGCCGGCGGGAAGTAGTGCTTCAGCACGCCGTCGAAGTAGACGCCAAACTCATCGGCCCACTGCACCTTGGGCCAATCCACCGCGATGTAATCGAAGCGCAGGTCCATCTCCCGGACGTTGGCCACGTTGGAGAGGGGGTAAGGGATGATCAGGGTGTCGAACAGGATGGTGCCCGCCGGCATGTTGGGGTGCTGGCGGATCTTGATCTTCTTGCCGCCGCCCAGGCCCGCCCCGAACTTGTTCAGGTAGCTGTCCACCACCATGCCGCCCACCAGCTCCGATTGGTCCGCCTGGAACATGAAGTGGAAGGACTGGCTGGCGGTCGCGCCGGTGCCGGTGAGGATCTTCTGGGTGATGTTCTGGGCCTCCTGGCTGTTCACCCACATCTGCTCCGGGCCCAGGCGCCACTTGTCCCACATGTATTTCAGGACGGCGTCGATCTCCACCACGCCCCCCTTGCCGTCCCCGGTGAGGGGGGTGCCCACCCCCGGAGTGCCGGTGGCCTGGTTGGCGATATAGGCGCCGGAGTTGGCCTTCCAGGCCTGGTAGAGCAGGCCGTCATAGACCAGGGCGTTGAGGGAGTAATCCGCCGCGGTGAGGCTGGCCAGGGTCTGGGTGGAGGCCCCCACCGCGCCCAGGATGACGGAGTTGATGGTGGTGATGGCCGCCAGGGTGGCGGCGCCGCTGGTGCCGATGAACCAGGCGTAGGCCACCGCGCCGGGGACCACCGGGGTGTAGCAATTCACCGCGGTCTTGTTGTTGGCGGTTGTATGATTGGTGATGCCGGAGGCGAGGGAGCAGCCGCCGTTGATGGGGGTGCTGCCCCCGTAGGGGCCGGCGTTGCCCCGGGCGATGGTCTGGAAGATCTTGGTGGCCGCCGCGGCGACGCCGGGGCCTCCGGCGAAGTAGAGGCCTTCCAGGGTGAGGGCCACCACCGCCACGTCATATTCGGTGGAAGTCCCGAGAGTGCCGGCGGAGGCGTCGTCGACCACCGTGGGCGCGGTGGGCTGGGTCAGCACCAGGGCGGTGCCGTTGCCCCCCAGGTGCAGGAGCTCCTCGCCCAGGCGCACCGCCTTCAGGAGGTTGAGCCGGGCGGTGGCCCGGAGGTCCTGGTAGTTCACCGCGGCCCGCCAGGCCTGCTCGGTGACGTAGTCGTCCTGGCCCAGGAAGCGGTAGACCGCTAAATATTCCTGGGTGGAGGTGGTGACCACCCCGCCGCGCTTGCCCTCGGCCACGCCCAGGGAGAGGTTGTTGACGTTGACGCCGGTGATGGCCTTCCAGCTGGCCTGGGAACCGAAACCCCCCACGCTCCGGGGGATGGAATCGACCAGGGGCGTCAGGTAGGGGAAGAGGTTCTTGGCCGGGGCCTCCAGGTTGTAGGCTTGCAGGCCCACGGTGGCCACGGAGCTCTGGGTGAAGGCCTTGAGCAGCTCCGGGCTGGGGTTGGCCAGCTGGGCCTTGATCAGTTCCAGGGTTGCCGCGATTTGGTTTGCATCCATTTTGTCATCTCCTTTTGAAACCAGTTATCAGTTATCAGTAATCAGTGGTCAGTGGTCAGTGGTCAGTGGCCAGTGGTCAGTGGTCAGTGGCCAGTGGCCAGTTTTTGCCTTTACTGATTACTGATTACTGATCACTGATTACTGATCACTGATCACTTTCTATTGCCGTCCGATGATGAAGGGATTGGCCAGGGCCGCCTTCATCTGCTCTTTGGCGGTGGCCTCGTGGTCGACGCTGCCGTCGGCCTTCTTGACGGTCTCGACCTTGGCGGCCGGGTCATCCTGCCCCAGGTCCTGGGACTTGCTGACCACCCGCAGGGCCGGGCCCCCCCCCTTGGGGGTGTTGGCCTTGACGAGCTCCAGGTCCTTTTTCAGGGCCGCGACCTCTTCTTCCTTCTTGGCCAGGGCCTCGGCGTTGGCCTTCTCCAACTTCTCCAGGGCCTCGGCGTTGGCCTTCTCCAACTTCTCCAGGGCCTCGGCGTGGGCCTTCTCCAGCTTCTCCAGGGCCTCGGCGTGGGCCTTCTCCAGCTTCTCCAGGCCCTGGGCCTGCGCCTGTTCCACCTTCCCCAGGCGCGCCTCGATCAGTTGTTCAACCTCTGATTTCTGCATCTCGCTCACCTCTCTTTTTTCCGCTGCCGGGCAGTCGGCGCCCAGGGCCACGGAGTGGTTGTGGATTTCCTGAATCTTGCTGAGGTCGCCGCCGGAGTGGCGGGCGGCCGCCTTGGCCAGGGCGGAAGTGCTCTCCGCCTTTTCCTCCTTGGTGCTCCCTTCCCAGTTCGCGGGGAGCAGGTCGGTGGCCTTCAGGGCCCGGGCCCGGGAGATGATGTGCTTCTGGGCCGCCTCCTTATCCTTGGCCCGGCCGTAGGCGTGCACCGCGTTTTCCAGGTCCTCCCGGTTGACAATGGGGAAGGAGCCGTCCGGGAGGGCGTGGCCCTTGTCGGCCAGCTCCTTGCGCTCCGTGTCGGAAAACTCCCGCTTTTCCACGGAGCCGTCGGCCTTCACCAACGTGAAGCGGGCCGTCTTCAGGCAGGGGTTGTCCACCAGGGAGACTTCCTTGGGCAGCGCGGTGTAGCGCATCAGGTTGCCGTCCTTCCAGCGCTTGGCGTAGGAGCCGCCGATGGACAGGCCGGTGTAGACGCCCTCGATGCACTTCTCCAGCTCGGCGGCGTCGACGATCTTGGCCGCCACGTCGATGGCCTTCTGCTCGTCAAGATAGCTGATCTCGGTGAGCTTGCCCGCGGCCACCTGGCCGTGCATCCCACGGACGTTGCCCAGGGAGAGCCCCCCGGTGGCTTCGGCGATCTCGTCGCTCCAGCGCTTAAAATTGGGCTTGGAGGATTCGTAATCGAGGATCTCGCCTGCCGCGTCCGGGATTTCCTCGGTCATGCGGCCGTAGATCATGCCAGCCGCGGCGTCGACCTTGGTGAGCTGGGCGAACAGTTTCATGGCTATCCCCTTTCCTTGCAAGACAAGTAATCAGTGGTCAGTGGCCAGTAATCAGAGGCCAGTGGTCAGTGGTCAGTGGCCAGTGATCAGTAAAGGCAAAAACAAAAACAAAAACTGGTTACTGGTTACTGATTACTGATTACTGATTACTGATTACTGATCACTGATTACTGAATTTAGCTCCCTCTTTTTCTCGAAACTTTTTTGCCCGCAGGCATTTCAGCTTCGGGGGCCGTTTCCCGCACGCCTTTAGCCTTCCTGCATCCGGCCTCAAGAAAGAAATCTAACTGGCTTTCAGGGACCGCGATCTTGCCCGAGGCGTACACCTGGACCCTATTGCCGTCAGGGCCCACAAAAACGGTCACTCCGGGGGGGGCCTTCAAAATGATAAATCTTTCCATCCGATTCTCCTTGAGGATGGCGGGATGCGCTGCGCTTTCCCGCCCTACATTTAGCTATAGGTCTCCACGCTGGTGACCCCGGTGACGCTGAACCCGCAGATGGTCTCGGCGGGGATGGTCAGGGTGTCGGTGTCGGTGGCCAGGGGCGAGCCGCCCTCGGTGATGACCACCGTCGCCACCCCGTTGACGAAGGTCAGGGTGGTGGAGACGATGGTGGCGGTGCCGGTCCCCCCGCCGGTGTGGGCCACGGCGATGGAAACCCCGGAGGTCACGGCCCGGTTGTACCAGGTGTGGACTTCCCCGGCGGCGTTCTTCAGGGTGACGGTCACGGTGCGGTTGGCCGCGGAGCCGTGGCCCGTGGTCAGGGTGGCCGGGGAGATCACGAAGACCATCTGGTTCATGGCCGCCTGCTGGAGCATGTAGGTGGTATATTCCTGGAAGCCGGCGGCGGCAAAATATTGCTCCTGGGTCAGGAGGGCGGTCACGTGCCCGTTGGCGTCCGGGGTGACCACGCTGCCGTCGGGGCCGATGAACTGGGTGACGCCGGCCGGGGCCTTGAGGACCACGGTGGTGGTTTGCGCCATTGCCTGGGAAGCCGCCAGCAGCAGGACCAGAATAAGGCAAAATAAAGCGGCAAGTCTTTTCATCTTCTTTCTCCTTTTTTAAGTGATCAATGATTAGTAATCAGTAATCAGTAATCAGTAATCAGTAATCAGTAACCAGTAACCAGTTTTTGTTTTTGTTTTTGCCTTTACTGATCACTGGCCACTGACCACTGGCCTCTGATTACTGGCCACTGATAACTGAAAACTTTCTTTTGCTTTTGCCTTTACTGATTACTGTTTACTGTTTACTGATTACTCTTTCTCTCCCAGCTCCGGGATCACGTCGCACTCGCAGTTGGGGTGCGCCGGGGGTGCGTCGTCCCCGGAGGAAAAGTCCTGGTCCAGGGGGATCACGCCCTCGTCGGCGTTGCCGTTGCACTCGTCGTCCTGGGGGTGCTCCGAGCCCAGGATCCACTTCTTGCCGCTCACCAGGCCGCTGGCCCTGTAGGCCATCATGTTGCCCTGCACGTCGGCCTTGGCGATCTCGGTGCGGGCGATCATGTCGCAGCGCCCTGCCGAAAAGCCGAAATTATCCTGGAGGACGCCGCTCAGCCGGGCGGTGCTCCAGCCCTCCTGGACCGCCTGGGTGACGTCGGCCCGCAGGTAATCACGGGTCGACTCCTCGATCTTGGTCACCAGCTCCGCGGCCCGGTTTTCGGCCCACTCCACCGCCAGCTTGTTGACCTGGCTGGTGATGGCGGAGTCCTCGAAGTCGAGCTGGACAAAGGCCGCCAGGCCGCCGTTTTGGGCCGCCTGGGCCAGGATGGCGGCAACCTCCTTGCGGGTGGCGGCGATGCCGGCCAGGTCCAGGTCGGCCAGGAGCTTATCGATCTTTTCATCATCGTCAGTTTTCAGTAACCGGTGATCAGTAATCAGTGATTTTTCGCCGCCTTGGCCTTTTTTACTGGCCACTGGCCACTGATCACTGATAACTTTCTTCAGCCCCAGACCTTTGGCGAGGCTGGCCGCCGCGGCCGGCAGATCGGCCTCGAAAGCCTTTTGAAACAGCTTCTTGATGTCGGCCCGGGCCTGGGCCATGGGCGGCCGGTCTCTATCTATGGGCTCGATCTTCATTTTTTTTTTAGCGGCCTTATCCAGTTTTTTGCTTTTGTCTTTACTGGCCACTTCCGGTTCTTCGCCTTTGCCTTTTTCTTTGTCTTTGTCTTTACTGGCCACTGGCAACTGGTCACTGGCCGCGTCCGGTCCTCCCGGCTCCGGCTGCTCCTTGCCGATGTCGTCCAGCAGCACCGGCCCGATGCCGGGGATGATGATGAAATTGGGGATGCCGTCGTCGTCCAGGCCCCGCTTGGTGCGTATCTCCCGGCGCGTGACGATGCCCGCGGCCACGTCCGAGGCGTCGATCGTGGCCTGGACGTCCGGGGCCACCGACTCTTCCTCCTGCCAGGCGAACTCCAGGTCGTAGAATCCCCAGTAGCGCCAGATGATGTAATCCATCAGGTCCTTGATCCACTGCATCAGGGGCTGCAGGCCCTCCTCCAGGGCGGTCTGCTGGACCGACTGGGCCACCGCCCGGTTCATCTGGCGCACGAAGGGGGTCGGAGGGAGAGAGTGGCAGTAGCAGACCACCCGGGCCAGCCATTCGTCGAACTCGTCCTTGAGGCCCTCCAGCTTGGGGAACAGGGGCTTGGCGCCGGAGGGCACGAAGATCATCCGCCGGCGCATGGCCAGGTTGCCGCTCAAGAGGGCGTCCCAGTAGCCCTGGAACTCCCCGATCTGCGCCGCCGACCATTCCTGGGGGCACTCGGCGAAGCCCTCGGGGATGCTGCCCTCCATGTAGAAGTTGAGCTGGAAGAGCTGGCGCCGCAGGGCGATGTTGACGATCATGATGGTCTGCTCCACCGGGGAGTAGCCGTAGAGCCTCCAGGAGCGGGGGTTGCGGGGGACGTAGACCAGCTCCTCGGCGGTGTATTCGGTGGCCGGGATGCCGTGGATGATCTGCTGGTAGGCCGGGGCCGGGGGCACCGGGGTGCGCCCGTTGCCGTCGATCACCAGCTTGATGGTGGCGCCGTCCACGATCTCCAGGGCGTAGAGCTTGTCGTTCAGGTTCTGGCGGGGGTAGATGGCCGGGGCGTCGATGACAAAAACATCTTCCATGAGCATCCTGAGCCAGGCCTGCCAGGAATGGAGCCGGTCGGGGAAGCGCAGAAAGGCCTCGATCTCCTGGACCCGCTTGTCGTCCGGGGCCACGTCGGCGCCCTCCTTGCCCCTTATGCTCGTCTTGAGCTTGACGAGCTGGTCCTTGCGGGTCTCGATGCACAGCCGGGTGATGTCGTGGGATTCCGCCAGGTTGCGCAGCAGCTCGAAGGGGAGGTAGCCGGCCCGGGGCTGGATGGTGAGGTTGTAGCCCACCGGGAAATCGTAGGCCCGGGCCGCGGCCTCAGGGGGCGCCTGGGGCTGGATGGGCACGGACGGCCCGAACCAGTCCTCGGACTGCTGGGGCGCCGGCAGGGTGCGCATGCCGCCGGCCGCCAGGTCGGCGAAGGCCGGGTCGATGGGCGTCCGCAGGGCCTGGGCCCTTTTCAGGATGCCGGTATCGGAGTCGCGTTCCATAGTGGTCAGTGGTCAGTGGTCAGTGATCAGTAATCAGTGGCCAGTAATCAGTGGCCAGTAATCAGTGGCCAGTAATCAGTAAAAGCAAAAACAAAAAGCAAAAAACCCAAAAAGTGGAAACTGATTACTGTTTACTGATTACTGTTTACTGTTTACTCTCCCAGGGCGGCCAGCTCCGCTTCCGCCTTCTCCTTGAGGACGCGCCCCAGCTCGATCTGGGCCTCCAGCCCCTGGATCCGCTCACGGAGCACCTCTTTCCGGAGTTCTTTAATCGTCCGGGTGGGGTCCTTCTGGCCCTCCAGTTCGGCGATGCGCTCCAGGAGCGCCTCCCTTTCCTCGACAGCCTTCTCGATAATCTCGATCAGATCTTCTTTGGTGACTGTCTTTTTAGCCATCGGCTCTCCCTCTTTCAGTAAACCAGTGATCAGTGATCAGTGGCCAGTGATCAGTAAAAGCAAAAACTGATTACTGGTTACTGATTACTGATTACTGATTACTGATTACTGGTTACTGGTTACTGCTCAGCCCGAGCCGTTCCCTTTCCAGCGCGGCCATGGCCTTCTGCTGCTTGGACTCCTGGGCGTGGGCCACCCAGGCTTCCGCCTCCGCCTCCGGCATTCCCGGCGGCGGATGGAGTTTCTCGTATTCCGTCTTGTAATAATCGAAGAGGCCCTGGCCGGCGCCGCCCTCCAGGAGGGAGATCGCCCCCTCCAGGGCGTCGGGGCCGTCGTCGTGCACCGTCTTGCTGGGGAAATAGAGGAGCTGCTCGATGAGCAGGTCCTGGTCGCCCCGGCCCGGGCAGAAGCGGATCTGCCCCCGCTCCACCCAGGAGGAGAGCCGCGAGATGCGGGTCTCCTTGTTGGCCTTCTGGGTGACGCCCCGGGACGGCAGGGTGATGTGGCGCTCCCGGCCCATCTGCTCCACCTCCCGCATCAGCAGCCGCTGGAAGAGGTTGTCTTCGATCCCCAGCAGCCAGTAGCGCCAGTCCTGGTGGCGGACGAACAGGGCCCGCAGGGCCTCGTCCAGGCTGTTCTTGCGGATGTAGGCGTCCAGGACGTAGTAGATCATCTCCTTGCAGTCCAGGCCCACGGTGAGGATGGCCTTGTAGTCGGCGCTCTCGTTGGTGCTGATGGAGGGGTCGAAGAAGCCGGAGACGACGAGCTCCTTGCCGGCGAGTTCCATCGGGTCATAGTAGCGCAGCCACTGCTCCTGGAAGACCCCGCCTTCGTTCACCGGGGCGTTCATCTTCTCCCGGTTGAAGGCGAGCGTCCCCATGGCCGCCTTCTGTTTGGCGAGCACGGCCAGGGGGAACTTGTCGGGCCAGAGGGCGGCGCCGTCGGGCTGGATGGCCCGGTAGAGGGTGCGGCGCCAGTTGGCGTAAGGCTCCTCCTCGGAGTGGATGGCGATGTAGAGGGCCGATTTGCGGGCCAGGATGGTGCCGATCCACAAGAGGCTGCCGTCGGTCTCCAGGGCCGGGTAGACCGCGCCGGTGACCCAGTCGAGGAGCTTGCGCACCAGCTCGGGGGAGCGCACGTTCTGGTCGTTTTCCATGTCGTCCAGGACGACCAGGTCGGGGCGGTGCTGCTTGTGCTTCAGGCCGCGCAGGCGCTGGCCCCGGCCCCGGGCCATGAGGCGGACGCCGTTCAGGGCGACGAAGTCGTTCACCGCCCAGTTGTCCCGCACCAGCTCCCCGAAATCGCACTTGAGCCGCTCGTTGTAGAGCAGCTCCAGGTAGAGGTAGCCGGTGAGGTCGCTGGCCAGGTCCTCGGTGTCGGAGCCCAGGATGATGAAATGGCGCAGCTTGTGGACGATCTGGTGCAGGGAATAGCCGAAGCTCACCAGGGTGGACTTGGCGAACCCCCGGGGGGCCGCGGTGACCGCGGGGGTCACCACCTCACCTATGCCGGGGCGCCGGTCCACCTGGGCGATGAGGTCGTGGTGGAAGGGGGCCGGGGGCTCGTTGAAGTAGTGGGGCAGGTAGGTCTCGAAAAAATAGAAATGGTCGGTGCGGCTGCGGGCGCGGCGGGCCTGTTTGGCGGCCTCGGAGACGTCGGCGAAGGCCGCGACCTCCCGGAACAGGCGCCCCAGGATCTCGTCGGCCCGGGCCTGGAACTCCTTCTTGGTGAACTTCTTTTTGAGGGTCAGTTCGTCCATATCAGTGATCAGTGATCAGTAATCAGTAATCAGTAAAGGCAAAAACCAGGGCAACGCGGCCACTGATTACTGTTTACTGATAACTGATCACTTTCTCATTTAGTAATCTGGTCGAAGATCATGATCACCCGGGCATTGGCCGGGGTGGCCAGGGTGCAGTCGCTGGCCGCGATATAGGGATAGCAGACGCGGCCGTGAAAGCCGCTGTCGGCCAGCCCCCCGCCCAGGATATCCTTGCCGTGAAATATTTCCGGGCCGGTAGGTGAATAATTCCGGACCACTAAAACGTCGTTGACCGCGCTGGGGAAAAACTTGATGGCGACCAGGCCGGCGCCGTTGGGCATCTTGCCGTCAGCCATGCCGTTCCAATCAGTGGAGCCGTCTAAAATTATGCTGATATAGAGGCCGCCGGTGGAGATGGTCGTGGCATTGGCCGCCCAGGCGGCAGAAAAAAAGGCAGAGAGGAACAAAATGCCAAATATGGAAATTATTTTTTTCATGGCGATCTCCTTTTACAATTATCGGTCAGTTGCTTAACCCCAGGCCCAGGGTCAGTCCTCCTTTCCCCCCGCCGGCAGGGCTTTCATAAGCCCCTATCGCCGGGTTAGCGCTGGGCGGAAAGGGAACGGCCCAACCAAGATAATCAGCAGTCAGGCCCACATTTGTCCCGGCGTTCCGGCAAGGAGACGCCTGCGCTATTTTCAGGCTCGCGGCGCTGGCCGGATTCACATTGACCGCCTGATAAGTCTTCCCGTTGGTGGCCGGGTTGCTGCCGCCGCTGGCGTGGATGTAGACGTAAGTGCCGTCCCAGTACCAGCTACCGGCGTTGGCCTCGACGTTGGCGATGGAGGATTGGGCAGTCAATACTGCACCATTCTCGGTGATTGCATCACAGTAGGCAGATGCAACCTGATAAGTATAATAATACTGAATGGAATAAGTAACACTCAGGTAGGGGCAAAAATATCCATTGCCGATAGTCATAAGACAGCCAGCAAAACTCCGACTAACCCCATCATTGGTTGTTGTGTGTTGTAGAACCCACCCATAATTAGGATTGATGGAATTAATAATATTCTGAATATCAGTTACTAATTGGGAACCACCGCCAGAATATATAACACCAGATCCGCCATTGCTTAATGTGCAAGTAGTGGATGCAGATTCATCAGTCCCACTACCCATAGCTCCACCAGTAGTCCAGCTATTAGTGCCATTGTAAGTATTCCAAGTAGCACTGGAAGTCCAATTGTCCAGACACCTTTTTACCGTTATTGTATCCGTGCTGCCAGCCTGCACCGCATTTAGGTAAAGTGTTGCCGATGTTATGGTCTTGCCGGACAAGTTGCTTATCCCCGTAAATTTTATCAACCCATTCCACCAGTTACCCGCCGATGGCGCATCAACAGTGATACTATTATTACCACTATAAGAATAAGCTGGGTCATTTTCCCTTAACTCTGTGTCAGTCTCCCCAGAATAGGTATTTGCGGTGCCATTCCCATAGCTGGCAGAGTTTTGGCCGATAGTTGCACTTCCGGAACCCGCAGTTAATGACCAGCCAGATAATGTTAAAGGAGTATATCCGACAAATTCGGGATACGTAGTCAGAGAATGAGTATCCAGACCTTGCCCTTGCCAACTTGCGAAGGTGCAGGGGGAGTTGTTATATTGGCAGACGTTCGCCAGCACTGGGTAAATATCGTTATAGTCGGAGACGTTGTGGCCGATGGTGGAGGACATGTTCAGGGGATAGGGGCCGCAATCCAGGAAGATATTATTCTTGACGGTGAAATAATCTCCGCCATTCCAGTAAGCACCCCCAGCGCAATTTACTGCCGTGTTATTTTCAACCACGCTGGGAGTAGTTGACCATTGGCTGGCATGAAGATTGAAGGCCCCGCCGGGGCAATTAACCAGGAGGTTATAAGTAAATTGATAACTGTTCAGGTTGGAACCGCCGCCGCCCGCCGCTATTGCTGCCCCACTTGGGCCGGTAAGGTCATGGATATAGTTTCTATTTACTGTATTGCCGGTGGCCGGAAAATTACCTCCAGTCCATAAATCAATCCCGCAGCCACTAACCATGCCGGAGATTTCATTGCCCTGGATCAAGGCGTTCTGCATATTCTGGCAGGATATCCCGTCGGAGTCAAAGCCGGTAGCCCCGCCACCGCCGCCTGGTATCTGATTTGTATGGAGAAACTTGCAGCCGATAACTGAGCACCACAGATTAGACCCCTCACCATTGTTGTTGTCATCTTGACCTGCAAAGTAGATATTATCGGCACAATAATTCCAGGTGCTACCGGTTATGCTAACATGGGTATTGGGAACAGCCGCTTGAACAAAAGCAAGGTGGGCACTAAGCGTTACAGTTGCAGGGGTTGTTCTGCCAATTATGGCCAAAGTATAGGGTGGAGTTGATGCGGCCTCCTGCATGGCCCAAACAACATTAGCCTGAGAACTACCGTTAATCGCCGCCAGCAGTGCGGTGCTTATTGTCTGTGCACTGTCAAGTGCCCCGGAAGTATAGGAACAGGCAATCCCATTTACGGTTATCGTATAAGTGGTTAATCCGACAGCAGTTATGGCTATGCCCTGGCCATGAGCATATAAATAAATCCCGACTCCGAGATTATTGAAATTACAACCTTGGAAATTAATATAATTGCAGCCCCCACCTCCTGTGGAATTAAAAGCGTAGCCTGACCCAAAGAAAGCCAGGTTCTGAAAGTTAAAATAGTTTATCGGGTTACCTGGGCCTCCATTGTAGAGTGGAAAACAATCATCGGCCCCAACCCCGTTAATGCGAATCTCGTGATTAATCGGAGTACCAGTAGTCGGTTTGTAATAAAGAGTTCCTGAGCCGTTATAGAACCAACGGGGAGTCGCCGTAGAGCTATTGGCGGCTGTCGCCAGGGTGTCGTCAGTAGCCGCCGCAATTAATAATCTGTCCTCCAAGACCATACAGCTGACGTTAGTTACCCATCCTCCACCAGCTACGCCGGGGGGTGACTGACTGCCAATAGCAAGAGAATAGATGCCACCCCCCAAACTGGTCCATCCGGAATTGGTAATTACCATTGAAGTAGTAAAGGTGGGTTGTGTGCCGGTGCCGTAACTGCCAAAGGTAATGGGAAGGCCCGCAGTGCCGTTGATATACTCTACACTTGCGCCCTGTCCAGGATAAAGCCCCGTCGTGCCGCAAGCGTAGAGGACCGAATCACCAGCCGAAGGCGCAATTTGGGGGCCGGTCTTCCAGGGAGTTGACTGGCTCTGGGCCTGGGTGGAAGTGTTTGAATCGTTGCCGGTGTCGGCGTTGATGTAATAAGTAGGGTCGGCGGCCTAGTGGACCATCTGCGCCAGATAAGCAGGAAGGAGTTTCCCGGCGTACCGGTCTATGGGCCAGGAGGCCCGCCAGCCGAAGTGCAGCGTCACCAGCAGCCCGATCAGGCCGAGGTAGGATAGAGTATAGATGAGGGCGAGCTTGATGGTTTTGCTCATCGGGCTTCCATTTTGATCCCAGTTATCAGTAATCAGTAATCAGTGATCAGTAAAGGCCAAAACTGATTACTGATTACTGATTACTATCTTTTCAAATAATCCTCATAGACCGCTAACCCTGGACCACCAGATTGTTGATAAAGGCCACTGCCTGGGGGTTAGACAGTATAGGCGCCAGAAGAGGGCAAGCAGCGCCCAGATCGGTGAGAGCAGCTTGTACTTGCGCCGCAGTGACTGGTTGGTTATTGGCCAGGGCAGCCAATAGATCAATCAGGTCATCAGATGCCTTCATAGCCGGCAGTAAGATATTGACCTGGGCTGCTGCAAGGTTAAAACCCAACACCGCCATTACCATTGTGGCCACTTGAGCAAATATAGCAGAGTTTGACTCAGCCTCATCTGACAGGGTTTTTAGACATGTCAGAATAGAAGCAAAAGGGGCCAACATTGTAGAAAGAACATTCTGTGTCGCCATTTTCATTTCCTCCAGTTGGGTTAATAGTTATCAGTTATCAGTTATCAGTAATCAGTGGCCGCGTTGCCTTCGTTTGTGCCTTTACTGATCACTGGTTACTGGTTACTGGTTACTGATCACTGGTTACTGGTTACTGATCACTGGTTACTGGTTACTGGTTACTGGTTACTGGTTACTCCAAACTCGCGAACCAGCCCCGGATGCGCTCGCTGTGCATCTGCAGCTCGCCCGCCGAGATCTCCTCCCCCTTGAGGAAGTCGGTGTAGCGCCGCATCACCTCCACCGCCATCACCCTGATGTCGGCCCCCTGGCGCTCCACGCCCTTGATGGCCGCCACCGCCTTGTTGATGGCGTCGAAGGTGGCGTTGTCCAGGATGCCGTCCTCGGCATTGGCCTCCAGGCGTTTGAGGTAGACATGCAGGCTGGCCCGCATGAGCTCCGCCAGGTCCCGGGGCGACGTTTGGTGCGCCCGCCGTTTTTCGTCCCAGCCGCCCTTGATCTTCCATTTGTAGAGCGTGTTCTCGCAGGGCGGCAGCGCCCCGGCGATCTCCTTGATCGTCAGGTTCTGGCGGACGAACAGGTTCTCGGCCTCGGCGAACCAGGCCGCTTCCTTCTCACCAGACATAGACGCCCACTTTTTTCAGCTCGGCCCGGAGCGGCCGGGCCTCCGCCAGCAGATCGACGAGGGTCTTGGCCGACAGCAGGATCTCGTCCTCCTTGATGTCGTCCAGGGCGCCGGGCAGCAGCATGATCGAAGCCCGCTGCAGGGTGGCGCACTTGAGCGAGATCTCGATCAATAGCTCTCGGTAGCGCGACTCTTTAGCGGCTAAAGCGCCTTTTTGGGCCATAGCCAGGAGCTGGTCTTGTTCCATCAATGGCATCTCCAGTAGGAAATGAGCAGCGTCAGCAGATAATAAGCCGTCATGCCGACGATAAAAACGCCGGTGTAGATCCCGATATTGCGCCACTTATTGCTCAGAACATCCTTTTCCAACCGCCACAGGGCGCATTCCTTCGAGCCGTCATGCCGCTTGATGCAGGGGCAATTCGCCTCGGCCTCGGCTTTTTTTTCCAATTTCAGGATCTTCGCCCGGTGCTCATCGAGGCTGCCTTTGAGTGCGGCGATGGAGGCGTCGTCGTCCCCGGCCAGGGCGTAATAGATCCTTTCCAGGAGAAAGCGGACGTCATTCTCCTTATCCGCCGGGATATCGGCAAAGGGTGAGCGCCGCTGCGGCATTTATGCCACCTTTTTCAGTGATCAGTAATCAGTAATCAGTAATCAGTGATCAGTAATCAGTAATCAGTGATCAGTAAAGGCAAAAACTGATTACTGTTTACTGTTTACTGATTACTTTCCTTGGTGCTGTTGGTCAGCACCAGGCCGCCGCCCAGGGCGAAGCCGCAGACGGCCATCCAGGTCTGGAGATCAATCGCCTTGAAAATCAGGGCCACGGTGGCGGCGATGGCCACGCCCCCCATCACCGTCGTTTTCAGATCGCCTTTGATGCCGCTCAGATCCATGTCCATCTCCCAGTAATCAGTGATCAGTGGCCAGTGATCAGTGGCCAGTGATCAGTAACCAGTGATCAGTAAAGGCCAAAACTGATTACTGTTTACTGATTACTGATCACTTTTCATTCGTGCAAATCCCCGGGACGCCTGGTGGGGCGGTTAGGCGCTTCAGGCGCCCGGGGCGAGACCAAAGGGGTCTTTTCAATCTATTTAAGCACAAATGCAAGAACTTTGTTGGCCGCTATACCCGCTATGCCCGTTAAAGTTGCATCAGGTCAAAAAAAATGGCCCCGGAGGGGCCAGTGATCAGGGGCCAGTGGTCAGTGGCCAGTGATCAGTAAAGGCAAAAACTGATTACTGATTACTGATTACTGATTACTGATTACTGATTACTGGTCACTATCCTGGTTGAGGCTCTCCAGATAATCCCGCAGGGCCGACTCGGGGATCAGCCACTTGCGGCGCCCCGTCTTGATCCCCCGGAGAAGCTGCCCCCGGCAGAGACGCCGGATGGTGCTCTCGTCGCAGTTCAGCCGCGCCGCCGCCTGGTCGGTCCGCAATAACCTCACCTGCTGCCCCGCCGCCGCCACTCCCGGATGCCAGTTGCTCATGTTTTCCCCCTTGCAAGGCAAGTAATCAGTGAACAGTAATCAGTGAACAGTGATCAGTAATCAGTTTAAAGAGATTTTGTCGTTGCTTTTGCCTTTACTGATTACTGGCCACTGATAACTGATTACTATCCTTTAACCACCCAGACCCTGGCCCTTTTGAGCCCGAAGGCCCAGCACTCCTTCACCGTCGCCCGGTGGATGTCGACCCGGGGATGCCGCCATTGGGGGGGCATCAGGTCGTCGAACACGAAGACGCCCACGCCCTCCACCACGATGCGGGTCCCGAAGCGATAATCATAGGTCCCTCGGCCGCACTTGAGTCCCAGCTGCCGGGCCAGGGGCCGGGAGAGCGCCAGGCAGCCGACGTACACCCTCTTGCCGCTGGTGGTCTTATTCCCCGCCAGGCAGTAAGCGGTTATCGTAGCAGTAATCAGTAAACAGTTATCAGTAATCAGTGGTTTCCCCGTGCCTTTGCTTTTACTGATCACTGGCCACTGATTACTGATCACTGGTCCCTCACTGATCACTGGCCACTGATTACTGATTACTGGCTGCACCGCCCCCTGGATGCTCAGCATGGCATACAGCAGCGCCGCCGCCATCAAACCTGGATCTCCAGGGCCGCCAGGGTGGCGGGGCCGCACTCGCCGTCCACCACCAGGCCGCCGTGCCCCTTCTGGAAGTCCGCCACCGCGGCCGCGGTCTCGGGGCCGTAGACCCAATCGGTCTTGCCGGTGGGCAGGTAGCCCAAGTTCTTCAGGCGGCACTGGATATCAAAGACCTCCTTCCCCCGCATCAGGGAGGGCCCGAGACGCCAGACCCCGCCGGCCGGGGGCGCCAATGGGAGAGACTGGGGCCGCGGCCCGTAATCGACCCCGGGCACCAGGATGCCGGTGGACCAGCGCCGCCCGTGCAGGGTGCTGAAAATCGTGCCCAGGCGGGTGCAGTTCGCCTCGATGGTGCCCCCTTTGCCGTCCGAGAGCACGATGTGATGCTCGGCATCCCCCTGCACGAAGCGCAGCACCGCGGCCCCGGGGATGGCCGCGGCCAGGGCCGGGCTGATCATGATGCCTTTGGCCAGGACGTCCCGCTCCCAATAGACGGTGCCCCCGTAGCAGCGGCCGGGATCTGCCGCGTTGTCCTCGCAGCCGTAGATGACGCCGCCGCCCTGGTAGACCATGGCCGAGACGAACTTGCTGCAGTCCCAGGGCCCGGGGCCGGTGTGGTTGACGGGCGTCAGGGCCCCGAAGACGTAGGTGTCGTTGGCCTCGGCGTGGGGCCGGGCCACTGTTAGGATATCCTGTCCGGTTTTCATCGCATCCTCCGTTTTAAGTGATCGGTGATCAGTGGCCAGTGCCCAGTTATCAGTGATCAGTGGCCAGTAATCAGTGATCAGTAACCAGTGACCAGTAAAGGCCAAAACTGATTACTGATTACTGATCACTTTCCTTTCCGCCATGGCCTTCAGCCCGTTCAGCACCTTCTGGGCCTGCTCCAGGGTGAGCCATTCCGGCGCGGCCGCGTGGAAGCGCCGCCGCAGGAATCGCCGCAGGTTGCCCTCGCGCTCCTGGGGCGCGGCCACGCTGAGAAGATCCCAGCGCCTGCGGATCTCAGCGAGCTGCTCCGCCGTGGGCCGCCCCTTCCTTGCCTTTGCCTTTGACTTTACTGATAACTGGCCACTGGCCACTGATGACTTCCCCAGGCACTCCTCCAGGTGCTCGATCACCATCACCGCCCTGGCGAAGGTCAGCTCCGAGCTGCTCTTGACCCGGAATCCCCCCAGCATCTCCCGGTAGGCCCCGTCATCGTCCCCGAAGAGCTGCCGGCGCAGCACCTGGATCTTCACCTGCTGGGGGCGGCTTAGTGGCCGTTTCCCGTTTTCGGTTTTCATTTTTAGTTACCCGTGATCAGTGATCAGTGATCAGTGATCAGTGATCAGTAACCAGTGGTTTTCCGTTGCCTTTGCTTTTACTGATTACTGGCAACTGATTACTGATAACTGTCTTCATTGCCTCCGCTGATATTTCGGGTCCAGCAGGGACGGCACGATGATGCGCCGCTGCGCCTGCGCCGCCTGGGCCGCTTCCCACTCCTGCCGGATCATGCCGGCAAAGAGCGCCTGGGCGTGGGCCAACATTTCCAGGGAAATGTGGAGGGGAATGGGATAATTCAGGTAATATCCCCCCTGCTTGTCCACGACGACGGTGAGGGTGGCCCCCCTGTCCTCCGGCGCCGGCAGGCCGTCGGGGCCCAGTTGAAGCGGCTTTTCTTTCGGCTCTGGCTCTTCTTGGCTCATGCGATCTCCCTCCTTTTTTCAGTAAGCAGTAATCAGTAATCAGTAATCAGTAATCAGTTTTTGCTCTTTTGACTTTGCCTTGGTTTTTGCTTTGCTTTTACTGATTACTGGCCACTGATAACTGTTTACTTTACTTTGCTTTTGCCTTTACTGATCACTGGCCACTGATTACTGATCACTTCCCCTATGCCGCCTCCTTGATCTTTTCCCAGTTGACGTCGTAGCCGAAGACATCCTTGACCTGCCGACGGACGCCCAACTGGAGCAGGGTCGCGTCATCCAGGTCTTTCAGCTTCTCCTTGTCGGGTATTTCCTGCACCCGGAAATACGCAAATAATCCCAGGTTCTTGAGCGATTGGAGGCAACCTTCCAGGCTCCGAATGACAATCTTGGTCGATTGCCGGAAACTCACGGTGCCGAAATTGAGGACCCGGCTTTTGCCCTTCATTTCATCCTTGTGATCCTCGCAGAAGGCCGCCAACTGCAATGCCAGGGCGCTGCGTTTAGCCGTCAGGGGTTTTGTCTTATCCAGGGTGCGGGACGTGGCGCAGGCGATCTCATCTCCCAGGTCCGCCTCATGCCGGGCGATCAGCCGCTCATAGGTGCCGATGCTCCGCAAGGCCTCGTCCGCCTCCTCCCAGCTCTTCAATCCGCTCTCAACTCTTTTCCGCGCCATGTCTCGCCTCCTCGAAATAGGGCTTGAAGATATCCTCGTCCAGCCGCAGCATCAGGGCGCTGCAGGCGACGCAGAGGGCGGTGGCGTCGTCCAGCCCGGCCACGCGCTCGTCCCGGGTCCCGCACTCCACGCATCGGTATTCATAGATCGGCATCGCCACTCTCCTTTGAGTTCAGTGATCAGTGATCAGTGATCAGTGACCAGTAAAGGCCAAAACTGATTACTGTTTACTGATTACTGTTTACTGCTTATTCCAACCCCATAGCGTTGGCCACCGCCCGCGTCATGCCGCGCTTTTTCGCCCGGTAGCGGGCGGTGCTGGCGCAACTTTGCGCCGGTTTTATCCTGGTCTGCTCCAGCAGGTGGTCGAAGCACACCGTCGCCTTTTTGTAAGCCGGCGCCCCGCAGACCAGGCAAGCAGGCGCGGGCGCCGGGGCCTGCGGCTTGGGCCGCCGGCCTGTTTCCGCCTTTGCCTTTACTGGCAACTGGTTACTGGCAACTGGCAACTTTTCTTTGTCTTTACTGGCAACTGGCAACTGGCAACTGGTAACTTCCTCCAATTTTAAAGCCCAGGTCAGGCAAGCGAGGCAGCTTTTCCAGGAGGAATACAGCGGCCAGCCCTGTTCCTGCCGCTCCAGCGCCTCCAGATAATTGCCCCGGCATTGCCGCGCCGAGAGCTGGATCTCCTTGCCCATGCGGGAGCAACTCACCAATCCGTTCATATCCTTTGCTCCTCTTAGTTCAGTGATCAGTGACCAGTTATCAGTGACCAGTAAAGGCCAAAACTGATTACTGTTTACTGCTTACTGCTTACTGCTTTCTTCTAATTGCAGCTGCCCCAGCAGCTCCGGCAGGCCGATGCGCATCATCTTGGCGGCCTGGGAGAGCGAGGTCAGGCCCCGGCGCTGGTGCCGGGCCGCGAACTCGGAGAGCTCCTCCGGGGTCTCCGCCAGGTAGTAGCCGGGCTCGTATTTTTCGCAGGTGGAGCAGATGGGGTGGCCCAGGCGCCGCAGCTTGCGGATCAGCACCCTGAGCGCCGAGGTGTCGTTGATGCGGTGAGCGCAGGGCAACTTGTAAACCTTGCGCCACAGTTCAGCCATGCCGATGCGGCGGGGATACCCCCGGTGCCACTCCATCACCTCCAGCAGCCGCTCCGCTAATGCTTCAGCCATAATGACCCCCTCTCTAAACGCAGGCGCCGCAGCCGCCAGCGCCGCAGCCAGCCGCGGCCCAGCAGCGCCAGGCCGTAAAGGCCGTAGAGCGCCAGGACTCCGATGAGCAGAACCAGACACTCCTCCAGGATATCGCTTGCCATCGTCCCCCCCTGTTCCAGTTGCCAGTGATCAGTGGCCAGTGATCAGTGATCAGTGATCAGTGATCAGTGATCAGTAATCAGTGGCCGCGTTGCCTTTGCTTTTACTGATAACTGGCAACTGATTACTGATAACTTTCCTCAAATGCTCCCCCTCCGGCTCGTACATGCGCCGGCAGCCCTCCTCGAAGCAGCGCCGTAGCTTGTGCAGGCTCTTCCAGCGGTCCCAGGACCAGCAGTAGAAGCGGCTGCGCTCGGCGTTAACCACGATCCGCTGGTTCCCCATGATCCTTGCTCCCCCAAAACTTGCAAAGGTAGTTCGGCAGGACATAAAATGGTTCCGCCCACCTGACGCATTCCCGTCTCGGGTCCCGGTCGTCGGGCCTTAATTTCCCGTAATATCCGGGCTTCAACGGCGCTTTCGCGCGCCGATAATGCTTGCAATTAAGGCAACGCTCGCTCATTTTTCTGACCCCTTCCTGCGGCCTTCCGCCCTTCTATTCCAGACCGGGGCGCACTCCTGCTCCCGGCCCGGGAGCATCCTGAAAAACAGGGTGTGAAACTCTGCCCCCGCGTGGACCACCAGCTCGCGCCCCTCCAGAAATTCGGCGTATTTCTTGGCGTAGTCGAGGGAGCAGCCGGCCAGCCGGGCCAGGTCGGCGAAGCACCAGGCCTCGGCCTTCCGGGCCTTGAGAACGATGGCGCGCCAGAGCTTCTCCTGCACCCCGTGCCTCCTGCGCTCCAGGCGGTAAAGGGGAGGGCCCGCCAGCAGGCTCACCTGGCCCGATTTCAGCATGGCCCAGAGGATGTTGCGCACCCGGGCCCGGCCCTGCCAGTCCGCCACCGGGATATCCAGGGCCCGGCAAACGTCCTGCAGGCTCGCCAGGCGCTGGGCCGCCAGCGCCCCCTTGACCGCTTCGGCGGAGATTTCCATGTTCATTTAAATCCCCAATCCTCTTGGAATGTCGGTCTATCTACCCAATTCCCATGCTGATCCATAACTTTGCCTAAAATGAAGGCCCGCTCAAACTCCCACCAGTCATAAGCCACATGCCGAAACGGAGGCAACCCTGATGAGTTCAGGGGGAAATCGAAAGAGCGGCAGGCTTCGCCTTTACTGGCAACTGGCAACTGATCACTGCTCACTGCCTTCACCCTCCCGCCGCGGCTCGCCGCGCCACCCGCCGCTGCTCCCGGTCCGCCGAGAGCTGCAGGTTCTTCAAGGCCTGGTTCACCCCGGCCTTGGTGATCTCCCCGGGGTTGGCCTTGGCCACCGCCTCCAGCTCCTCCAGGATCTTGATGGCCCGGCGGAAATTGCCCCCGGCCTGCTGCTGGATATAGGCGGCCAGTTCCCCGGAGAGCTTCAGGTCCGCCAGCTCCCGGGCCGCGGCCTCGATCTCCGCCGCGGCCACCGGCCCGAAGGTGAGCACCTGGCCCACCCGGTCGGCGAACCGCGGCGACTTGCGGCACAGCGTCCCCCAGGCCCCGGACTCGCCGACCAGGATCAGGGGCAGCCCGGCGTCGTGGAGGGCCCGCACCGTGTCCAGGAGCCGGGTCGAGCGGATCACCCGGTCAGCTTCATCCAGGATCAGGATGCGCATGGCGCCCTTTACGAGACCCTCCACCACCTGGCGCTTGTTGGCCTCGATGGAGTGCTCCCGGGGCAGCGAGAGCGCCCCGGCCACGTCCCGCATCAGCCAGGAGGCGGTCCAGTCCGGGTCCGCTTCCAGGTAGTGCATCTCGGTGTTTTGGGTGTAGACCCATTCGGAGAAACAGGTCTTGCCGGCCCCGGTCAGCCCCTCCAGGACCAGCAGGTTGCGTTTGGAGGCCTGGCCGTAGCGGCGCTTCAGCTCAGCCAGGGCGAACAGGCCCCGGCGGACGTTATCGGTGTGAATGATTCCCGGTCGCATTTAACCCCCTTTTCCAGTGAACAGTAATCAGTTATCAGTCATCAGTGGCCGCGTTGCCTTTGCTTTTACTGATCACTGGCCACTGATCACTGGCCACTATCTTTTGACTTTGCCTTTACTGATCACTGATCACTGACCACTGATCACTTGAGGGGCCACGGCCGGCCGGCCCGCGGTCTGGGCGCCGATCCATTCCTCCTGGCTCATGATCGGGCTGGGCTTGAGCCCCGCCTTCTCCCGGTCCAGGTTGACCTTCTCCATATCCACCCGGTAAGTGGCGTAGGTCCGGAGGTCGGCGGAGCGCTCCGCCTTCTCCGCCGCCGCGGTCCTGGCCTGGCTCATCTCGTGGCCCATGTACATGAGGGCCGCGGCCGCGCAGCCCTGAAACGAGAGAAACGCCGCCAGTAACATCAAACAAATGACTCTTTTCATACTTGCCTCCTTTTTTAGAGTGATCAGTAATCAGTAATCAGTAACCAGTGGCCGCGTTTCTTTGCCTTTACTGATCATTGGCCACTGATCACTGGTCACTATCTTTGCCTTTGCCTTTACTGGCCACTGGCCACTGATCACTGGTTACTATTCCACAACCGCCAGCCTGACCCGGGGCGCAGATAGCAGGTTCAGCATCTCGGCGTATTCGCCCCGGAACCAGGTGAGGAATTCGCCGTCTGCCTGGGTTGCCGGTTTGCCCCTGGCCTGGGCCGCCACAATGGCCTCGTACCGCTCCAGGGGCGTGGCGAAGAGCTTCTCTTGATCGGTCGATCGATCGGTCGATCGGTCGATCAACTCGACGCCCGCCGCCATCTCCTCCAGTGTAGGGTGGGCACTGCCCACCAATTCCTTATGGGCTGTAGCCCCTCCGGGCATCTCAAACCCACTCTCCCGCACCTGCGCCTGGCGCACCAGGTGGACCACGTTGCTCTCGGCCTGCGGCGCGAAGGTTATCGGCCTGGCGCCGGCGTCCCCGTCTGGGGCCTCCTGCTGCAGCCGCTCCAGGGGCGTCAGCTCCCCCCGGCGGTATTCGCCGGCCGGGGCCGCGGCAAAAGGCGCGGCCGCGTATTTCCGGCCGTCCCGGGGGTCGGCCACCAGCACCGCCCCGTCCCGCACCCCCAGGTAAACCTCGGCCCGCACCCCGCCGGGATAGGGCATCTCCTTCACCTGCCAGGGCTCGCCCCGGAAATCGAAGCACCCCGCGGCGTCCAGCGTCCGGTGCTCCCGGTGGAAAATGTGGCCCCAGGCCCCGGGGTCGATATCCACCACCCCCTGGATCGTCAGCCAGGCCTCCTCCTTGCTCAGGTGCTTGAGCCTGCGGTGCTCGGTGCGGTTGTGCTCCTGCAGATACCAGGCGAGTTCCTGGTTCAGATCCGCCAGGGAGAACTCCCGGCGCTCGCAGCCCGGGTCCCGGAAAAACCGGGCCTCGAAGCGCCGCCACAGGGTCTTCCAGCCGCTCTCCACCTTGCCCGTGGCTTGGGGGCGCCCGGCTTCGTGGGCCAGCAGCCGCACCCCCGCCACCTCGGCGCAGAAGTGCTGGAAGGCCTTGGTCTTGTTCAGCGGCCCCTGGTCCAGGTAGAGGGTGCCGGGCAGGCCCCGGAAGGGGGCATGGGCCTCCACCTTCGACCAGGTCCATTGCAGGAAGCTGATGCCGTCTTCGGCGCTTTCACCCTTGGCCACGCAGTAGCGCAGCACCCGGAAGCCGGAGAAATCGTCCACCAGCCCCCAGATCCAGACGCGCTCCCGCAGCTCCCGGTAATCACGGTTCTTGAAGATGGTGGGGGAGAGCTTGAGGACCCACTCGCCGCCCCGGTGCCGGTGGCACTGGAAATATTCGCTCCGGGAGGCGTCCATCTGGTGCAGTTCGTTGGGCTGCGACGCCTCGAAGCGGGCCTCCCGGCGCTGCACCCGGGGATGGAGCTGCAGCTCCCGGGCCAGGCGGTTGACGGTGCCCTCGGGGATGGAAGCCGCCAGGGCGCAGCCTTTGGCGGCCGCCTCGGCCTGGGCGTCCGCGGTGGTCAGGGGCCGCACCCCCTTCTTGGGATGGTATTTTTCTTTAATGATGGCCTGCACCGCCTCCAGGTATTCCGGGCGCTTGGGCACCCCCTTGGTCTTGGGGGTCTGGCGCCCGGTCTCGCCGAAGCGCCGCTCCCGCTCACGGTGGAAGGTCCCCAGGCTCATGCCCAGGAGCGGCAGCCGCGCCTCCAGCACCGCTCCCCTTTGCCCGTGCTGCGCCCCCTCCCACTCCTGCACCACGCCGGTGAAGATCCGCATGTCAATTCCCGCCACGGGGCGCCTCGGTCTCTGTAGGGGCGGCGTCTTGCCGCCCGGGGGGGAGATTGTTCACGGTCAGCAGGGCGCACAAAATCCAGCCCAGGAGGAAGCAGCCGACGCACAATAAATAAAGCAGTCCCGACTTAATGATCATCTCGCTGCTCCTTCTCCCACTGCTGTTGAGCGGCCTTGGGGATGGCGGTGTTGGCCTTGATCTCCAGGTTGGCGATGGCCCGGTCCGCCATGCCGGTGAAGGCGTAGAGCGCGTCCCGCACCAGCTCGGAGTCCACCAGCACCTGGTCCGGCACCTGGTTGAGCAGCCGGAAGCATTCCAGCATTTTGTCTTCGGCGCGCTTGATCAGGGCGAAGGCCGCGTCCGCCGGCGTCTCCGCCGGGACCTGCGCCTCCAGGTCCCGGATGCGCTCCACCTGGGATGCGATTGTCTTTTCACTGTTGTAGACCGCGGCCTTTTCCTTCTGGTCCGCATATTCCCGGGCCCGGCGCAGCGCCTTTTTGAGAGAGACCACGCTCATCTTGTTGATCTGGTCCGGGGTGTAGCCCAGGATGATGCCGGTCTCGTCGAACTCCTGGAGATCTGCCTCGCTGCAAATACTTAGGGCCGTGAGCGCTTTGGAATACCCCCCGCGCTCTTTTTGAAATGCCTCAAAGGCCGGATGGTCCAGGATGGCCCTGGCATAGGCCATATATTTGAAGGCCGTTCGTTCGGTAAAACATGGAAAGTTTTGCTCGATAATTACTGAATACGTGTTCAGTCGACTAGCGCGCTGGTGCAGCTTAATCAGCCCCAACCCCCCCAAAAAGAAGCTCTTGGCTCCATCCGCGAAACGATCCTGGGTCCAGCCGATTAATAGGCCCTCATCGTCGGGCAAATTGAAATCCTTCAGGGACTTTTCCAGGTTTTGAGCCGCTTGCGCCTCTTTGCGCTCCTTGATATCTACGACTGCCGTAGTTCCGGTTTTTGCCGACATAGATAATTCCTCCTAATGGCTGGTCTTTGCCGTTTCTTCGGGTACTACGATGCCACTGCTTCTCACTTGTTGGTAAAAATAGATCCAGCGCGCCGCCCATCGCGGCGTCGGCTTTTCCGGGTAAAGCGCATATAATTCCACGCCCATTTCTCGGATCAGGAATACCTCGCTGCTTTGCAGCACCGCCGCCAGGCCGGCATCGTCCTCCGTCCGCCAAACCTCCTCGAATTTCTTCCCCTGGCGATAGCGGTTCATTAACAGTTCCAGCCACCAGCCCTGAGTTTCTTCAAAGGTCTGCCGCAAAGCGGAATCTCCGGACCATTTGCCCGCTTGCCCTTTCAGCATTTTCCCGAGACCCGCCGCCATTTTTTCCTCTTCCAACTGTTCTTCCAGACTTAATTTCACCATCTCATCCCTCCTTCAACCCGAAGCGCCCGGCGTCGCCCTTGAAATATTCAAGCGCCCTGAACGCAAAGCGGACCAGCTTTGGACTGGTCCGCCATCCCTTGTCGCCTTCTTCCACCCGGCCGGCCGCCGCCAGGGTCTTCAGAATCCGGTAGACCCGGTCCCGGGTCAGCATCACCCCCAGGGAGACCTCCTCCAGGCTCCGCCATTCCAGGAGCGCCCCGGACGCCAGCCACTCCTCCACCGCCAGCGCCTGCTGCACCGACTGGATCAGATTCTTTTCTGACATGCCGGCACCTTTGTAGGGGCGGCGTCTTGCCGCCCATTCCTTTTGCCCCCGAACAGCCGCGCCGGCACCCCCGCCTCGATAATCGCCTCCATGATCCTGGGGACTCCATATCCCTTGGAGACCGCCCCCTCGGTGATCTTCAGCTTGGCGGCGATGTCCTTGGCGAAGATGCCGCGCTTCACCATCTCCCCTCGGATCAGGCGCTTCCACTCCTTCCGCTTGGTGAATTTATCCTTGCCCATTTTTGCATCTCGCTGTATTCTGAGTTAACCCTGGATTATGCCGTAGAAAAAGGTAGGTAATAATCTAACTATATGATATAAGGAGGTAAAACAAGCATATCAGGGGGTCTAAAAATGCTCGCCAGTGGTGAAAGCCGGAAAGGGGTGA
>Ga0116122_1000317_pt1 | contig 29148 bp, 29 predicted proteins | sample June2015DPH_13_5_FD_89726 | JGI IMG/M metagenome (GOLD analysis project Ga0116122, IMG submission 89726) | Peatland microbial communities from SPRUCE experiment site at the Marcell Experimental Forest, Minnesota, USA - June2015DPH_13_40 | ecosystem: Environmental > Terrestrial > Soil > Wetlands...
TCTTCTATATCAAAAAATATCTGGCTCGAGACGTGGAGGTGACCCTGTTCGATAAGAACAATTATCTTCTCTACACCCCTGTCCTCCACGAAATGGCCACCGGGACGGTCAACGCAAGACATGTCGTGGTGCCCATTCGCAAAGTCATTCATCCCCAACAGGTTCACATCCGATGTGAAGAAGTGACCCGGATCGATCTAACCCGAAAATCCTTCGAGACAACATCCGGAACATTTGCGTTTGATTTCCTCATCCTTTCACCCGGAAGCGAGACAAATTTCTACTGTTTCCCGAATCTCCGTGAAGACAGCATGACCTTTAAAACGATCGGGGATGCGGTTCTGTTGAGAAATCGCCTGATCGACGCCTTGGAGAGAGGGGCCCTTGAAAAGGATGCGGAGAAGAAGAGAAAGCTCCTCAGCATTACGGTTGCCGGTGGAGGATGCACGGGTGTCGAAGTCGTGGCCGAGATCGCCCAGTTCATCAACGTCATTCTCCCCAGAGACTATCCTGAGATCAAGCGCGGGGAAGTTCGAATCTATCTCATCGAGGCCATGGACAGGATCTTGCCCTCTTTTCCAAAATATCTCTCCCAGGTGGCCACCCGGAGGTTGAGACGGATGGGCATTGAGGTGCTCTTGAACTGCCCCGTCCTAGCGGTCGACCAGGATGCCATCCGGCTCAGGGACAGACAGATCCCAAAAGGGATCCTGGTCTGGACCGCAGGAGTGAAAGCCCGCGATCTCCTATTGGTCCCTGAGGTAGACCGGGACATGAATGGTCGCTTGCCGGTGACTCACACCCTTGAAATTCCGGGCTACCCGGGAATCTATGTGATCGGAGATGCAGCCCTTTTCGTAGAAGAAAAAAGTCCGCTGCCACCCACCGCTTCAGTGGCCGTACAAGAGGCCAGGTATGTGGCCCAAAGCCTTCGCCTCCGCATGGAGAAGAAGGAAGTTCCTGTCTTCCAATTCCACTACCGAGGGGATATGGCTTCGCTCGGATTCATGTTCGGAGTCTGTGAAATTCATGGCCGGCATTTTAAGGGATGGATGGCCTGGTTCTTGTGGAAGGCTTTTAAGCTGGCCATGCTCCCTCGTTATAAGAACAGGTTCGAGATCGTGGCAGATTGGTTGATCGCCCTTGTTTTCAAAAGAGATACGTCAAAACTGATGTGATTTTTGAATACAGCTTTTTTCTCTCGGAGATACGGGTTCTACCTTATTTACTTTCGGCTCTTTTTTAGTATAATAATATCCTATGTGCCGCAGCCCATTTCCACCCAGGCCAATTCGGGCAGAAGGGAGGTGGGAAAAATGAAGACCAAGAAAAAGGTCACCTTGAACGAGCATGCCAGACGGCAAGAAGCAAAGTTCTGGGGAATGATGCGGGCTGCTGAACCTGGCAAACGATGTCTCAAGTGAAAGAGCTGAAAAAGCACATGATTGCCGGTCCGGCAATAAAAGAGTTCCAATTTTTCATTCAATGGCATCTCACAGAGCGGTGTAATCTTCGCTGCCGCCACTGTTATCAGGGGCGCAGGAGAGCCGAGGAGATGACGGCGAATGAGGTCAAACGTGAGATCGACGGGGCCACCCGAATGTTCCAGGCCTGGGAGCAAGAGCACGGCATTAGGGTTTCCCCGTCGATCCATTTTACGGGAGGCGAACCTTTTCTCTACGACGGGCTCTACGATGTTATGGCCTATGCAAGGGCCAAGGGTTATGGATTGGCCGTGATGAGCAACGGCTGTCTCGTTACCGAAGAAGATGCTCGGAGGGTTTTCGATCTCGGGGTATCGGACATCCAGGTCAGTCTGGAAGGGCCGCCGAGCCTCCATGCATCGATTCGTGGCAAAGGAAGCTTTAACGCTGCTGCCAAGGGCGTTGACTATTTGGTTGCGGCGGGAAACAAGGTCAGCGCCAACGTCACTCTTTCACGCATCAATGTCGGAAAAATTGAAGAGACAACAGAAATCGCAAAAGAAATGGGCTTTCATAGCATCGGCTTTTCCAGAATCGTTCCTTGCGGAAGGGGAAAAGCATTGATCGATCACTTCTTAAGCGCGCAGGAGCTCAAGTCCGCCTACCAGAAAATCGTCTCGCTAAATACCCCCGCGTTTCAGGTCCTCTCCGGAGATCCTTTAGCAGGAACGCTCTCCGGGACCCAGCCCCCCTCCGGGTGCAACCTGACCCTCTCCGGCTGCAGCGCAGGCTTTTCGGGGATAACCCTTACCAGCGATGGCTCTGTCATGCCTTGCAGGAGAATCGGTTTGGCTGCCGGAAATCTCAAGACGAAATCTCTTCGGGCCATCTGGGCCTCTTCGAGACTCCTCTGGCGGTTGAGAAGAAAGGAAAGCTACACAGGGAAGTGCGGCCAATGCTCTCTTTGGCCGTCGTGTCGGGGCTGCCGAGCCGTGGCTTATGCCTATTCCCTTGCCCAGGGGAAACCCGATCTTTTTGCAGACGACCCACAATGTTGGATGACTCCCTCGCCTTCTCCCCTCAGGGGGAAGCGGAGGCACGAGGAGAAAGGAGGTGCATGATGGCTACTTACGTTATTCTCAGTCGTTTTTCTCCGCGGGCTTTTGATGACCCGAAGCATTTTGTCCAGTTGGCCGAACAGGTCTCCAAGAAGATCAAACGTGAATGTCCTAAAGTGAAATGGAAGGGAAGTTATGCGACCCTGGGCCGCTTCGATGTCGTTGACATTGTCGAAGCAGCGGATCCCAAGCAGATCGAAAAGGTTGCCATGATTATTCGGGCCCTTGGACATTCGACGACGGAGACACTCTTGGCCACACCCTGGAAAGAGTTTCTTGATGCGTTATGAGCCAATCATCTGCCCACGGGAAAGTGACCGAAGAAGCATGGTTTTTGCTCCTTATTCTCACCAACCGCCTCAAGGTTTTGTGCCTACCTGATCTTCTTTTCCTGTCCCCGGTGGGCTGCAACCGGAATATTACATCCCTTCATGGTCATTTCCTCTCAAGAGAAAAGAAGCTTACTTTGCTTCCAATTTTATTGTAACATCGGAGAACAGATAGAGGACAGAAGACGCTTTTCTTTGACCCCTGCGGATCTAATCACGGAATTTGTTTAGCGATGCGCGCCCGGAGGAGATGGACCATGGGAAGGAGTGGACTCGACATGATTGTGGTTGTGGATCTTGAGACGACCTGCTGGGAAAAGCGCCAGAGAGACCAGATCATGGAGGTCATCGAGGCGGGCGTCTGTTTGCTCGATATCGGGTCCGGTGAAATCACCCAGAGGCAGAGTATTCTCATCAGGCCAGTCTATTCCGTGGTGAGCGAGTTCTGCACGAGGCTCACGACGTTGACGCAGGAGGTCGTTGAGACAGGGATCGAGTTCAGAGAAGCCTGCATGAAACTCGAGGACGAATATCAGACGAAGAAGCGGGTATGGGCAAGTTATGGAGATTTCGACAGGCGCCAGTTTGAGAGGGAATGCCGGCTGAAGAACGTTCCTTACCCTTTCGGTTCAAGACATATCAACGTCAAGACATTGTTCGGGATCAAACATCGCCTGACCGAAGAGATCGACATGGACAAAGCCCTCGCCCTTATTGGCTTCGAATTGATAGGAACCCATCACCGCGGTGTCGACGACGCTTATAATGCGGCCAGAATCCTCTACACCCTCCTCTGATCTAAGGCACATGCAGAAAAAGATTTATCAAAAAAACATAAACTGCTATAATTTCTTGGCTTGACGGATCTTGGATATTCGAAATCACCTCTGAATCGATGGTCGACCTCATGGCGAGGATTGTCACTCTGCAGGAATTAGAAACGTTTCTCCGGAGAGAGAACAGAGGAAGAGTCGTTCTTGCCGGGGGATGCTTTGACATCCTCCATATCGGTCATGTGCAGTTTCTCTCTGAGGCAAAAAAAATGGGGGATACCTTAGTCATCCTGTTGGAAAACGACGAAAAAGTAAAGAAGCTTAAGGGAAAAAATAGGCCTATCTTCACTCAAGAAATAAGGGCGGAAATGCTCTCGGCCCTTATTTGCGTGGATTTGGTCGTCGTGCTGCCGATGGTGGAAAATGACACTGAATATATGAATCTGGTGATGAAAATCAAACCGGACATTATCGCAGTTACGGAAAACGATCCTTACACGGAAGAGAAAAAGCGCCAGGCAAAAACCGTCGGAGGGGAATTGAGGACGATTCCCATTGTTAAAACGCCTTCCACCTCAGCACTCGCCAAAATAATAGGAGTGGACTAATAGTAAACCCTGAGCGGCGCTTTTCAGCCCGCCTTAGAAGAAGCTTCGCGCCGCCGAACAAGTGAACATTTCAAGCTTCCCTCCCTAATGATCGACTTTATTTCTCAAGCCGTCATTCCCGCCCCGCATCAAGCACGGGGTAGACTCCAGCGGGAATCCAGGGTTCCCGATGAAAATCGGGATCGAGGGTATACATGCCTCCCGGCTTCCGCCGGGATGACGTCTGGATTCCCCCGTATCGAGTACGGGGCAGGCTTAATCAAGCCCGGAATGACGAACAAAGTAAAGGGACTTTTAACCCACTGCATTACCATGTCTCCCTTTCCTCCTTTGAAATACTCCAGGTTTCGACTTATAATTTTCTTAGGGAGATAAAAATGGCTCGTTACCTGGGCTCACATTGTAAAGTATGCAGGCAGTTAAACTTCTCCGTGTGCGGTTCCGATCGCTGCGCTCTTTTGAGGAGGAAAACTCCGCCGGGAATGCACCCTGAACTTCGGAGGAAGATGAGCGAGTTTAAGAAGCGCCTGATGGAGAAACAGAAGCTGAGGTTCTCTTATTGGGTTTCCGAAAGGCAGTTCAGAAATTATGTAAAAGAAGCCTTCAAGAAACCGGGTATCCCGGGCGAAACACTCATGAGCCTCCTTGAGCGGAGATTGGATAATGTCGTGTACCGCCTCGGGTTTGCTCCGACTCTGATAGCCGGAAGACAGCTCGTCGTTCATGGGCATGTCCTGGTCAACGGTCGAAAGGTGGACCGTCCTTCATATGCCCTAAGGCCGGGAGAAGTGGTCGAACTCAAGGAGAAGAGCAAAAAAATGGCTCTGGTGGAAGAAGGATTGGCAAGAAGTCCGGCCCGACCAATATTTCCCTACCTTGAAGTGGACCGGGAGAACGTCAAAGGGAAACTGGTTTCCTTTCCTGAAAGGGCACAGATTCCTTTGGAGATCAACGAAGCCCTGATCATGGAACACTATACAAGGTACATCTAAGTTCTTCCTATCTTCCAACTTTCCTTCAAATGCTTTTCTTGCTCTCAACTTTCGGATCGAAAGGCACAAAGGAGGCTGACCCTGCCTGCGGGTATAGCCGCCATTTCGCGAAAACCAAAAAAGACATTGAGAATGCAAGGATATGGATTTGCGTTTCTTCCATATTTTCCCTCCTCGGAGGGAGCGTGGAATGAGAAACAAAACTTTTTTGTTGACATCTCTGATGATAATGGGCAATGTTATTTAAGGAGGAATTTGTAATGGGAGTAGAAAGCCGAGAGGACATAAAAAGCAATATCGAAGGCAACGGCTTGGTTTGCGATTGCGGTGAGAAAGTTTATGAGACTGGAAAAGGAGCAATCGAAAGGCAGCCAAATTACAACAAATATTTTGAATATCTTGAATGCCCTCGATGCAAAAAAGTTTATTATTTATAATTCACACTCTGGTTCATAGAGATTGGAGAGGGAGGTAATCCGAAAGGGGGAGAAACATGAAGGTGCGAGTCGATAAAGAAACGTGCGTGGGGGATGAAACATGTGTGGAGGTTTGTCCTGAAGTTTTTGAAATGCAAGGGGATGTGGCAGTAGCCAAGATGGAGAATGTTCCTAAAGACCTTGAGGAAAAAGTTAAAGAAGCAGCGACTTCCTGCCCCGTGGAAGCGATCATTGTCGAAGAATGAAGTCTTTTGTCCTAAATTCATTCGTATTATCCTCTGGTTGTTAAAACAAGTACCAAAGAGCTTGTTCCAGGAAATAGGGCCCGGTCTCCGCCCTGACAATTTACATGGAGAAGAATAGGTTCAAAGAGGCCCTTCTTGAAAAGAAGGAGTTTATCTACACACTTGAGTTGGTTCCCGGAAGGGGGTCGCGGGGAAAGACCCAGGATGATATTCTGAGATTGGCCGAGGAGGCAGCCAAGACAAGGCTCGTCCATGCTGTCTCCATCACCGATAACCCAGGGGGCCACCCTGCCCTCTCCCCTGATGTGATCGGTTTTGAAATCTCCCGCCTTGGCATCGATCCGATTATCCATTTCACCTGCAAAGATAAGAACCGAAACCAGATCGAATCGATCCTTTATTCCCTGGATCGAATCGGCATTTCAAACCTTCTCGTGATGACCGGCGACTTCCCCCTGTACGGATTTGAGGGGAAGGCGAAACCTGTCTTCGATCTCGATTCGATTCAGCTCCTCCACCTCATTCATCAGATGAACGAGGGCCTTGAAATTGACGGAAAGGCGCCGGGCGGAGGGATGCGCCTTCCCCCTACCCGTTTTTTCAAAGGGGCCACCATCTCTCCTTTTAAGAAATATGAATCAGAGGTGATGGTTCAATACGACAAACTTTTCAAGAAGGCGAAAGAGGGAGCAGACTTTCTCATCACGCAGGTAGGGTTCGACGCGCGTAAATTTGACGAGCTCCTCCGCTTCATGCGCCGCCATAACATCCAAGTCCCCATTCTCGGCAATGTCTACATTCTGAACCGGGCAGTTGCTAGCGTCATGAATCGGGGAGAAGTCCCGGGATGCGTGGTCACCGATGAGCTCTACCGCATCTGTCAGGAAGAGTCGAAGGCGCCGGATAAGGGGAAAAAGGCTCGATTGACGAGGGCTGCCAAATTAATCGGTGTCCTTAAAGGGATCGGCTATGATGGTGTCCATATCGGAGGGCCAAGCTTAAGGTACGAAGACGTGGAGTGGGTCATCGAGAAATCAAAAGAATTCTCTTTCAACTGGGAGGAATGGACTCGCGAATTCTCCTTCCCTCAGAGAAACGGCTTTTATCTTTTTGAGAAGGATCCGAAGACGGGCCTGAATACAGATGTTTTCATTCGAAAACGAACCAGTCCGCGAAAGTCTTTCGGTCACGGGATCATGCGTTTCTTTCACCAGCTCGCCTTTACGCCTCAGGCTCCGCTGTACAGTCCGGCCCGATGGTTCTACAAAAAGATCGACGGGACCCGGATGGAAGGTCCGATGACAGAGCTGGAATACTGGGTCAAGTTCTTCAGCTCCCGCTGCCGCCGCTGCGGAGACTGCACGCTTCTCGAGGTGGCCTTTCTCTGTCCCCAATCGCAGTGTCCCAAGTATCTCTTCAACGGCCAGTGTGGCGGCTCTATCGATGGTTGGTGTGAAGTCTTTCCGAACAAGAAGAAGTGCATCTACGTCCGTGCGTATAATAGACTGAAACCTTATGGAGAAGAAGAATCTCTTAAGGAAGGTTATACGCCTCCCCGCAATTGGGCGTTGGATCAAATCTCTTCCTGGGCGAACTATTTCTTAGGCCGCGATCATCACAGCCGGAAGATAGAATGACCCGGGACTCTTGGCGTTCCTTGTAGCCTCTAAGAACCTATAAAAAAATCAAGAAACCGATAAGAGTAGAACCAGGACCGTAAGGATGGTTCTCTTGGAGAACTTTAGGACGGAACCGCTTACGGATAGCTTTGGAAGGCCCAATCGTACTGTCTTCATATGCTTACTGCCACGAATGGTTGCGCACCTATAACGCCACGCATTCTAAAGTTCGGAAAGAGAGCCATCCTGAAAAGGCCGAGGCCAAAAGAGGGCCAATTTTTTCACGTTTTCGACCCATTCAAAAAATACTATCTTTTGGAAACGAAAATGCAGGGGGCACTTTATTCCCTTTTAATTCCTTTTTAAGTAGGTTGATAGAGAAATCATTTACGCTCTCTTAAGAAATCCGAGTTTATCCGAATTTAATCTTAGGACCGCAATGAATTTTCATTTGGTGAGATTAGAGCTGCGTAGAATAGGAAGGAAGAATCTCTTCAAAATGTTGATGAGCCAAAAAGAATCCACCTGCGTATTGAGCGGTTTATGTTCTTTCCATTTCGACTATAAAGGATACACCTTCTGCCTTTCCGAGATATTAGGTGAGGGATGCGAATCGGAGAGGCTGAAGAAACTGGAAAAAGAAGCTTGTGAACGCGAAGAAGCCCGAGCCTCCCAGGAAAACGTTGATTTCCCGCTGTTTGACTGCCTGAGAAGGTCGTCCTACAATTAAATAGTGGAAGAAGATAATTGAACGATGCTTCGGGGGATAAAAAATATAAATGAAAACAATAACTTTTGAAAATCGCCGCGAGGCGGGCCGTCGGCTCGCCAGAGCGCTCATGAAACGGGGTTATCGGGGCGAGAACACGCTGCTCCTTGGCATCCCGCGGGGCGGTCTTCTCGTGGCTGATGAAGTGGCGAAAGCTCTCTCGGCGGCCCTGGATGTCATCATTGCAAAGAAGCTCCGGGCCCCCTACCAGCCTGAACTCGGCATTGGAGCGGTTGTGGATGGAGACCATATCTTTCTTAATGAAAAGCTGGTTCACGCCGTCGGCGCAAGTCAAGATTATCTAAACCGTGAGATTGCTTTTCAAAAGGAGGAGGTTGAGCGGCGGTTGCGATTTTATCGGAACGGCAGGCCCGACCCGGAGGTAGCCGGGAAGACCGTGATTATCGTGGACGACGGGATCGCCACAGGGTACACTTTCCGCGCTTCTCTGGAAAGCGTCCGTCAACGTCGCCCCGGCCATTTAGTGGCAGGAACACCTGTGGCCGCTCGTGAAAGCGCAGAGATGCTAAAGGCTTTTGCAGACGACGTCGTTTTCCTTTCTATACCTGCATCCTTTGGTGCTGTGGGTGCCTGGTACCAGAACTTCGCCCAGGTGAGCGATGAGGAAGCCGCAGCTGTTTTGCGACGTCACTGGTCCCGCTGGTCTCTGGCCGCATGAGGAAGCTGTTGCAGCGGGGGATTTGATGGAACTCTTTCTCGCCGACCCAGCAATGCACCTGTTCCATGTCGTCCACAATGAGGACATCCCTCCCTCGAACGTCTCCATGGAGTTTTCTTGCGATAGCCACATTCGCTTTAGGACGCATCTCTTCTTGATCACAAACACGTTGTCCCAAATCAGACATAAGAAGATTCGTATTCTCGATATCGCGCCACTTGCCATCGCCGCATTAGGCCCAACTTAGCTCTCCCTTCTTTCCAAAGCAAAACCCCCTTTTGCTCCTCCTTGATACTTAGGCTCGGGTGTCGGGGACCAGCCGCATTCGGACCTATAACTGAAGCAATGGCGTAGGCAAACTGTTGCGTCGCGAGAGGGAATTGTGGTATAGAGTCATTACTTTGTATTTTTTCTTCAGCCTATTATTGATGGCCACTTCGGCAAGATCTGGTTGAGCGTCATATAAGGAGGTACGGCATGGCCGAACAGGATCTGCTTTACAGTCGGGAGGATGGCATTGGAATTGTAACCCTGAACCGACCGGAAAAATTGAACGCCATCACCCATCCTATGCATAAACGACTTCATTCGATCATTGAAGAGATTCGCAGAGATGACAGCGTCAGGGTGGTCATTTTAACGGGGAACGGCCGGGCCTTCTGTGCGGGTACGGACATCACAGGAGAGGTGCCTGTTTCAGCGGAAGTGGAAATCCTCAAAATGAAAGAGCGAAGCTCAACAGAATATCGGGATTCCCAATGGTTCTTCAACAGCATCCCCAAACCTACGATCTGTGCGATCAACGGTGCGGCTGTAGGCATCGGGGCCGAATTCTGCCTCCATTGTGATATTCGTATTGCGGCGGAGAGCGCGCGCTGGGGTCAAGTGTTCGTTCTGAGAGGCTTGGTCCCGGATACCGGGGCAGGAACTTACCTTCTTCCGAGGATTGTCGGGCTGTCCAAGGCCTGTGAGCTCGTCTTTTCCGGAGAGATCATTAACGCCCAAGAAATGTTACGCATCGGCTTGGTGAGCCGTGTCGTGCCGGATGATCAACTGATGACCGCAACCAAAGAGATGGCCAAAAAGCTCATGAGAGGAGCCCCTCTGGCAGTTCAAATGGCAAAGCAACTCATGTACCTGGGGTTGGAGCGCACGCTCGAGGCTCACCAGGAAGCAGCACGTTACTGTTTCCGATTGAGTACGGAAACGGAGGATTTCAAAGAGGGGATAAAATCATTCTTTGAAAAGCGAGAGCCTCGCTGGGTAGGAAAGTAATCTATTGAGAATTCCCATGGAGAATCGGGAGCGGATTTTTTGATTCACCTTAAGGCTCAAAGGAGGGAAAATGGCGTTTAAGGAGATCCTTTACAACGTCGAAGGTCCGGTGGCGATCATCACGCTGAATCGGCCTGAACGGATGAACGCCCTGACGATGGTTACCCATCAGGAGTTGGAACAGGCCATCACCGATGCCGACCAGGATGACAAAGTAAGGGTGATCGTCATCACAGGGGCCGGAAAAGGATTTTGTTCGGGGGACGATGTGCAGAATATATTTTTGGACCCCGAAGATAACCTCAGGAGAGAAAAGCAAGCCCGGCTTCAGATCCTCCAAAGGAAGAGGCATTCGATGGGCGGAGCACACCGCCTGGTGGAAATCAACAAACCTTCGATCGCAGCGGTCAACGGCGCAGCCGTCGGTTACGGGTGCGATATGACCCTCATGTGTCATATGCGGATCGCTTCGAAAAAGGCTCGTTTCGGAGAGGTGTTTCTCCGGGTGGGATTGATTCCGGACGCCGCCATGATTCTTCTTCCCCGGTTGGTGGGGACCGCGAAAGCGTATGAGATGATCCTGACAACGGATATCATCGACGCGAAAGAGGCGGAGCGAATCGGTATGGTAAACAAAGTGGTGCCGCATGAACAGCTCATGGACGCAACGATGGAACTGGCCAATAAAATAGCCTCGAAACCGCCCATCTCCGTCCGGTTGGCGATCGAGGGTGTTCGCAGAGGGGTGAATTTGCCTTTGGCTGAATATATGGAGTGGCATGCCCAGGCGTTCATGGTTTGTGCGGAAACAGAAGATCATATTGAAGGTTCCAAAGCCTTCATGGAGAAGCGACAGCCTGTTTTCAAAGGAAAATAAGAATCCAATACCTTAGTAAAGGAGGGCATATGATCAAAACGAGATTCACGGAGATGTTGGGGATAAAACACCCCATTATGCTGGCAGGAATGAACTGGATCACGACGCCCAAGCTGGTAGCGGCCGTTTGCAACGCAGGGGGACTGGGTATATTCGCGACGGCTGCTTCTACTCCCGAGGAAACCCGGAAGAATATTCGGGAGATTCGGAAACTCACTGACAAGCCTTTTGGGATAAACCAGATCCTGATCGGACCCGGAGCGAAAAATAACATCGCCATTGCCATAGAGGAAAAAGTCCCCATCATCAATTATTCTCTGGGGAAACCCTGGTTCGTTGATCAGGTCCATGCCTACGGGGGCAAAGTGATGGGAACCATCGCGATCGCCAGACATGCCGTCCGCGCGGCCCAGCTGGGCTGTGACATGCTCGCTGTCACCGGCCACGAAGCCGCCGCACACGGCGACGTCGCCACGTCGATGGTATTGATCCCCCTTGTTGCCAGTCAGGTAAAAATTCCATTGATCGCAGCCGGAGGCTTCTATGATGGAAGGGGGCTGGCCGCGGCATTAGTACTGGGAGCAGATGCGATTTCGATGGGCACTCGCTTTACTGTGACCCAGGAGAGTAATGTGCACGATAATTTCAAAAAGCTTGTCATGCAGGCGACAGAGCAGGACACGCTGTACAGCGATGTCTTCGATGGGCTCCCGGGTAGAGTGCTAAAAAGCCCTGGTGCAGAGGCCATGATGAAGGGGGGGTTCCCCCTGTTTCAATCGGTGAGCAGCGCCCTGGAGGTCAAACGGATTCTGAACCTCTCTTTCCCCAAATTCATCGGCCTGAGCTGGAGCATGATGAAATCCGAAGAAGGAAAGAACCTTCTGATCCAGGCTCGCTCGGCTCACGGGGCAATCAATCATCTGAAAGCGATCAACGAGGGTGACGAAAAGGAAGGATTCTTATTTGCCGGACAGTCTGTCGGCGGCATTCAGGATAGCCCCACATGCAAGGAACTCATAGATCGGATCGTCCTGGAGGCTGAGAAGAGTTTGAAGACAGTCGGGAATAATATCTATTCCTGATCCGCCCCCTCACCCGGCCTTCTCCCCAATGAAACTGTGTCTCAATTCGGAGAAGTGACAAAAACTTCGAAAAACGGGACGGATAGACGGATGAGAAAGCTTTAGAGCGCAACCTTTAAACTATGAGCATCGGCGTTTCAAAGTCATGAAAGAACTAACTTTCTTGTGACGACAACAATAACCTCTAACCTAAACGTGCGCATTCTAAAGCTTTGGAATCCGGCTGTGTGTTCCGTTTTACCCTATTTTCACTCGATTACGACACAGCCTCTTTTCACCCGCACCGGTATTGGACGCCAAAACCGCTTTGGGGATAGGTCCATTGAATGGAGCCATAAATGCAGGCGATCATACAGGTGCCGCACTCCAGACAGCCAGCAAACTCAACCGCCATCTCTCCCTTGTCATTGAGAGAATAGAGGTTTGCCGGGCAGGCGTAAATGCAAAACCTTTCTTTACAGCCTTGACAGATTTTCTGGTCGAGGCGAATATGCGATTCTTTGTGGTTCTTAAAAGCGTCCAGCGCTAATTTATCCGTAATCCTCATTCAACCACCTTCTTATTGCCCACTCTTTTATTATGGAGGTCTATATTCTCCTGAATTGCAGCCAGTCCTTGAACGTTTGATAATTCAAAAAGTCTTTCTTTAATCCCTGCCAGATCGTCTTATACAAACCCTCTTTCGGGCCTCCATTCACGGTCATCACTTTCTCAAAGAGGTTGGAAATCGCCTGGGGGTATTTGGAAAAGAGTCTTTCGTTCTCGAGCAGATCAAGGCTGCTCCGGAAAGCCTCCATCTCTTTCATGATAAAACTGCCCTTTAAGAGCTCTTCGTAATAAGCCAAAGAAGAAGCCGAGAAATCGTTTTTCTCTTTGGCCCTCTTGATGACCCGACCTGCGAGGACACCCGAAGCCACGGCATACTCCATGCCTCTTACCGTGACCAGCATGTTGAGGCCGAAACCGGCGGCATCTCCGATGAGCAGAATCCCGTCTCCGTAAAGCTTCGGCAGGATGCGGATTCCGCCCTCGCTGATCAGGTGGGCGGAATATTCGATGGGATTGCCACCCTTGATCAGATTTTTTACCTCGGGCCGTTCCTTAAATTCATCCAGTAGCTTGTAGACCTCCTCGCGGGGCTCCTTGCGGTTAAGGGAATGGATTCCGACGACGATGCCCAAAGAAAGACTCTCAAGGTTGGTGTAGAGAAATCCCCCGCCCATCATCCCTTTGGTGAGGGACCCGACGAAAAGCTGAGCAGCCCCTTCCCCCTCTCCCAGACCGAATCGGTCATCGATGGTCTTCGGGTCGAGCTCAATCACCTCTTTGAAGCCCACTGCGAAATGTTCGGGCTGGAAAGGCTGCCGGAGCCCGGCTTTCTCAGCGATGAAAGAAAGGACCCCGTCCGCGCCGACCACACAATCGGCTCCGAACTCCTCATCCCCGCTCTTGATGCCGGCAACCTTCGTCCCTTCCCGGATGAGGTCATCGACCTTCTTTTCCGGAATGACATAGATCCCCTTTTCCGAAACGAGCTCAGCCAGCCAGCGATCGAATTTTGCTCTCAGAATGGTATAGCTGGGATAAGGGTCATGATTAAACCGGTCGCTGTAAAGCCCCACGGTGGTCGAATTGGTTTCACCCAGCAACGTCAGGAACTCTTTGGTGACATGTCTTTCCAAAGGGGCATCTTTCCAGAGTTCCGGAAGAAAGCCTTGCAGCGGGCTGAGGTAGATCCTCCCTCCGGTGACATTCTTGCTCCCTGAGAAATCTCCTCTCTCCAGAACAACCACCGTCATTCCTGAATCGGCCAACTCATAGGCGCAAGAAAGACCGGCTAATCCGCCACCCACTATGATGACATCTACTTTTTCCATCCGGGTGCCCTTTTTTCTCTATGTCATTCCTGCCCCGTATCAGGTCCGGGGTAAACTCCGGCAGAAATCCAGTATCTCAAGAGCGAATTATCATATAGAATCGCTCAATTTATGTATAAGTCAGTTTTTGTGCCGGATCAATACGCCTTCCCCGCTCAGGTGCTCTTCAGTTTTTCGGCGAGCAGGGGGACCACGTCATACAGATTTCCAACGACGCCGTAATCCGACATGGCAAAGATGGGGGCTTGCTTGTCTTTATTGATGGCGACCGTAGTCCGGGCGCCCCGAATGCCGACGGTGTACTGAATCTGTCCCGATATGCCGAGTGAGATCACGAGCCGGGGGCTCGTCTTCTTACCCGATAGCCCGACCAGCCGATCTTCCGAAAGCCACTGGTAGTCGGTACAAAGAGATTTGGTACACCCGATCTCCGCGCCCAGGGCCTTCGCCAGCTGTTCGACGATTTCCAGGTCTTCTTTCTTCTCAAGGCCCCGGCCGATGCAGACCAGAATTTCTGCCGCCTCCAGGTTTACCTTCTCCCCGACCTTTTCCTGTCGCTCTACGATTCGGACCCTCGGGGCCTTCAGGTTCAGATCTGCCTTAACCACTTCTCCTTTTTTGTCCTCCTTCGGCCCCAGCTCAAAAGTCTTGGGCATCACCGTGATCACCTTGTGGCCAGTCTTGATCACCTCCCCGGCCACGGTATTTCCACCCAGAGCATACCGGCTGATCAGGAGATCACCATCCTTCAGCTCGACGGCTGTTGCATCGGTGACGCATCCTGCCGCGAGTTTTTGGGCCACACGGGGGGCCAGCTCCTTGCCTCTCTTGGTCGAAGGGATCAACAAAATCTTCGCATCGTTCTTTTGCGCAATCTGGTAAAGCGCCTCTGCGTAGGATTCGGCATTGAACCCGGCTAATGCGGGATTCTCTCCGATGTAAACCCGGTCGGCACCATACGCGAAATACTCGTTGGCCTCGCCGCCCGCTTTTTCGCCCAGGAGTGCGGCGGCTAATCCTATCTTCAATGCACCAGCGAACTCCCTACCTTTTGAGACGAGTTCAAAGGCCAGGTCATTTTTTTCGGAAAATACCAGCAGCTCTGCCATGATTACCTCCCAATCGCCCCTTCTTTTGTAAGAGCGTTGAACAAATTCTCGACAACGTCTTTTAACTCGCCCTCGAAAACCACCTGCTTTCTTGCTTGCTCCGGGGCGAGATTGCTAACGATCTCCCTGACCGACCCCTTCACCCCGACCTGATCGCCGGAAAGCCCCAGATCTGCGGCCTTCCAGTCCTGAACGGGTTTTTTGCCAGCCTTCAATATATCCTTGAGCAAGGCGAGTCGTGGTTGATTAATCTCGTTCGCAACAGTCACCACGGCCGGCATTTCAACTTCGACAACCTCGAAGCTCTCTTCCATGTTACGAACAGCCCTCAGCTTCTTTCCCTGGACTTCCAGTTTCCTGACATAGGTGATCTGGGGAAGGTCCAGGATCTCGGCCAGCCTCGGTCCAACCTGGCTGGAAAAGTTATCCGTTGAGCCTTCACCGGCAAGGATAAGATCGCATCCCCCGATCTTCTCGATGGCCTTGCCCAGCGCCCTGGCCGTGCCTGCGGAGTCAGAATTGGCAAAGAGAGGATCCGTCAACAGGACCGCTTCATCAGCCCCAACGGCTAAGGCCGCCTTGATCGTTTCCTTCAGTTTCGCTCCGCCCAGCGCCAGCGCAATCACCTTTGTCCCTTCGACCTTTTCTTTGATCCTGATCGCCTCTTCGAGAGCGTTTCTGTCCATATCTCCGAAGATCAGAGGGGCCCCTTCCAAGATAGCTTTCCGATCCTTGATCCGGATGTATTTCAGGTCAGCGATCTGTTTCAGGCATACGATGATGTTCACGTTTTGACCTCCTTTCCACCGACTTAACCCTCCACTTGGGAAGAAAACAATATCGAAACCGGGCGGGAGTACTGACAAAGCCTTCCAGCGGTACCTTTGAGAGGTGGCTACATGCTTTCTAGGTAAAACCGATATTTTCCCTAAGGAGGCGCTCTGAGATACTTACTTTCTCAAAAATCCGCAATTGCAAGGGTTTGGAAGTACTCCTGCCCGTGTTCGATGTTACAACATCCGACATCACTCTAGGCTCCAGGGGCGACCATCGGAGTTGCCCCTGGAGTCCGGGTGCAAGAACATTCGGTTTCTAATAGGATTAGTGACCTGTCTGTGTACCGCGATACGGCACTCCTTCATCACCGATGTAGTCACGGGCGATGATGATCTTTTGAACGTGATAGCCGCCCTCTGCTCCAACTACATAGGACATCGCCCCTCTCAGGGCCATCTCAAGCGGTGTATCCTTGGTATAACCAAAACCGCCGTGGTACATCATGGCATGTTTCGCGATATCAACAGCAAGCATCGGTGAATTGGCCTTGCAGACAGAGATCGTCCGATTGATCTCTTCCTTGGTAAAGCTGGACCGATCTTCATAGAATTGGTCGATCATCCAGGTCCCCTTCTGAAGCATCAGCTTCAGCATCTCCAACTTGGAGTAGTCATCCGCGATCTCGAAGGAGATACCCTCAAAGCTCGACAGAGGCCGGCCGAAGATGATCCTCTGTTTGCTGTAGTCCCGGCCGATTTCCAGGCACTTCTCAGCTCCTCCCAGGCAGGCGGCTGACACCAATACTCGGGCGGCATTGAAACCTTCCATGTTGATATAAAACCCTTTGCCTTCTTCACCAAGAATGTATTTTTTCGGAATCTCGACGTTTTTGTAAACAAACCCGCCGGTGGAAAGCCCCATACGGCCCATGTCTTTATAGACGGTAAAGGTTGTGCCCGGGGCTTTGGCCGGAAAATAAGCAAAGGTGGAGCCTTTGTAACCTTTTGTAGGATCGGACTTGAAAAGGGTTAGATGACCTCCACCCCACTCATTGGACTCCCTGACACCGCTGATGTAGGCCTTTTCACCGTTGACGATAAATTTGGTCTTTTCGCTCTTGGCCACGGTCTTAATGTTGGCAAGGTCGGAGCCTCCGCCGGGCTCAGTCGTATTGATCCCCAGGAACCATTCGCCTTTTGCTACTTTGGGTAATATCTCTTCCTTGGCCTCCTTGGTGCCGTACTGAGAAAGCATAAATGCCCATCCGATGCAAAGCAGCGTGTAAACAGGCACCGACATGCTCAGCTCGGCCCGGGCTATCTCATGAATGGTTATCATAGCATACTGCATCGTTTCTCCGGGCACGGCGGTGCCACCGTACTCCTCGGGAATGGTCACTCCGAAGATGCCAAGATCAGCCATCTTCTTGACGACCTCCTTGGGGATTTTCTCCCACTCCCCGTCGATTTTCCGCGCGATGGGCTCCAATTCTGCCTGCGCGAATTCCCTCACTGTGTTTTTCCATAATTCCTGCTCCGTACTCATTCTGAATTCCATTGTAATCTTCCTCCTTTCTTAAATTTGATGAAGTTCAAATCGGCCACCGACAGCGTAAGGTGGTGGCACCAAAAATAATAATAAATACCCTAACCGCATTCGTGCCAAGCAGTGGTATTTGACACGCATTGACTCTGCTATACTTGGCTGGGTGTCCGCAGTAGAATTTAGCTGCCAAGAAAACACTTCGTCCAGAACAGTTTGCGGGCACCTTTATATGAGCAAAGACCGTGCCGTTTACCATATAAACAGTAAGCATCTGATATTTAAGGTTTTTTCCAAAACAGGAAAGGAAAGAAACTCTCTGGAGCAAGAAATATGTCCTGAAATCAGGACATTACGATAGGAAAAAATATCATAATCACTTAATTGTATTATATAATTTGGATATGTCCGGTAAGTAAGACATGTCTTATTTACTGGACATTATGTTGCCTCATCTTCTCGTAGAGTGAAGACCTGTGAATTCCAAGAACTTTCGCTGCCTTCTTCCTGTTTCCCCCAACCGACTGAAGGGCATCCAGGATGATCTGCCTTTCCATATCCGCTAAAGCATCTCGTAAAGACCCGTCGGGGCGAATCAAACCCTCGTTGACCCTCTCGATCCTGGCGATTCGTCCCGGAAGATGCTCGGGTTTGATCTGTCCACCTCTTGCCATAATCAGTCCTCTCTCCAAGACATTCTTCAATTCCCTTACGTTCCCCGGCCATTGATATTTCCTGAGCATTTCCATTGCCACATCGGATATGTCCGTGGGGTAAGACCCTACCTCCTCATTTAAGAGAGACATCAGGTGGCGGGCAATAGCCGGAATATCTTCCGGTATGCTCCGGAGGCTTGGCGCATGGATGTGGAAGGAGCTGATGCGGTAATAAAGGTCCTCCCGAAACATTCCTTTTCCCATCATCTCCTGAAGATCTTTGTTCGTAGAGGTAATCAGTCTGTAGTCAAGTTTGATCGTCGTGGTCCCGCCGATACGCTCCAGCTCCTGGTCCTGAAGGACTCTCAGAAGTTTCGCCTGCATGGTCAGCGGCATGTCGCCGATTTCATCAAGGAGAATCGTTCCGTTGTTTGCAAGCTCGAATTTTCCAGGCTTTCCCTGAGTCCGGGCTCCTGTAAACGCCCCGCCCTCATAACCGAAAAGCTCGCTCTCGATCAATTCCGCGGGAATGGCTGCACAATTGACCCTGATGAAAGGGCCGTCCGCTCGCTTGCTGTTTCTATGGATATAGTAGGCAATCGTCTCCTTACCGGTTCCCGATTCTCCCGTGATGAGAACTGGAAAATCACTTCCGCTGACCTGTAAGGCTAATTTCTTTACCCTTTGAATCGGATCGGACTGGCCGATCAGGACTCTGGGTCCCTTCAGGCTCTTGATTTCATCCTTGTAATATTTGAGCTTGCTGTTGAGTACATCGAGGCGTCTCTGGATTTGCATCACCTTTGCCTCGTGATGAAGCATAGCCTTACCAACAGCGCCGATAATTTTTCCATCCCGGTTTCTCAGAGGAATTCTCGAAATAATTTGAAGCCGCCCGCCGATGAAGAGGGTCTCCCCGATCTTGGCCCGGCCCGTCTCCACTACCTCGTGCAAATTCGTTTCCTTGATGACCTCCTTTACGTGCCGGCCTATCGCCGTGGCGGGATCGACCCCGATCAGGTCCTTGCTGTAGTGGCTGATGAAGCGGATAATCCCCTTCGTATCGATAATCACTGGGCACTCATACGGATTATCAACGATGGCTTCAAGAAGGTCTTTATCCAGTTGGTCCAGCGTGTGATCGGTGGGTTTCGGACTCATAAAAGCCTTCGATCAATATGGCGAATTACTCGTCGGTAATAAGATTACCCATTCAAGACACCCTGTCAAGGGGCGAATCCCCCCTTGCCCTCTCCCGGTTTTTCGCCCCCCACCTGGGGTATCCCCCTCCGAGCCTTCATAAGGCCCATTCTTAATAGGAATGAGTCGAAGACGTATCCAGAAGAGAAACTCCGGTAAGGACCATCACCTCTGTGCCCGAACCTCTAAACGGTCGGGCCGATGAAGCCTCTCCGAGAGATCCCCAGGTGGGGGCTTAACCCATCTCAGTGGTTCTACTTTTGGCGTGCGCCTGAATGATGAGGCTGGGGACCTTTCACCGCTTCTTTTCGGCGAAACGGGCAGACAAGCTTATTGATAAAATAAGGACAATTCCGGCATCCGGAATTTTTTTTATCACTTTTCTCTTTATCTGAACCATTTTTCCTTTTCACTCGCACATGCCTCTTTTTTTAATGAAAATGTAATAGATCGCCGTGTCAATTTGCAAATTTTATTGACATAGCAAGGGTCTCAAAATAGTCGTTCCATTGGTAGGTTGGTGTTAAAGGGTTCTCTCCGTCTCCTCTAACAGTCGCCGGGCAATGATCAGCCTCATGATCTGGGCTGTCCCTTCGTAGATCTGAATGACTTTGGCATCTCTCATTAATTTCTCTACCGGATGCCATTTCGTGTATCCCATCCCGCCGTAGATTTGAACCGCATTCGTTGTCACCTGCATCGCCACATCCGCGGCAAAGGCCTTTGCGATGGCCGCCTCTTTCGAATTCCGAATTCCCTGATCTGCCAGCCAAGCAGCTTTCCAGACCAGGAGCCTCGCTGCCTCGATATCTTTCGCCATATCCGCTAACATAAACTGGACAGCCTGGTGCTGGGCGATGGGAACCCCAAATTGAATTCTTCTTTTGGCATACTGGGTGGCCAGTTCCAATGCCGTCCGTGCAAGCCCGACGCCCCCTATCGCAACCACCGGCCGGGTGATATCAAGCGCAGCCATCGCTTTTTTAAAACCCTCCCCACCTCCCCCAAGAAGATTCCCCTTGGGAACCCTCACATTTTTGAAGGTCAAAGAAGTGGTATTGGAAGCCCTCTGACCCATCTTATCGATCGGCTCTCCATGACTGAGACCTTCCAAGTGAGAGGGGACGATGAGGCTGACGATCCCTTGATGCTTTTTGGCGGGGTCGGTGGTCGCAAACACGACATAAAAATCGGCATATCCTCCGTTGGTAACCCACATCTTAGCCCCATTGAGAACGTAGTGATTCCCGTCGAGGACGGCGGTGGTCCGCATGGAAGCTGGATCCGATCCTCCCGTCACTTCACTCAAACAGTAAGAAGCAATGCTGAACTTTGAGCAGAAAGGTTTTAGAAATCGCTCTTTCTGGTCCTCCGTCCCGAATTTGATGATGGGATAGAGCGCCAGCGTGCTCACAAAAATGGAGACATAAATCCCCATGCAGCCCGCTGCAAGTTCTTCTGAGATGATGCAGGTATCCAGCAGTCCTAAGCCCTGCCCTCCGTATTTTTTGGGAACCAGCGGGGTGAAGAACCCCTCCTGATGAGCCTTTTTCATGATATCGAGGGGAAATGTTCCATCCCGGTCATGCTTCGCGGCTACAGGCAGGATCACTTCTTTAGAAAATCGCCATGCCTTTTCTTGAAGGCTTTTCTGCTCCGGCGTTAAGTCGAATCCGATCATTGTTTTCCTCCTTTAACAAGTATTCCCTGGCAAAGCCGGGGCTTTATCCCGCCAAGTGCGGGACTGGCCCCTCAAAGAGGCCTGATGGCAATCGGTCAAAATCGAAACCGAGGATCATTCATTGTTCAGTCTTCCGTGAAACTCCTTGTTGTCGTCATTCCTGCGAAAGCCCTGCACCGCATGGTGTACAGGGCGAAAGCAGGAATCCAGGGTTCCCGATGAAAATCGGGATCTAAGGTACAAAATGGTTCCCGGCTTTCGCCGGAACGACGTCTGGATTCCCCCGTGTCAAGCACGGGGCAGGCTTATCAAGTCCGGAATGACGATCTCAGTAAAACAGCCCATGAGATACCACTCTATATATCTTATTGCTTCATTTGCAATGGGTTCCGTCACTCTCCCGCAAAAATACTGTTTTTCGAACCAGGAACTACTGGATTCACCCTATTCGCCGGCCCGAATGAAGGGTTGACAGGGGTTCACGTGTGTGTATAAACTGAATTTATGGTTCAGAAGGGGAATACATCTCAATTGATCCTGGCCGGAGATGTAGGCGGGACAAACACCCGTCTTGGCCTTTTTGAAGTTGCACGCGGGCGCCTTCGCCTTTTGTCCGAGAAAACCTATCCAAGCAAGAAATACAAGGGACTGGAGAATATTCTTCTGAACTTCCTGAGAGAGCACAGGGCAATCGCAGCAGCCTGCTTTGGCGTTGCCGGTCCTGTTACTGAGGAAGTCATCATCGCGACGAACCTGCCCTGGTGGATAGATATTCAATCTCTTCGGAAAGTGGCTCGTTTTGAAAAAATAGAAGTGATCAATGACCTCGTTGCCAATGCTTATGGAATTTCTCTCTTGAAAAAGAGCGATTTTGAAATTTTAAACGTTGGCAAGCCAAGAAAAGGGAACCAAGCCCTCATCTCTGCCGGAACAGGTCTGGGCGAGGCGATCCTCTTCTGGGACGGAGAACAATTCGTTCCCTCTCCTTCTGAAGGGGGACATGCTGAATTCGGGCCCAGAAACCATCTAGAGATGGGGTTGTTTAACTATCTTTCCGAACGCTTCGATCATGTCAGCTATGAACGTGTCCTCTCGGGAGAAGGTCTCTTCCATATTTATCAGTTTCTAAAGGACTCAAAAAGGTTTGGAAGTGAGCCATCGTGGCTTTCTGAGAAGATGCAACCAGAGGATCCCGCTGAAGTGATCTCCGAGGTGGCCCGTCTCGGAAAAAATAGGTTGTGCGTGAAGGCCCTTGATCTCTTCGCTTCCATCTATGGCGCGGCCGCCGGAAATCTCGGCCTCCAGGTCATGGCCGTTGGGGGAGTCTACATCGGAGGCGGCATCGCTCCCAAGATCATCTGGAAACTGAAAGAGGGGACTTTCATGAAAGCCTTCAAAGAAAAAGGAAGACTTTCCCGGATTGTGGCCCAGATTCCCGTCAGGGTTATTCTGAATGAAAGAACAGCTCTTCTCGGTGCAGCCTCTCGCGCCAAAGCCCTCTTGAAAGTATAGATGTAGCCGACGAGAATTCTGTATTCGCCCCCAATAAATGGGGGCGCTACAATAACGTTGTTAAGAACAACCTAAAATGAGATTCTATGGGAGTGAGCGATGAAAAGTCTTGAAGAATGGGAACGATATAAGGAGTACCTCAATTTCAACCCAGAGATCGGACTGATGGTCGATATCAGCCGGATGATGTTTCCGGATGACTATTTCGATCGGATGAACGCTCCGATACAAAAAGCCTTTCAGGAAATGGACTCCCTTGAATCCGGGGCTATTGCAAACCCTGATGAGAAGCGGATGGTCGGCCATTATTGGCTCCGTGCCCCGGAATTGGCTCCCCAGGGAGAATTGACCCGCGACATTGAGAAAACCCTTCAGGCCATCAAGGATTTTTCCAAAAGGGTTCATGCCGGAAAGATCAAACCTCAAAAGGGCAAACGTTTTTCCCGTATGCTCATCATCGGCATCGGCGGATCGGCCCTGGGTCCTCAGTTTGTATCCCATGCGCTCAAGACCTCCAAAGACCAGGTCAGGCCCTATTTTTTTGATAATACCGATCCAGACGGATTCGACTGGGTCTTGAAGGAAATTAAAGGTGCCTTGTCAGAGACCCTTGCCATTGTCATCTCAAAAAGTGGCGGGACAACAGAAACTCGAAACGGGATGCTTGAAGCAAAGGCCGCTTATCAATCAAAAGGTCTTCGGTTCGAAAAGCACGCCGTTACGATTACCGAGGCAAACAGCGGCCTCGACCGGATAGCAAAAAAGGAAGGGTGGATCGCACGTTTCCCGATGTGGGATTGGGTGGGCGGCAGAACCTCTGAGACTTCTGCAGTGGGACTTCTTCCCGCCGCACTCCAGGGTTTTGATGTCGATGCGATCCTGGAAGGTGCCCGTCTCTGCGATGAAGTGACCCGGAAAAAGGACTCCCGGTCCAACCCCGCCGCTCTTCTGGCTCTCGCCTGGTATCATGCCACCGGGGGGCGCGGAAAAGAGGATATGGTCATCCTCCCCTACAAGGATCGACTTCAGCTCTTTCCGAAATACCTGCAGCAGCTCGTCATGGAGTCCCTTGGCAAAGAGAAAGATCGCAGCGGCCAAATCGTCAATCAGGGAATTTCGGTTTACGGCAACAAAGGCTCCACGGACCAGCACGCCTATGTCCAGCAGCTCCGCGAAGGACTGAACAACTTTTTTGTCACTTTCATTGAGGTGCTTGCGGACCGCGAAGGTCGGTCTTTAGTATTGGACGGGAAGGCCACCAGCGGCGATTACCTGAATGCTTTTCTCCAGGGGACCCGAAGGGCCCTGAGCGAAAAGGACCGGGAATCCATCACCCTTACGATTGAAAAGATAGATCCCCGTTCCATCGGCGTCTTAATCGCGCTCTACGAGCGGGCCGTAGGCTTCTATGCATCGCTGGTCAATGTCAATGCCTATCATCAGCCCGGTGTGGAGGCGGGGAAAAAGGCGGCAGGGTTGATCATTGAGCTCCAGACCAAAGCCCTCGCCTTTCTCAAGAAAGAAAAAGGAAAGTCTTTCACATCAGAGGAGATTGCGGCCGCTATCGGTGCACCGGATGAGGCGGAGGTGGTATTCAAATCGCTGGAGCATGCATCGGCAAACGCCGACCATCCGATCAAAGAGGTGTGTGCCGACCCCCCATTTCGTTCGCGGTACCGGTATGCCTCGTGACGTGGAAAGTGACGTAGTCGAAGATGCACACATCCGGCGGCATCAACCTATGTCGCTCGGATGACACCAGAAGGTTACATACTCCGAATCGAGCAAGATCAAATTAGATTTTCTTCAGATCTGCGTTGATAGCTTCAAGCAGAGCAGGCGTAAGCTGCCCAGGCATAAAAGCCGCAATCTGTTTCAGGGTCATGCCCCGGCCCATGGCCGTCCGCGGGTCTTTCGATACGCCCGGCATGTGCTTCTCCAAAACAGCCTTGCCCTTCTCATTATCTAAGACTTCTCCCAGTGTCGAATCCGTTGAAAACGCCATCGGGGGCCTCCTTTCTTAATTAGTGAATACTTTAACAAAGATTTCTAAGATGTCAAGGAATTTGTTTCCTGCTCTCGTTCTTGAGGTCCGGGGAAACAAATGACCCGCCCCCCTTTATTTCTAAGAATTCAGGTTGTATATTTATTTCATTTCGACGGGATTTGGTCTATCCCATTAAAGATTCAAACGGGGCTTTATTTCCAAGAGGAGCATACTTGAACAAGAAGATAAGCGAAGAGCTCGACCACATTTTCAAACCAAAATCAATCGCCGTGATAGGGGCATCGGACACTTTCGGAAAGTGGGGGTACCTGATGGTTGCGAGACCTCTGAAGACGGGTTTCAAGGGGCCCATTTATCCCATCAACCCCACAAAACGCGAAATATTGGGGCTTCCTGCCTACTCCAGCGTCTCCGCGGTGCCGGGCGCTATTGATCTTGCCGTCATCACCACGCCTGCGGCAACGGTTCCGGCTGTCTTGCGTGGCTGCATCGAGAAAGGCATCAAAGGGGCTGTTGTGATAAGCGCCGGCTTTGCCGAGGTCGGTGAAGAGGGGAGGAAAATTGAGCGCGCGATGGTAGAGGTCGCCCGTTCAGGTGGCATCAGGCTGGTGGGACCTAATGGCATGGGGATATGGAGCGCCGCGGGACAACTCAGTTTATGCTTTCCCCAGGCGCCCAAAGCGGGTCCGATTGCATTTATCTCACAGAGCGGGACCTTTGGCGTTGCCATGGCCCAGGTCGCCAGCAGCAAGGGATACGGCTTGAGCAAATTCATCAGTATCGGAAACCAGGCCGACCTTGAGGTAGCTGACTATCTCGAATACCTTGCGGACGATGAGGATACGAAGGTGATCGTGCTCTATCTCGAGGGACTGAAAGACGGCAGACGTTTTTTCACGGTCGCCCGCCGGGTGATAAAGAAAAAGCCCATTGTCGTTTATAAGGCTGGCCGTTCTGCTGCCGGCGCACGGGCCACCCTGTCACATACTGCGTCGCTTGCAGGGTCTGACAAGATCTTCGATGGCGTAAGCAAGCAGATTGGATTGCTGCAGGCTCATGAGGCTTTTCATCTCTTTGAAATGGCCGAGGCGCTTGTTGAGTTACCTGTGGCTGACGGCAACCGCGTCGCCATACTCGGCAGCGGAGGACAGGGGGTTGTCGGAACAGATGCATGCTCCGCCCTTGGCCTCGACCTGCCGGAATTGGACGCGGACACGGCATCCAGCATCACCGCATTGCTTCCGGCACACGCACCACCGGCAAGAAATCCCATCGATTTTGCCGGAAGCGCCCGCACCGCGCTTCAGGAGGCGGAAATAATAGAAAAGCTGCTCAAGCTTGATTATATTGACGGCGTCATCAGCAACGTGCCGGTCAGTCCCCAGATTTGGGATCGTTCTATGAAAATTGATACGAATTCCGATTCGCTTCCCGAACCCATTCAAGTTGCCCTCGAAGGAGCAAAGGTCTACGCATCGCTGCCGAAAAAATATAACAAACCCGTTATTTGTCTTCGATTTGCCCGGATGGAACACGATATCATGGAAGGCATCCTCAGAGAAGGCGGGATACCGATTTACGACACACCTGAACAGTGCGCTCGCGCGATGTACGCCCTTGTTCACTACGGACGGGTGCGCCGAAAGAACGATTTCCGTTAGGCAATACGTTCCCTCCTTACGTCCTCTAAACTTTTTGTTCTATTTTTGTCTTTTTTCGATATACCTGACGCCTTTGATACCCCTGAAGTCCTCGTCCTGAGTCCAGATGACGGCGGCATGGGTACGGGCAGTCGCCAGTATGACACTGTCGGCAAGTGGCAGTTTGAGCTGGGCCCCTATCTTTGCGGCATCGAGGGCAATGTTCGAGGTCAAATCGGCGATTAATCCCTGGTGCATCAAAGCAATGGCTTGAAGTGCGGCGTCCTCGTTGCGCTGCTGGAGGGTCCGTTTAAAAACTTCTAAAATGCAGATGGTCGGCACAATGAGGTTCTCAACGTCCTCGATTGCAGGGGGCGTAGAAATCGGCATGAGGAGCGTCCGCGAAATATTCGAGCCATCCACACGAATCGACGAGGTTCATACCCTGTCTCTTTCACGTTCCACGGTTGTATCGATGCCCTTCAAGAAACCCCGCATCCGCCTCAGGCTTTTGATAGGAATCAATTCAATACGGTTCTCATACAAAAGCACCTGGACCTTTGAACCGGGTTTAATTTCCATGGCCTGCCTCACCTCGCGGGGGATGACTACTTGATATTTCGGAGAAACGGTTACTACCTTCATGAGTACCTCCGTCGATACGTATTCCGTAACACGATAGCATAATCGATAACATTCTTCATCGATAACATGCTAATAATCTAACAATGGGATGTGTCCATATTTTATGGGTCCCCGGGAACAAGCCCAGTATTATCACCACCCTACAAAAAATAGGGACGGGATCGAGAAAGCCTCTATTTTGGTTAAACCCATGGGACAGCTCCCCAAGAATTTTGATTGTATTTTTATCTCATTCTGATAAGATTTACCCCGTTAGAAATTCCGGTCGTTGCGACCCGGAACCGAGCGGCGCATTATTTCTAACGGGGTGAAGGTTGAGCGGAAGAGCCGTTATGAAATCTAAGTCCGCAATCTCAGCGTACATCCTGATTGGGTTGGGGATCATTTTCCTCCTGTCTAATCTTGGCTGGCTACCGCCTATTCGCTCACTCATGTCCCAGTGGTGGCCAATTATTCTTATTATTGTTGGCGTCTTGGTGCTGATCAGGCACTCTCGCCCAAAACCGTAGATTCTTGCATGTACTTGGTATGGTGCAGGGTCTACCCTGAACCTAATATGGTTCGGGGCCTGCCCTGAACCCCACGTGGTTCAGGGTCCCTTCCTCGATATCTTTGACGCGGCTTTTCGGCATTAGTCAATTGTGGGACGATTTTGGGAAACACTATCTGCCCAAAGCGGTGGTTATGCAGCACGCAGAGGAGAAATCCTCATAATCTTCTCCCTCATCGCCCTTGCTGCTTCCCATAAGTCAACAGCGCGTTGGGCGTTCAGCCAAAACTCTGCGGTATTTCCAAACAACTGCGAAAGTCGCAATGCCATTTCAGGGCTGACCGCGCGCCGCTCTCGCAAAATTTCGTTCACCGTCTGACGCGACACCCCAAGGGCCTTCGCAAGACTCGATACGGTCAGTCCATAATCCGGCATGAAGTCCTCGCGGAGCATCTCGCCAGGATGCGTGGGGCGAACCTTTCTATCTCTTGTGTTGGCAATGCTCATAAGACACCTCTCCTCAATGATAATCCGTTATTTCAACATCATATGCGTCGCCATCAGCAAATCGAAAGCAGATCCTCCATTGGTCATTCACAGAAATGGAGAATTGCCCTTTTCGTTCCCGCTCCAGCTCATGAAGTCGGTTGCTGAGAGGAACCTTCAAGTCCTCCAGACCCGTCGCGAGGTCAAGATATTCCAGCCTTCGTACCGCCCTCTTCCAGATCGCTGGAGGCAACCGCTTCGACTTCCCTGTTTCGTACAGGTCTTTCGTGTGCCTGTCAGCAAACGTTTTTATCACTACTGTATTGTAAACTGTAACGTGACACTTGTCAATAAGATTTTTTTCCCACGCCGGGTCCTTGCGGCCGGTTCCATCTGCTGCATTTCAATTCATGATCTTATGGCAAGCATCTGAGGAAGTTGACTGAAAAATTCAGTCAGAAGGTAAGCACCAAGTTAGAATTGACGGTCGAATCAATTGTTTCAAGAGGCTGACTGAAAAATGGAAGCACCTCAAGAGATCGTACTTCCCGGTGAGGTTCACCCCGTTAGAAATTCCGGTCCTTATGACTCCAAAAAGGGCGGGGCACCATTTCTAACGGGGTAAATGTCATCTCAAGTTGTGCGCTTGGCAGCGCACTTTGCCGGCCAGGCAGGACCCTCGGAGTTCTTGTCTTAAAGACTTACTATAATTGATAAGCTATCCGCAAAGGAAATAACCTCGGCTTTCGGTGCCCGGTTAAATCCAAAAATTCTGGTTGTATTTTTATCTCATTTTGATAAGATTTACCCCGTTAGAAATTCCAGTCGTTGCGACCCGGAACCGAGCGGCACATTATTTCTAACGGGGTGAAGGTTGAGCGGAGGAGAGGTCATGAAATCTAAGTCCGCAATCGGAGCGTACATCCTGATTGGGTTGGGTATCATTTTCCTCCTGTCTAATCATGGCTGGATACCGCCTATTCGCTCACTCATGTCTCAGTGGTGGCCATTCATTCTTATTATTGTTGGCATTTTGGTGTTGATAAGGCGCTCATCCCGCCCAAAACAATAAATCGGTTGTCGGCGCCCAGGCAGTTTTCTGCAGACATTGTCAAATGACATCTTGATTACCGAGTACACCTACAAGTCACCAGTGGGAATGACCTCCAGGAATTGAAGAGTCGAGTAGCGCGGGGGAATTTCACCTCCACGCCCTCCCGGAACCGGACGTGAACCTCTCGATTCATCCGGCTCTTATTGTCCAGCCGTCGGTCGCATCCCCATTTGCCAATGGGCAA
>Ga0116122_1000381_pt1 | contig 26143 bp, 25 predicted proteins | sample June2015DPH_13_5_FD_89726 | JGI IMG/M metagenome (GOLD analysis project Ga0116122, IMG submission 89726) | Peatland microbial communities from SPRUCE experiment site at the Marcell Experimental Forest, Minnesota, USA - June2015DPH_13_40 | ecosystem: Environmental > Terrestrial > Soil > Wetlands...
GTATGCATAAGAACGAGCCGAAGCAAGAATCCAACCAAGCGACACTCGCTCGCGTCAAAAAGGAAATGGAGGAGCCGCGCGTGGCCGAATCCACGCGGGAAAAAGACGTCAACCAGAACACGCGGCAGGAACTGGAAAAGCTGCCGTAGTCGAAGGTGAGAACGAGTCCGGAGCCGCCCGTGCGCAGGGAGCTCCCGAGGGAGAAAAATAATGGCAAAGCTGACCAAGCCAGTTCGTGATCGGATATCCGCAACCAAGTTCGCTTTCCCGAAGCAACGCAAGGAGCCGCTGGAAAATGCCTCTCACGTACGCAACGCTGTTGCGCGTTTCAATCAGGTGAAGGGCGTTACAGAAGCGGAACGTCGTGCGGCGTGGAAGCGGATACAGTCTGCCGCAAAGCGATACGGAGTGGAACTTGAAGAGTCCGACTAGCGCGAACGCGCCAGGTTCCACATCTACCATGGCAGCGGGGGCCGAAACGCTTTCATCCAGTCTCCAATTCCAGTGGCTAACGGGATTTTACTGCGAAGCGGCGGATTTTAGCGATTCGTGACCGGCGTCGTGCGAAAGGTTGGGTGCCGGTCTCATAGGGCACCCCGGTGAAGCAACAACTTGAGGAATAGTCTGTCTGTGCGACTGCATCCTTCTTGGGAGCTGAGGTTGCATCAAGTTCTCCCATGCGAAGCAGGGCGATTACACCAACTCAGAAGTACTACCCGACGTCTGCCGCCCCTCGAGCGCGCGGGCCCCGGCCAGCCCACTTTACCCGGATAAGCCCCGGAAAAGACACGGTGTTTTACCCGCGTCGCGCTTCGATACGGTGTCAACGGCGCGACTATAAGCATTAGTGTAATCGGGATGTTTCGCCAACGACTGGTTGGAAGCATTGTGAACTCCACGGCTTTCATTGACTTGCCGGTTTCGCCGACGTAAGATTTGCCACGCATGGTCGGCCAAACCATCTCGCACTACCGCGTTCTGGAACAGCTCGGCGGCGGGGGTATGGGTGTGGTGTACAAAGCGCAAGATACCAAGCTGGGCCGTTACGTAGCGCTGAAGTTTCTTCCCGAGGGGTTCTCCCGGGATCCGCAAGCGATTGAGCGGTTTCAGCGAGAGGCCCGGGCGGCCTCCGCACTGAACCACCCGAACATCTGCACTATCTACGAGATTGATACCCACAACGGCGTTCCTTTCATCGCCATGGAGCTGCTGGAAGGAGAAACGCTCAAACATCGGATCGAGGGGCATCCCTTTAAGGTCGATCAGTTGCTGGACATAGCAATCCAGATCTCGGACGGGTTGGACGCGGCGCATTCCAGCGGGATCGTGCATCGCGATATCAAGCCGACAAATGTCTTCGTCACGCAGCGCGGGCAGGCCAAGATCCTTGATTTCGGCCTGGCAAAATTCACGCCGCAAAACCGCCCCGATGAGGCAACCGTGGCTACGGCAGTGGCTTCGGACTATCAACTCACGAACCCTGGCACTGCAATGGGGACCGTGGCTTACATGTCGCCGGAACAGGCGCGAGGCGAGACGTTGGATCACCGCACGGACCTGTTCTCGTTCGGAGTGGTGCTGTATGAGATGGCGACTGGCCGTCAGCCTTTTTCGGGGACCACTTCGGCGGTTATTTTTGAAGCGATCCTGAATAAGGTGCCTGCGTCGCCGGTTCAACTGAACCAGCGGCTGCCGATGCAACTGGAGTTCATACTCAACAAAACTTTGGAGAAGGACCGCGAGTTACGATGCCAGACCGCGGCGGAGCTTCGAGCTGATCTCAAGCGATTGAAGCGCGACACGGATTCCGCCCACGCCGGGGTCAATGTTGCCTCCCAACTGCCGGTCGCCGTTGAGCGGCGCGACGCCGTATTGCCGAGCCCGCGAGCGAATAAATTTACCGCGGCGCTGGTGGGTCTCGGTTTTTTGCTGGGAGCGGGAGCCGGGTTGATCGCCGGGAAGAAGTTTTGGCGGGTTGAGGTACCGAACCCGCAATATCACGAGATCACATTTCGGCGTGGAGATATCCGCTCGGCGCGATTTGCGTCGGACGGACAGACCATCTTGTACAGCGCCGCTTGGCAGGGCCACCCGGTCGAAATCTATAGCGCACGACCAGGCGCCGCCGAATCGCGGTCTCTTGGACTCGAACATACCCAACTGCTGGCCGTTTCACCCGCGGGCGAAATGGCAGTCGCCCTCAACAGCCATCGCACCGGGACATGGGTGAATATGGGCACGCTGGCCAGTGCTCCGCTGGCGGGTGGCGCGCCGCGAGAGATTTTGGAGAATGTGCAGTGGGCCGACTGGTCGCCGGATGGAACCAACCTCGCCATCGTGCGCGATATGGGTGGTCGCAACCGCCTGGAATATCCCGTGGGCAAAGTGCTTTATGAGACCGGGGGCTGGATTAGCCATCCCCGGATTTCTCCCAAGGGCGACTACGTGGCCTTCCTCGATCACCCTTTGCAGGGAGACGATAGCGGCTCGGTTGCTGTCGTAGACCTTTCCGGCAACAAGAACAAGCTTTCCGGGGACTGGTACAGCGTTCAAGGTCTGGCCTGGTCCGCCGATGGCCGGGAAGTCTGGTTCACCGCCACGGAGACAGGCTTGGACCGCGATTTGTCGGCGGTGAATCTCGCCGGACAGAAGCGTCTGGTGGTACGGATGCCAGGTACGCTCATGCTTTTCGACATCTTCCACGATGGGCGCATCTTGATGGGGCGGGCTAGTTGGCGACGGGAACTGATGGGCACTTCAATCGAAAGCGGCAAGGAACGCGACCTCTCTTGGCTCGACTATTCCTACCCGGGAGATCTCTCTGCGGATGGTAAGACGGTTCTCTTTGACGAGGAAGGCGTAGGCGGCGGGGCACGGTATGGCAAGACGCAAGAGCTGACCTATTCCCTTTACATTCGCCAGACTGATGGTTCCGCGGCGGTTCGTCTCGGCGAGGGGACGGCGGAGGCCCTATCGCCGGACCAGAAGTGGGCGATCGCTCAGATTCCGGGCGAGCCAGCACAATTCCGTCTTCTCCCCACCAAGGCCGGAGAGGCTCGGCCTCTCACCAACGACACCATCAACCATAATGTCGCCCGTTGGCTCCCGGACGGGAAACAGTTTGTGTTCTCGGGAAATGAACCTGGCCGCGGAGTACGGCTGTATCTCCAGAGCGCTGACGGCGGCGCGGCCCAGCCGATCGCGCCCGAAGGAATGAATGGAACCACGTTCGCGGTTTCACTCGACGGCCAAATGGTAGCAGCAATTGGGCCTGATCTGAAAGGATATCTCTACCCCACTTCTGGCCATGGGGAACCTCGATTGATTCCGGGGCTTGAGTCCCCAGACCTGCCCATCAGCTGGAGTCAGGACGCTCGTTCTCTTTTCGTTTACCAGCCCGGAGACGTGCCAGCCAAAGTCTTCCGGCTCGATCTGGCAAGTGGACGCAAGACGCTCTGGAAGCAACTGGTCCCCGGAGATTCCGCTGGCGTCGCCACCATCGACCCCATTCTGATCACTCCCGATGGCAAGACGTTCGTGTACGGCTTCCACCGAACTCTGGCAGATCTGTACCTGGTGGAAGGGCTAAATTGAGTTCGCTCTGCCGCCTCTGGTTCTCCCGAAAACCAGCCCGCTGGATACGCAGATGCAGTGCCCACCCATCGGGATGAAAATCGGGTGGAGTCAGGGTGTACGATCCATGGAGCGTGGACGGCAAAGGCCGTTTACACTCTGGATGTAGCGAGGCCGTTTTTGAGCTTGACCTGGAACCGCGCTGCATGGCCCTTGGGAAGAAATCCTCGCTGCCGCCATGATCGGGTCCGTCGTGGGCATCGCTGACCTTTCCCTCGCGCGCATTCTGGTGGGTAGCACCGTATGCTCGCTGATGTTCGGAGTGTGGATCGAACGATCGAACTCGGTATCGGCGCTTGGCCGGTTGCGGGTGCTTTCCTTGGTGCTACCTTCGGAGCCCCCAGAAATGGGTGGATGGCGATTCCAGCGAATCAGGCGACTCGGTGGAGCCTTCCAGCCTTGCCTTCCCAGAGTTTGATGCCTCCGAGAAGGCCATCGACATTGCTGACAACCCTGACGTTCGCCGGCAGTTTCGTCGTGATGAACTTAGTGTTTCCACCGCCGATGAAGAGCCGATCGCAGTTGAAAGTGACCTGCAACAGTTTCACCGCTTCCACCAGATGGCGGTTCCACTTCCCCGCGCCCTTCTGTTTGAGAGCGGCATGGCCGAGTTCATCTTCGTAAGTGTGGCCTTTGCGAAAAGGGTGATGACCCAGTTCCAAGTGCGCATTGTAGCCATCCACGAACAGAGACGATCCGAAGCCAGTGCCCACCGTGATCACCAATTCCACGCCGTGACCGGTTACGCAGCCCATGCCTTGCACGTCAGCGTCATTGGCAACGCGCACCGGGCAGCGCAAACGGCGCTCCAATTCAGCGGCCAGACCGAAGCCGGCCCATCCGCGACCCAGATTGGGCGCCGTCAGCAACTTGCCGTCCCGCACCACTCCCGGAAATCCAAGGGAAACGCGATCGAAAGCTCCAAGCGACAATGCCAGTTGCTCAATGATTGCAAGAACCTTTTTCGGCGTGGCGCGAGGAGGGGTGGGAACTCGGGCCCGTTGCGTCAGAGGCTTCCCGCTGGCATTAAGAACAATGGCCTTGATTCCCGTGCCCCCAACATCGATCGCGAGCGTGCGCCGCGAGCCAGACTTTTTCCGGGAATGGTTCGCCGAGGGGTTGGTCATGAATGGTCTCAGGGCAGTCGTTCTTGTATATCACCGCAGCTTTCCCTTGTGAAGAGATGAAGAGAGAGCTGCCCGCAAGGTCTCCCTGATCGATCAAGAGCACCGCGAGATTATTCAGCGCGATCCCCACTCCTACCTTGTTGCCGATTTGGCGCCGGATGGCGAGAGATTCCTCTTCCATTTTCCGGGCTCCCGCAAGATCGCCCTGGTCCTTTGTAACAATCGCAAGATTCGTTAGCGCCCGGACAATTTCGGGTTGAATGAGAGTTGCCCAAAAACCCTTGTCATTGGCATTTTCCCAACCACTTGATTCTTAAAGGATCGAAACCGGCGCCTGGGAGTGGCTCAAAAATAGATGTTTTTAGATGCCCCACAGGCTCAGCCACGCAGCTGGCAGCATCACCACTTCATCGGGACGGTTGAGGTGGATGCTACAAGCCCTCTGCAGCTACTGCTCCGCCTCGCTGCGTTATTTTCCACTGACCATCACAGCCCTTCTCGATCCAGCCCTCTCGCTGGCTTTGACGGTATGCGCGTCGAACTGATGCTTGCGCTAGACACTTGTGAGGCGAGCGGCACTCCCCTAAGCCTTGCCAATCGGCGAGAACACCTGCGAGAGATTTTGAATAAGGTTCATTTAGCGAAGTCGTCGGTTAAATGCTTAGCTCTGTTCTTGTCGGGAAAACCGACTCTCGTGTCGGTAATCCCACCAAGCTGTGAAGCGAGTTCGTTGTAATCGTTGCACTTGCGCGATGGCAGCTGGATTGCAATTCTCCGATTAGCTGCCGTCAGCTGGCAGCGAGGAGGTCTGCCAACATGAATGAACCTAACTGGCTCATGATGATGAACTACGCACTCGTCCTAGTCGTGGTCGTGGCGTGGCTCGGACTGTTCACTTCTGTAGGCTGGGAGCTTGCGGAAAGAAGAGCACGAAAGACGCGAGAGAGCAGCATAGCTTCGAAACTTTCGGCAATGCTAACCGCAGAATCGCACCGCATCTCTGTACCGGAGCTAGGGCTGACTATGGCCGATGGCGGCGAGGAGGTCAAGGCTTCGGATCATGAACCTGATGACAAGAGGAAATGAGGGAAGTGACTTATGGCATGCCCATTTCTTACCGAAGGACGAGCGCAATACTGTCACGCCGCGCCCATGCGCAAGCTGCTCCTTGACGGGCCGGGCGTGACCGGCGGCGGACTCTGCACTTCACTGCAGTACCAACAATGCGAACTCGTCGCTAAGAACTCGATCCCACGGGATCGTTGCCCACATCTGGAAGATGTCCGCGTACAGTATTGTGCCGCATCACCGATCCCCAAGCTAGTTCCATTTAGCGACTCACAGCTTTCGAGTTGCACCAGCGGCAGCTATCGCTATTGCGACTCCTATCTGGCGCACGCACGACCCCATGGCACGACTCCGCCTGCAGATCTCTTCTATACGCCGAACCACTTTTGGCTCGACGTCGATGAATCGGGCCTTTGCCATATCGGCATTGACGGTTTTCTGGCTGACGCAGTGGGGAGCGTGGATGGTGTCGTATTCGCAACCTTGCAAGGCATACATTGCCCGGCTCTGACACTTTCGATTCATGGACTCGAATGGCCCATGTGCTTTCCGAATCCAATGACGATTCAGAGAGTGAACCACCGCCTGCGCCGCGATCCCGTGAGGCTGACCAACGACCCCTTCGGAGTGGGATGGCTGTTTGAAGGCCAGGAACTCGCCGGAATCACGCGAGCGGGTCTCATCGCTGGTGCCCAGGCCACGGCTTGGCAAGGTGGCGAACGAGAGCGGCTGGCGCGCGAAATCCACGAAATGCACGCGCCGGGTTGCGATGGCGGCTTGCCCACACGGGGAGTTGCTCGTCTGTTGTCCCGGCCGGACTTGGTTTGCTTATTTCAGGTTTTTTTCGGCCATAGTGGCTGGTTGGTGAAGGAATGAACGCAACGCGCAACACTTTCGTCTTCGGACTTGGCGTTGCTATCGCTCTGTTGGCCGGCTGGGTCATTTTTCCACGCGCACTCTATGTGCGACAAAACCAGCTTCTGGCATTTCATCACAAGACTCACGCAGAAAAATCAGGCTTTACCGAATGCGGTCAATGCCACGCTCTTCGCGATGACGGCACATTCGGTGGGATTCCTTCGTCGGACACCTGCACATCCTGCCACTCGGAGCGGATGGGCGCGAGTCATGACGAAGCCGTCCTGGTCGACAACTACGTGAAGACGGGACAAGAAGTGCCTTGGCTAGTGTATGCAAGACAGCCGGCGAACGTATGGTTTTCGCACGCAATTCACGTTCAGAGAGCCGGCCTGGCCTGTGCTGAGTGCCATTCCACATATGGTCAGTCTGACGAGGTGCGAATCTACGAACAGAATCGCCTCAGCGGATACAGCCGTGATATCTGGGGGCACTCGATCTCGCGCATCCGCCTTGGACGGCATGACGGCATGAAGATGGACGACTGTGAGGACTGCCATCGCCGACACCACGTCCAGGCAGGATGCCTTGGCTGCCACCAGTGAAGGAAAGAGTATGAAGATCACGCGACGAGATGTGCTGGTTTGGGGGGCAGGGGCGACGGCGGGCCTTGTGTTTACTCCCGTACCGTGGAAGCTGTTAAGTGACATATCGATTTGGACGCAGAACTGGCGGTGGATCCCGCAGCCGACGCACCGGCCGGTCGACGTGAAAGGATCCTTTTGCACTCTGTGTCCCAATGGTTGTGGCATCCGGGTGCGAATGGCCGCGGGTTGGCCCGTGGGAGTGGCTGGCGTGCGCAGTCATCCCATCAGTCGCGGCGCGTTATGTCCACTAGGATTTGCGGCGCATCAACTGATCTGGCATCCGCAGCGATTGCGCACGGTGCGCCACCGCCGGAGTACTTCTTCCTGGGATGAAGCCCATGTGGCTTTTGCCAAGGCATGCACTGAGGGGCCAGTTGTCATTGTTGACGGGTATCCAGGGCACGCAGCTTCATCGCTGTTCGAGGCCTTTGCTGAGAAGCAACGCGGCAGCTATCGCGTTGTATCTGGGCCAGAGGCTCAAGCCCTGACGCCGTATGAAACCTGGAGCGGCGTCCCTGCAACCGCATTGGGCTACGATCTTGAGAACGTCAGGACCATCGTAAGCTTTGGCGCGCCGTTGCTGGATGGCTGGGGTACCCCCGGACAGTTCACTCGATTATGGGCCGAGCGGGCGGCGGGCGCGGCAGACCCGGACCTGCGGCTGATTCAAATCGAGCCGTCGTTATCTCGTACCGCGGCCCGAGCATGGCAAAGGTCAGCAATTCATCCGGGCGGAGAGACGGCGTTGGCCGCAGGGATTGCGCGCGTGCTGCTCGAAGAGCAACTTGTCCAGGCGCGCGGTCCCATGCCCCCGCTAACACTTGCTCAGAGTGCTGAGCAGTCGGGGCTCAGCACTGATGCGATCCGCGATTTGGCGCGGTTGATTGTTGGCCGGCCGCCGGTGGTGGCCATTGCGAGCGATGATAATCCCTCAATTGCCGCATTGAACGTCCTTCTGGGCGCTGTCGGGACACGTGGCGGAATTGTGCAGAAGTCGAAACATGCGAAGTCACATCTGCCCGCCGAATCCGAACTCGACTCTGTGCGTGCGGTGCTGATCGATTCCAGCGTGCCCTGGGATTTTGTTCCGCAGACGGATGCCGAGGTCTTTCGTTTCGCGGCATGGGATGGGGGATCGAGCAAGGCAGATTGGTTGCTACCGGCGCCAGGCTTTCTCGAAGAGCTGACCGACATTCCCACGGCTCCCACGTCAGCGATTGAGACGTACGCCATAGCTTCCAGTCTGGTCAAGGCGCCGCCGGGAGTGCAGAGTGCGGCGCAGTTCCTCGGGCGGGTCGATCCCGACCTGACGCCGGTAGACAAGATCATTCACACTCGTTGCGAGGCTCTGTTTCGCGCGCGCGCAGGAACGCTATGCGCCCAGGAGACGACGCCGGTCGCGATGATCCCATCCGTCGAGAAACTGGAAGAGCAGCTCCAGAGTGGAGCGGTCTGGATGGGCGAGCCGCAGCATCCTGGCGGGTTGCGTTGCAAACTCAGCGAATGGCCTCAAGCCACACGTTCTGAATGCCCCCCTTGCAACTCGCTGGGAACTTGGCGGGCGCCTGTGTTGCCTCCGTTGGCCTCGAAACTCTACCAGGAATCGAGCCTGCGCGAAGGGCCAGAGAGGAGGAATCCGTGAGCACCCGCTACGGCATGGTGATCGATCTGGATCGCTGCACGGGTTGCGGAGCGTGCATGGTAGCGTGCGCGGCTGAGAACAACGTGCCGCCACTTCCACAAGCAACTTCCCGCACAGGCCTCACGCCGATGCTGGTGCGGAGAGTCTCGAACGGGATGGAGGGACAAGCGCGCCGCGAGGTATTTATCCCTATCCTGTGCATGCATTGCGAGCATGAAACGCCATGCGTGAGTGTATGTCCGCAGCAGGCCGTGGAATTGGATAAGGGCACCGGCATCGTGATGCAGATGCCGCAGCGCTGTCTGGGCTGCCGGTATTGCATGACGGCGTGTCCTTATCATGCGCGTTACTTCAACTGGTGGGATCCAGCTTGGCCCCAGGGAATGGAGAAGAGTCTGAATCCGGGAGTTGCCGTGAGGATGCGCGGTGTTGTGGAGAAGTGCAACCTGTGCCACGCGCGGCTGCATTCCGCCAAGGAAAAGGCCGCTGCCGCGGGAAAGCGGGAGATCGATCCTGCCGACTATGTTCCGGCTTGCGTGGAAGCCTGCCCTACCGCGGCAATTCAGTTCGGCAATCTGGCGGACAAGGATGATCCTGTTTCCCGAGAGGCACACTCCCCTGACGCATTCCGCTTTCTGGAGCGGATCGGAACCGAACCCAAGGTCTATTACAAGTCCGGGGAGGCATGGGTGAGGGCTCTGAAAGGGTCGGTCTCAGAAGTGGAGGTGAAACGTGGCTAGCACGGTTCTCACGGACCGCCGTTGGATCGAACGAGGCGCCGAACGAGCTTCGCTGCCGCAATTTTTGCTCTGGCTGGCTCCCTGGGTCGTTGTGCTGGCAGTGGGAATTTACGCGGGCGGTTTGTGCCTGTACTACGGGCTGAACCAGACCAACATGGACAACCGATTCGCCTTCGGCCTGTGGATTTTTTTCGATCTGTCGATCATCGCACTGGGGGCGGGCGCGTTCTTTACCGGTTTTCTCGTCTACCTTCTGAAGCGTACCGATCTCCGACCCATCCTGAACACCGCCGTGGTTGTCGGCTTCATCTGTTACAGCGGCGCCGTTACCATCCTGATGATTGATGTTGGACAGCCATTGCGAGCATGGTTCACGTTCTGGTACCCGAATACGCACTCGATGCTCACCGAGATCACATTCTGCATCACCTGCTACTTGCTGGTGCTCAGCATCGAATATCTGCCCATCCTGCTGCGAAACCGTCAACTGCGGAAGTTGCCGTCGTTCCTGGTGTTCGAACATCAACTGCACAAGCTGATGCCCGTGCTCGCAGGAGTTGGGGCGTTCCTTTCTTTCTTTCACCAGGGATCACTGGGCGGTCTTTACGGAGTGCTGCGCGGCCGGCCGTTCGCCTTCCGGCAAGGGTTTTTCCTCTGGCCTTCTACATTCTTCCTTTTTATATTGTCGGCGATCGCGTCCGGGCCGAGCTTTTTGATTCTCGTGACTGCGGCCGCCGAGAAGGTTACTGGCAAACGACTCGTGCCGCGCGAAGTGTTCCAACGCCTGGCGTTTATCTCCGGTGCCCTGCTTGGCATCTATGTCATCGCCAAGGCGATTGACACGTTGATCTGGCTGAACATTACATCGCCGTCTTTGGGCTTTGCGCCGTGGCAGTTCTACATCTACCGACCATTTGGGACGTCACTCCTATTCGTGGAGATTGTACTCTTCGGATTAATCCCCGCTTTCTTGCTGACTTATCGCAGAACGGCGGCACTGCGCGGATGGCTTCTCACTGCTGCCGGGTTGGCTTGCGCTGGAGTTGTGTTGAACCGCTTCCGTCTTACCATACAGACTCTGGCTCTCCCAACGCTGGCGTTCGATCCGTTCTTGCAATACACGCCAAGCTGGCAGGAGGTGGCCAGCTTCGCGGGCGTTATCGCCTATGGAGTCATTGTCTACTCCTTGTCGTATCGCTATCTGCCGCTCTTTGTGCAACTGAAAGGAGACAGAAGTCATGTTTCCGTGGACTGATGGATTTCGTTGGACCGTTAATCACATTGTGTTTCTTTCGCTATTCTTCGCTGTGGTGTTGACCATCGTGACCACGGTCGTCTCCGCCGCACGGCGCGCGGCTCATGATCTACACAAACATTCAGCAGCTGACATCTGCTGGAAATCGGACTTTGCTGAATTGCCGGTATCAGAACGCCGCTGCCGCCATGAACTTGCAGGAAGAATCGTTTCCAGAACCTGCGACAACGCTTTTGATTGCCGTCACTGCAGCAAATACTCCGAACTTGCAGCCCTGCCCGCGGCGGGAACGGCGCACGATCTGGCGGTCAATTACTCGAAGGACCGCTTCTATCATCGCGGTCATACGTGGGTCGAACCGCAGGAAGACGGCACTCTGGCAATCGGCCTTGATGAATTGGCCGAACATCTGATCGGCAACCCTGATTCCATCGCGATGCCCGAGCTTGGCAGTGAAATCGAGCTCAACGGTAGTGCATGGCGCATGAAGAAGAATGGAAAAGAAATTCAGGTTCGCGCTCCCATCGAGGGAAAGGTCGTGGCTATCGGAAGCCCGAAGGACGGTTGGTACATCAAGATTCGTCCGCGGCTGGACCCGCATGATCCGGCAACGCTGCGTCACCTTCTTCGAGGTCCCGAGGTTCACGGGTGGCTAGGTCGAGAACTGGAGCGATTGCAGCTACAGCTGCGGACACCCAATACTGCGCCCAGCCTGGCAGACGGCGGGGTTCTCATTGACGGCGTGATGGACGCCATGGCCGAAGCCGATTGGGACACCGTACTTGAAGGCACATTCCTTGAAGGTTGAGGGCGAAGGATGCCTCTTCGACCAGCCCAGAGCAGGCTTCGTAGGTTTCCTCTAGTGCGCGATCGCGTAACGCTTCAGCTTGTCGTAGAGCGTGGAGCGATCAATCCCCAACGCGGCCGACGCCTCTTTGACATTGCCGTGTTTTCGCTCCAGTGCGGCGACGATCGCCCGGCGTTCGAGTTCGTCGAGCGGAACATCCGGAACTTCCCAATTCTGCGTCGAAGGAGCTTGCCGCTGTAGCCACGAAAAGTCCTGCTCATCCAGCGTGCCATTGCGGCTCGTCACGATCGCGCGCTCGATTACATTCTCCAGTTCGCGAACGTTTCCGGGCCAATCGTAGGCCATGAGCACCTTTAATGCCGCCGCTGAGATGCCGCCGACGTCTTTGTCCAATTCGGAAGAGATGCGCTGAACGAAGTGCTCTGCCAGCAAAGGGATGTCCTCGCGGCGCTCTCTTAGCGGTGGAAGAGGAATCTCGATCACGTTGAGGCGATAAAACAGATCTTCCCGGAATCTGCCTTGCCGCACCTCCTCCGCCAGGTTCTTGTTGGTAGCGGCGATAATGCGTACATCAACCTCGACTTCCTGATTTCCTCCCACTCGGTAGAAGCGGCGCTCCTGCAGAACCCGCAAAAGGTCAGCCTGCAGCTTGGGTGAGATGTCGCCGATTTCATCGAGGAAGATCGTGCCTCCGTCCGCTAATTCGAACTTGCCCTTCACCTGTCCGTTAGCACCGGTGAAGGCGCCTTTTTCATAACCAAACAACTCGCTCTCCAGCAGAGTCTCGGTCAAGGCAGCGCAGCTCACAACAATGAACGGCTTTTCGGAACGGTTGCCGGAGAAGTGGATGGCTCTCGCCACCAGTTCTTTGCCCGTGCCACTCTCGCCTCGAATCAGCGCGGTGCTGCGAAGACTGGCGATTTCTTGGGTCAGGGCAAGGATCTCTTCCATCCGGGGATTCTTGGTGATGATGTCATGATGACGATATTGGCGGGTGAGTCTCTTGCGCAGAATTGCGTTCTCGCTTTCCAGCTTCTTGAACTTCATGATGCGCGAAACCAGCATGGATATTTCCTGAGGATTGCACGGTTTGACAATGTATTCCTGCGCTCCCTCCTTCATGGCTTGAATGGCAGTGTCGACGGTCGCGTAGGCGGTAATAATGATGACCGATGCGTCCGGTCGAATGCGGCGGACTTCCATCATCGTTTCGATACCATCCATGCCGCCCGGCATCTTGAGATCGATAAAGCAGACCACATAATCCGTCGACTTAGCCAGGTCCAAGGCCTTCTGGCCGTTAGGTGCGGTATCGACGCGGTAGCCATCTTCGCGCAGCCAGGCAGCCATGGATTCGCACATCACCTCTTCGTCGTCGACAACCAGGATTGGCCAATTTTTCTTCATAATTCTCCTAGAGTGAAGCAAACCGCTCCACCAGTTGCAGTCCGCAACGCGCACAGTAGCGGTCGGATTTGGCATCTACCCCTTCTATGTGAGTGGCGAGGCTCATCGCGCACTCCCGCTCCGAACAATGGGTGAGTCCGAAGGTATGCCCCAGTTCGTGAAGTACCTCCTTCCCAGTGCGCTCGCGGAGCAGGCCCAGATCCGCAGGAAGTCCGTAGAACTCCTGATGCAGTCGGCACAGCGAGACTAGGGCGATCGGACCATTCAGCTGGGCTTGTCCAAACAAGAAGCTCAACGCGGGGATCGCCAGGTCCGCCTCCGTGATGCCGAGGACCCGAATGGCGTCGCGCGGAGCGGATTGAGCGAGCATCTTCATGATCTCGACCGATTGGTACTGTCTCCGCTTCGTGTCATAAGCGGTTTCCGGAATCGCCAAAGCCTGCAGGCGCCTAAGGGGAAGCGGAAGCCACTCGGCGGCCGCTTCCTCCGCCCATTGCAGCGCTCTTTCGGGCACGCTCCCGATGGCCACGACATAAAGGGCATTCACACTACCTGCACCTGCAGATCTGGAGGCTGGGTAACGCTGCTTGGTTTCAGCGGGAGGCTAACGGTGAAGGTTGTGCCTTCGTTCCGCTTGCTCTTCACCTCGACTTCGCCCTCGTGAGCCTTGACGATGCCGTATAAGACCGCCAGCCCTAGTCCAACTCCCTTTCCTTCCGCCTTCGTGGTGAAAAAGGGGTCAAAGATTTTGGGCAGATTTTCTGGGGCAATGCCTTCCCCGGTATCGTGAACGCAAAGTTCCACGTTTTCTCCATCCGCTAGTAAGCGAGTGCGAATCATAAGTTTCCCGCCGCCGCGCGATTGCATAGCCTGCGCCCCGTTCAACACTAGATTTAGGATGACCTGCTGTATTTGAGACGAGTCGCACTCGACCGGCGGCAGGTTGTCCTGCAGTTGCAAGTCAATCTCAGCGTTGACCAATTTAAGTTTGTGTTCGGTTAGATTGAGTGTCGTGCGAACGAGCTTGTTCAGATCTGCCGGGGCACGTCGCGGCTTCGAACCGCGGGAAAATGCGAGCAGATCCGAAACGATACGGCCCACACGGGCCGTTTCTGCCGAGATCAGGCCAAGGTACTTGCGAAATTCCGCCTCGCGTCCCGGCGGGTACTGTCCATTGGCCATCAAGCGCTCGAGCAGCATGGAAAGGTTGAGCACGCCGGAAACGGGATTATTGATCTCGTGAGCGACGCTGGCCGCCAGTTCGCCGAGAGATGCAAGGCGGTCGGACTGGACAAGTTTGCGTTGAGCTGCTTGCAGCCGTTCTGTACGTTCCTCCACCTTGTTCTCTAACGTCTGCTGCATTTCGTTCAATTCGGCAACCGCCGACTTCAGGCGTTCTCGCATCACATTGAACGAATCCACTAACTCGTCGAGTTCCTGGCTGCGACGACTGATTTCAATGGGCCGGTCCAGATTCATGGCGCTGACCGTCTTAATGCCCTCGATTAGCTGTTGGATCGGTCTCTCCACGAAACGCCGCGTGAACAAGATGACAAATGCTGCTCCAAGGGCTACTGTCAGCGTTGTTGTAAACATCGCCTGGAGAGTCAAGGCGCGTGTCTGTGTCCGAACCGGGTCCAATCGCAATGCCACATCTACAACACCCAGCACCTTGGTCGAGGCGCGATGTGCATGGCAACTCGCGTTACTACACGACGATTCGTTGTAGATGGGCGTGACCATGTTGATGGTCTTAACCCCGCTCGGGGACGTGGCATAACGGACGCGCTCCTCTTCCGTCAGTTTGTCGCGGACTGGCCCCCTGCTGTGACAACCCAGGCACACCTCGCTGGACTGGCTGGCAGGGACTGACGGCTCATGGGCGTCAGTCGAGAACACCAGCTTTCCGTCACGATTGAACATCCGGATTCGATCCACCCCCTGCTTGTCTGCGATCACCCGCATAATGTCATATGCCGCCTTGCGGTCGTCATCGTGCATGGCGTGCCAGGTTGCGCTGGTAATACTGCGCGAAAGCTGATCCGCACCTAGGACCATGGTCTCTACCAAGCGCTTCTTTTCGGTGCGGAAGTTTAAATATCCCCTTACACTGCTCATGACTACCATCAGCACCGTCAGCGAAAGGATCAGCTTCGAGCCGAGTTTGCGGGGCATCGGGTTCTAACCGTGTTTACTTACTGGTCGGGCTGCGGCGAGGGGACTCCCAGCGGAGATCCTCTTTATGTAAGGCTACGAGCGAAGACAGGCTGCTGCGGTGATTCTCGTCACACTGGTGAGTGACATTTGCCATCCTAATTGCCACAGCTAGACCTTCTGGACACTCTGGGCGGCGAGTGGGTCGAGAGGGGCGCGCGCCTCCCACTTCGCAGATCAAGATCTTCGTGGCGACATCAGTGAGTTCGCCTCGCGCGACGTCTCGACTTGTTTCGCATGGCTCGAGGTTGCGTTGCAGTCAACACCGACCGAGATGCTATCAATGAGCGAGAATGACTTCGAGGCTTGGCGAGCACCGGAGTCAACACGCCGGTAATTGCCAAGATGACGGATGACGGGGCTAACCGGCAGTAATCCGCCCTGGACGAAGGAACGAAGACTTGCCGTCTGAGAATTTGCTGATCAAGTGGCGAAGTCACGCTGGCTGCGGATTCAATGTGTCAACCATGCGTTTGCTCTTACACTTTACTGGTTCCTCGGCCGGCCCACTCTAGAAGACCTTCGCCGGGACCTGCGTGTCATTACCGAGAAATGTCGGCCGGACTGGGACATCACGACGCCGGAAATGAAAGCCGCGTGGCAAGAAGGCCGCAAGGAACTCTTCTATCCGTATGGCAAAACGTACGCTCAAACTCTCGGAGAGCAGGACTAGAAGGGGCGAAACCGGAAGTTGCCGTCAACCGGGAGTAATCGCAATCAATTCCCGAAAGCCGGCTTGTCGTTCCTAATCCTTTCGGTATACGCTCTGGTACTCACCTGCGACTCGACTCGATCGGGGCGGTCGGATTCGCCTCAGTGGCACATGAAGAAAATGACCGCCAACGCCGACTTCGAACGCTTCCAGACCGGCGCAGCGCAGTACGCCAACTACCTCGAGACGCCGGAGGGCCGGCTGCGCCTCGATCTCGCCTTTGCTAACTTGCAGGAGTTTCTGCCGCAGGCCACACGGTCCTTGCACGCTCTGGATCTTGGGTGCGGTACCGGCGCGACCGCGGTGCGCTTGGCGCGACTTGGCCTTGATGTCACGTTGCTGGATGCGTCCCTACCGATGCTGGATTTCGCCAAGCGTGCAGCGCGGGAAGCAGGAGTTACGGAGAGGATTGCGCTGAAACACGGCGATGCCACCCAATTCGCAAACTTGTTCCACGCCGAGTCGTTTGATGTAATTCTTTGCCACAATATCCTGGAATATATTGACGACTCGTGTGCTGTTTTGCGCAGTGCGGCTCGTGCCTTGCGAGATCCGTCTAGCATAGTCTCGGTATTGGTGCGTAACCAGGCAGGTGAGGTGTTAAAGGCCGCAATACAAGACGGCGACTTGGCCGCGACCGAGCATAATCTAACCGCTGAGTGGGGACATGAGTCCTTGTACGGGGGAAGGGTGCGGCTATTTACGGCGGAGAGCCTTCAAGCCATGCTGTTCGAATCGTCACTCGCAGTAACTGCAGAGCGTGGCGTACGGGTTATGTCGGATTACTTACCCCTGCGGGTTTCCCGAAATGATGAGTACCAGCGGATTCTGGAGCTGGAGCGCAAGCTGGGCAGGCGACCAGAGTTTGCCGCCGTCGCCCGCTACACGCATTGCCTGGCACATCGCGCAGGTCCAGTCATGAAGGGTGCATGAACAACGTGATGGCCCAGTCTTCGTCGTCCGGATCTCGCGTGACACATGATGCCGGTATTGGGCTCGGGCTCGGCCTCACCAACGAGTGTAATCTCTCCTGCGCCTTCTGCTACCGCGATCCAACTCGCGCGGATCGTCTCTCCCTGGATCAAGTGAAGGCCGTCATGGAACGCTTGCCAGTACGGTCAGTGAATCTTGGCACCGGCGAGAACGGCATGCATCCCGACTTCAAGGCGATACTGGCCTACCTGCAGACGAAACCGGTCAAGCTCACCATCACTTCCAACGGTCATAGTGTTGCTGTTCTCGAGGACAAGGAACTGCAAGCCTTCCATGACATCGAGTTCTCTCTCGATTACGCCACGCAAGCGGAACAGGATGCGCAGCGCGGGCAAGGCAACTGGGTACTCATCCACCAGCAGGCAGAGCGGTGCCTCAGGCTGCATATTCCTGTAACCATCATCGCCGTCATGATGAGGTCGAATTACTTGTGTTTAGCGGACGTGGCGCGCATAGCCAAAAAGTTTGACGCTCCTTTGCGAGTGAATGTCTACCAAGCAGTGCGATCGGACGTTTATGCCCTCAGCTACGAACAGTATTGGGAAGGGTTCCGGCGGCTCTTTGAGCAGACTGATGTAATCGCTATTGGCGAGCCGCTGGTTCGCGCAATGGCGGGGCTCCCACCGCTCCGAGGCGGTTGTGGTGTGAGCACCGTACGAGTGACACCAAGAGGCACGACACAACCCTGCGTCTATTGGCCAGGATTAGGGGAGCCGCTTTCAGACTTAATCTCCGCAGGCGTCAACGTTCTGAGCTCCACCCCCTTCGAGCAGGCCCGGACACTTCCTCAAACCTGCAATCAGTGCGAGTTCCGCGAGTCGTGCCACGGAGGCTGTGCCGGACGTAGACGTCTGCAAGGCGCGCTGCTGGAGCCTGACTGCTACTGTCCGATCGTTCGCGGGGAACGCCGCAGCCTGCCGGTCCGCATGGCCGCCACCCGCGATCTGCCCAAGCTGGGCAGTTCCTGCACTACCGTCGTGATTGCCAGGGAGGCTTAAAGTCAGCCAACCCCCAGCCGCCCGTCGCGGCGTACTTTTTTGAGACCAGCAAGCAACGGGTTGCGACGTGGCATCGCGAGCATTTGCGAGACTCGACTTCCTCAGACTCTTTCTGCGGAGGAAGAATCGCCGCACCTGGCGGAAATGGAGGCGCGGCGAATTCCTCCGAGGGAGAGGCGGCTAGTTTCCGCCTGCCATTGGTTGTCCGGCACCCGGCGTCAAACGCATGTGAACGACGAGGTCCAGACGTTGACCGACCCGAGCGTTGAAATTCTGCGGGCCAGGGTAGTCCTCTCCGACGTGCATAGCAGGATCTTCGGGAAGAATGGGACCTTGCAGGAGCGTTCCCGTGCACTTGGCGCCGCTATAGGCTTCGCTTGGTGCAGGCACTTGACAGCTTTCATTTTGCACCAGTGGCGGCCAGTAGGTGTTGAGTACAGCCTTCACCAACTGGGGAAAAGTCTCCCGCAACACCTTGGTAGAGGCCGACGCCTCGATTCCCCCGTCCTTCTCATGTCCGCTCCCCTCAGACGGGAGGTCGAGAACCAGAGTGGCTTGGTGTGAAACGCGGTTGATGATGGGAGGCCCATAGACGGGACCGGCATATGCTTCACTCGGGGCGGGCACCTCCACGTTGCGGTCCACGCGAACCAGGATCAGATCGCCCGTGGTTTGCAGCCGACCGTCAGAGGTGCGGACGACGTCCTTGGAGTGGAAACACAGCATCGTCTGGTTGGCCCGGGACGCCATCCAACGGCTCTTGAACTTACCATCCTCTTCGATGGGCTCCGCCATGGAGGTAGCGGGATAGATATGCAAATCGACACTGGACTTTGTGGGGTTGACGTCGTCGATTCTCAATGCTCCCATGACCCTGCCGAAGCCCAGCGTGACATCGATTCTTGTCTTGCCGTAATCCGTCGTCCCGTCGGTGATCAATTGCGCATCGGAATGACGGGCGTCGACCAGCCAGGACCCGGCCAGGGAAGCAGGTGCCTTGGCGCCAAGTGGGAGAATACCCAGGGCGACCACTGCAACTACTGCGAGTACAGCTATTGCGATTGCAGCCATGTGCTTTGACATTTCCTTCTCCTTTTTTGCAGATCTACTTGCGTGACAAAACTCGGCGGTGCAGAAATCACAAAGGATTTCGTTCTCGGTGTTAAGGTGCGTAATGGGTGAAGACAAAGTCGCGATCTTTGGCAGGCTCGTGGCAGGGGAAGCAGGTTTTGTGCATCGCCTCGTCGGCAGGTTTGCCGTCCTTATTGAATTGAGCGAACCCCCAGCCGCCGGTCGCGGCGTACTTTTTTGAGTCCTTGACCATAAACTGAAGGTACCAATCCGGGGCGGGCCCGGGGACGAAAGATTGGGGACGGCCAAAGACTTTGTTGTTTTCCTCAGACGGAACGTAACTCCAGGCTAGCCGGGCAATGATTGTGCCGTCCGGGAACGCAAGCTTCCCTTCCCGGTAGGCCTTGATCGCTACGTCGTTGCCCAGAATGGCACGCAAATCGTTGAGGTTGCCTTCTTCGTGGGCCACGGAGATCAATTTCCAGTCGCGGTATCGCGGGGGAATTTTGAGCCCGAAGATCGGAGCGGCCTCTCCATCGGCGTATCCAGATGCCGGCTCCAAGCTGGCGACGACGGCCACCGCTACAACTGCAACCAACAAGTAAGCGATCCGTTTCATAGTGTTCCTCATTCTAAGTTCTTGAGCGTCACCCTTCGCACTCCACAGTCACGTGTTCGGAGCAACATCAATTCCCGAAATTATTTGCGCATTCGTCTTATTTCGCGTCCACCCAGTTGTCTGACCCCGTCAGCTTGACCGACACGTCAGAAATGAAGATGTGCAGCGGCTTGCCGTCGGCTGTGCCCCGGTGCTCCGTTGAGATCAGCAGAGGACCTGCCTTTTTGTAGCCTGCCCAGGTTGCGTTGACGAGGCTCGGCTTCTTGGTCCCGCCGTGGTGGAAGACAAGGTACTCGACGCGGTTGTCTTTGCCGACGTAGAGTTCCCAGGTGTCACCAGGCGTGTAGCCGCCGAGCTCCGCGGAATACTTCACCGCGACCAATTCGGCCGAGCCGCTGCCCACCGGCAGTTTTTTCATACCCTCATCGGTCACGGTGGCGCTGGTGTCCCAGTAAGCATGGAAGGGGAACAGAAGCCAATAGTTATCGTTGAGGAAAGCAGGATCAACTTCGTTTTTCACGGCGTCGGACTGGCTGCTGAGCTCGGAACGCTTGTAGGTAGCCTTCACCGGCTTGCCGTCTTTATCTTTTCCCTCGTAGGAGACCTTGCCGGTTTTGGGCTCCCACTCCCACGCACGAGCAAGTTTGAAAAGTCCGGGGATTTCCCCGTTCCAGGTGTAGCGGATCGCTTCGATCTGCCCATACGAGTCGAGACCATAGGTCTTGGCGATCTGTTCGAGAATAGGCGGGCGATTCTGCGCCCTGGAGGTTGCGGCAAGGACCAGCACAGCGAAAGCCAGAAGTCGGATCATCGGTACACGGCTAGCATTTGTCATGGAATTCGCTCCTCGGTGAATTAAACGGATGCTCTGTTGGATGACGCGCAAAAGCTTCGGGATACACGAGAGGGCACGTCGGTACGGTAGCCTTCACCCACGCCAGCCATTCCCGCCCCTTGCTCGGTTGGCGCGAATTATACAGCACACCTCGGGTGACTGTATTCTCGCATGCCCATGCGGCCACACTCGTTATGTCACAACACGTTTGCAGCCCGCATTCGCAAAGGGCACCTAATCCGTTGATGATCCGGGCGCTGCCGGTCGAGTGATTCGGCGCAACAGGATGATTGCGGCGGTCATCGCGACACATCCGTATTCCAGCAGCATAATCCAGCCAGGAACCAACCACGGACGACCAAGCGTGCGCAAATGCCAAACGTAGTAAGTTGGGATGATGCTGACTGTCCAGATGATGATCGGCACCGTCGAGGCCGACCGCAGGAACGGCAGCAGCCAGAGCAGGTACCATGGATATACCACCGGTGCACACAGAAGCGACGCTGCAATGGGCCAGGCAAATGCATCCGGAGCGAATTCCGCGGCCTTGCGCCTCAGCCAGGTTGCAGTCACTAATCCGACGAGCACTGCCAGCCCAGCCAGCAACTGCGGAGACGCCACCTGATCGAGTGCCGCAAATAGGGGACCATTAAAGCGGAAACTCTGCACATACGTACCAAGCGAGCCGATCGGGATGCGGCTGTGGTTAAGAAATGGCACGTACAAGAGTCCAACGACGACTGCCGCCAGCGCAGCGTCGCGAATCCGAACCCGCCTCCAGTAGAGGGGCAAGAGTACGACCGGCAGGAATTTTACTGCTACAGCTAGCCCAAGTGCGACGGAAGCAGTCGCCCGCCATCGGCGCCCTAGCGCAGCGGCGGACACCAGCAACAATAGAGCGCCAACAATGTCGATGTGACCGCTTCCCGCCACCTCAATGGCCAACAAGGGGTTCCAGGCAAACGCCAGAACCAGGTGAGCTGACTGCCCGGTACAACGCAAGATATCGAACAACACAAAAACAATGGCGAACTCGCAAATCACAAAAGCTACTTTCAACGCAAAGGCGGACTCCTGAATCGCGGTGACGGCGCGGAAGAAAAGCTCTGCGCCCGGCGGATATGGGCTTGGTAGATCCGGGTGGTTCAAGTTGCGGGTTTCCGGGGTATGCAGCCCATTCGCAGCAGGATCGCTGGGAACAACAAGATAGGGGTTGTAGCCGAGCCGCTGCAGGCGGCCATCCCAAACATATCGATGGATATCATCATCGGCGCCCGCGGGCACCCGAAGAAATTCAATGTGCCACACGGCAGCCAGGACGAGCCCAATGACGACAACGCGGCGGGAAACGCTTGGTTCAAATTTTGGCATAGCGAAAAACTCACGGATCGCCAAGAGGTACACGATTCCCGCAAGCGTCAAAGAGGCCATGAAGTACGGCCCACCTCGATCGCTGAAGTGGCGTGAGCATATGGTTAACGCCACGCACAACGTGGTGCCAAGTATGTACACTCTCCACGCGGGGGTTACCTTCACAGCTCTCCCGTGCCGGTCCGATAGCCCATCGGAGAGCTTGTCCGGGAATGCCCCACCACCAGCTTCCACTCTTTAAGCCACGCCGCCGTGCGTGGCGCTCTGGCCGGAGCCAGACGCAACTCCTCTGCCAACCGAGTCAGGTCGTCAACGACATCAATATCGTAAAAAGGATCTGCGAAACCTACGGATAGCTCAAGCGCTCGTGCGCGCGATAAGAGGCTCTCCAGCGCGCTGCTGGTGCCCATTCCGTCGCGTGCGAAAAGCGTAGGATGAGAAGCCTTTGCCCCTACGAGATAGTAGCCTCCGTCGTGCGTTGGTCCCACGACCAGGTCATGTGTGGCCAGCGTTTCGAACGCGTCTTCGAGAACAGAATGCGGCAGGTGTGGGCTGTCACTGTTGAATGCAATGGTGCGTCGTCGATGGTCTTCCGCGAAGTGTTCAAACACCGAAGTGAGGCCTGCGGCCAGGCCTTCACCTCTCTGGGCAACTACGCTCGCTTCATTGCCTGTTAATTGCGCCAGCTCGTTTACGTCGGCGTACGGGCACATTATGGCAACTTTCACATCGCCCAGTGACCGCGCCAGCGCCAGCGTGTCATCCAGAAGACAGCAATAGAAAGCAGCGACAGTCTCGGGAGAGAGGCTGGGCGCGAGGCGGGTCTTAACCGCTCCTGGCCTTGGTGCTTTCGCCATGATTACCAGCACGCGGTCACTGCGTGATGAACGCACTGCGGTCTCGCTTGCGGATTTCATAAAGTAATTTTGACACGGACCTACACTCGCCGTGGTGTCCCGGCTCTTCGGTGCCGGAAATAATAGCGCACTATCAAGCTGAGAATGAACCAACCGGCGCCGACCGTGCCCTTCAACGTACCGCTGATCTTCGATTCTCCGATACGCGGGTAGTAGCTCACCGGAACTTCAACCACCCGGAATCCAGCTAACACCCCTTTGAGGATCATCTCAACCGCCCAGCCGTAGGTGGTCTCTTCGAGAGCGAGCGCACGCAGTACATCGGCGCGGCCAGCGCGAAACGGGCCGAGATCACTGATTCTTAGTCCATAGAGAAGCCTGATCAGGCTGGCGGCGAGACGATTCCCAAACACCTGATGCCAAGGCAACGCCCCAGCAGAACGCCGCCCCTGCAGGCGGGAACCGAGCACGATGTCCGCACGCCCCTCAACGATTGGCGCTAAAAGAATCGGTAGTTCCGAGGGCCGGTCGCTGTAGTCGCCATCAAGGAAGACAACCACGTCAGGGGAATTTGCCGTGGCCAGACCCGTGAGGCACGCTCGCCCATAGCCGCGGCGGGGTTCGTGAACCACGCGGGCTCCCATTCTAGCGGCAATCTCCGGCGTCCCGTCATTCGAGTTGCTGTCGACAACGATGACCTCCGTCGTGAGAACGGAGGGCAAATCCCCTAAAACACGCTCGATCGCCTGCGCTTCATTTTGGGTAGGGATGATGACGGACACTCGCACGTGATCGTTGTTCAAGTGATTCTGGCCCATTCACCACCACGGAGAAGATGGCCACCGTTGCGACAACCACGCGTCAACGCCCCATCTCCGGCCGGCGCTTCCGATAGAGAGTCCAAACGATGCGAGCACCGGAACCAGCAGTTCCCAGATCCACGCGGTGCCCCACTCCGAAACCCAAAGGCTGCCGAGATACAGAAAAGCCACAAATGCGACCGGTCGGGTTAGCAAACCGATGATGAGCAGGATACCGAGAGAGATCTCGGTCATGGCCTGGATAGGAGCCGCCATCGCGGCGTGGCTTGCTGCCAAGCCCATCACCGCCTTCCATGCAGCCGGGGAGTGGCTCGCCTTGATGTAGTAATTGATCAGGCCCGCGTAACCCGTCGGCGTGTAGAGGCCTTTCCCCAAATTCTCAAAAAAGACCGACACGAACAGCGCGCCGATCGTCAGGCGCACGATTGCCAGACCGTTTGCGGCTTGCGGTTGGTGGGCCACTGTAGCTAAGTCACTTCGGGGTGAGCTTGCGATTGTCGTCATAGTGGACCTCGTCCAATGGATGCTATACCAGATTGGAAATATTCGAGAGGCTCGAATCTTGTCCCAGCGAAACTAAGGGTACGAATTGTCGCTAGGGCCTTCCTCCGCAGCCCTGACAACTCGTGGTGGCTGCTGGTAAGATTTCGATCTATGTCCGCCGATTAGGGAGTGTCTCCATGAGGCTGCGAGTTCTGTCGTCCTTGCTCCTGCTCCCTCCGGAACGAAGCGAGCAACTCGTGAGGCGTCATTGTCCGAGCGGCTGGTTTGATGAAGCGGATAAGTATGTTGCACTTCGCACGCAGTTTGGCTGAAGATGGCCGGCGCCGATGTAAAGGATGCGCAGGGTCAGATGCGGCACTCGCGGGCGAGCACGACGCTGGACATTTACCAGCAGTTCGTTCCCGAGTCGCAGCGTCGAGTGGTGGGACGGTTGACGAATCTGGTGCAGTAAAAGAGATTTTTCGTAGCGTTTTGTTCGCAATTGTGCGCAAAATGTCACAGTAGGGAATGCGTAAGTCATTGAAAAATATGGTGGCCAGGGACGGAGTTGAACCGCCGACGCCAGCCTTTTCAGGGCTGCGCTCTACCACCTGAGCTACCTGGCCACTTCTTGTCCGCACATCTACCGACGGCTAATTTGGCCGTGCACTGGGCGCTCTCACTGGGCGGGATGCCGCGAAGCAAAACAGCCGATGCGCTGGGACCGAGCGGAACTTTCAAATTATAACAACCTCGTGCCGTTCGCTCAAAATGGTTGCGGATAATTTTTGTAGCGCATTTCGTCGCTCACGTTCTCTTTCATTTAGGAGATATGGCCGCTCGGCACGCCATTCACAATCGTCAGCGCGCAGCGGTTTGCGCCAAACCAGTACGGGATCTCGCGATAGTCGCTCACGTCAAACACGGCCAGGTCGGCGTCTTTACCCGCTTCCACGCTGCCTTTCCGGCCGGCTAAGCGAAGCGCCCAGGCTCCGTTGATCGTCGCCGCTGCGATCGCCTCCGCCGGCGACATCTTCATATGCGTGCAGGCCAGCGACATCGCCATCGGCATGCTGAGCGTTGGCGAAGAGCCGGGATTGTAGTCCGTAGCCAGCGCCACCGCCACTCCCGATTCAATCAACCGCCGCGCGTTCGGATATGTCGATAAGCCGAGAAAGTAATTAGCCCCCGGGACAAAAGTTGCGACCGTGTCACTTTCCGCGAGGACGGGCAGGTCGGCATCATTCACGTGGTCCATGTGATCGAGAGACGAGGGCCGATAGCGCAGCAGTGGCCCGAGCCGCGTTTCGCTGAGCTGCCCCACGTGTGCGCGGACGGCGAGACCGTGTTCTGCCGCAGCCGTGAAAATCTGCTCGGTTTCTTCGGCGCTGAAGGCACCGCGATCGCAAAAGACGTCCACGAACTGAGCCAGTTTGCGCTTCGCGACTGCCGGCATCATTTCGTTCGAGACCAGATCGACATATTCCTGCGAACGTCCGCGATATTCAGGCGGGACGGCATGTGCGCCGAGAAAGGTCGGGACCACGGTTCCGGGCCATTGCTTTGCTGCGGCGCGGATTGCTTCGAGCGATTTTAGTTCGGAATCGAAACTCAGACCGTATCCGGATTTTGCTTCGACCGTCGTTGTGCCATGTTTCGCCAGGTCGTGAAACACGGCGCTTACCACTTCCGTTAGCGCGGGCTTGGTGGATTTGCGCACGCCCTCGATGCTGGCGCGGATGCCTCCGCCAGCCTCGGCAATTTCTTCGTAGCTGGCGCCGGTAATGCGTTTCTCGAAATCCACGAGGCGAGGCTGGGCGAAGACGGGGTGGGTGTGCGAATCCACGAAGCCGGGCAGTACAACTTGATCGCGACAATCGATCTCGATGACTTTCTTGCGATTCTTCTTTGCTTGCAGCCAGGGATCGCGCAGCGCGTCTTTGGTTGAGCCGACCGAGACGATTTTGCCGCCGAGGCAGAGGAC
>Ga0116122_1000419_pt1 | contig 24609 bp, 18 predicted proteins | sample June2015DPH_13_5_FD_89726 | JGI IMG/M metagenome (GOLD analysis project Ga0116122, IMG submission 89726) | Peatland microbial communities from SPRUCE experiment site at the Marcell Experimental Forest, Minnesota, USA - June2015DPH_13_40 | ecosystem: Environmental > Terrestrial > Soil > Wetlands...
ATGGGACGCCTCAACAGGTGGCCTTGCGGTGCCGGTTGGTGCTGGCCGCCGCGGCCGGAAGGCCGGATCTGGAAATTGCGACCTGTCACGGAGTCAATCGACATACAGCCGCCTTGTGGCGAGGGCGAGTGCGAAGCGCGGGGATCGGTGCGGTCTGGGAGATCGAACCCGGTCGGGGACGCAAACCGAAGTACGACCTCGAGAAGCGCGATGCGTTGATTGCTGCGACGCTGCAAACCAAACCCAAGGGCATGACCCAGTGGAGCTGTCGGAGCATGGCGAAAGCCCAGGGTATGAGCAAGAATACCGTGAACCGGCTTTGGCAATTGCACAACCTCAAGCCTCATTTGAACCGGACCTTCAAGTTGTCACGCGATCCCAAGTTTGTGGAGAAGTTGACCGATGTGGTGGGTTTGTATTTGAACCCGCCGCAAAGGGCGGTCGTGCTGTGCGTGGATGAAAAGAGCCAAATTCAAGTCTTAGACCGAACTCAGCCGGGCCTTCCCCTGAAGAAAGGGCGGTGCGGCACGATGACGCACGATTACAAGCGCAACGGAACGACGACGCTCTTCGCGGCGCTGAATCTCTTGGACGGCAAGGTCATCGGGCAGTGCAGTAGCCGGCATCGCCATCAAGAATTCCTGAAGTTCTTGCGCCGGCTGGACCGTGAGTTTCCAGGGGACCAGGAACTGCACCTGGTCGTGGACAATTATGGGACGCACAAAACACCGGAAGTGCAGACCTGGCTGAAACGCCATCGTCGTTTTGTGCCGCACTTTATTCCGACCAGTTCCAGTTGGCTCAACTTGGTGGAGCGGTGGTTTGGGGAGTTGACGCAAAAAGCGGTGCGCTGTGGGGCGTTTGCCAGTGTGCCGGATTTGGTGCAGGCCATCGAAGCGTTCTTGGCAGCATGGAACGAGAATCCGCGACCCTTCGTCTGGACCGCCAAACTGGAGGACATCCTCCAAAAGATAGAGCGCGCCCGCGCGAAACTGGAATCGATTCACCCGGGGAGCACCCAACCCCGACGCCGTCAAAAACAAGAAGAATGATTTGGCTACTTATTTAAGGGACACTACACTAGGAGGGTTAAGTTTTGGAATCACCGCACTTCAATGCTACGACTTCACTGACCCACAGACCGAGAAATTGTGCGACGATGACCATCGTTCGATACGGCTCCTTGAGGTGATGAAGCAACTTGCAATACTCGAATGGAATTGGTCAGTCGCCGAGGACGAATTCAAGCGCTGCTTGCAACTGAACCCAAGCTATGCCACAGCTCACCTGTGGTACCCCGCCTATCTTGCACCAATGGGTCAGTGGGATGAATCCATCGCCGAACACAAACGGGCGGGAACTCGACCCTCTCTCGCTTGCGGCTAATACTGGCCTGGCAGAGGACCTGTACTTCGCGCGCCAGTACGACCAGGCAATGGTAGAATTGCGCAAGACGCTAGAAATGGATCCAAACTTCGCCTACGCGCACAGAATCCTGGGATCGGTTTATTTGCAGAAGGGAATGTTTGAGGACACCATCGCCGAGTTTCGAAAAGTGATGGCTGTTTCTGGAGATGAACCGGGGGATGTGGCCAAGCTCGCACATGCCTACGCTCTGGCGGGTAAGGCAGGCGAGGCGACCAAGACCCTCAACGAACTGAGGGGTATATCGAAGCGCCGGTATGTTTCGCCGATTGATATGGCTGAGCTATCTGTCGGCTTGGGAGAAAAAAATGGCGCGATCGTCTTGCTCGAAAAGGCCCATCAGGACCACTCCACTGTGTGGCGATGGCGGGCAGCAAGGACGTGGCGGCATTGCTGCAGCAGAGGGGCCGTCGCGTCTAAACCGCGAGGAAACCAAGCAATGACTCCTGGCAACCATGTGGTAAAATATCTCCCTCTCAAGATCGAAATAGAAAATCCGAACTAAACAGGGGACATCGATGCGTGTCGTGGTGATTGGTGGAACGGGGCATGTGGGGACGTTTCTTATTCCGCGACTGATTCACGCGAACCACCAAGTGGTCTGCATCCATCGTGGGGGAAGCAAGCCGTACTTGCCCGATCCCGCATGGGAGAAAGTGCAGCACGTCCTCATGGATCGCAAGGTAGAAGAGGCAGCGGGGACGTTCGGAGCAAGTGTGAGCAGGCTCGATCCTGACATTGTTATCGACATGATCTGTTTTGACGCAGCGTCCGCCCGGCAGTTGGTCGAGGCCCTGCGCGGCAAGGTGCGCCACTTCCTCAGTTGCGGGACGGTTTGGGTCCACGGTTACCCAGTCACCGTTCCCATAACGGAGGACATGCCGCACCATCCATTTGGCGAGTACGGGATCAAGAAGGCGCAACTCGAAGCCTATCTCCTCGAAGAGGCCCAGCTTCACTGTTTTCCGGCGACCTCCATACTGCCCGGCCACATTGTGGGGCCTGGGTGGGTGCCATTGGACCCTTTGGGTACTTGGAGCCTGGACGTGTACGGCAAACTAGCGAGGGGAGAAGAATTGCTGATGCCGCACCAGGGACTGGAGACGCTGCATCACGTACACGCGGATGACGTGGCGCAAGCCTTCATGAAGGCGATTGCCAACCGGAATGCCTCTGTGGGCGAAAGCTTCCACGTGGTCTCGCCAGCAGCCATGACGATGCGGGGCTACGCGGAATCCCTGGCGGCATGGTTTGGGAAGCCAGCGCGGCTGAGGTTTGTTGCTTGGGAGGAATACCGGGCCACCCGCTCTGCCGAAGACGCTCAGTGGTCGTGGGCGCACTTGGCTCATTGCTCGAACTACAGCATCGCCAAGGCCCAGAAGCTGCTTGACTATCGACCACGTTACAGCTCGTTGGAAGCTGTGTGCGAATCGCTGGCTGGGCTGATGGAACATGGCCAGCTCAAGCATGAAACATCTTAACTTTCAGTTTAAGACCCAAATGCACAAGCCAGGAGTGCACCCGAAAAGGCGGCGGGATTGTGACTCACCGGGTCTTTTTCGATGATCAGGCATGGTGACTATCATCACCGTGCCATGAGTGGGGTCAGTGGGGACTTAGCTCAAAAGTTAGTAGGTCACTTTTCACGAGCGCCGAAGCGTTGGGGCGCACTGAGAAATCAGGGCTAGTAGCTGGTGCCGGAGTTTGTGCGATTGGACCTGAGCTTCAGGTACCCAAGAATTTCGCGAGAGCCCTCTGAATATAGGTGCCACTTCTCAGTCTGTCTGTTTCGCAGCAAAGCTCCGCCAGACAGTAGATGGGGTTCTCGGGACGACAGTCTGCAAGAAACTTCAGTTCGTCGAATCAGTATCGTCCAATTTCCTCCGAGAGCGGGGTGAGTAACTCGAGCTTCCATGCCTCTGTCCGGGGAGCGACGGAACAGGACGTACTTAAGATGTAACCACCGCCGGGTTTTCCAATACGAAGTACCCTCGAGGCCTCCGCGACAACCTCTTCTGGGGTTCGGTAACTCAGTAATAACACAGGACTGATGTTGCCTCTGAAAAACAGTCGGTCGCCGAAGTCCCGCTTGGCTATTGTCAAGTCCCCGTCGCCCAGGGGTGGAGGGTCCAGAGCGGAGATCCCCATCGTTCCCGAGGCTGTCAACAAGTCCAAGCGGTCTCCAATTCTGCCACAGCTGTGGGTGTAAACCACACCTCCGGCAGCCGTGATCGCCTCGTTGACGCGACGCTCGTAGGGTACGACAAACTCTCGATACATCATCCTGGACAGAAAGGGAGCGCCCACGAAGGCCGACGAGTGACTGAGGGCATCCGCGCCGCGCTTGATCAGGGCAATCGCCCAGGCAATCACTCCGTCTGTGATTCGATCCAGGATGAGATGGGCTTTCTCCCGGTCGGTTACCAGACCCGTAAGCCCGTCCTCGTAGCCGAACAGCTCGAAGAAGTGGGTGAGTGGAGAATAAACCGAGCCATGGACAGAGAGTTCGCCTCCCACTCGTGCTTTCACCATGTCAAAAGTGCGGAAAAGGTACTCTGGTATCTGGCCGACCACCATAGGCCCCGGACTCTTCCCAGGAAGCTCCTGCATATGATAGATGGCCCATGTGTATGCGGGATAGCGATCGATTTCTGTGATATCCCGCTCAGGCTTGAAAGTCTCATACTGAGCCCGCATATGCGTCGATTGGCGCGCCGGGAAATGGTGCGGCATGTCATCCCACGGCATGAAGGTCTTGTCTCCATTGCGCCACATCAGCCATTCGCCCTCCTGCGTTTCCTGAATTGAAATCACATTTGCGTCCAAGTAGCTGGCGGGTCGGCCTGGCAGACCAACCAGAACCCCATCAAATTGGTATCGACGCGCCAATTTCACTGCGGCATCGGCAAAGGCTTCGCTCTCATACCATATCTCGTGAGGTTTGTGCCCGCCGTGCAGCGCATAGTGACCTATTGAAAGCTGACACATTACCGGCACGCGGTCTGGCTCCTGATGGCACATAGCCACAGCCATTCGTTGTCGTCCGTTCATCAAGGGGGCCTCCGGTCTCGGTATAGAGCACAAATCCAAGCTCAAGAGTCTCTTATGAGCCAACTCAAGGTCCGACAGCGCGAGGTAACAGACCGATATGTCTGGATATCTATATCACATCTGGCCGATGGATTATACTATCTCGCGTTTCGCAAGCGCAATACGCTGACTGCCAAACGAAGCTATTGACAGGAGACTGTTCGCGCGGTATAGATATCTTGACAAGCAGAAAGAGGTCGTCTTCGGTCCCACGGGTGCCGTCCTCTTGGCGAATGAACGCCGCAGCCGAAAATCGTCTTCCGAGGTTGGGGCCGGGCTGTTCTGCGAAATCCACATTGATGCCCGAAAGGTGCCGCGATAATGGTCCATTCCCAGACATTGGCAGGATTAACACTCGATCAACTCGGACGGCAATATCGCCATGACCTCTTCGAGGAGTTCCTGCCTCTCATGGATAGATACGTCGTGGACCACGAATTCGGTGGGTTTGCGCATAACATCGGCCCCGATGGCGCAAACCCTTCGGGAACCAAAGACGCTTGGTTTCAAGGTCGAGGCATTTGGGTTTACTCGTTCCTGTTTAATAACTTCGGGCAGGACCAAAGGTATCTAAGCGTTGCGGAAAAGGCCGTCGAATTCGTGATGAAGCTTGAGCCAACCGACCAGGATACCTTGTGGCCTCGCGTTTGCACACGGGAGGGAACTCCGCTCAAGGCAGCCGCCGAGATCTATGGCGATCTCTTCATTGCTGAGGGTCTTGCGGAGTACGGGCGAGCAGCCGGAGAGCGGAAATACTGGAACTTAGCAAAACAAATTATATCCAAAAGCCTCAGAATCTACGACCAGCCGGACTACCATCCAGACGTCGTCGCGATGTATAGAGGGCCGAAGACTCTGCGCTTTCCTGGTGCGCGCGCCCAGGGTGTATCGATGGTCTTGATTCGAGTCATCAACCAGATGCTGGAGACTCATCCGGATGATGAGCTCGAAAGGCTAATCTCACATTGTGTTGACGTCGTGTTGAAGCGCCACTACAATCCGGCTTTTCGGCTGAACGTAGAACTGCTCGCCCATGATTTCTCTTGGCCATCAAACGAATTGTCGCAGTTTGTCTCGACTGGCCATTCCATCGAGACGCTTTGGATGATCATGCAGGAAGCGGTTCGCCAGAAGGATAGACCGCTCTTTGAACTTGCCGCGGAGCGCTTTCGAAGGCACGTTGAGGTCGCCTGGGATGATGTTTACGGTGGGGTTTTTCGAAACCTCGTCCACGTCGACGAGAACCTTTGGAGTCTGGACAAGGCCTTATGGGTTCAGGAAGAGGTGCTCGTCGGATCGCTCCTGCTGCTTGAACTCACTGGCGAGGACTGGGCGAAACAAATGTTTTCTCGGACATACCACTATCTGCATGAACAATATCCGCTGAGAACACGAGCATATCCACCATGGATCCCGGTCACGGATAGGAAGTTGCATCCTGACCCACGCGCGACTTGGGTGGAGAACTACCACCACCCTAGGCAACTAATGCTTAACCTGCTACGCATCGATCGAATGGTTAGAGACGGGGGCGTGCAGTCTTGTTTGTTCCCGCGGTCGGAGGGCTGAGTGGCAAACTACTTGACTGCTCTCGTGTCCGATCTCCGAAACGTGCTAGTGCATCGCGAGTTCGGCGGGAGCTGGATAGTGGAACTCGATTACGTGGGCAATCACGGAGTGCCGCTACCGGGAGATCTCGAGTACGATTACATCGCGTCCCGAGACCGTGCGCTCGGCTCAGAGCCGCTGGAAATCGTGAACAATCTGTATTACGGCGTAATCAACAGTGGACCGCTCAGCATGCCGCAAGCGACTCGCTCTGGTGAGAACCGTCCGGCATTTCGAACGCCCGGACCGAAATCAGACTCGGCCCGCGCGAAACGTTAGTGTTGGTCTGGCATTAGGACCCTGGACCATCTCATGAGCCCGGGGTAGAAATGGAAGGATCTATGAACAAGGCGTTGATTACAGAAGAGGTAAATCCAGCATCAGAGGTGATCGACATATGCCCGACGGAAGAAGCATTGCGCATCATGAACGATGAGGACGCTAAGATTGCAGTAGCGGTGCGTGTGGAAATCGCACAGATCGCGAAGGCTGTCGATGCGACTGTCAAGGCGATGGCTGAGGGCGGGCGACTGTTTTATGTCGGCGCTGGAACGAGCGGACGGCTCGGAGTCCTCGATGCTATCGAGTGCCCACCGACCTTCAACTGCGCGCCGGGAGAGATTCAGGCGATTATTGCAGGGGGTGTGCAAGCCATGGTCAGACCGCTTGAGGTCAACGAGGACGATTCGGAGATGGGGGCGGCGGATTTGAGTGCACGTGGCGTGACCGGCCGCGACGTCGTTGTAGGAATCTCTTCGAGCGGGGGTACGCCATACGTGTTGGGCGCTCTGAAAGTTGCACGCCAGTTGGGTGCTCTCACAATCGGCATTTCCTGCAATCCTCGATCTGAGCTGGCGGAAGTGGTCGATATTTCCATCGCTCCTATAACCGGACCGGAAGTGGTAGCGGGTTCGACGCGCCTGAAAGCCGGGACCGCGACGAAATTGGTCCTCAATATGCTGTCGACGGTAACCATGATCCGGCGTGGCTACGTTTTCCGAAACATGATGGTGAACGTTCACCCGGTGAATTCAAAGCTGGTGCAACGCGCTCGAAAGATTGTCGCCCACGTAGTCGGAACTGACGAGGCTCAGGCGGCAACCCTGTTGGTGGCAGCAGGTGGGGCCATCAAGACCGCTGTCCTCATGGGCCTCCTCTCGCTTTCCCGGCAGGAGGCCGAGGAGCGATTAGCGCAGTATAGTGGGCGGTTGAGAGATGCGCTCGAATGCACGTTTAAGGTGAAGTAAGCCCTCATGAGACTCTACCAACCAATCTTCCTGTTTTGCCACTTGCTTGCGTTCCGGGAACTGATGTTCGCCCATTCAGCCTTCCGTTTGCAGGATTGGGACCGGGTTGTGTTCTATGACAACAGCATCAACGAGCAGCCGTTGTACACGGTCTTCATAGAGATATATATGTGGGAGGTAGGGAACTGAGCGAGGATCATCGGCAGAAAAGGCTCCGCCAAACGGCAGGCAAGAAGGTCCCGTATTCATGGGAACTGGTGATCTGGTTCTGGCTTGCGTTCTTCTTCAATCAGGCGGATCGACAGGTTTTCAACGTTGTCCTACCGAACCTAAAGGCGCAGTTTGCGCTGACGGATGTGCAGGCGGGATTGGTTGCATCAGTTTTCACTGCTTGCTTGGCATTGATGGTCCCGTTTGCCGGGTACGCTGGGGACGCGTTTTCGAAGAAGTGGATCATCGTGGGCAGTGTGTTCGCCTGGAGTCTTTCGACGTTGCTGACCGGGTTCAGCACAGGGCTGGTGTCCCTGATCGTGGTGCGAAGCGTCGCTACAGCCGTTGGCGAATCCTTTTATGCACCCGCGGCCAGTGCGCTGATTGGCGATTACCACAAGGAGACTCGCGCGCTGGCATTGGCCATTCATCAGACCTCGATTTATGCTGGGGTGGTTGCGAGCGGCGGTTTGGCTGGGTACGTCGCGGACCGGTTTAGCTGGCGGGCGTCGTTCTGGGTATTCGGTGCCGCCGGCATCTTGCTTGGAGCGATACTCTGTCGGCAGATTCGGGACTCAGCGGCGGAATCAGTAACCGAGCGACGGGTCTCAACGAGACTTGCTGCGACAACGGTGTTACGGACCCCGACCCTTCTAATGCTGGCCGTTGCATTCGCCTGCGTGAATTTCGTCAACATTGGCTATCTCACGTGGATGCCGACCTACCTGCACGAGCGCTTCCACCTATCGCTGGCCAACGCGGGGTTTTCAAGCATGTTCTACCACCACCTGCTTGCGCTGCTGGGGTTGATGACTGGGGGCTGGCTATCAGACCGGTACGCCTCCCGGCGGCCAAAAACGCGGCTCGAAATACAGGCGGCCGGGCTGTTGCTGGGGGCACCGTTCCTTTGCCTGTTGGGTCTGACAGGCAACCTGTGGATCGTTTACGCCGTCTTAGGAGGGTCCGGCTACTGCCGCGGGCTCTACGATTCGAACATTTATGCCGGGCTTTATGAAGTGATAACGCCACGATTTCGCGCCTCGGCGGCTGCTTTTGTGGCCGCATTTGGTTTCGCGGCCGGCGCGGTCGCGCCGGCGCTACTGGGCGTGGTGAAAGGGTCACTCGGGCTAGCGGCCGGGTTTTCGATGTTCTCGGTTTTGTACGTTGCTGCCGCGATCGCCACTGTGGTAGGTGTTCATAGGTTCTTCCGGGCGGATCACGCCCGGGTTTTTAATGGACAATAATTTCACAACGAAACAGCCAGGCTTTTCAAGACCCATGAAAACAACGCGGAGACGGCAGCAGCCGATCTGGCCTATGTCGAAAGCTGCGGGCGTGCATGAGGCGCAGCCAGCCGAACTGGTGGAGCAGGCGGGCGGTTTCATCAGGACTGCGGTGTTAAGGGCCAACTGTCGATCATCCTAAACCAGGCCGAGCACAAGCTGGCGGCCGGCGGCCGGTCGTCCACCGCGTTGAAAGGTTGGTGGTACATGATAGGCAAGCTTTTTCTCGGTGTGGACGGAGGGAAGTCGAGCACTACAGCCCTTGTCGGGGATGAAACGGGCCGGGTGCTCAGCATCGGCCGCGGCGGCCCCTGCAACCACGTGGAAGCGGCAGGAGGCCGCGAACGCTTTATTTCCGCCATTACCGAGTGCATCACAGCCGCTTGCGACGGAGCCGGTGTGAAGCCCGAGGGTGTGCGGTTCGCATCCGCGGCGCTTGGGTTCACAGCAGGCCCGGCGGATAAGCAGGAGATTATCAGCGAAATCCTGCACTGCGATCGTCTCACGATCACCAACGACGCCCATATCGCGCTCGCCGGGGCGTTCGCTGGCGAAGCTGGAATCGTCACGATCGCCGGCACTGGATCGGTTTCCTACGGCAAGAATAACGCGGGTGAGATAGCCCTAGCCGGGGGCTGGGGTTATGTTTTTGGTGACGAGGCCGGAGCGTTCGATCTGACCCGGCAGGCGTTGCGCGCGGCGCTTCGCTATGAGGAGGGCTGGGGACCGCCGACCGTGCTCCGCGCAAGGCTGCTCGATGTGACCGGCATCGGCGATGCGCACGCCCTTGTGAGGAAGTTCTATGCCGTTGAGTTCCCCGTTTCGCGGATCGCCGGATATGCCAAGCTTCTGGATGAAGCCGCAAAGGAGGGCGATAGCGTTGCCCGGGAAATCCTTGAGAACGCCGCCAGCCAACTCGCGACGCTAACCGCCGCCGTCCGCCAGCGTTTGTTCGGGGCGAAGGAAGTAGTCCGTGTAGCACACATCGGCGGCGTTTTTCATAGCAACTTAATCTTGGAACGCTTTCGCGCACTGGTCAAGTCCTCAGGGGGCAAAACGATGCCCCCGCTGTACGGACCAGCCGCCGGAGCGCTTCTGGAAGCCTATCGCACCGCCGGACTGAAGCCGCAACTCCGTTGTGTACCGGAGACAGAAAAATGAACCCACTCTAAGCGTCCCCGGCAAATCCCACGCACACGCCGTTCACATACCCGAGCAACGGCATGTAGCCTTGTACATGGTTATAAGTCCATTGGGCCTCCTGCTTCTCCGCCTCAATCTCCGTGGCATCGACATCCAGAATCAGTTCCTCTGGCTCCGACTGCAAACAGGCCTCGACCAAGCGTCGACTAACCTGCTGGATCGCCTCGGCCCCCGGCAGCCCTTTCCGGCGCAGCCAGTCCCCCACCGTCCCGGCATCGGGCACCGCCGCCAAGCCCAACTCCCCCAGCACCTCCTGCTCGGCTCCCAACTCCCGCAGGTTCTCTAGCCGCCTTCCTCCTGCATGCAGCATCCACACCAGCGCCTGCACAAACTCGCGGGGCCGATACCCCCGCCCCGATGGGGGTGCACGGGGTGCGGAAAAACCCTTCCAAGCTGTCATTCCGGGCGGAGCGAGGAATCTCGCCCTGAGTGTTTTCAAGACAATGCGAGATCCCTCCTCGCCTGCGGGTCCTCGGAATGACAGGCCAAACGGGTTTTTCCGCAGCCTGTGCAGGCGCGATGTGGATCCGGGGCGCCCGTTGGGAACGGGCGGCAATCGGACCCTCGGGCAGCGCCGGAATGCCGCCACGGAGTGTTGGCGAAACGGATTGCTTCTCTCATCGCGTGTTACTCTCCTTCCGCCGCGGCTCTGCGTCAGATTCGGCAAAGCGGAAGGAGAAGATCTCGGCTTTCCTCAAGTGAAAAACAACCCGCCGGAACGTATTTGCCCCCGGGATTAAGTCGCGTCCCTGCCAGGTGACCTTATGACTGACGTCGTCTCCTGTGAAAAGGTCGCACTTCGCCAGTTCGCACCCTTCCAGTGTTTGCCCGTTCGGATCGGTCAAGGTCACGCGGATCGAGCCGCCCGCACGGCAACGGGCGTTGATGAAGAGTGCCGTCCCCGAGCTGAACACCGGCCGCGTCGCGATTACGCCGGGACGGACGTCACCTGTGTCGAGGCTACAGAATCCATCACGCCGCAGCGTAGCCAGCCCCATGGCGAAATGCACCGCAGCCAGATCGCGCGCTTCCGGGACGTCGAGCTTCTCGGTCGACATCCAGTAATCGTGATGTCCGGAGGTGCCACCGTGGAAGAACCAGAGTTGGCCGCCCACTTCGATGGGCGCGGGAACTATGGAAACCATATGCGCATCCCAATGGGCGGGTCCACGCGGCGACAGGAAAGGCAAGCCGCGGTCGGCAGGGCTCCAGTGCAAGCCATCGCGGCTGTACACGAGGCGCACGTACATTTCGTTGTCCGCCTGGCGGAATACCCCGAGTGTGCCGAAGTGCTGGCGGCCCACCTGGAACTGGCCCATGCCGTAATACTGCTCGTCCAGATTGTCCCAGTCGTCATCCGGGCAAAGTAACTCCAACGGCTCGGTCCAGTGGATGAAGTCGTGGCTTCGCGTCTGGAATATCCGGCGTTTGTTCATGAGGTCCGGACGCTGCGGTGCGTAAAATGGACTCCATCCGAACGCAAGAGGGTGGGTTTTGCGGTTGACGTCGGACCACGCGACGTAGGACATCGGGGCTTTTCGCGTGTTCATCACGAAGTCGCGGCTGTCTGCGTCATACCACAAGGTGGATACGTCCCCCGCGTTCTCGGTGCTTCCCATGGTCGGGCCCGACGGGTAGGGGAGCCAATGCTTGCCGTCTACGGAATGGGCACAGGCCACTTGGTGAACAGTTCTACCCGCTTGGCTGGTCTCATGTGTAAACCACATGCGGAACCGCTCCTCCGGCGTGGGAGGGTTGGGATCGATGATGATCGCCGCGCTGTGGACCCCTTCGTTTGGCCAGGGATTCTTTTCCGACGAGCCTTGTCCGAAGTCCCGGCCAGCGACTATATTTGTGGGCTTACCGTTGTAGAACACGATATCGAGTTCTGGTTTCTCCCAACGGATGCCATCGCGGCTTTCTGCATAGAGCAAACGGCTGGTGGTAGAGGGCCACTCTCCTGGTTGTCGCATACTGGCATCCTCATACCAACACTTGAAGAGACCATCCTTCGGATCGCGTAAGACGCAGTAATTGCTATATGTGAAATAGGGGAAAATCTCCCACGGTTTGTCTTTGGCCAGCACTGGCCCATCGCCCTGGCGCGCCGGCTTGTACCAACGCCGGGTCACCGACTGGACCGATTCGATGTCCCAGTTATCGACGAAAAGCTGGGGCTCGGCGCCGATGTGAAGATCCGTGCTGTTAAACCCGGTCTTGTGTTCATTGGCCTGCAGTCCGGCTGCGATCACGCAGCCCGCAATCGCCAACAGCATCAATAGTCTTTGCATCTGTTCTCCTTTTGCTGTCCACTAGGCCGGTATGATCGGCGAGCAAATCCGCGTGGCCCGCTTGCGCGTTCACTCCCCAAGCGTTCACAACATCCTACGCCAGGATCGTCCGTGCGTTCCAAGTACTCTTCATCTCGTGGCATCTGACACTTATCATCTCCCTGTTAGTCAAAGCACCACTTTACCATGTAAGACAGGGCGAGGGTCGCTTTTGAGAAGGGCTTCTTAATCGGAAAAGGATAGCGGAATCGTTTTCTTCGGTGCCGCAGCCTCGGCTATCGCGACGGCAGCGGCGTCCCATCGATCTTTCCCACCATCGCTCCAAACAGCCGCCGGGTAAGATGACCCTCCGCCAATTGCCGCAGCACCCAGTTCCTAGCTTCCAGCACTTAAGCCCCGCTTTTCACTGCATGGCCGCCTGGGCTTCCGCCAAGTTCGGGAAAATTGAAAGGACCTCTTCCACCCTTGTCACTCTCATCAGCGTCCTGATCCGGACCCTACCAGCAGGCCGCGCATGCGGCAGAGGCGGGCCGGCAGTCAGTCGCAACGACCCCGTTCCAGTCAGCTTCTGAATTCGGGTTCAGTTTTGGTAGTCGAGAAGCCTCGTGAGCGTCTCAACAGCGGTTTCCATGTCTCCGGTTCCAGCGATCAGAACGATGCCTAGGTTGCGGTCGCTGGTGATTTCAAGTCCGACCCAACCATCTTGCGGATTCAGTTGCCCGTCCTCCAGACGCTTCCAGACGCCACCCTGAAACTCTCCCAGTTGGAAGGCAGTGGGACCCTTTAGTGCGGTGTTGCGGATTCGGACTTGACCCTCGCCCATGGGCAGCAGGCACAGAGCTTTAGACTGGCGAATATCTTTCCTGTCGAGCGCGAATAACATCACGTGCGGTTCGGCTTGGCAGTAAGTCTCACCGTGTCCCTTAGCAACCCCTGAGGTTTCAATAGACTGAATAGCGCCGCTACCTGTGACGGCTACGGCTCCGGTCATCCGCTGCGCGACATCCAGGCTAACCTCGCCTGTGGAAGTAGAAAAGCGTATCTGCTGCATGGGAACGGAGTCGTTTCGATTCACGAGAGTGAACAGCTCTTCGCCCTGGCTTGTGACCGACCGGAAGAGATGCACGGAGGGATCATCCGGCCGGAGCGCCGGCCGCTTCACCCCTGCCCATTCGAGGAAGCCAGCATAAATCATTCGGCCAAGGTCCGTGGTGCGCGCCGGTGCGTGCAGCTCGACCACGTCGGTCGAGTAGAAGACGCAACCGCTCCCAACCTTGCCGGTCAGGATCACCGCTTGTCCATCAGATGTCCGTGCAATCACTTCGGCGCTGAGCGGCTTCACCTGAATGCAGGGATAGCCGTCATAGTCCTTGAAATTGAAGAATGGTTGCGAAATCTGAATTCGGGCCTTGTTCCCTTCGAACTGTATATTGGAATAGTTTTCTTTCAGGAACTCGACTCCCAGCAGCTTGCCAAACCTGTCGGTCCTCGTGCGCTTGCGCTCCGGGTCGTAAGAAATATCGCCGGAAACATAAAGGGTCCCACCGCCTTTGACGAACGTCAGGAGGCGATCAATGACGGCATCATCCGGGCAGAAAGGAAGTGGGTAAACCAAAACTTTGCAACTGGATGGCAGTTCTTCTAGGTGGAACTCATCAATCGAAGCAAAGTTGCAGTGCACATCGAGCAGGTATTCGATGGCGTTGAGTTGCGCCTGGCGGATGGTCTCACCCTGACCGCCCATACGGTGATTGTCGGCGATCAAGAAAAAGACCTCGGGACTCTCGTACTTCAAGTCGAACTGCCGGAAGAACAGGCCCGTATTGCGGTAGTAGAGCAATGCATCACGGCTCACAGTGTCGCACGGGTAATTTATACCCCACTCAAAAGGTAGATCGGCCGGATACTTCCAGCACCAGTTCTGTACCTTCGATCCTCCAAGCCCGACGGTATAATGCGGGATGGCAAGGTAGAGCTGGTTTTCCTCCGTCTCGCTGCGGGTGGTATAGTAGCCACCGGCATCTTTCCAGGCCGGGTGGATCTTCACGCCAAACTCACCCGCGTTGATCGACTTCCCGCGCGCACGCATATCCGTGAAGCGGAAGGTCGGCGGGAAACGGTATAGTTCTTCGCCGGGGTCGTCGAAGTACCCGATGTTTCCGAGCGTCAGGCTGCCGATGGCCGTCACGACGTCGATCCCTTCCGACTGTCCTTGGTAGAACTCCGCCGTGATGGGATGAGCCGGGTCCGTCTCCCGAATCGCTTGGGCCATCGCATCCAGCCAGCGCCGCAGCACATCGACTCGAAAGAGGAAATTATCGAAGGTGCGCACATCATCCCAGCGCGCGCTGCCGCCGAGCGGGGCAATCCAGCCCAGGGATTCCTTGGGAGGCGACACGTCCCATGCCTCGGCGAGGCGCTCCTGGGTGCCATACTTCCGCCTGAGGTAGTCGTTGAAGATGGCCCGCAGGTCGGGAAGGTTCGGGTCACGCAGCTGCAGGTCGCCGTTGAGGTAATAGATCAGGGCTGAACTCAGCCCGTAGCGTTTCGCAAACTCCTTGCAGAATTCCTGCTGGTGCCTCAACTCGCTGTTTTCGACGGCCGTGTTAGAGGCGAGGAACAGGCAGGGGAAGAAAACCATCTTGAATTCATGACAGATCTGGATCATCGCGTCGATTTGTCGCCAGTGGGCCTCAGGTGGCACGTCGTCGATGCCCCGCGCACCCAGAAGGTTCTCGTACACGGTCAGGAAATGGTCGCGGTACTTGGAAATGTCGTCATACCAGGTTTTTGGATTCTCGTACCGGTTGATGAACACATGGCGATAGTCATCAGAACCCTGCATGAAAATCGTGCGATCGTTGAAGCGGAGGTAGTTGTCCCGGTACTTGAGCGGGAAACCGCTGCGAAGTACGGTTTCATCCCAGACCAGGAAGCCGGTTTCTACGCGGTCAACCTTCCGGCCGGACTCCGAGAGTTCAACGACGACCGTGTAACGCCGCGCATCGAATTCTCGAGGTCTCCAAACCGTCTCGATCGGCAAGGTCCGGTCAGGTTGCAACTCAAGATCGACCGTATGCTGGAAGACTTGGTCCCTCCGTGGCTCGCTGAAAATGGTAATAGTCGCCGAGACCCTTCGGCTCTGGCTGCTGAAGTTGCTCACCCGGTCGAAAACCCGAACCGGCTCTCCCTCCCGGTAAGACGCATAATTGGTTCTTGCATCGTGCAGGAAGGTCTTCCGCCGCAGCGCATCGAAGACTTCCAGTAGAAGGGCCTTGGCCTTGGGATCACCGGCCGGGAAGAGGTCGCGGTTCTCGACCCCAAAGAAAGCCCAGTGGCTTTTCCGGTAAAAGCCGTTGTGGTGACGCGTCAGAGCGCCGGCGGCGCCTCGCAGTCTCCCGTAACGGTCGTAGGCATTCACGAGCGGAGTCCAGCGCGCATTTTGAGTCCCGAGCACTCCGCTGGCCGCGTATCCGGCAGCGGCGCCCACGATGCGCAGTGGGGTCTTTACGATTTCCTGGTTTGGCGCTGTGGCGAGGTAGGCCACCCGGCGAAGACGATAGTCGGCGTCAAACACGCCGATCTGGTCGCGGGTAATCCGTAACTCGTTGCACGGATTCCCTCGAGCGGTATTGATGCGGATCTCCGGAAACTTCTTCCGAAGGCTCACGCCATCGACCCAGAGCGTGCCAACGGTTCTGGTGAGGCCGAATCTGACGCGAATCCATTTGGCGTCTGGGTTGACCACTGTCGCGCGCTGGCAGAGTTTCCAATCATTCGTGCCACGCAGGCGCACAACCTCTGGCTTCACCTCATAGATGGATCCGTGGGACGCGTCGAGCTGTTCGAGGTTGATGTACGCATACCCATCAAACCGGTCACTCACGTTTTCCGTCTTGGCCCAGCACGAGAATACGAATTGGTCACGGTCCTTGATTCCCCCTGCTTCGAACTCAAAGAAGACATCCTTCCACCAGCCATCCTCGCCCAGCGTGACCTTCGCAGACTGGCGTCCGTCATGGGCCTGGCCGGGGTCGATTGAACAGGCCAAGAGATTGACGACCTTCCAGCCGGCAGTGGTGCACGCCTCGATTGTGTTCTCGAAATCGCCTTCCGGGACAGTTTCCGCTCCGGCGTCAGCGGCCAGCACTTCCGCCGCGCTAACCCAACGACCGCTTCTTTTCAGCAGCGGAACGTTGAAGGCATATCCGCCAGTCGAGAAGAAGCTCCCACCTTGCCTCAAGAAGGAAACGAGCGTCTTTTGTGCGGGCGCAGGAAAGGAAGGCCCGTAGGGAAGCACGAGAATGTCAACGCGCTGACGATTCAGTTTTCCGGGATTTGCGAGTTCATCGCCCCGGAGGTACTCCACTTCGTATCCCGCTCCCTTCAGAACCCGGCCCAGCACATCCGGGTCGGACGGAGTCCCATCTATGGGAACGGTATCCCTGAAAATCACCACGTTGGCAAGTGCTTCCCGTTTCGGCGTGGGATAGCCAGGTTCCTCTTCACGAGGGACGACGGATTTGCCGGGCGTCGCGCCTTCCACCAGGCTGATATTGGCAAACCAAGCTTCGCCTTCCGCGCGGTACAAGCCGAGCGACAGCTCAAACCACCACACCAATGGCTCGCACTTGAAAGTGAAAGAAAAGGGAGTCCAGCCATGGGTACCGGTGAGCTTGGCGAAGTTCTTTTCGCCTACGAGCGCCGCCCCACGATCAAACTGGTTGAGCGACATAAGCGCACATCCACCTGGTTCGAGAGGCTTCACTCCGCTGGTGCGTATGAAGCCATGAATGGTGTAAGTCGTTCCGGGATCGGGTGAGAGAATGACGGCTCGAGTTGTGGAGGTCCCGTTGCTCTTCACATAAAGCGCCTTGTCACTGGGAGCGTCAGCTACTGTAATGACTGTGGCCCCTTCGCCAAGCTGCCAGCCCAAACCGCCACACTCAAATTCTCCGTCGTCTAAGAGCGTCGCCATTTTGGGCCCGCTCGTGGCCCTGCCAGACGGCGCGCCGAAGCTCGCCGCTGGAGTCCCGAAAGGCAACCTAGCCCACCCCGCGACCAGGGAACTCCAGCCGATGAATTTCCTACGGCTCATTTTTCTGGCTTGATGGTTCTCGTGAGGCAGCTTACCTTCTTCTTTCGGATCAATGGTCATAAGAACCTCCTTGTCCTCGACCTTCATCAGCGTACCCGAGGTGTTCCTCCTCGTCGCCTTAAAATACAGATGACCAGCCACGATTCAAATGCAGTCGGAGATCTGAACGACTCCATGTTGAATCAACCACTGCACAGACTCCTGACCAGCCTGCAGCGAGGTGTAACGCTACCGATAATTGAGAAGGCTCAGCGCCTTCACGATACCACAGTTCGGAGAATGCGCAATGTGGGCCCACGCCCCGTGTGGGTGGTAAGGCTTCCTTTGGCAGCGGCTGACACAGGTTGCCCCCTGGTCAGCTTCCACAATCTGCGGGACGAGGTACGTACTTATGTGGCCTGTCCCGCCAATGACAACGACACACATAACTCTAACGAAGCTTCACCTCAGACCGACGAGCGTCTAAGAACAGCGAAAACTCCGCTTCCTGGTGTAAGACGGAGCTGACGGATCACCTCCGTTTATAGGACCGTACTGCGGTGGGTGGACCGGTTAGACCACCCGAGCGTGGAAATCGCCAAAACGAGCGTATGGGCCATGAAAGTCCTGACACGCGCTAGCGCCTTAGTCCAGGCCCACTTTAGGGCCTGGTCCACCCTCGGAGGCAGTTGTCTGCGGAACGTGTACCGCCCCCAGGCGTGCGGCGCGCTCGCGTTGGTGGGCGAGCGCCTTTTGTCCGATAGCCAAATCGCCCTCGCGTCTTGCTTCGTTGAGACGCCCCAAGTGCTGAAGCGTGATGGTAAGTGGCGCGTGAGCATCCACATCATCAGCGTCGCGCCCGACAGCTTACCGCAGCACTCTCTCAGCCCGAGGATATGATTTTTGTGCGCTATACAACTTTCGCAGGCTGAGGTAAGCCAGCGCTTGGCACGGGTGGCCTTTTGCGACCTGTTGAAGCAGCTTGCCCGCTTCTTCAAACTGTTGAAGATGGGTCAAGAGGTCGGTGTATTTAAGCATAGTATCGGAGGGGGGCCCCAGGTGGATAGCAAGATTGTAAGCCTCGGCGCCCTGCTGGTATTGTCTCAGCCTTACGTAGAGATCGCCCAGGACGGACCAAACTGTGGGCTGATCGTGGTTTGCCTCGACTGACTTTCGCAGGTATTCAATGGCCTCGTGGTATCGGCTCATTTCTTCATCAACCAGACCCTTCGCAAACAGGAGTCGGGGTGAGTTGGGAATCAACCGCAGGCCTTCCGTCAGCACATCACTTGCATCCTGGTTCCGAAAGCCCAGAAGGAAGCCCATCGCCAAGCGATAGTAAGCCTCGGACTCCGTAATCGAACCGTCAACTCCTCCACGGTGGCAGTCAACTGAGGCCGCCGGGTGAAACGGGGCCTGCTGGAGAGCAACCCTGCCGAGGAATAACCTAGCGGGCCCATCGCCTCGATGCGGTCGAGGGCATCCGATCATGCGGCTGCGGGATGGACAATCCTGAATCCCCACGTCACGCCCAGGCCGCATCGAGCAATGGACCCCGGCGCCTTGAAAACTCCCACCGCGCAGCGGCGGAATTCAGTAGCTTATCCCAAACGGCGACTCTCCATTTCACGCTTAACCAAGACGCTACCAGATGACCTTCAACGCGAGTTGGACTGCCCGCGGATTGTTTGCCGCGACGTTGACCATGCCGAACGTAGAGTCGCTCAGGTACGAGTCCGGCGGTCCCATAACTGGGTGATTGAGGATATTGAAGAACTCGCCGCGTAATTCCATCCGGACTCGTTCAAAGAGATTGAGCGTCTTGAAAACCGAGAAGTCCCAGTTGAATAGCGCAGCGCTTCGCGTGTTCGGAAGGTTGCGCGGGCAATTGCCCATGGTATACGGAGCAATCGGTGCAAACGCGTTCGTATTAAACCACTCGTCGATGGTTGAATTAGAGAGGGTGGGGTTGGCCACGCAGTTTGGGCGGGTGCCCCCATAACTTGGGGCCGGAGCCTCGATACCAATAGGGTCGCCGCTTTGTAGCGTCAGGATCGAGTTTGCCTGCCATCCACCAATCGTATTGCGGTACATCCGACCGCCAGTTTTCCCGAACGGCAAAGCCCAAGTATTTGTAACGACCAGGCGCTGTGGCAGATTGCTGGTCGATACTGATTTCTCACCACGGAGGTTGCCGTAGTCTTGAATGTCATTGGTGCCAAATGATGTGGCGGCATAAGCATTAGGTGTTATGTTGAAACCACCGGTGTTGTCACCTGATCCCTCGTTGTTATCGAGCAGCTTTGACCACGTATAGGACACAAGAGTTGAGAAGCCGGCGGAAAACCGCTTCTCGATGCGAGAGGTGAAGGCTTGATAGTTCGAGTTGACCCAACTGCTATAACCCGTCACACTCGTAAATTGGGGGTATTGCGTCACCAGAGCACCGCGAGTCACTTGCGGTAAGCTGAGCGGGCCACTGTTGATTACGCCGTAGTACGGATTGGGCACTATTTCCAGTAGTTGCGAGCCGAGGGCACGGTCTTGGGCAGTGATGTAATCCAACTCGAGATCTCCCGGTAGCTCCACTCCGTGGTTGCCCTCGTAACCGAGTTCCACTATCCAGCTCCTGCCGACCTCGCGCTGCACGTTGAAGTTCCACTGCTCAACGTAGCCCCTCTGCATGTTGCGCAATGCGCCATAAAAGTCAGTACCCAATCCCGTCGAGCCGCCCAAAGAGCTGCCGTAAACCGGCTGGATGCCTTGCGGGAAGGGGTTACTCAGCGTGGAATAGGGGAGGTAGTTGTAAGTGCCGATCATCGGCGTCGAGGTAGAGAAGCCGCTCATTGTAGAAGAGCTTATGATTCCCGTATCGGGGAGGTACACGATTCCGTAGCCGCCACGGACCGAGGTCTTCGGCATCACCTGATAAGCGAAGCCAAGCCGGGGCTGAAAGTCAGTCCAGCTAACGTTGCGCATCGTCCGTGGGGAGCCATTGGCTCCCGGGAAAATGGCGCCTCCCCGCAACGCGACGTTGCCCACGTTTGTGATGAGATTCGGAGCGAAGTTGGTGAGGGCGTTGTAGCGATCCGTCAAGCCCTCATCCGCGTCCCAGCGCAGCCCAAGGTCCAACGTTAGCCTCGGCGTTATCTTCCAAGTATCTTGTCCGTACGCCGCCCAGTATTTATATTGGAATGTTTCAGGATTTGACAGGGTGGCTGATCCTTGGCTGTTCCCCAGCAGGAAGCTAGCATAACCATAACCGGCCATATTGGTGGGTGCAAGAGCATCTGGTCCTTGCGTAAATGATCGCCCGCTACTGAACGAGAGCTGGGACGTACCGCAATTGGCGTTATCCCGGTACACGCGCGACTCGAAGCCGACCTTTAGCGTGTGCCCGCCACTAACCTTGCTGAGCGATACCATGCCGCTCCAGGCCGTGTCCGCCTGGACACACTGGTCGTTCTGTCGGGCCCCAATGGCGGAAACATCTCCTGGCGTAAAGCGTGGGAAGATCGGTTGCATCACAGAAGCGATGCTAGATGGAAGCCCGAGGCTCGTCAGGTCCATACCAAAACTCCTGGTAATCGTGTTGTTCACGTAGCGGTTGACGCCAGTCCGCGCCTCCACCAATAGATCGGGGCGAATCGCGTCGACATAACTTAACATCCCGCTTTTCCGTTTCAATACGCGGGGAGAGGCGTCCGTATCGGCAATGTCGCCATACCAGTTCGGGGTCCCCCAATTCGTGTTGTCGTGGGTATAGCGCCCGGAGAGTCTTTTGTTCGGCGTGAAGTCGTGGTCCATTCTGATGCCCAGTATTCGCTTGTCGATGGGGGTCGGCGCTTGGCCGTAGAAGTTGTTGGCACCCGTAAAGGGATTGCCGGCTCGATTCGGGCTGGGGTAAGACTTTGTCACCGCAGCCGCGACGGGGCTGATGCGGTCGGAAGGGATTTTGTTGCCTTGAAAGGGATCGCGGATCCATTGGTTGGGAACAGCTGGATTCGGCCGCGTCGTGAGAGGATCATAGATGGTAATAAGCTCCCCTGCAGAATTGTATGTCTGACTGAAGTCACCGGTCCGCTCTGCCGCGGTCGGCACGGTCCAGAAAGACTGGCTCAACGTTCGCTGCCTGAACTCCTCCCAGTTGAAAAAAAAGAACGTCTTATTCTTGACCACCGGGCCGCCCAGGGTGGCGCCGTACTCATTGAAAACGAGCGGCGCCACTTTAGCTCCGGCAAGGTTGGCGAAGAAATCGTTGGCGTTCAAAACTTTGTTGCGGAGGAATTCATAAGCGGTGCCGTGGAACTCGTTCGTGCCAGACTTGCTGATGAAGTTGATCAGCCCACCACCAGTGCGCCCATATTCTGCGCCCAGATTGTGTGTAACGATACGGAACTCCTCCGTCGCGTCCACCGACAGGGTCACGAGTGCTGCACCGGAGAAGGGAACTTCGTCGGCTATGCCATCGATCATATAACTGTTAGACACGGGCGGTCCTCCGCCGATCACGGCTGCGCCAGTGTTGTAGCTGGAGATGGGTAGCCCCCCGAAGTTGGCCTCAGTTCGCACGCCTGCCACCAAGTTCATCAGTGCCATCGGATTGCGTCCGTTTAGCGGCAGGTCGAGGATCTTTTGCTCGGGGACGAGCGTGCTGACCGACGTCGTAGCCGTGTCGAGCAACCCAGCAGTTGCTTTAACCTCAATCCGTTCATTTACGTCACCGACCACCATCGTGAAATCAATCCGTTGTACCTGGTCAACCGTCAGGATGATGCCGTCACGAACCATGGGTTTGAAGCCTTGCATCTGCACCTCGGCACTGTACTGGCCGGGAGGAAGAGACAAGACGTTGTAGTAACCTTCGGCGTTCGAGGCCGTCCTGTTGGCAACTCCGGTTGCGACATTCGTGACCGTCACGGTTACCCCTGGCATAATGGCACCTGTCGAATCGGTGACGCGACCCGTGATCTGGCCATTTTGGCCCAGCGCCAATGAGGCCGAAACCAACATCAATGCGCACGACAATAGAATTTTCATGGTCTCCTCCCTTTGATCAACTCAATGCGCTCGCACGAGCGGCCTCCGGTTCGTGGCAGTCTGAGCCCGCCCCACACGAGAAACTCTGACTCGTTTTCCGAGTCCACCTCAACCTTTGCGGTAGCCTGGTGCTCTGGCCCCGCTCGCCGCAAGCCGTAGAAGGCTATTTTGCGGCCCCAATTACCCTGGTAGCGCGAACCAAAGCCGTATGCATATCGCCGCGGTATAGGGTAATCGCCAGTTCCACCGGCTGGCCATTTGACGCGTAGCTCCGCCTCCTCATTTTCAACAACGCAACGGGGTGATCGATGCCGAGCAGTACCTTCTGCTCTTTCGTCGGGAGCAAGGCGGAAATCTCATCCACGCAGCACGCCAAACTGACCCCGTACTTCTTAGCAAGGATGGCGTAAAGCGACTCGGATGCGAGGTTAACCGGGTCCAGTTCTGGACACAGGTTCAACGGCAACTCGACATCTTCAATCGCGAGCGGAACACCGTCAGCAAAGCGAAGCCGGCGAATCTCGTATACCTTCTCGTTACCCCCAAAGCCGAAAAATTCACGCGCAGCAAGGCTCGGCCGCGTCACGCGGAACGCAAGTAAGCGCGTTGTAGGTACCTTCCCGCGCAATAACATCTCCTCCCTAAATCCCCTCATCTCGGTGAGGCTCTTCTCTACCCGTGCGTGTGCCACAAAGGTGCCCTTGCCCCGGCGGGCCTCCAATAGCCCCTCGCGCTCGAGCAGGTCGAACGCCTGTCGAAGGGTCATCCGGCTGATTGCGAGCTGATCGCACAACTCCCTGCTGGAAGGTAGACGTGTTTCCGGAGGAAGCGTGTGTAGGAGAGTCCGCAATCCCTCACAGACTTGAACGTAGATCGGTATACGGGAGTCTTTCTCGACCCGCAATTCGCTGAGCTTTGAAATTGCCTCTTGCACAGCTGCCTCGGCCATTTGAGGGGTCATAATCCTCCTTGCCAAGTTGTATTCCGTATGTGGGGCTTGTCAGCCTAGCACTGTCCCCGCGCCAGCCACGCAATGTGGAGTCTCTCACTCTCATTGCTCCAAATGCAAATCTATACAACTAGAATTGTCGGCTGTCAAGCCTTTTTTTGCTTACTGTGAATATTTCTTATAACTTGCTTAGATACAATATGATAGCTAGACGTTGACTCGGTCCATGGCTAAAAGTTATCTGGATAACCAGACCAAATGGCGAACCCAGCAGTACCACGTTCCGGAAATCTGACACGAGAACAGTCAAGCAGTGTGCAGGGGACAGAGTCCGACGAACTCGGAGCCCTGACCTGCGGGCCGGCCGCTTTAGTTCCGCTGCTGCAGATAATCGAGCGGCGGCAGACGCCGTTTCAGTTTTTCCAGATCCTCGCTCACGGGGCCTCCTTTGGACAAGTCAGCGTTCACATCCTGAGCCAAGAATCTAGCGATATCCGTTTATCACCACTTATTCGGCCGGCGTCAGGATGGCCTGGCGGGGAGAAGTTCCTGGCTTGTCGCCTGGCCCTATAAAAGGGGATGTCAAGAGAAATACTCCCCCTTCGGCTCGGCACCGGAGATATTTTCGTCTCGGCATCCACCCCCACTGCTTGAACGGGCACCCCCGATGTGCGAGTGTCCTTGCTCGAGCTTGCGGTCCTGGTTCGCTTCGTTGGCCGAAGCGACAAGACTCTCTTCCCTCCTGTGATTTCATTTCACCGTCGCAACGGCGCCCTTCGGTTCCCGAAACCGGTAAGCGTGAGGGTGGCAGAGTTGCCAACCATGGTCCTATCGGAGACTCGTGGCCTATAGCTTTCTTCGGTTACCCGAGGGGGCATAGAGTGTTTATAGAGACTCGGTGCCGGAGGCATGCAGGGCCTACCTAGGCGATGGATACTCCCCCTCGAACCCCAGCGTCTCGAGAACCCGACGGATCACCGCCCCGCATCATCCCTAGCATTACTTTGTTGACTCGTCAGTAGAATTCATGGGTTAGTTCAGGCTCGGGCAGCTTGCCAAGTGCGTGATAGAGTGCGAGTTCGGTAATGCGAAAGGTTCGGAAGCCGTAGGATTTTCTCATGGTGACTTTGGCTTTGTTGTTGAGACCCTCCACCACGCCGCTGGAGAACTGCTTTTTGGCCTTGAA
>Ga0116122_1000425_pt1 | contig 24243 bp, 23 predicted proteins | sample June2015DPH_13_5_FD_89726 | JGI IMG/M metagenome (GOLD analysis project Ga0116122, IMG submission 89726) | Peatland microbial communities from SPRUCE experiment site at the Marcell Experimental Forest, Minnesota, USA - June2015DPH_13_40 | ecosystem: Environmental > Terrestrial > Soil > Wetlands...
ATTTCGTCATTCCGGCGTCTTCTGCCGACAAAAGAGCCGGAATCCAGAGCTTTTTTGAACTATTTGATTTTTAAAGTAAAACACTGGACCCCGGCCTTCGCCGGGGTGACGGCCCCACGGGGTTTTTACTGTAAAGTGGGAATTCCAATCCTTTTTCAGCACCCTGCTTGCAACAGGACGCCAAGCCATGACCTGATGAGCCTGTTGTTGACTCCCGTTGCCGTTAGTTCGGCTATTACAGATCTGAAAAAGGAGAATAAATATGAACAAGGCAATCAGGATCATTATACTAATGTGCTGTGCGCTCATTTTTTCTTTTAAGTGCGCCTATGCTCAACGAGCCACGCTTACGCCAAGCGATTTCTCCTACACCGGGTGCTTTCAACTCCCGGCGAATGTGGGGAGTTATAGCACGGTGCAAGGAAACGGCCTTGCGTTGCGTCTTGTGGGAGGGGTGCCACATCTATTCTCTTTGGCCGGATGGTATCTCTATGAAGTCGTGGTTCCAACACCATCTCTCACTTTCCCCGGCCCCAATGCTACGTTGTCAAGGGATTGGTCCACCGGGGGCAGTATGCTTGTGGTGGGCCAGGATGCAGATTACAATACAATAACGGCTCTTTATTGGGACCCAATCAGCTCATATCTTTATTACAGCGCAACGTCCGTCTATCAGGGTAGTGGAGATTCATATACTCCAACAATGGCCCGTATAACCCTGAACGATTCTGCCGGCACCTTTAAGGCTGATGGTCTTTGGGGGTTTCAGAACAGGTCATTTAAGCAGGTCAATTACGGGTTTACGGCAGTCCCGCCTGACTTTGCCCAACAATATCTATCTACCATTTGTTCGAGTTCTGCCTGCACTTCCGGCTCATCTACATGTGACTGTCTCGCCGCCGGATTCGGTGGGTATCAGAGTGTATTGAGTTTTGGTCCTGTCAGTTTTGGACCTGCACTCACCGCGTTTGCCCCACCGGCCGCTGGAACAGGCTGCTCCGTTGCCAATGTTTACACCAACCAGACGAGTGCATCCTATCCAGGCGCCTGTTCAACCTCCAATTACGTCCCCAATATGCCGCTTGTAGGTTATGGAGAATCTATCACAGAAGCTTGGACTTCCGGCTCTAAACCAACATATCAGAGGTGCTGGCGCGACGATGCCGTTTTGACCGACATTTGGACGGATGTAAATGATCCTGACGGCTCAATCAACGGGGATGTTTTCAGCGGTGATGAGACTTTCTATTGGCAGGGATATTCGACCACCGTACAAACCAGGCAACTCGCCGGTTTTCTCAATAATGTGCCTTCAAAGGCAATTGCAACGAAACACTGGGTTCCAGGTAACGCATTCTGGGCATCGACCGATGAGATATTCCAGGCCGGAGCATGGATACAGACTGCCAACAAAGAGGGCTTGGTCATTGTCCCGACCTTGACGGCGGGTAACAACTGGTATCAGAATTCAGCGTGGCATGTGGGGAACCAGAAGCATTTATGGATGATCTATAGCCGGTCCCAACTCGCCAGTGTGGCGGCTGGAGCACAGGAGGCGAGCATTCAGCCCACATGGTATCCACTGCAATTTCAAGGGCTTGATTATCCTCTCCCTGGCGGGGGAATGAGTAGTTCCGGCATTTATAATGTCGTTGGCATGGCTTACGATTCAACCAATCAAAATCTATACATTGCGGTCCAATTTGCCTCAGTCCCAACAGGGATGAGCTCAAACGGCCAGACTGTCGTTTATGTCTACCATGTCAACGATCCTTCGGTTACTCAATATACGATCACAGTCAATGCAGGTTCAGGCGGCACTGTTTGGCCGAACGGTCCGGTCCTCGTTAACAGCGGGCAGACACAGTTATTCGAAATCATACCGAATGCCCCTACAACGACAGCTACAGTGAGCGGTTGCGGAGGTAGTATAATCAACCAATTATATAGCGGGAACAATGGCGTTTCGGGAGCAGGTTCGGCTTCCGTGGCGTTTCAAACCGGAGCTATAACTTCAAACTGTACGGTTACAGTATTTGGTGGAGGGAGTGTTAATCCGTCACTAACGCCGCCGGGCACCCCATACATAGAGCAGTGAAAATTTCACTCTTCACTCTCCGCGCCTTCAGTGCGGGGAATGGTTGCGTGTAGGGATTGGAAGGCCTCCCTGACTGGTAAAACCTGCAGAAACGGTTGTGAGGCACAAGTGATCCCTAGACACGGTGTGACATAGCCTGCCCAAGCCTGTCCGAGACCTGACATCCCGGGGGACTTGGGCCGGTGGACTTGACCCAGGGGCAAGAGGACGATCTCTTCATATCCGTGTCTCGCTTCACCCTTTTGCTCTCACCTTTGGCCTTGGCCTTTCAGCAGGCCAATGAAATGGGAAAGGGAACAAAATTCGGCATGCCCTGTCATTTCGTATCATTTCCGGGCTCTGCGGCTCCGCGATGAAGAGCTGCCAAAATGAAAACTGCAATTAAGCGCATTCTCCTCTCATTTATGCGGGCGCTGTCCTTGCCGGTGTATTTTTTATATCGACTGGAATCAATCCTTGTCGGAAATCGCAAGGCATTCGGGATGGTCTCACAGTGGGTATGCATTGTGCCCGGTCTTACAGGCGAGTGGTTCAGGCGGGCTTATCTTCAGTGGGCTACCGGATTGAGTCTGCGGGATTGCTGCATAAGCTTCGGTACGACATTTTCAGACCCGCGGGTGAGGATCGGAGACGGCGTTTACCTGGGCAGAGGATGCGATATCGGCTATGCGGATATCGGCCCGAATTGCGTTATAGGAAGCGGCGTGCACATTATAAGCGGCCTGAGACAGCACAGTTTTCAAGACCTGGATGTGCCGATTAGAGACCAGCCGGGGGAATTCTCACTGGTTTCTATCGGAGAGGGTTGCTGGATCGGGAACGGCGCCATCATTGCCGCAGACGTCGGAAAGAAATGCGTGATCGGGGTCGGGTCGGTGGTCGTAAAACTCATTCCCGATTTTGCGATAGCTGCGGGCAACCCCGCCAGGGTAATCAAGCAGCGCACCATTACGGCGCCGGCCGCGGATCCAGCCATTATGGGACGGACAGGCCGGTCAGAGGATTGTTGAAATAGTGGCGGCTGGAAAATGGCGAATAAATATCAGCAGGTAATATGCATGCAATGGCTGACTTCAAATTGACGAGTCTTCGATTTTCGACCGCCTGTGGAATGAGCAACGGATTGCGACTGGACTTGGTATTGAATTATTTAGTGGCGGGAGCGATTACTTCCGGGCGGATAACGATCCTTAGCGACGGGACCCCGATGCAATACCGAGGCAATCGATGACGCCAGGGAACTGGTCTACAGAACCATAAGAAGGGCGAGAATGATTATTTGGAAGATAATAAATAAGATCGCTGGAATTATCCATGGCCCGCTGCGCATGATCGATTACAGTGATCGTTTAGAGGGGAAGTGCGTTCTGACCTTCGATGACGGCCCAAACGAAAACACGCTTAAGGTCCTTGATGCGTTGAAGATGGGCAATGTTCACGGCTCCACTTTTTGCGTTCAAGGGGTCAACGCAAGGAAGTACCCATGGATCTTACGCAGGATAGTCGACGAGGGCCACACCCTCGCAAACCACACTTACGATCATCCGCATTTGCCTGAGCTTACCGGCAGGCAGATCGTGCGACAACTGCGGATGTGCCAGGATGCCGTGAACGATGCTCTCGGGCGACAACATATCTTGACTCAGATGCGGCCGCCTTATGGCTCTTTGGATTACCGTGTGTTAGCGATTCTCCACGCCCTCAATTTAGAGGTCCTTTTATGGCAGGTAGACTCCAAGGACTATCTCCCTGAAAATCAGCGCAATCCGAATTCTATTGTTCAAAATGTATTCGAAGAGGCTGTAAGATGCGGTCATAGTGGCCTTATACTTCTTCATGATATTCACGAAACGACTGCCGGCATCATCCCTGTAATTATCCAACTATTTACTTCAAATGGAATGGAGTTCACCAGTGTAAAATCACTCCTGGACATAAAATATCATGCAAAATATCATACATCAAATTTATTGCGTGGTGTATGGCGTAAAGTCTAGCAGAGCTATCGAGACTACATTCAGCTCTAGTACTTTGTGGAGGATGATTAATGCTACTGACAATCGCAATTTGCACCTTGAATCGGTCCTTGTTGCTTCGTCAGACCCTGGAGCAAATGACACGTCTTGTGATCCCGGACGGAATCTCGTTGGAACTGTTGGTCGTAAATAACAACTCCAGTGATACGACCGAGGAAGTCATCAAGTCATTCTCCACGACTCTGCCGGTAAGATATCTTTTCGAACCTCAGACGGGGAAGTCTCATGCCTGCAATTGTGCAGTGCGGCATGCACGTGGGGAATACATACTTTGGACCGACGACGATGTTCTTGTGGACCCAAAGTGGCTGGCGTCATATGCCGAAGCTTTTGTTCAATACCCTGATGCGGTTTTCTTTGGCGGGCCTATCATACCAGGCTTTGAGGGAATACCCCCTGCCTGGCTCACTAAGACATGGCCGCAAATCACATATGCATTTGGCCTGCTAGATTTTGGAAGGCAACCATTTACTGTCACTACCAAAACATTACTTCCATGTGGTGCTAATTTCGCCGTCCGGACCAGGGAGCAACGACTGCACCCTTTTGACCCAAGGTTCGGAATGCGCGGCACCCGGAGGGTACTGGGCGAAGAAACAACTATGCTCGCGCACATGCTTGATGCCGGTCTGAGCGGCTGCTGGGTACCCGATGCCCGTCTCATACACCGCATCCCCAAGGCAAACCAAACTACGGACTTTATACGAAAATACTATTATGCCTGGGGAGAGTGGGAGGGCCGGGACTTAGATGATGTAGCTTTGCCCAAGTTATTTGGAGCGCCTCGCTATCTCTGGGGGCAAGCGGTAAGTTCTGAAATCAAATACCGTCTTCGCCGCTATCTATCCGATCCGAGTGTCTGGATAGAAGACCTGAAATCGTCTGTTATCGCGTTGGGTAGAATAAGCGTCTATAAGTCCAATAGTAAATGAGAACGTGCGTATCGTAAGGCCTGGCGGAAGAGTATTGATGGGTGACAACCATCCTATAAGATTTGCACATGATTGCTATGCTATTTATGGATCATCTGCAAGAGCTTTTAAAATAACTGCAATAACTCATAATGATTATTCAGAAACCGAGTATGAGAATAATTCGGTTATCGGCGCCTCAGGCGCCGGCTGGCACATATGATGCATAACGTAGATGCAGTCAGGCTGGATGCTAAAACATGGGTGGCATGCGTCGATGGAGGCAGGTGGGACCGTGTGTTAAGGCTTCGAAGGCGCTAAAACGTATAGGCCATTCAGAAGGATAACCGGTTATGTGCTCGATAATCTCCGAAATTTTCCAGGAGCTTTGATTGATATGGAGAACCAAAGTCAGCAACCATACTATGAAAACAAGGGCGGAGTTTTTTCCACCTTCCGTGAAATGGTTCAAGAAGTCGTTGAGTATCGCGAACTCCTTTTTCAAATGACGCTTCGCGATGTGCGCATCAGGTACAAGCAGGCAGTCATGGGGTTTGGCTGGGCAATTTTTATGCCGATGATGATTGTAGGGGCCGGACTGCTGATTAAGATGGTTATGGCCCAGATGTCGGGCGGCAGGCTCGAAGCGGCCAGCGCCGGGAGTATGATGGTCAAGGCTTTGCCCTGGTCCTTCTTTGTCGGTGCAATCGGTTTCGCCACAAACAGCCTCACATCGAATTCCAGTCTTGTGTCCAAAATATATTTTCCCAGGGAGATCTTTCCACTTTCCGCCACCCTGGCTCAGATGTTCGACACGGCCATCGGCTGTATCGTGCTCGCAGTGATTCTTTTTGGGTTCATGAAGATCGGCATTTCGATAGAAATTTTATGGATATTACCACTGGTGCTGTTGCTGCTGATGCTTACCATCGGGGCAGGGCTGCTCCTCAGTTGCGCCAACCTGTTTTTCCGTGACGTTAAATACATCGTGCAGGTGCTCATCACGTTCGGGATTTTTTTTACTCCCGTCTTTTACGACGGAGTCAACCTGGGCCCCGCCGGGTGCCGAATTCTCATGCTGAATCCCCTGGCCCCTATTTTTGAGGGCCTGCGCCTGTCAGTCATAGATCACCATAACCTGGCCCGATCCCTGGTTGTAGCTGCGGCTTCAGGTCAGGACGTGGCGGTCTGGCAGGCATCCTATCTTCTCTACTCCGCAATTTGGGCGATTGTTCTTTTCTTCGGGTCATGGGTGATTTTCCACAAGCTGGAAAGTATTTTCGCCGAATATGTTTGAAATGGGCGGCAAAGGTAAGGGTTCACCGCAGAGGCGCGGAGGAAGAAGGAAGCGGGGAGCCAAAGTGAAGCGGGAAGCGGGAATAAAAGAAGCTGTTTTCATTCCTGCTCCTTGCTCCTTGCTCCTTGCTTCTCGCTTCATCCCTTTCTCCGTGACCTCTGCGCCTCTGCGGTGAAGGTACACCGGAAGAGGGGTTTTCGACGGCTTTGTTCACTCTTTCAGGAGAAGTGAGGTTCAATGGCAGAACATGCAATAGAAGTTTCAGGTATCTGGAAAAAATTTCGCCGCGGTCAGCTTCATGACTCCCTGAGGGACCTCATTCCAGCCATTGCAAGACGTCTTCATCGGAAAAGCCCGGAGAATGCCGACCTGAGCGTGGATACTTTCTGGGCGCTAAGGGATGTAAGTTTCCACCTGGATCGCGGAGATGCATTGGGCATTATCGGTTCTAACGGGGCCGGCAAGAGTACGATGCTCAAAGTACTTGCCCGCATTCTCAAGCCCAACATGGGCCGCATCAAGGTAAACGGACGCCTCAACGCGCTGATAGAAGTCGCCGCAGGCTTCCATGCCGATCTCACAGGCCGTGAGAACGTTTACCTCAACGGCGCGATATTGGGCATGAAGAAGCGGGAGGTGGATCGCAAGCTCGATCAGATCATTGAATTCTCGGGGGTCGAACCCTTTATCGATACTCCGGTGAAGCGCTATTCGTCGGGCATGCAGGCTCGGCTTGGGTTTTCGGTAGCCGCTCACCTCGACCCGGATATCCTGCTCGTTGACGAAGTTTTAAGTGTCGGGGACATGCAGTTTCAGAATCGTTGCGTCGCCACCATGAACGATAAACTGAAGAACGGCGCCACCATAATTTTTGTCAGCCACAATCTGCCTGCGGTGGCCGGGCTTTGCCCCAAGACCCTGGTCCTGCATCACGGCGAGACTGCTTTTCTTGGAGAAACTCAGGAGGGTATCAGCCGCTACATGGAATTGGCGTACAGCACCAAAAATGAATACGCTGATGCGCCGGTCGCATTGACGCAAGCTTCCTGGAATGCGTCAGGGAACGACTTTATAAGGCCGGCTGATTCATTCGAGCTAAAAATCGGATTGCGCTTTCTGCAACAGGTTGCCCATCCGGGATTTGAACTAGTCATTAAACGAATGAATGATGCATTGACTCTATACTGTGCAACGTCCCAGGAGCTTGGCCTTTCACCACGAAATTATGAAGAAGGTGAAGAAATACTACTGAGTTTCAAAGGCAGGATCAATCTATTGAGAGGCCTCTATGTTGTCGGAGTTAAAGTAACTCTTCCATCACAGGATACGGAAATCTTGTATTTAAAGTCATTATACCAGTTTTATGTCCACGAAACTGTGTCTTTTTCAGGCATGGTCGATCTGAATTGTACTGCATCAGAGTCTCAGATCAAAGAGAGTATAGAAACGGCGCCACCGAAAATGTAGACACACGTCGAATTTGCCTCCATCATGCAACTTGCTCGATTTATAGCCTTTTTATGATGGTGTTTGCCCGCCCTGCGAAAACCCGGGCATGAGGATTTTGAACACAACTTGTATAAATCGGTGAAAATGGAGGGCCACATGCCAAGTGTGTACATCGGAATGACCGTTGATGTCCTGCATCATGGCCTCATTAACATCATCGAGCATGCACGCCGGTATGGTGATGTGATGATAGGTCTTCTTACGGATGCCGCAGTGGCTGATTACAAGCGATTACCCTACCTCACCTATGACCAGCGCAAAAAAATTCTCGAAAATATTAGGGGGGTCACTCGTGTCGTTGCCCAGGAGGAATGGGACTATGCGCCAAATCTCAGGCGCTATCGCCCTGACTTTATGGTGCATGGCGATGACTGGCTGGAAGGCCCGTTAGCGCCCTATCGCAAGAGGGCATTGGAAGCCCTTGCAGAATTCGGGGGTAAATTAATCGAAGTTCCCTATACGCAGGGGGTTTCCTCTCAGGCGTTTGTATCTCAGTTACAAGGCCTGGGTACAACACCGGATATCAGGCGAAGAACCCTGAAACGGCTGTTGGCGGCAAAGCCGATTTCCCGTTTTATCGAGGCTCACAACCCGATTTCCGCCCTTATTTCTGAACATGCAAAAGTTGATGTCGATGGAAAGGTACGGCAGTTTGATGGTTTTTGGTCAAGCTCGCTTACGGATTCAACCGCCAGAGGTAAGCCTGATATTGAGGCCTTGGATATCAGCAGCCGGCTTTCCAATGTGAATGATATTTTTGAAGTGACCACAAAGCCGTTGATTATCGATGGCGACACCGGAGGCAAGCCTGAGCACTTTGAACTGCATGTGCGATCAATGGAACGACTCGGTATTTCAGCAGTTATTATTGAAGACAAGAAAGGTCTCAAGAAAAACTCTCTGTTCGGAAATGAGGTTGTCCAGAGTCAGGAAGACATAGAGTTGTTTTGCGACAAGATACGGGCGGGGCGCGCCAGCCGTGTAAGCGGCGACTTTATGGTGGTAGCCCGCATTGAAAGTCTGATCCTTGACAAGGGGATGAACGATGCTGTCGAGCGCGCGAAGGCCTATGTCGAGGCAGGGACCGACGGCATCATGATCCACAGCCGCAAGAAAGGGCCGGACGAAGTGTTTGAGTTTGCCCGCATCTTTCGTAATGGCTTTCCAAGCATTCCTCTTGTGTGCGTACCTACCAGCTATAACACCGTTACCGAAAATCAGCTCGCCGAGCAAGGGTTCAACATCGTGATCTATGCCAACCATATGTTGCGTGCAGCTTATCCGGCTATGCAGCGCGCCGCAAATGAGATACTTCGCAACGCCCGCTCGGCTGAAGTGGATTCTTATCTGATGGGTATCAAGGAAATACTTGAGCTGATTCCAGGGACCATGCAATGATTGATCCGGTTGAATTCATCGCATCACTCGAAAAACTGGACATTCGCTTTGTGACCGGCGTTCCCGACTCGCTGCTCAAGAACGCCTGCGCCTCCATTATGTCTTGCTTCCCCCCGAATCGGCATATCATTGCCACAAATGAAGGTTCCGCTGTTGGTTTGGCGATCGGCCATTATCTTGCTACCGGCCGTCCTGCACTGGTCTATATGCAGAATGCCGGGTTGGGAAATGTGGTCAATCCCGTAACATCGCTTGCCGACCCGCAGGTGTATGCGATTCCGATGGTATTCATGATTGGCTGGCGTGGAGAAATCCTTGCCGATGGGAATCAACTCCATGATGAACCCCAGCATGTTAAGCAGGGACAAATCACGTTACAGCAACTGGAAATCCTGGGCATTCCCTATCGTATTGTTGACAGTAACACAACAACAATCGAGCCGGTATTAAGTGAAGTGATCGGTCTCGCAATGTCGAGATCAGGTCCGGCGGCGCTGATAGTGCGAAAGCAAACATTCGCACCATTTAAGCTGCCGCAATCCGATCACGAACAAAGCCAAATGTCGCGCGAAGCAGCGATCGCCGCTGTCGCGGCCGCAGTTCCCGACAATGTGCCCATAGTATCGACGACCGGCATGGCATCGCGTGAATTGTTCGAGATCCGCAAGGCCGCGGGCAGCGGGCACCACAGGGACTTCCTGACAGTGGGGGGAATGGGCCATGCAGGACAAATCGCCGCCGGTATAGCTCTTGCCGGACAGGATCGTCAAGTGGTCTGCCTCGACGGTGACGGTGCGGTTTTGATGCACATGGGAGGGTTGGCAGTCAGCGCTGATTGTTCGAATCTCTTGCATATCGTGATCAACAATGGCTGCTACGATTCAGTCGGCGGCCAGCCAACGAAAGGGGCTTTTCTTGATTTCACGAGGATTGCCACGGCCTGCGGATATAGGCGCGTTTCCAGGGCCATGACCACGGACGAAATCACCATGAATGTTCAGGCTATGTTGGGGAGCGGCGTGAGTTCATTCCTGGAAATCAAATGCAGGCCGGGAGTACGCGCAGATCTTGGCCGTCCCGACCGTACGCCGCTGCAAAACAAGCTCGATCTTATGCGATTCCTGCAAGGGGGTTTATGAATAAAAAGCACAAGTTCATAGAAGATTTCGTGGCCGAACAGAACCAACGTAAGTTGTTGTTTACGGCCGGGCCAGCCAGTCTGCTGCCTGAGAACCTGACCGGGCTGCGCCCTTGTTTCGGCAGAGGCGACGATGACTACGCCGAAGTTGAAAAGCAGGTCCTCAGCGCGCTCAAAACCATGACCGGGCATCAACACATCGTGCGCATGCAAGGGTCCGGGAGCCTTGCGATAGAAATAGCGATCTTGAACTTCATCTATGGTCGTGTGTTGGTAATATCTACAGGCTATTATTCCGATCGCTTGAAATGGCTTGTGGATTCCGCCAGTCGCCGTACCGGCGCTGTAACTGAGGTGAAAACTATCGACTGGCGTGATTTGGAGGCAGTTTCAGGTAAATTCGATTGGGTCCTGTCTTGCTACACGGAGACGAGTTGCGGGTTGAAATTGCCCATTGAATCCCTGGCGGCCCTGGCTAGACGCGCCGGCGCATTCATGATGGTTGATGCGACAGCCTCAATTGGACTTGAAGAAAGGCACGATCTTGCTGATGTGATTGCTTTCAGCTCTTGCAAAGGATTATTTGGTTTCACAGGTTGCAGCTTTATTTCCTTTAACCGGCCGGCAACCGTGGAGGTCGATTCCTTTTATCTCAGACTTGATACTCATAGCGACAAATTAATGACAGGGCCTTATCATTCCATTTGTTCACTCGTGGATGTGTTGCCAAAACACGACGACTTTCGTGCTTCTGTGGTCGAGAATAAGCGCATATTTTTAAGACGCATGCGAAGCCACCTGACCCTGCCCGATGGCAACCAACCCCTTTTATGCACGCATGTAGATTGCGAAATAGAAAGTCGCGACCCACGAGTTTTGCTCTACAGACCGCGTAGTAACGTGGGCGGTAGCGTGGTCTGCCACTTAGGTGAAGTTCATCTGGGGCGAACCGCTCGCGCTGCCATTCTTGACGGTCTGGAAATTCCGGGTGCGGTGGGTTATACGCGTGGAGGCAGCGACATATGAAAAAGAAAGTGAAGCGAATTATGGTCGACATGTCTGCCACACTCATCCATCACGGCCACATACGCATACTCAAAGCCGCCAAAGAATTGGGCACAGTGATTGTGGCGCTCACCACGGACGAAGAGATCATCTCTAAAAAGGGCTTTGAACCGGAGTTAAACTTCGCGGAGCGCCGTGAGATACTTGAAGCGATCAAGTACGTTGATGATGTGGTGCCCTCACCGTGGTTATTAGATGAGTCATTTCTCGATTTACATAACATTGATTTGCTGGTGCATGGCCATGACAATCAGAACCCCATCGGTCCCGAACGCCTTTTAATCTTGTCGCGCACGAAGGGCATAAGTAGCGGTTTGCTGTGCAGCAGAGTTTTGAAATCGGTAGCTGCAATTATGGCGGCTGCAGAGGAGCCAAGTCAAGATGACCCAAAACTGGAAAGACATCTGGAACCGCAGATCATTGGGCAGTGAGGAAGCGGGTCTGGATTCCCTCATCAAGTCAGATGGGTTTGATACGGGTGCTGTCCGGATAGAAGCGGACGACTGGCAAAGGATTCAAAGAAATGAACACACTAAACGCATACAGCTTTATCATGTACAGTGCATTTGCCAATAACACTCATAACAATGAGTCTTAAATAATGGGAGCGAGTTCTATGTCATTCGTGATTAATATCAGGGAATTTGCAAAGAAAAGCGATTGGGTAACTCACTATTATCGATGCACGCGCGATTGGGTAACGAACTGTTATCGACGGATCCGCAGTTCGTTTAGATCAATATTATATAGGCTATCGCCTACTCTATTATCAACAAATCGCTATAAAATGATAATGGGCGCCAGACCTAACCTTAATGATCCCCAAAGCTTCAACGAAAAGCTTCTGTGGCTAATGTTTTACTGGCGGCATCCTCTAAAGACACGATGTGCCGATAAATACGCCGTGCGTGATTATGTAAAAGAGCATGGGCTGGAGCATATTCTAAATGAACTTTTGGGCGTTTACGAAAACAGCAGTGAAATATATTTTAAGAGCTTGCCACAACGTTTTGTTTTGAAGTGCACACATGGCTGCGGATTCAATATTGTCTGTAACGACAAAAGTAGCTTGAACGTGGAGGAAACATGTCGTAAACTGGATGCATGGATGAAGGTGGATTATAGTAAAATATACGGAGAAAGTCACTATGCTCGAATTAAGCGGAGAATTATTTGTGAAGCGTATTTAAATGATTTAACCAGTGATCTTCCAACTGATTATAAAATCTACTGTTTTGACGGAAAAGCACATTGCACTCGGATATGCACGGAACGGACCTCAAATGGCCCTGCAAAATACGATATTTACGACCGAGAATGGAATCAATTACCATACCTTCGGACAAGTCTATTGGTGAATCGATTCATTCCAAAGCCTGCAGGGTATGAAGAGATGATTGAAGCGGCAGAGAAGCTGTCAAAGCCATTCCCATTTGTCAGGGTTGACTTTTATAATATAAGCGGGAAAGTAGTCTTTGGTGAAATGACTTTCACACCGTATGCCTGTACTGGTAACATTTATACAGATGATGCACGATACGTGTTAGGCTCGTTGCTTAGGCTCCCGGCAAAACGTTTATGACAACATGTGTTATATATGGTATCAACTGTAGTTGCTGAAATGGCAAGGAATGTAGGTAATTGAGCTAAACAGAAGTTATCCGTAATCAGTTTTAACAGTCAGGTGAATAATGTAACACACTAACATTACAATCAGAATCAGGCTCACAGAATGTGTGGTTTTCGTATTTATCTTCACGACAGGAGTATTCCCGTATGACTGCCAGGCCAGTCGTGGCTGATTTTTACGTAGAAAGCCAAAAGGTTTCGAAACGGCGTATCCTGTATATTAATTTTTCTTTTCCGCCAATGAGCGTTCCAGGAATCTGGAGGGCTCTTTCTTTTACAAAATACTTGGTTCAATTCGGATATGATGTAACCGTCCTGTGTGCTGATAGATCTTGGAACAACACGTATGACGAGACCTTGCTTGTCGATATGCCTCCGAAAATGCGAATCAAGCGGCTTAAAAGCATATCCTTGGCGGACATCTTGCAAAAAATGGAACATGTAGCACGCAAATCAAGATTCAGGCTTCTTTCAAAGATCTTGGAAGGCATGGAATGGCGCATTGCGAGACTATATCCTGAACCAAACTTTCTGTGGTGCTTCAAGGCCACTTTGGCCGGGGTTTTTCTTGCACTATCGAGAAGAATTGACTGCGTTATTACCAGCGGCCCTCCTCATATTTGTCATATCCCGGGGTTGATGATTTCCAAATGCACTCGGGTCCCCTGGATTATGGATTATCGCGACCTATGGACAGATGACCCGGATCTGAGTCCGCAGAGCGGCTATCAGAAGAGGTTATTTCAAGTTATTGAAGCATACGCAACTAGGCATGCCGATGCTGTTACCACCGTATCACCAGGTTGGCAAAGACATTTGAAGAGCAGATTTAGCGGTACAACCAAATCGGACCGGTTTTTCCTGATAAGGAACGGACACAACCTTGATAAATTTACTTTCGAATACCATAATGGTCCTCATTACGACGGTCGGCTTCACATACATTTTAATGGTACGCTTCAAATCCTTGCCAAGACTACATCTGTGCTGGACGCGCTTTACAAGTTGCGATCAGATGACATACGTGGTGGAACGCTTCCAATAGTTACTTTTACAGGTATTGATGATCTATTTATGAAAGAAATAAGGTCACGCAATCTTGAAGACATTATTTTGGATGTAGGTTACATGACATATTATCAAAGCATAATGTACAGTCTTAGTTGTGATGTGCTCTTAATCATAGTTAATAACGATAACCCATCACGCTGGGGGACTATCCCGAGAAAGACTTATGAGTATATGGCGTTGGGGCGTCATATTTTAGCCGTAGTTCCTTTTGAAAGTGACGTTAGAGAACTTCTGAAAGAATACGGGAATGCCACAGTCTGCGATGTCGATGACCCTGATGATATTTGCAATGCATTGATGAAACTTATCACATTGCACGGTGAACATAAACTCAATACAAATCTGGATGTCGGAAAGAGAGAAATGGCCCTAGAGAAGTACTCTATGGAGCACCACACGCGCCAACTCATTTCGTTGATTGAAGCTTTGCCTAAAAAGAAATAATAACCTTTAGGGGCTAAAGCGGTCAGAATGTCCAGGACATCCAATCATAACTAACGGCGTATGCCACAGATTCCCCAAGAAAGCCAACCGATCACTTCGTGCCCGAATCAGTATGGATTTGAGATGGTAATTTGCGTGGTTTCTCGATGACTAGTGTCCTGAGTTAAAGGTTCTTTGCATAATTCATGTTGACAACTTATTGAATTCTCTACTCTTTGTGCTAGGAAATATACAAAGGATTACTGATTCAGGACACTAGTTAGGTTCATCGGATAAACCCAGCTCGAAAAAATTCGTAATAGGGATAAAGGCATGGGCGGACCTCTAAAGCGAATAAGCGTTATTATCCCGAGTTACAATGCTGAGAAGTTCCTTTCCGAAGCCATTGAATCGGTACTGCACCAGACCTGCCCTGCAGAAGAAATAATTGTGGTAGATGACGGCTCAGTCGATAGCACAGTTTCAATAGCACGATCTTTTGGCAGTTCTGTAATAGTAATACGACAGTCTAATGCCGGCCCTTCCGCAGCAAGAAATGCCGGAGTGAAAAACGCCTCTGGAGAACTGATAGCTTTTTTGGATGCCGATGACCTCTGGGAATGCGATAAACTGGAGCTGCAGGCATTATATCTCGCGGAACACAGGGAGGCTGTTGCTGTCGTATCAAGTCTTTCATACTTCATAACAGGAATCTACGATATCGATGAGCATCTGGATGACCATGCGTTGCTTTCATACGATCCTATTGATTTCCTGGCGTTCACAAGGTTTTATCCTTCAACCCTCATGGTTCGCAGTGAGATCGCAAAAGCGCTGCAATTTCCTGAAGGTATTCATAATTCCGAAGACTTGATATACGATGCGCTCCTTCGTGTTCGCGGGCGGATAGGCGCGGTTGAAAAAGTTCTCGTGAAAAAGCGGACCCACCCGGAGCAAATCACTCATAATGCCGTGCACTTTGGTGTGTCTCTAAATGCTCGGCTTGATTGGGCCAGAAAGAACTTCCATGCCATAAATGTGCAATCGGCTTCATCAGCCGAATCGGCCATACTGGGCGGCGCGGTCCACGAAGTTCTGTTGAGTTACTGGAGCCGCAATTTGAGCAAGTTTAAAAAAATGCGCAGCGAACTCTTGTCGATATGGCCGAGCGAGAAGCCTGTACCCAGGGAGTTGACTCGCTTTGTACCTCCGAAAATTCTACTCAGATTAAAAGACTTCGTGGATGGATTTCGTAATAAGTCCGAATGATTCGGAACTTATTCCAGTCCTCATATAAGCTGGTGCAATTGCCAGATGGTTAAACCTGGACTAAAAGTTACAATTGAATATGACGGATAAAGCACAAGAGCCTGAAAAAGTAAGCGTAATTATTCCGACATATAATCGTGAACGTTTTATCGCCAAGGCAATATGCAGTGCTATCGAGCAAGGTTATGGAAACGTCGAGATAATAGTAGTTGACGATCACTCCAACGATAATACTGAAATAGTCGTCAGCCGTTTGATTAAGGACTTCCCATGCATCAAGTATTTCAAAAATATTCGGCGGAAGGGGCCTTCCGGAGCCAGGAACACGGGAATTCTGAAATCATCGGGACAATACATTGCTTTCCTGGATTCCGATGATATTTGGCTCCATAATCACTTGTCCAGCAGCGTAGAGATTCTAGCAGGAGACCCTCAATTAAGCCTCCTTTTTGGAAATTACGAAGTTGTCGATTACAAAACAGGGCAGCATTTATATAATTTCTTCGACCGGAAAGTAATACTTCATTCGCTTCAGTCTGTTCAAAGTGCACCTGGAATCATGATTGTGAATGATAACCTGTTTATTGCCTTGATAAAGGAGAACTTTTTTCAATTAGGCACCTTGATTTGCCGCAAACATGCGCTGCATGACATACTTTTTGACGAAGATGTGATGTTCCGCGAGGATGGAGACTTTGGTATCAAATTATACAAGGAATCACATGCGCGATTTGCATATCGTACCGATCCTACCGTTAGAGTGTACAGACACGATACGAATATGACACGGACTGGGGATCCAAGTATTTCAGTTGATTATGTCAAAGCTGAATTATTATTGTTCACAAGCTACCCAAGAAAATACAATCTCTCCAGACATGAAAAGTCAATTGTGTCTAAGGCGATACACGATGTACTGCTCGAACTAGCTTATATACACCGAAAATCCGGTTGCCATCTTGAAGCGTTTCTGCATGTTCTAAAAAGCTTTAGATTCGGTATTTCATACAAGCAAATGCAAGAAATGGCCAAAGCTTTACCAGATGCACTCTATTCCTGGTGCAAAGTTAGAATGATCCTGTGATTTCCCTAACGGCAAAGATCATTGGGCATTGACATACTTGCAGGAGAGCGCCGCAAAGCTCCCCGGCAATGCTGAAGCCCTGTTTCATCCTGGGATAGTAGAATGCCGGCTCGGCAATTATGATGAAGCGAAGCAGGCCTTGAGTCGCGCCCTGGAAAAGGGGGGGAATTCAAAGGCGCCTAGGAAGCGAAGAGTGTTCTGACTGAAACGGCGCAATGATATCTCTGTAACTGCCTGGTTACCTCGTGCTTTTTTCGTGGAATCAAATCAATTTTTAGGTTCTTATAAGTATCGTATCGGGCTTGACTCTCATTTCCGGGTCTCTGCGGATTTTGCGGTGAGTTTCATATGAATAAAACAATACTCGTTACCTACGGCGCAGGATTCGTCGGATTCATCTGAAGTAATTTCGTTTCTTGTGAAAGGCGCCGTAATAACCGGATTGTCAATCTAGATATCCTCACTTATGCCGGGAACCTTTTGAACCTGGAACAGTTCAACGGTGACCCCGATCACATTTTCATACAAGGAGACATACGCGACCGGGACTTAAAGTCGCGTGCCTTGAGCAGATAGCTATGGCATGGGATACATCGATGCCCGGCAAGTCCGTTTGCTCGCGGAACCCTTAGTCAAGAACAGGTCAGGTAATTCCGTCGGTGCTTTGCGGGCCCAAATGGCGTCCATCTTCGATCTCATACCTGGAGCTATGGATTCACCCCAAATAATGCGCGAAGCTTGAGCATAGGAATTGAACGAGAATCGGGAAGCTTTTGCTTCCTGCTCCACGTGCCTTAATTTCTCAGTTCCTCAATTCCCCAATCCGTAGCCATTTGTGTCAATCCTGTTTGCAAAGCTTTTCTCTGTGCCCCCGGATCGAGTCCGGGGCAGGCCTCTGCGGTGAACGTGTAGGTTTTTGGCAGGCCAAGTTTAAACATAAGCCCAAGGTGATAAGCCCCGGGCTTTTTTTTGTTTATGCGCCCGGCATGGCGCACTCAAAGACGAAAAGCAGTTCACCGCAGAGCAGAAGAGTTTTTAATTACGGGTTGTTAGTTTTTAGTAACTCAAAACCGGTAAGCGTGAAGCGTGAAGCTTTTGCAACAGCAGGTGCCCAAACAGATTACTGTTACGATAACACAGTCTATGGTTGGAATGTTTCAACCATAGCGGAGGGAAACTATTTCGAAGCGGCTTCCGATACTTTTCAGAATAACATTTTAGTAGATACGAAAGGCAATCCTTATTTTGCCGCTAATCCGTCTGTTTATAGTAATAATTTATTCTATAGCACATATAGTACGCCTCCATCATTGCCATCATTCTACTCAACAAGCAATGGAGATAAAAACGCGAACCCGCTGTTCAACAATGCAGGGAGCTATGGCTTCTCGCTTCAGTCAGGAAGTCCGGCTCTGGCGGCGGGGTACAATCTGACGGCCACTTACCCTCTGGACTTTTACGGCAATACGCGCCCTGTACCGCATAGCATAGGGGCGGCTGAGTTAACAGGGGGTGGAGGGGGTGGCACATCGCTTACGGCTCCTGGGCGGCCGTATATCGAACAATGACTAACGGCCCGGTGCATCGCGGAATGCGGCTGGAAGTTTACGCTTTCGTACTATGGCATTGCCTCAATATCTTTCGTCTACTGCAGTCACTCCTCCGGATGCGCTTTTTGCTGAAGTCTTTTCTCTTCGTCCCGGTATGGTTCCTATGCCTTCCAGATCGAGGTGACGTGAGGGAGCACGTGTACTGGCCCATAGGGGATATTCAGGAGGACCGCGGCCGGCGGAGCCTGATCGCTTTTACGCTGGAACTGCGGGAACTTGTGGTGGATGCGATCAGGCTGCGCGCTGCGGCCGCTGGACGATACGGCAGCATTCTCAGTGGCGGATCGTAAAGGTTTCAGTCGATTCAGTACGTAAGGACCGTACCTTCGCATCGGCAGTTGCTCTCAGGAACTGGCTCCTGTCTGCCGGAATGCCGGGCGAGGCTGTTAATCCTGAATAATGCTTCAACTGGGCTGTCAACAGATGCCAAACCGCATTTTCGGTTCGGATTCTAGCCCGGAGACTTCTGGAACAACCCCGGGGCTCGCAAAATCATACGGTTGCCCAACCCGAACATGCAAGTGACACATCTTGCAATGGGACCGGTTTTGGCAGTTTCAGGATACACTCTACGGGACATGAGTTACTGCTTCCGGCAGGCGCCGTTGCAAGAGGAAGCAGTGCTTGCAAATAATGAGCTTTTCGAAGAGTTTCAGAGGCGCTCCTGGATGGACTAAAACTGGAGGCGATTGCCGGGAAAACACCAAAGTGTTTAAGCGATTTGCGGGCTGCCTAAAAAAAGGACCTCTCGACCTACAAGAGAAAATCCAGGAACTGATCGAGCGCAATGACTCGAGCCACCTGAATACTCAATCAGCACGTCCGTATTTATCGTCAAACCGACGGATATCGTCTTCTCCCAAATAGCTGCCGGACTGGACCTCAATTAGTTCCAGAGGTATTTTGCCGGGGTTTTCCAGGCGATGCCGCGTGCCCCAGGGAATGTATGAGCTTTGGTCTTCATTGAGCAGGAATTCCTCGTCGCCCTTTGTTACGCGGGCGGTTCCCCTTACCACGACCCAGTGTTCCGCTCTGTGGTAATGCATCTGAAGAGAAAGAGATGCGCCGGGATTTACGATTATACGCTTCACCTGGAAGCGATCACCGGTATCGACGGACTCGTAAGACCCCCATGGACGGTACGTCCGGGAATGAGAAAGCGCCTCCTCTCTCATTTGCTTTTTGAGTCTGCCGACAATCAGCTTGACATCCTGAGAACGTTCCATCGATGTAACCAGCACTGCGTCCTTTGTCTCGATGATGATCTGGTTTTCTAGGCCGAGGGCCGCAATGAGCCTGTTTTCCGAATGGATATAGCAGTTGCGGACATCTTCCAGTAAAACATCTCCTGTGACAACGTTGCGGCGCTCGTCTTTTTCGCCCACTTCATGAAGTGAAAGCCAGCTCCCAACATCACTCCAGCCCACTGTCAGGGGAATTACGACTGCATGCGGCGTTTTTTCCATAACCGCATAGTCCAGGGAAATATTCGGACATGAGGCAAAGGCGCCCTCTTCAAGGCGAGTAAAGTCCAGATCCCGCCTGGCCTTTTCATATGACTCGCGGCAGGCACTGAGAAGTTCAGGCGCAAGCCGGTCCAGTTCCTCAAGAAAAACAGAGGCCCGGAACATGAACATGCCACTGTTCCAGAAGTACTCCTTTGAATCCACATAGGAGCATGCTTTTTCATAGTCCGGCTTCTCAATGAATTCTCGAACAACGCAAGCGTTGCCGTTTGAGTGTCCTGGAACAGATTGCCCTTTGCGGATGTACCCGTAACCGGTTTCCGGTCGGTCGGGAACGATCCCGAAAGTTATTATTTTGCCATCCGATGTAAGTTCGGTTGCTTGCTGAACAGCCGCTGCAAAAAGGTCATCTCCCCGGATGAGATGGTCCGCAGGCAGAACTAGCAGGTCGGGGTCTTCGTCGTTTTTCATAGCGGCCAGCGCGCCCACGGTAATTGCCGGGCAGGTGTTTCGGCCGACAGGTTCAAGGATGATATCCGCATAAGTCATGTTAAGCACCTGAATCTGTGCTGCCGCCATGAAGCGGTGGCTTTCGTTGCACACAATTATGGGAGGTGCTGTTCCGGCAATTTTCGACAGGCGGACAAGGGTTTTCTGAAACAGGGAGTGTTCTCCTCCCAGAAGCGGCATCAACTGTTTTGGCAGATGCTCTCTTGAAAGGGGCCACAACCTGGATCCCACACCACCGGACAAGATGACGGGTGCTATCATTGCTGTCCGCCTGTTATTTGAGGTCAAAGATAAGCTTTGTGGGCACACTCCAACGGGCTGAGGAGGAAAACACCACTTTACGAATATCCTTTGCCCTGCCTTTATCCGGAATAATGCATCAAGTTGTACCCCATGCCTCCAAACCGCATTTTGGGGTTGAGTTCTGCCCGAAAAAACTTCTGGAACAACCCTAAAGCCGGCAAAACTATACACTTTTGCAATCGCAGATGCAAGTGCAAGGTCAAGGAGACTGGTTTTTGCAATTTCAGTACACACCTCCTTTCCCGCAGTTAATAGCTCGCTTCCCGCCCCTCATTGTGTTGGAGAGGCTCAGGCGAATAACATGCGATAATAGCGGGCGAGGGAAAAAGCCGACTCAACATGGACGTAACACTTCGTGGCATAGTAGGCCACCCTGGCCCCAACCTTGACGAGCCGCCTGATGACCTTGTCTATGGATGGCTTGACGCTCTCGCGCCAGAATGCCGCATCCCGAGTCATGCAGAAGCATGCAGCTCTTCCGTGAAGCCCTGGCTCCTGACTTTACGGTTGGAATCATTTCATGCGCGGGCCCGTACTATGATCCAAAGAGATGGTGGGAATCAAGCGAAGGGTTCAAGACCGTCATCGATGAGACGCTTTCATACATTTACGCTCAACTCTTCTTTCCCCGGGCCAAAGCCCTGATTACAAACGAATTGAGGGATTAATTTCTAAATCCCTGAGTTTTCTCTGCTGCCTTTGTGTCTCTGTGGTGAATCGAATAATCAAGACACAGGCGCCGGTTCCATGGCCGAGACGGCTTGGTCCAAAAAGAAGCGAGAAGCCAGAAGAGTTTTTAGTTACCAGTTGTTAGTTTTTAGTAACTCAAAACCGAAAGCTCAAAATCCTTTCTTAAACAGGTGTCCTGGGAGGTTTTTAGGATGTTAGACGAACCCCCAATGCCCTTTGAGATTCGTTGGTGGTCAGGTTGATGCATTATTCGGATTCATAACAACACTTTAATTGTGGAAAAATGGTTATGCGATGTTTTCAATTTTCCTTTCTAAATCCGAGTAAAGTTCGATATCTCTCCCGTCACCTTTAGCTGAAATATTACATAAGCAAGCAAAAAAAAACCCAACTATGACACCTGCAGAAAGCCATGCCAGGAACCACATCTGTCACCCCCTTCTCCCTCTTATCGAAAATAGCCCTTTTCTTTCATCGGCGAACGAATTTCCCCACATCAATAGACTGTCCTTGTTACGCTATCGTCTCGGGAGCATGACTTTTGTGTGAAGGTCAATGAAATTACTTCTCAAGAATTATTGAAAAATCCGAGATAAAATCCGGCTGAAAAGTGTCCGCAAAATTTGCGATGAAACAGGCATGCAGGTTTATCCCTGAGGACCAACTGAAGCCATTTTTTTCTGAGTAGCTTGATGGACTTCTCACTCATCACCGTTTTCACTGCTCCTTTCCCGACTTTCGTCGGGATGACGCCACCCCGGCGGAAGCCGGTGTGACTGCTCCACGTGCCTTAATTTCTCAGTTCCTCAATTCCCCAATCCGTAGCCATTTGTGTCAATCCTGTTTAAAAAGCTTTTCTCTGTGCCCCCGGATCGAGTCCGGGGCAGGCCTCTGCGGTGAACGTGTAGGTTTTTGGCAGGCCAAGTTTAAACATAAGCCCAAGGTGATAAGCCCCGGGCTTTTTTTGTTTATGCGCCCGGCAGGGCGCACTCACCTGGACGTGCAAGTCCTCTACAGGCATTCGATCCCAACTATCGCACCATGAACCAGTGTTTGCCTAAACGAACTGTGACTTCCGATCATTCTATGCCTTTCGCGCCACTTCCCGCTGCATCGCGGCCAGGAATTCAGCCCCGTTCCGTATAACCCGTTCATCGACATCGAAGGTCGCGCTGTGATGGCCGCCGCCGACAGGGGCTATGTAGCTGCTGGTGACTCTCTGGCGCCCTATATACCACAATCCGAGTTCACGCCCAAATGAGCCGCACGGAGTTCAACTCCCGCGTTCGCTCGGCACCCTGGGGCTTGGAGTGGAGAAGGTAGAAACCGAAATGAGCGGCTGTCAGGCCTAGGACCCCGCCGACGAGGGAGAGGCAGAGCCGCCCAGTGGCTTAGCGCACCTATCTCGGGCGGAAAGCCAAAAGTGGCGAAGATCATTTTACCGATCCTGATTCCCGGATAATGAATTTCCTCTTCTCTGGGCTGTACTGAATGGTTTGTATAGGGGGTCACCGATTAAAACCATTCGCCACGACAAAAAGGGACTGGAGGAAGCGTAACATTCAGCCAAGGTTGCCTTGCCTTCCAGGAGCAGCCCAAAAAAGACCTCCGGGACTGGAAAAGCCTGCACATAAGGCTCGCCTACCGGACCGATAGTGGCTGCTATTCCTTTTTCCAGCATCATTTTGCACCAAACCTTGCTGCTGGTATTTCTCAAAGTTTCACATTCCTGGCTGGCTATATGAAAACCAACAGAGCCCCTCACCCATTTGAAAGCATCAATGTAGTTTGCAAGACTATACCATCCGCAATAAAGGGCTGCGTCGTCGCATTCACCCGGTTGGAACAATCGCTCCGTATCATCCAGAACGACCTGCATAAGTCCGCTTGCTCGGACGCGGGCGGCAGCCCTGTGCAGCGATGCGTCGTAATAAGCATATCCTGACAGCTCTATTTTTCCTGGATAGGGCAATTCAAAAGGCAAGCGGCTCCTATATTTTTTCAATGCAAGGAGGCGGACGCTTCAAAATCAACTCATTCAGGAAAACCCCGTGAAGCAAGGCTCTTGAGAAAGCTGGTGTTAAATATCGGCATACATACTCCATGAGACATTCGTTCGCGGAATGGTGCCTTGTTGGTGGGGTTCACCCTGAGAGGCTGATCGGGTTGCTTGGTCATGGTTCCAAACAGATGGTTTATGAGGTGTATGGAAAATACGTTGCGGGAATCGATAAGGATACGGGACAGATTCGGGAGTATTTTGGTAATGATTTCTTTGGCTTGTAAAAACAAAGGCCTCAATTTTCCCCAAAAGGACTTGGGGAAAGTCTTGGGGAAGTTTGATGCCTTAAGATGTAACAACTTGGTTTTTATAGTAAAAAGTGGAGCGGGAGACGGGCTTCGAACCCGCGACCCTCAGCTTGGAAGGCTGATGCTCTAGCCAACTGAGCTACTCCCGCTCGACTTTTGCTGTTTAGCATGCCGGGCGGGGTTTTTCAAACACAAATCGGTCGTGGACCCCTGGAAATTATGGCGGATATCAGGCCTTTGCTTTCCGGGGATGTTTTTTCGGCCCTTCCACCACCACCCTGTCCACTCCGTCCTTTTCGCAAAGCAGAACGTTAACCTGCTCTTCCGCCCTGGTATCCAGGGCTATCCCCACAAACTGGCCGCAGATGGGCAGTTCCCTGTGGTCCCTGTCCACAAGCACCGCCACCTGGACCCGCCTTGGGCGGC
>Ga0116122_1000451_pt1 | contig 23732 bp, 23 predicted proteins | sample June2015DPH_13_5_FD_89726 | JGI IMG/M metagenome (GOLD analysis project Ga0116122, IMG submission 89726) | Peatland microbial communities from SPRUCE experiment site at the Marcell Experimental Forest, Minnesota, USA - June2015DPH_13_40 | ecosystem: Environmental > Terrestrial > Soil > Wetlands...
ACTTATTCGTCACTATTTCGACCTTGGGATAAGCCTATGTTGAAAACAAAGGTCCTGCTTTCCCAAACGACTCAAAATTCATTCTAGGGCGCGGAAGTTGGGCTAGCAATCAGCGCATGAAGTTGACAGGCGGGCGATTCGGCTGCTATGATTAGAGCCGTGCGTCCGAAGGAGGAGGAACTCCAATGCCCAAGAACCCACCGGAGAACATGCCGCGCATCACTCCCTATCTGTACTACGAAGACGTGTTGAGCGCCCTGGATTGGCTGGCGCGGGCCTTCAGCTTCCGCGAGCGCCTGCGGATGCCCGGCGCGGACGGGAGGATCATGCACGCCGAGATGGGGTTCGCGGACGGCGTGATCATGATGGGGCACCCGGGGCCGAAGTACAGGAACCCCAAGCGGCTAGGTCAAGCAACTCAAAACCTATACGTCTACGTTGACGACGTAGACAAGCACTTCGAGCAGGCCAAGGAAGCGGGCGCGAAGATCCTTCAGGAGCCGAAGGATCAGGTCTACGGGGACCGCAGCTACGGAGCTGAGGATCCCGAGGGGCACCAATGGTACTTCGCCCAGCACGTGCGCGACGTGAAGCCTGAGGACATGAAGCCATCCGCTTAGCGTCGGCGATGACCGCCCGCCTAACAAGTGCTTGCAGCCGACGGCGGCTGGCATGACAATGAAAGACTACCACATCAACATTTTCTACAGCGAAGAAGACGGCGGCTACATTGCGGACATTCCTGATCTTCCCCACTGCGGCACTTTCGGCGAGAGTCCGGAAGAGGCTCTCGCGGAAGTTCTGAGAGCCAAAGCCGTGTGGACGGAGGCTGGTAAAGCGGAAGCCAAGCCAGTTTCTCCACCTTCTTTTAAGCCAGTCATTTATCAGTTGCCCGAGGTTCCAGCCTAACCCCTCACTCCACCGGACGCGGGTGGCTAGCGGAGGCTGTTTGTCATATGCTCTTTAGAAGGAATATACTCCTGGCATGCAACACCTGACGCTTCCTATTATCGGTGAGAGCGACCAAAACGGCTATTTCGTCAGTTGCCCTCCGCTCCAGGGTTGTTACAGCCAAGGCGAGACTTACGAGGAGGCGATCGCGAACATCAAGGACGCCATTCGGTTGCACCTCAAAGATCGCTTGGCGGACGGCGAAGAAATTCCCCAAGCGGTGTCTGTGAGCCTCTCCACCGTTGAAATTGCCGTCTGATGCCGAAGCTGCCACGCCTCACAGCCCGCGAGATTGTCGCCGTATGGGAGAGAACTGGATTCGCACTGACCCGGCAGAGCGGCAGCCACCAGATTTACAGGAATGCCGCAGGCAAAAGGGTCACAGTTTCGTTCAACCCTGGGCAAGCAGACCGCCATCGACTGCCAGCCAGGTTCCGGTGACGTACGAGGCATCGCTGGAGGCCAGGAAACGAACACCTTTGGCGACATCCTCGGGCGTTGCGAAACGGCCGAGTGGGATCTTCGAGAGGATACGCTGCTCATCCTCCGGGCAAATGCCCAGGTGATATCGCAAGAGAGGCGTATCGGTGGCGCCTGGGATGATGCAGTTGACACGGATTCCGTCCGGGGCGCAGTCCAATGCCGCGGCGCGCATAAACGCCAGAAGACCTCCCTTGGTGGCTGCGTAGGCCGTATAGTTCGGATAGGTGTGAAAGGCGTGTCCGGACGAACAGATCACGATGCAGCCCTGCTTTTGTTTCCGCATCACTGGAATGACATGCTTACAACAGAGGAACGCGCCCTTCAAATTCACCGAAATCATCTGATCCCAGTCTTCCTCCGAGGTCTCGGTCAGGGGCCTGTTAATCTGTACAGCCGCATTCGCGAGCAAGACATCGATTCTTCCGAAACGCTCCACAATCACCTGCACAGCTTGTTGCACTTCAGTTGAGTTACTGACGTCTGCCTTAATGAATAAGCCCTGACCTCCCGCCCCTTGGATCAGGTTCACGGTTTCCTGGCCATTCGAGTCGTTCCAATCGATCACCGCGACCTGCGATTTCTCGCGACCGAAAAGTAGGGCTGTGCCACGACCGATGCCGGACCCGGCACCGGTAATAACAATCACTTTTCCTGCAAATTCGCTCATGCCTGCCTCCGATTCAAGGCTGCGAGGCCATGCGGAAGATTAGGAGCCGCAGAGTCTGACAGCGCGGCATAGCCGCAACCCAAAGAGCAAGTTTTCATTGTCGATTGCTGATTGCCGATTGACGATTGTGAGAGCAGAAAATCGAAACTCGAAAATCGAAACTCGGCTCCAATGGGGTGCAGCGGCCTCTTTTCCGAGTTTCGAATATCGGCAATCGAAAATCGGCAATTCCAGTAAGTCTCCGGCGTCATTATGCATTCCGTGCTTGACAAAGTCAAAATCGATAAGCTAAAGGTACTGTCCTAATATGCGACGTAGGGCGGGCTTGCCCCGGCCTGGCCGTCCCCAGGGGCGGCCCCTCGAGTTTCCACATTCTCCCCTCTCCCCCATCTGGTCTTTACCCATATCTTGGGCTGGACACAGGGGGCAGAAGTCAGAAACTTAGCCCTCTCCCTTGGGGAGAGGGTGGCCCGCTGCCGGCGTTTTCTTCAGTCCGTCAGCCGACGGAGCCGGGTGAGGGGTTACTTCGACGGCGCCGCCCAAGTCTTCGCAGCCGTTCGCAGTGCTGTTATACTTTGGCCATGCGCGTCCCCACGCAACGCGTGCGCGAACTGCGGCGCAGCCAAACTGATTCTGAAAAAGCGGCGTGGTATCTGTGGCGCGACCGAAGGCTAGGCGCGAAATTTCGCCGCCCATGCGGCATCGAAAACTGGGTTGTCGATTTCTACTGCTTCGAAGATCGACGGGCGATGGGGCTTGATGGCAGTGTGCACTCGCAGCCCAGCCCAATGCGGAAAGAGGCTGCGAAAGAGGATTATTGGAGAAGTCTCGGCATAGGCTTGCTGCGGATTGCGAACGGGTTGGTGGTGGAGGATGCAGAGGAGTTGGTGCGCAAAGTGCGGGAAGCCATGGGGGTGATGATGGCTGAGGTGGGGCCGAGATGAGCGAGTGACCCCTCACCCGGCCCGCGTCCCGCGTGGCGGGATCGCGGGCCACCCTCTCCCCTGGGGAGAGGGCCTGGAGTCTCCACATTTTCACGCGGCGAAGGCCGATTTCCCATCCTTTCTCCTGGGGAAAGAGGCAGAAGTCAGAAGCCCCACGACTGTGTCCAGCGAAAGATGTGGGACACGCTCAGATGGGGGAGAGGGGCCGGGGGGTGAGGGGGTCAATGCCCTGAAACCACAAACAACCCAACGCTGTCCCCAGGTTTCTCGAGAAGGTGCTGGACGTCGCATGGTCGTTGCCCAATGCTTTTAGCGGCGCGGTGTGAACTGCAAACGGACGAGCGCAGGCCCACCACCCCCTCACCCGGCCCGCGGCGGCTGGTGAAAGCGCCGTCGCGGTCCACCCTCTCCCCCAAGGGGGAGAGGGCGTCGAGTTTGTACATTTTTTGCCGGGCCAGCAAGGGGGAGAGGGCGTCGAGTTTGTACATTTTTTGCCGGGCCAGCAAGGGGGAGAGGGCGTCGAGTTTGTACATTTTTTGCCGGGCCCCCAAGTGGGAGAGGGCGTCGAGTTTCTACATTTTTTGCCCGGCCACCAAGGGGAGAGGGCAAGTCGCGCGAGGCCAGAAAATCTCAGGAAGAATGTAGAAACTCGAGGGGCCGTCCCGCCATGGCGGGAGGCGACCCTACATTCTAATTGGGACACTGCCAAGCTAAGAATCTGGTCAGGCCAGATGAAGGGCGTCTAGACGTGAATGAAGTAAAACTGCGTGAGCGAGAGCCTCCCATGACATCACGCGAGCGAGTTCTGCGCGCCATCAATCATCAAGAGCCCGACCGAGTGCCCATTGATCTGGGCGCGACCCGGCAGTCGGGGATTGCCGCGTCTTCATATCATCGGTTGAAGCAGAGTCTCGGCATTGGGACGGCAACGCGGGTGGTGGATCTGATTCAGTTCCTCGCCGAGGTTGAACGTCCAATCCTGGAGCGCCTGGGCGTTGACGCCATGGGAGTCTTTCGGCCGGAAACCAATCCGGGTCTCGGTATCCGCAAAGAGAACTGGAAACCGTGGCAACTGTTCGATGGAACTCCCGTCGAGGTTCCCGGAGGATTTAATCCCAGGCTAGCGCCGGATGGAAGCTATGCGATGTGGCGTGACAACGCACTGATCGCCCGCATGCCGAAGGACGGTTTCTATTTCGAGCGGATTGAGAAACAGCCTGGCGCTGCGCACCTTGACGTCGACCAATGGCAGCCGCAGGAGTGGACAAACGAAGAACTCGAATTTGTGCACGCCCAAGCGGAATGGCTGTATGAGAACACCGAATATGCGCTCGTGTGTTGCGTGAATCCTCCCCAGGAGCTTTTCACGGGCATGGGTACGGGTGACTTTGAGGCATGGTGGGTGACCTTAGCGAGTGAACCCGAGTATGTGCGGGCCTTGTTTGAGAAGACCACCCGCGTGTGGATGAAGACCCTGGCGCGGTTCGCCCGGGCCGTGGGCGACAAGGTCCAGATCCTCCAAATCACGGATGATTTCGGAACGCAGGAATCGCTGCTGCTCTCCATCAAGATGTTTCGCGAACTCATCATGCCCTACTACAAACGCGGCCTCGACTGGATTCATCAGAACACGAAAATGAAGGTTATGCTCCACTCGGATGGAGCTCTTTTCCCTTTGATCCCTTCCTTGATTGAAATGGGTGTGGACATTCTGAATCCGGTTCAGGTCAGCGCCAAGGGAATGGAGCCGCGAGGACTGAAGCAGGAATATGGCGGGAAAATCGCCTTTTGGGGTGGCGCCGTGGACTGCCAGCAGACGCTCCCTTTGGGGAAGCCAGAGGACGTTGCCCGCGAAGTGGAAGCCAACGTGAAGACCCTGGCGCTCGGCGGAGGTCATGTCTGCGCCGCAGTGCACAACATCCAGGGGGGAGTTCCCGCGGAGAATATCATCGCACTGTTTGATACGGCCCGGTGTACGTCAGTGCCTTAATGACACTGTTCCGTATCGTCGGCGGACCATAGCTGAGTAGGTTAGTTATGAGGCCAACATGTCTTTCATAGGCGTAGATCTTGGCACCTCGTTTATTAAGGGCGCCGTGCTGAACTTGGAGGCGCGGCAACTGGAGCATGTCCGGCGGATACCGTTCCCGGAGCAGCTTCCGGCCGCGAACTCGCTCCTGTGCGAGTTTGATCCCCATGAGGTCGTGGCTGCTGTCCGAACGTTTATCGACGAACTAGCCCTTCATGCACCGGATTGTGAAGGGATCGTCATGTGTTCGCAGATGCATGGGATGGTCTTGATGGACGAGCGCGGCGATGCGATGTCGAATTGCGTGACATGGCGTGACCAGCGAGCAATGATGCCGCATCCGTCTGGCTCGGGGTCCTATTTTGACCTACTCGCCCAGCGAATAAGCCCTAAGCAGGGGAGGCAACTCGGACACGAGCTAGACCCCGGAAGGCCGATTTGCTTTCTGTTCTGGTTCGCCGAACAGGGGAAGCTTAAGTCAAGTCTCATCCCCGTTTCAATGCCTGACTTTGTGCTCAGCGTCTTGTGCGGTTCGGCGCCGGGGGTCGAAGTAACCCATGCCGGGGCTTACGGGGCATTCAATCTCGAGACCCTCGACTGGCATTACGAAGTGATTGAAGAGTTGGGGCTGGGCCATCTACGCTGGCCGGCGCTGCGCAAGCAGGGTGAGGTGGTTGGCTACATGAACGTTTGTGGCAGGCCGGCGCCATGCTACACGCCAGTTGGGGATTATCAGTGTGCGCTGGTGGGCGCTTTGCTCGGCACAGAAGAGCTCTCGTTAAACATTTCCACGGGTTCACAGGTCAGTCGCCTGACGTCAGGATTGACCCTGGGTGATTATCAGACCCGGCCCTTTTTCGACGAGAAATTCCTCAACACTTTCACCGGCGCCCCGGCAGGGCGCGCGCTGAATGTGCTCGTCGATTTGCTGAGTGAATTGGCGACAGCTCGGAACAACGATTTGCAGGGTCCCTGGACATTTATTGCGCAGGCCGCAAGACAGGTTGCTGACACTGACCTCGAGGTTGACCTCACTTTCTTTGCCGGGCCAGAAGGGGACCGAGGCATGATCTCGAATATCCGGGGAGATAATCTCACGGTAGGTCACCTCTTTCGAGCGGCTTTCAAAAACATGGCCGAGAAGTACTATGCTTGTGCGCTCCGGCTGTGGCCTGAAAGATCGTGGAAGAATCTTGTGTTTTCAGGAGGGCTCGCCAGCAAGCTCGAGGTGTTGCGGGAAACCATTCAGAAGAGATTCGGAACAGGCTATCGACTTACCCCTTTCATCGAGGACACTCTGTTTGGGTTGCTCGTCCTCGCCTCGGTGTTCAGCGGGCAGAGCGAGATCCTTCGCGGAGTTTATCCTGAGCGGGCAGAGCGAGATTCTTCGCTTCGCTCAGAATGACAGCGAAGGGGTCAGAATGACAGCGAAGGGGTCAGAATGACAGCGAAGGACTCAGAATGACAGACAATGTCCAGGAGGATCACCTATGCTTGCAGCAGTCTTAAGGGACTTCAACCAGCTTGACCTGGAAGACCTTCCCAGGCCGGAGCCCGGTCCGGGTGAGGTGCTGGTGCGGATCAAGTCATGCGGTTTCTGCGCCACCGACTACAAGGCCATTAAGGGAATCCGGCGAAACGTGACATTCCCCCTCATTCCCGGCCACGAACCTGCGGGAATTATCGCTGCCGTTGGTCCATTCGTCACGAACGTCAAAGAAGGCGACGAAGTTCTTTTGTCGCCCAGCGGCTATTGTGGACTGTGCCGGAATTGCCGGCTGGGGCTGACACATTACTGCGAACGGGCTTACACCACCGGGGGCGACGGCGCCGAGTGCCGGCCGGGAAGCTTCGCCGAGTATACGGTGACCGGGGCGAACGCTGTTTACCACAAACCGGCAGAGCTCAGCTTCGATGCGGCCTGCCAGGGAGAACCCGTCAGCGGCGCCTGGAAAGGACTGATTCATTATTCGCAAATGCGCCTGGGTGACGACGTCGTGGTGATCGGCACGGGCGGCATCGGCATGTATTGCCTGATGGTGGCGAAGGCCGCGGGAGCGGGCCGGTTGGTCGCAGTTGACATCAGCGATTATGCGCTTGCAACCGCAAGAAGCCTGGGTGCGACACATACGGTCAATCCCACGCAAGGTGATGCGAAGGCGGCCATCTACGGCATCCTTCCGGAAGGACCCGATCTGGTAGTCGAGGCCGCGGGACCGATCGAGGCTGTAAAGCTCATGGTCAGCCTCCTACGGCGCGGCACACGCTGGAACATCTTCGGAATTACCACCCACGAAGAGTTCCAGCTCGATGGCGGCTGGATGCACTTTTTGGAGGCTCGGATGGACTCCAGCTTCAGCACGAATCCACTGGCCATGGAGAATTCCATCCGGCTCATGGCGCGGGGCTTGGTAAATCCCGAGAAAGTGATTTCTCACCGTTTCCCGCTCTCCCAAATCGAAAAGGCCGTGGAAACCATGGGCTCGGGAGAGCGCAACAAGGTGGTCATAAACCCGTAGGGAGGTAGAGCTGTTCACTGTTCGACCCTGGAACCCCCTCACCCCCGGCCCCTCTCCCCCAAGGGGGAGAGGGGGGACGTTAATTTGAGGGGGGGGGTAGTTCGAGGGGGGGGCGTTAATTTGAGGCGGGGCGTTAATTTGAATTTACTACCCTGACCCCCTTCGGGAGGGGGTGGTCGTTAATTTGAATTTACTACCCTCGGTCGCCGCGGCGACAGCGGGTGGTCCCGCCTTGCGGGACCGGGTGAGACCTAGACTTTCACGAACCGCTCCACACCAGCAACATCCGTGCGAACGAATGCTGCCAGTGCAGTCACGAGTAAGATCCCAGCCACTACATAGACGACGGAGGCGAGCGAAATCGCAAGGCTCGCGCCCTCGTGTTGCGCAACATAACCGGTCACCACCGGAGCCGCTCCCCCGCCCAGCCACCCCATCATATTCATGAGGCCTGCAGCCGTGCCACGAACTTGCGGCCTGACAACGTCGAAAACCGAGGCAAAGATGTTGGCATCATAAAGCCCCTTGAACAGGCCCCATGCGGTGAGCGCTACCATAACCCACGCCAACGAACCTGTCCGGCCGCAGAAGAACACAAAGGGCGCTCCGCAGAAGAGTGCGATCGCCTGAACCAGCACCCGCCCGCCGGCCATGCGCCTCCGCAATAAATCGGCGAACTATCCTCCGATGCGTTGCGAAACAGTGAAGCTGTGGCGGATCAGTCCAACACGGTTAATAAAGAGCCCGTGTTTTTGGCTCGGCGGCCGCTTTGCCGAGCGGTTCGAGAAGCTGCCGGGCTCCGCGGGCCATCAAGCCGAGCTCAGTTGCTGTCTGGAAAAACAGAAAGCCTTGCTCCAGGAACTTTCTTATTTGGGCTGAATCTGTGGCCGGTGCGCCCAGAGTTTTGTGGTGTGCCTTGCCGGCAGCCACAATCTTTTTCAGTGCTTCTTGAACCTTGGGATGATCCTGTTGCCCGCGGTGTCCCAGCGAGAATGCCAGGTCGCTGGTGCCGACGAAGATGACGTCAACCCCGGGCGTGGCCGCAATCGCGTCGATCTCCTCCACGGCCCGCGCTTCTTCGACAATGACCACGACCATGACGTTTTGGTCGGCGAAGTCATAGTAACCTTCCGGAGCCGGCCAACGGAACGTCGCCCGCCCTGCTCCGGAGCCACGCCGGCCTTGGGGTGGATACTTACATGCTGCCACGGCCTGGCGAGCTAACTCGGGCGTGCTGGTGAACGGGAAAATGACGCCCAGCACCCCCGCGTCGAGCACGCGTTTCGCGGTCCAAATCTCGTTGACGGGAACGCGTGCAAAGGGAAGAGCCTTAAGTCCTCGCGTGGCCAGAACCATGTCACGTAGGCTTTCGAGCGTGATGGGGCTGTGCTCCATCTCGATCCACAGGAAGTCGAAACCGAAGGTCGCAGCCTGTGCTGCGATTTCGGCGCTCGCGACCGTAAGGGTAATTCCAATCACCGGATTCCCCTCTTGGAGCAACTTCTTGACGGGATTTTCCCAGACTGCTTGCGAGCCCGAGTTTGCGGCAGGCATGGGGAGTCTCCTTTGTCGGCAGCAGGTATCTCATACGCAATGTCTGTCATTCTGAGCCCATTCGCGGGCAGAGCGAGATCCTTCGCTTCGCTCAGGATGACAGCGAAGGGCTCAGAATGACAGGCGGTGGCCTTTTCTTCTACGAATGACGAACAACCCGTATCACTTCTTGAGCAGCCAAACTTCCGCGACCTGGCAGCCTCGGCCGTCTCCTCCCAGCCCGGGCTCCCTGAACCACCTCAAGGTTAAGTGACCCTTTCGGGTTGCGTCCAAGGGAATATCGAACTCCAGCGGGCGAATCCGGAAAGGTTTACTGATGAAAGGGTGAATCTCGATGTTTTCCACAGCCACGAGACGAATTTTCATCTCCAGGCTGTCTCCCGAATAGACAACACGAACTTTGTACTGAGCATTGGGATCAAGATTCGGGTAGTGCAACTCGAGCGGCGCATCGAAGAGAGATTCTGCCCAGCGCTTCCAAGCCACAGGAGCGGGCTCAGCGCACCATTCCGGATAGCCAAAGCCGACCAGCGAGGACGCGCGAAACTCGGGATCCTGGGTCGGGCCGAGGCCGCGCACCAGGTGCGGCTGGCATGCCAGGTTCCCCAGGTCATCATAGAATCCGCCAGGACCAGGATTAGTGCGATTCAGGATCGCATCAATCTCCCGGTACTGCTCGTTATAGGACGAAACCTTCCGAATTTCTGCGAACTGCTGCTTCAACCAGGGAGCATCGCTGAGTGGCGCGTCGAGCGTATCGAGATTCGCTCCACGCGACACCGCCTCGCCTTTATAGCGCTCCACAGCCAGTTGCATATGGATGCTTTGATACAAAGCTTCGCCCAGTTCCAGGATGCGGGTTCGCAGGTTCTCCGCCACGGGTTTCGTCAACACCTCATTCAGAATGGCTTCAGCCTCCTCGAGCAGTGCCAGAAGATCCACGTTGCTCGTGGGGTGTCGCGTGGTTTCCCCAACGTCCAACGGGTTTGGCCTGGCGCCTACGCGATGGATCTGAGCCAATATGGCAAATGCCCGGTCTTCGAGGTTCGCTTCATTAATAAGCCGGCTTCGCACGTACGCATCGTAATAGGCGCGATAAAGCGCCATTTGGAAGCGCCAGTTCAGGAGCTCCGCGGGCGTGGCACTGCTTTCCATGCTCTGGAACTGCTCGAGAGTGGTGGAGACGCCTTCGTTAGGGAGCAGGGGTCCTTGCCAGTTCATCTCCAGGCTTGACAGACCCTGAGCAAAGTCCTCGACGAGCCGATCCGAAACGAAGTAGGCGCTGTACTCGCGCAGGATATCAATCACCGGCAGCTCAGGATTCCACCCCAGCGCACTCCAGAGGAACTTGTTCGCGTCGTCGTTACAGCCTTCCGAGTAGGTGATGAATCCTATCGAAAGGGGCGCGTGGAGCCGGAAGATGTTTGCGTAACCGAGAGGGCGCGGATTGATCACTTCACGTCCTTCGGTGAGCGCATAGGCCACATCCCAGTCCGGCACCGGGAACTGGCACTCAACGCTATGGGTGATGTCGGGATAGAGGCGGATGGGGTAGAGTTCAGGAATCTTCTTGCGCAAGACGGGCAGATCCAGCCGATTCTGAGGCCCGTAGACGACTCCAGCCAACCAGCGCGGTTGTTCTCGATCGATGACGTCCAAGAATTCGTTCACCCAGGCTTCGTTGAACGACTGGGGAGACGCCCACATCTGCGCGCGAGGATGATAGCGACGCAGATTGTCAGCTTGCTTCTCGAGCAGCGCCAGCATATATTTTGGTCGCGTGTGGCCGGGGTCGCCTCCGGGAACAAAGACGGCATCGATGCGCGGCAAGGCTTTGAAGACTTCTCCCCACTCGTTGAGTGCAAACTCCACCGTCTTCGGGTCGGAGTAGTCCCTATCCATGGCCGGATACCAGATCCACACGTCCAGGCCGTATTCCTCTGCAATCCGCGACATCTCGACCATCATTCTCATGGGAGGAAGTGGGAAGTGAGGGCTATCCGGTGCGTCGTCGGAGCGGGGAGGAATCAGCTCGATGGCATTCGTTCCGAAGACGGCCAGATCGCGGATATACTGGTCCCACATGGGGACGCTCCAGGCGTCATAGGCATTGGTCTTGGGACGATAGCCCAACTGGTGACCACGCAATTTGTATTTTGGCGCGCTCGTGATGTCCAATGAGTTCGGCAGTGCGACCCGCTCCTTCGCCATCCGTAGCTTGCGCAGAAGTTCCCCAACTCCGAACAGCACTCCGCGTTCGTCCGCTCCGCATACCGTTACCACGGTTCCCGCAGGACGCTTCAGGGCTTGGAGGCGAAAACCCTCCGGCCCCGTCGGCTGCTCTCCCGACAATTGAAATTCGCCAGGCAGCTCGAAACGGATCTCTTTCAGGGCTTCCTGAGAGCCCACCAGCACGGCAGCAGGTGCGCCTGCCTTCCACTGTTCAACAACTTGCCAGCGGATTGTAGTCCGTTTCTCGACCTCTTCGACCAAGACTTGTACAGCCTTTTGTTCCCGCTTGGAAGATACCCGAGGGGCGACGATGATCGCATCTCTGAGATCGAGCGCACTATCTGCCGGGGGCGGAGCACCCGCGGACGGCCGTGCCTCCGTTGGCATAAATCCACTCAGCCGGGACGCTTGCAGCAGGCTTGCGTAAAGCGTTGCGTTTTCCAGAAAGCGGCGGCGATTCATATCCACCCTCACTTTACTTTGACAACCGTCTTCGCAGGCTCTTGATGGAAAAGGCAGACTTTCGCACGAACTTTATCAATTTGCGCTCACGCAAGCAAATTCTTTCAACGGCTCGGCGAAGCCCCGTGAAGATGCCTTGGGCACGCTGCCTCATCCTCTGGCAAAACATGATCCTGGTCTTCGGCTTGCGCCCGTCGGGACGCGGAGGTGCGTCTTCAGTCAAGCCCCGGATCAGAAGTGGAGACGTAGGGCAAACTGAATTTCCCTAGCATTGGTGACTAAAGAGCTAATTGTGGCAGCGGTTGACGACCCAATGCCGCCCCCAGGGTACCCGAAGTTTGGGCGGTTCATGCTATTGAAGAACTCGCCCCGAAACGTCAGCCCCACCTTTTCGGTGAGATGGAAGTCTTTGTCGAGCGAGAAGTCGTAAGTCGCCAAATCGGGACCGATAATAATATTTCGGCCGGCGTTGCCGAACTGGTAGATCGGAGGATCCACGAAGCAGCCTACATTAAACCATTCGTTGATCGACTGCTTTGACGCCGGAAGGTTGCCATTGCAGATCCGATCCGGACGCGTAAAAGTCCCTGTGTTCGCCGTCGGAGTGGACAAATCCAGCGTCAAGGGCGCTCCGGATTGAAGGGTCAGGATCCCTAGAAAGTGCCATCCACCGAGCAGCGCCTGCTCGGCTCCCCCGGCCCCGCTCAAGAAATGTTGGCCTCGCCCAAACGGAAGCTCGTACATATGACCGAGTGTGAAGCGGTTACGATAGTCGAAGCTCGAGAGCCCATAGTCGGCGCGCACGTCTTGAGGATTCTGGATGTTGATACGAGGATCCCCGTCAGAGGAATTGCCTCCCCCACCATTGTCAAGCGACTTGCTCCAAGTATATGCCGCCTCGAACCAAAGGCCGTGACTGTAACGCTTTTCGGCGCTGAGTTGCAACGAGTTATAGCTGGAGTCGCCACGCGGTTCCCAAGAAGAAATCTTCGAGAAGGCCGGATAAGGGCGCCGCGGGGCAACCGGTCCAGGACCGGGAACGCCTACATTCTCGTTCAGGGCGATGAAAAGGTTGGTGCCCTTCGAGGCTACATAGGCGGCGCGAACAACCGTGCTTGGTGACAACTCTCGTTCTACCGTGAAGTTCCATTCCTGGACGTTGGAGGTTTGGTCTGCTCTCGGAATGTAAACGGCGGTAGGGCTCCCGGCGGTGGTAACAAGCTGGGTAATGGGCGGGATGCCGCCGTTCTGAAGGCTGAGACAAGGCTGGGTGGAGCTACACGCAACGGCGCCCTCGGCATCAAAAGGATTGGCGACGAACAATCTCGCTGAACCTCCCGTTCCCTGTTCGTTGAAGTAGAAAAGGCCGTAAGCGGCGCGCACCACTGTCTTGGGCGTAAGCGTATAGGCGAAGCCAACTCGCGGGCTGAAATTATGCTTTCGTAGATCAAGCACACCGGGCGAAACTCCGTTCTGCCCCGCTATGATGATGCCCGCGGCAGCAGGGTTAAAATCCGACTGGCGGTTGTACTTTTCCACCGGGGGCGTGAACAGGTCGTAACGGAGGCTGAGGTTTAAAGTCAGATTGGGTCGGACACGCCACTGGTCCTGAGCGAACGCTCCGAACTCTGTATAAGAAACCTCGGGAATGCCTCGCACGAACTCGGATTTTGCGGCTATGTCGGGCAGGCCCTGGAGGAAGTCCGCAATGGGGTCGCCGCCAGAGCCGTCGAGCGGGTTGTTGCTGTACACACCGCTGAAGTCCAAAAAGCCGTTTGGCTCACTTAGCTGCGAAAATGCGAAGCCGTTCCGGATGACACTGAAACCAAACTTTGTTGAGTGCGCCCCCCGGACATACGCCAGGGTATCGTTGATCTGCCAGGTGTTCTGCGGGACAATCTCAGGGCCACTGCCGATTTCGGTCAGGTCGTCGACGCTGATATCCGTCATTGCAGAATAAGCAGGACCTGTGTTTGCACCTTGCAACCCCAGCTTCGCAGCGAGATTAAGACCATAATCGAGGGGCAAAACACTCAAAGAAAACCGTGTGTAGCCGACGCCAACTTGGTTCACGAGGTTGGGCCGGAAGATGTGTGTTTCTTGCCACGTCCCCTGGCCGCTTGGCGCAACATTATTGCTAAGAAAGCCTGCAATGGCGCCCGCTCCCACCAGGAAGGCTTGGGGATTGATCTGGCCGTTCAGGAGAGGAGGGCTAGTGGGCCACCCCACATCGGCGCGACCGTAAGTCGCCCGCGCAAAAAAGCTGTCCGCCGTCGAAATCGTGTGATCCACCCGCACGTCGAACTGGTCCTGTGTGGTTACCTTGGACGGGGCAAAGCTGAAATTGTTTCCGAGGCCGGGGAGGTTGGGAAGCGGAAACACGGCCAACAGGTTGTTGGCGACGCTGTCGATACGACCCGCGGGAATAACATCTCCCAAGAAAGCTTGCCGAGTTCCCGTTGCCGGGTCATACGTATTCGGGTCGTACATCGTTTCTCCCGTCCCGGTAAAGTTCCCCTGGCGCTCCAGCGCTGTGGGAACCGTTGCGATCGTCGTCAGAGACTGATGAATGCGGTAACCCTGAAAGTCTCCAAAAACGAAGGTCTTGTTCTTCTGGATCGGACCTCCAAGGGAGAAGCCGAACTGATTCTGCTGATAAGGGGGGCGCCCGACGTCGAAGAACTGTCGGGCATCCAGATCAGAATTTCTCAAGAATTCGAACGCTGATCCGTGGAGCGTGTTGGAGCCAGAACGCGTCGTCACGTTGATTACCGCGCCTCCCCCTGCAAATTCCGCATCGTAGTTGCTCGTCTGAACCTTGAATTCTTGGATCCCCTCCACAAGCGGGAAAACTTTGACGGTCCCGACAGACTGGTCCCGGTCATCCAAGCCGTCGATCATGAAGTTCGTGAAGCTTCCTCGGCCGCCATTACCTATGATCTCTGCTCCCGCCCGTTGCGTTTCGTTTCCGTTTCCCTGTACCCGAATACCACCCACCGGACCCGGATTCGTGCCCGGAGTCAGGAGCGCTAGCTGGGAGAAATTGCGGCCATTGAGCGGAAGGTTCTCAATTGTGTTCTGTGTGAGAACGTCTCCAACTTCCGAAGAGGCGGTTTGAAGTGCGGGTGCCCCGCTACCGACAACCGTGACGTTTTGAGAAACTTCACCTAGCGCCAGCTTGAAGTCGACCTCCAGAGTCGCCTGGATCTCCAGGGTCAAATCGGTGCGGCGGCTGGGTGCGAAGCCGCTGGCTTGTACAGAGACGGAGTATACGCCGGGCTTCAGAAGCGGTGCCGCGTACTGCCCGTCTGTGCTGGTTCTCGTTTCAGCCTTCGCTCCGGTGTTTTGTTCTACCACCACGACCGTGGCGTTGGGGACCACGGCGCCCGACTGATCCGTAATAAGCCCCCTAATCGTGCCAGTGGTCACCTGCGCAAGCCCTACCAGGACCACTCCGAACAGCAACGAAGCAAGGAGTCCAGTTCGAATCAAAAAACTCTTTCGTCCGAATATCATCTTGGTGACCTCCGTCGCGCGGAGTTTCAGGGGCGCTGCAAATAACGCTTGCTGAGCCGGATCAGGTGTCCTTCCCTTTCTCCGCGCACTTTTATCTCAGCTCCTACAGTGTTACTGTCGACGTACAGTATACAAGTGCATGTAACATGTCAACAGAAAGTTTTCTCCTTGCAGATTTGACGTTATGGTGTATATTGAACACGTATTCGGACGATGCGGGCAGTTTTTACGCAGCCAATCACTCTTCGGCTCGGGAGATCAACCATATGACCAGGAAGGCGGGCCACCGTCGCCATACCCCCAAATCTTCAGTTCGCGAAGGGGCCTATCTCCATATTCAGCGGAAAATTGCCTCTGGAGAACTGTCTGCCGGTCACGCCATTTCCGAGCTTTCACTCGCCAAGGAACTTGGAATTAGCCGCACCCCAATCCGCGAAGCGCTGGGACAGTTAGCCGCCGAAGGCCTGTTAGAGCAGAGCCCAAACCGCAGAGCCGTGGTCGTAAAGCTAACGCGCCAAGATATCATTGAGCTCTACGAGTTGCGGGAAGCGCTCGAAATGTATGCGGTGGGCAAGGCAGCGCGCCAACGGGTGCGGCAAGCTGATCTCGACAGGCTGCAGAGCCTAAACGATGCCATTCTGACTCTAAGGGACGAATTACAGCGGTTGGGTAAGTCGGGGCTGGACCGGGAGCAGATGCACCGGTTTGTGACCTATGACCTCGCCTTTCACACCCTCCTGATGCGTTTGGCGTCCAATGCCCGCATCTTGAAGGTTGTGAACGAAACACGAGTGCTCGTCCGAATATTTGCGATTCGGCGCCAGGGACACACGGTGCCGTTGCTGGAGGACATCCACCGTCGGCATTGCGAAGTGGTGCGTGCCATCGCGGAGCAGGATCCGGAACGCGCCATGCACGCCATTTCTGAACACATTCAACTCAGCCAGATTGAGCGCCTTGACGATTTCGACCATTGGGAAATCGAGGCCTCGCTACGGGAAACAATCCCAAGAACGATTCAAGAGGAAACCTTGCTAGTGTCCAGCAAATGATTGGACAGTTGGCGGGTGAAGACCTTACACCTCAGGGGGTTCAAAAATACCTACCATCTCGGGCCGCTGAACGCCCCTCGGTTCTGGGGTGTCTTTCGCCAGTCCTAAGTGAGTCCGCCTGGGGTGATGAGCCAGCACGACCAATACAAATAAAACGGAATATCATCGGGAAGGCCTTGGGTCAGCCCATTTACAACCTGCTGGGCGGTCGTTACCATGAGAAGGTTCGCGTTTTCGGCTATGTACGCTCAGGATGACAGGCGACTTCAACTTACGAATTCGGGTTGAATTCCGCGCTTCGCGGCAGATTGACGAAGAATCCCCATGCTCATGAAACTCGGTCCGCTCGATTTTGCCATCATCATCGCCTACTTCGTCGCCGTACTGGGGGTTGGCTACTGGCTCAAGGGCAAGATGAAAACCTCTTCGGATTTCCTCTTGTCGAAGCGTTCCTTCTCTCACTGGATCACCGGCATTGCCTTTATGTCGGCAAACCTGGGGGCGCTGGAAGTGATGGGCCATACTGCCAACGGCGCAAAGTATGGCATGAGGACGAATAACTGGTACTGGATCGGGGCCATCCCGCCCATGGTTTTTCTAGGCCTGTTCATGGTGCGCTACTACTACCAGAACGGCCTGCGTAGCGTTCCTGAGTATTTGCGCATGCGCTATGACCATCGCGCCCACATCCTCAATGCTTTCAGCTTCGCTACGGTCACCGTGCTGATGTCGGGAATCGACATGTTTGCTTTTGCGGTGGTTTTCCGCAGCATGCTGGGCTGGCCATTCACCACCAGCGTGCTGCTGGCCAGCGGGGTGGTGCTGCTTTTTGTTTTTTGGGGGGGACTCTCTTCCTCCATTTACAACGAGTTCCTTCAGTTTTTTCTTATTGTCATTGGATTCCTGCCCCTGACCTTCTTCGGGCTGCACGAAGTAGGGGGGTGGAGCGGACTGGTGGCCAAACTACCGGAGCAGTATCTGCACACCTGGAAAGGCATGGCCGGCCCCGGCGATCCGCTGGGTGTGCCTTGGTGGGTGATGGTGGTGGGTATAGGCCTGTGTGCTGCTCCGTCGTATTGGTGTACTGACTTCCTGCTCGTGCAACGCGCCCTGGCCGCCAAGGATTTGGCTTCTTCGAGAAAGACCCCGCTGGTGGCCGCGATTCCCAAAATGCTGTTCCCGGCGATCGTGACGGTGCAGGGAATGCTCGCCCTCGCCATCGCCCCCTCGATCGTCAAAGGAAATTACAACCTGGCTTTGCCGACCCTCATGGGTCGCTACTATCACAGTGGGATGCTGGGGCTGGGGTTGACGGCGCTGTTGGCCAGCTTCATGTCCGGGATGGCCGGCAACATTACGGCCTTCAATACGGTATTCACCTATGACATTTACCAGACTTACTTCGTGAAAAACCGCCCTGACCACCATTACCTAAAGGTGGGGAAGATGGCCACCGTGGTGGGCACTTGTATTGCCTGTGCCTCGTCGTACATCGTCCTGTACTTCAACAACCTGATGGACTACATGCAACTCATCGGGATCTTATTCATCTCACCTTTCTTCATCGTGTTTTTCCTCGGCATGTTCTGGAAGCGCCCGTCGGCGACCGCAGGCTTTTACGGAATGGTCGCAGGGCTCTCCGGAGCAACCCTCGAGTACGTGCTCTACCGGCTGGGCGTGTTGAAGTTCACTTCTCCCATGGCGTCGAATATTTGGACGGCCGTATGGGGACTCGTTGCAGGACTGGCGGTGACTGTGGTTCTCAGCTTCCTGACGGAAGCTCCCCAGCCGGAGAAACTCAAGGGGTTGGTTTATGCCAGGACTAAAAAGGAAAAGGACTCTACCCCTTGGTATAGCACCCCGGTATTCTATGCCATCGTCGTTTTGAGCGTGTTCATTGCCCTCAATATCAAGTTCTTTTGACATTGGTGATTGGTGATTTGTGATTTGTGATTGCCGATTAGTGATCCAATCACCAATCACCAATCACAAATCACCAATGTCAGAAGACAAACGTGAGGTAAATAGACTGTGGTTAATCGCCGGAAATTTGTGGCTACGCTGAGTGGGTGCGTGGTTTTTCCGGCCCTGTCGCGGGCCCTGGAAAGGTCCGAGTCCAAGCCTGCAGAAGCTGCGGCGGGGGCACGCTCGCGCGTTGACCTGAACGGTCAGTGGGAACGGCGGATCGACGGGGAATTGTATGACGTCCGTGATCTCAAAGACTCAGAAGCTAAGAAGGATTTAATTTCCCTAGCAGAAACTGTTTGGACGAAAACTCAACCGCTAGACTGGCGAGCTACGGAACGACCGCCACAGGAAGTCCAAGAGCTTGATCAATGGCTCCTGTCGAGAATGGGAACAAACGTAACGTTGGATCGCCTCTATTCCGACCTCATCACGACTCTGAATGTGCGGCTCACAGTCGCAGGGGATAAGAATGTCCAGGCTAAGCAGGGTTTGGAGATCGATGTCAATACCGTGGCAATAAGCATCGCAGAGACAGTTCGTCCGTTGCTCGAATCGACAGGCTTCCCCGAGTCCTTCATTGGCTTGGGCGCGACTACGCAGTCCCTCGATTTCAGCCGTGTAGCAACATTGGAGATAGAATGCCGTCCCATGATGGATCAAGCAATCCTCGCTGTGCGGAGCGGGTCGGAGGACGTCTTGATTGACGGTCAATACCCGCGTAGCGTAGCGCAAGTGATAATCAAGGTGCTATTGCTCGAGACGGAACTTCAGTTACCCGGTTGACGCGGTCTCGGCGGAGGCTGCACTCAAGGGATTCTCGAAGTGGTTCCCTAAAGTGCTCGATAAGATTGCGAGCGGCTGCAATATGTCGGCAGTGGGCACCAGGTATGAAGAAGGTGTCTATCAGGCGGTTCTCGAAACGCTGCACTTAGACCCACACATCACTTCACCGGAGTTCCATGGTGAGCTGCGGATCCGCAATTGACTTAGGCGCAGAACATTACTCTTATGGCGCCGGCTCCTCTACCGCTCGGTCCTGCATGCTTTGCTTGTACAACCGGCCGCCGGCAAGCCGTATGGTAAAGTACTGGAGTTGGAAAGCCCCTCCCTCTTAGATACAGCTTCCCCACAACCCCTATTTTACGTCAACTGTCCGAGGCCGGACGGGAATTATTCGGCACGCAAAGTGGGTAGTCCGCTTGGATCATTCCGCTACATTTTCACTGCAGTCGGCGGGTCTGGCGGCATCCAGAAGGTTCGGTGGACCCGCTGGCTGGAGTGGCTCAGTGGTAACAGCCGCTTCCCGGTCGCCCATCACCACACAGCCGCCTCCGACGGAAAGGACGTCGTCCGCCAGTTCCCAAACCAGTGGCGTGTGGCATATGAAGATCACTTGGTGGAATCCGCCAAGATCCATAGCCCGGCGCAGCAGGCGCACGTACTCCTTGCCATTCACAGCATCCAGAGCTCCCACAGATTCGTCCCGGAACAGCGTTTCGTAACCAATGCCTTCGCCCTGCCGCATGTTGTAAATGGCGATGCCCAGCAGGTTGATGAAAAAGCGTGTTACTCTGTCATTCTGAGCGCCAGCGAAGAATCTCGGCAGTTCAGAATCAATCAACTACAGAGATCCTTCGTCGCCTGCGGCTCCTCAGGATGACACGTTCGGGAGTTTTACATCAGCCTGCCAGGTTGACGGCTTCGTTGACCAGTACATACTGCCCGCCCGAAAGCTCATCCACGAGGCACGTACGGTCCAAATTCTTGTTACGGACCTCGACGTCAAAATCGTTTACCCTCCCCTTGCAGTCCACCCGATCCTTCATGAGCGTGGGACCATACCCAAAGGAACCACGGGACGCCCCGGGCGCGAGCGGTGCATGCCACCCTTCACGCCACACCTGGACAGGCTCGAGCCAGAGAAAAAACAGACTTAACAGTTTAGACTTGACAAACCCCAGCCAATCGACTACAGTGCTAGCGTATGGCTGGAGAGGCGGTATGTGGTAGGTGGGGAATCGAAAAGAGGTGCTGGGGGCTAGGGGTTGGGGACTGGGGGACGAAGGCCTGCCCGCCGCCGGCGCGTGCCAGCATCACTCGCTCAATTTGTCCTGCCGCCCAAGAAACCCCACTAACCTTGAAGAGAATTTCCTTTTTTGACCGAACGACGCGGGAATGTTGCTGAAAACAAAGAAGGTAGGTCGTAGGTCGTAGGGGGTAGATCGTATAGGCGTTAAGATAAGCCGTGTTCAAATGGCCCCGGCAGGGGCTAACGGTGAATAGCCGCAGGTTTTAACCTGCGGATAACGGGACCGCACAGATTTAGGCAACCCGTCAGCCGACGGGTTGATCCCGCAGGCGCGGGACCCCTCCGGGGCCGAAATGCTTTCTGGGCTTCTCTTTCCGTAGGTTTCATCCCGCGTGGCGGGACTACTCACGGTGTCCCGCTTCGCGGGACGGGAATGGTGCCGGAACGATGGAAATGGTCTTTATCTTAACGCCTATGGGGGTAGGTGGTAGGTGGGGAATCAAAAAGAGGTGCTGGGGGCTAGGGGTTGGGGACTGGGGACGAAGGTCTTCTCGCCGCCAGCGCGTGCCAGCATCGGTTGCTCAATTTGTCCTGCGGCCCAAGAAAGCCTACCAACCTTGAAAAGGAATTCTTTTTTGACGGAGCGATGCGGGAATGTCATTGAAAACAATGGACGGCTGTGAAAGGATCTGGGGCGAAGCGGGAATGTACATGAAAACAAAGGAGATATGAGCATAAGGCGGGAATGTTGCTGAAAACAAAGGAGATAGGTGGTAGGTGGGAAATGAAAAACAGGTGGCAGGTGGTAGGGCATACGGAGTGGGCGGGGAAGAGCCAGGACAAGCCTCGACCTTTGGTTCTGAAGCGAAGTTCGAGCGGGAACTATGCGCGTGTTCGAGGAAATAGCTCCTCGTTAGTTGCCCTGTATTTATCGACGATTTCGCAGGGGCAATGCGCGGTTCTGGCCGAGTCACGGCGCACATCAGCCACTAAGAGACTGGCGCTGGGCGCGGCTCGCCTTGAACCCTCGAGCCGACTTAGCTTATTTTCAGATTGCTAAAGCATGCCGTGCAAGGCAGGATTGGAAGGGAGTTGCTGAGGCTCTGGAGAAAGCGATCGCCATCAATCCGTCGAGACCACAATACTATTATGTTCTGGCAGCCGCGTACCGCAAGCCGGGGAAGATCCAGGAAAGCATACGAGCCATCGCGCGCTTCCAGGATCTGGAAAAACAGACTGCCGAATTCGAGAGGCAGAGGCGCGAGGCTGATCGTGCAACGCGCGGCCTCGAACTCCGGCCGGAGGAATAGGGACTTCGCGGCAAGAGCGGGGCTTGCTAGCTGCTCGGCGCCTGATCACCCTGCACCGGCAACCAGCGCGTCGTTCGAGATCTGCTCAAAGCAGAACTGAAAACGTTTGCACAAATGTCCGACCGCACCTCGGGCGAGGAGGGCAACGACAGCCCGGCGATCCTGATCGACAACGCCACGGCGGCTAATCGCGCGGTGAATATTCCGGAGTTTGTGAATATTCCCCCGGACGGGATGATGAAGATCGACGTACCCGCGGCCGAGTCGTACCGGCTTTTCGACCTTGCGTCGGACCTGACGGCCAAGGGCCAGCTTGAAGCGGCCATCGCGGAGTGGAAGAAGGTTCTGGAACTGGATCCTCGCAACGCCAAGGCCCACAGCAACCTCGGGGTCGCGCTGGAGTGGCAAGGAAACCTCGCCGAGGGGACGGCGCACTTGCAGAAGGCGCGGGAGCTCGATCCCAACTTCAGCGAAACCGCGAGCAATTTCGGAATTGAGTTCTATTATCGCGAGCAGTTCCGCAAAGCCCTGCACAAATCGGATTGCGACGGCGCTGCTCCTTACGGCAAGAAGATTCTTGCCGAGACACCCGACGATGCCGAAGTCAAGAAGGCCTTGGCAGACTGCGCGCTGAAGCAAAACCGCCGGCAGATGCGCATGGCGTTACAGAAATCCGATTGGCCGGCGGCGCTTTCCTACGCCAACCAGATTCTGGCCCTGAAGCCGGGTGATGACGAGGCGCAGAAGGCCGTGAAGGATTGCACTCTGGCCGTCAGTCGCCAGGCTGAACACTAGCCCCTGAGGAGCTTTCAAATGAGAGACATCAATCATTTCCATTTCATGACCTTTTTCCTCATAGTTTCAGTATTTCCCTCTCGGGCCAATCCACAGATGACGAGCAACACCCCGGCAGGGGAATCAAGTACGGGACAGGTAAAACTGGTCGACATCCCACTCAAATCCGTCGAGATCCATGACAGTTTCTGGTCGCCGCGCATTGAGGTTAATCGGACGAAAACCCTCGAGCACGTCTACCGGGAACTCGAACAGACGGGTTCGATTCGGAATTTCGATATTGCGTCGGGCAAAGCCAGCGGCAAGTTTGGCGGGCCCTGGTGGAGCGATTCGGACGTCTATAAGTGGCTCGAGGGAGCCAGCTACAGCCTCGCCAAACATCCCGATCCCGAACTCGAGGCGAAGGTCGAGAGTCTGATCCAGAAGATTGCCGCAGCGCAACAAAAGGACGGATACATCGACACGTTTATCCTGATTGTTGAACCCGACATGCGCTGGAGAAACCTCGCCTTCTTTCACGAGCTTTTCTGTGCGGGTTCGCTTTTTGAAGCCGCCGTGGCCCACTACGAAGCCACAGGAAAGCGGTCATTGCTCGAGGTGGCGATCAAATATGCTGACTACATTGATTCCTACTTTGGGGAGGGAAAGCACGATGGCATTCCCGGACACGAAGAGGTGGAACTGGCTTTGATTAAGCTTTATCGCCTGACTCACGAACCGCGCTACCTCCATCTGGCGGAATACTTCGTTAACAAGCGCGGTTCCAAGCCCTCGGTCTTCGAGGAGCAATACCGCCTATTGCCTTCGCCCAGAAGCGTGGAACTCCTCGGACACCCAATGGACATTACGGGTTTCTACAAGAGGTTCTTCCTACACGACCCGTCGGTCTTCGACACCAGGTACTCGCAAGACTACCTGCCGGTTCGACAGCAGCAGGAAGCCGTCGGGCATGCCGTGCGCGCCATGTACCTCTACTCGGCGATGGCGGATCTGGCTTACGAAACGGGCGATAGCAGCTTGCTTCAAGCCCTCCAAAGCCTGCACGACAGCGTCACCTTGCGCCGAATGTATGTGACGGGGGGAATTGGCCCCTCCGAACATAATGAAGGTTTTACCGCAGATTACGACCTTCCCAACGACAATGCTTACCAGGAAACCTGCGCTTCGCAAGGCATGATTCTGTGGAATTACCGCATGCTGAAGCTGACGGGCGACAGCCGA
>Ga0116122_1000485_pt1 | contig 22778 bp, 30 predicted proteins | sample June2015DPH_13_5_FD_89726 | JGI IMG/M metagenome (GOLD analysis project Ga0116122, IMG submission 89726) | Peatland microbial communities from SPRUCE experiment site at the Marcell Experimental Forest, Minnesota, USA - June2015DPH_13_40 | ecosystem: Environmental > Terrestrial > Soil > Wetlands...
AAAACATTTCTCATTTACCACGCAAGAGTCTGCACTACCGACCTTCACTTCGGCTTCCAATGCTCACGCGTGGCAACCAGTATAGTAGCGACGACGCTACTGGATTACTTCGTAAGCCATATAGGGTAAAGGCGTTCCCCACTGGTGGTGAGGGAACGAGGGATGATCCCGTTTACTGAATTAGCAACTATCAGTTCCGGCGATAAAAGTGCTACTGTACCAAGCTGGGAAACTTGTCGCGATCTTCCGCTCAGTAGTACGATCCAAAGCGGCCGGTAATATGCTGGAAGAACAATATGTCTAAGCAAGAAGGCACCGTCCCAGTCCGTGCGGAGCGGCGTCGGTGGTCGAGACTAACAGTCGCAATTCCGATGTTTGTGCGGGGCACAGACCAGCACGGTAAGCCATTTGTGGATTTTGCTACTGCGCTTAACATCAGTGCTGGGGGAGCCTTGCTGGTTTTGAAGCGCCGTCTGCAGACGGAAGTGCAGGTTTCCCTGGAAATCCCTGTCGGTCTCCTTCCACAAACACTGGTGACGAAAGTGGTGCAGCAAATTCAAGCACGGACGCTGCGAGTCGAGCCCGCCGAGAAGGCTTTTGTGGTCGGCGTCCAGTTTGTCAATCCGTTGCCGGCCTAATCGCGCGCTGCTTCAGTTTCTTCTCAATGAGGCTTACCAAAGCTGGAACATCGGCTGGTTTGATCAGGTAATCATCTACTTGGTTCCGGAGTGCCTCCAAAGCAGTTTCAAAACCAGGAAATCCGGTCAGGATAAGAGTCACACAATTCGGCTGCATACTGCGCATGGCGCTGACCACAATAAAGCCGTCTGCCGGATGGTCGAAGTTCAAGTCCGAAATTAGAACATCAAATTGAGCAGACGCGATTCCGTCCAGTGCTTCATGCATGGTGCCAACCGCCGTCACGCTAAAGCCGTGCTGCCGTAATACCTCAGGCAACGTTAGACGGATACCCGGATCGTCATCGACAAACAAGACTCGTGTAGGTTTCATCTTTCAGCCCTGAATCACTGGAATTGTACCGCTCGTGAGCAAGTTTTGTAAGTGACGACAGCAAGCACGTTGGATGGTTCGACCCAACGTGCCGCCGCAACTCTGCGCCGCACACAGCTTTACGTGTCACTATCAGCTAACCGCCCGCGCCGGCCAGTGGCTCAAGGATGTTCGCACGTTCCACGTCCAATCATGGCTGGATTGGATGGCGAAGCCCGGCACGCTCGGCCGCACGCAGAACCGTGCCCGGGCCTACACCCAAGTCTGCCGCGATGCGATTCCAACCCCAGCCTTCGCCGCGGAGGTTAGCAAGTCGCTTCATGTCCAGCGATGCTCGAGGCCGCCCAATGCGCTTGCCCTTGGCGCGAGCATTGGCGAGTCCACACTTCACTCTTTCCTTTGTCAGCGACAATTCGAACTCCGCCATGGCGCCGATTACGGCGAACATCAGTCGGCCCGACGGGGTGCTGAGGTCGAGGTTATCCCGCAAGCTTACGAACGCGACGCCGTAGGCGCCGAGGTCCGCAAGCGCATTCACGAGATGCTTGAGAGAGCGCCCGAAGCGATCGATCTTCCAGACCAGGATTGCGTCAAATCGGCGCTGGTGGGCGTCGGCCATCAGTCGATTGAGTTCTGGGCGAGACTCCTTGGAGCCGGAGACGCCGTTATCGGTATATTCGCCAACCACTTGCCAGCCCCGGCGGTCTGCATATTCGCGCAGCTCGCGCAACTGCATTTCGGGGTCTTGATGGCCATTGGAGGTGCTCACCCGGGCATACAGCGCCACGCGGGAGATGGGATGCTCTTGAGACAGAGCCGATGGAATGCTGCCGTGTCTTCTGGTCATTGCAAATCTCCTATGTTCCTCTGGTAGCCAGTGTTCGCGCCGAGTTGAGCGCGGCAAAAATAAGGGGGCGATTTTCTCGCCCCCGCTCTTTCTTCATAATTTCCAGTTCCGCACAAAGTCGAGAGTGCTGCGCACCGGTGCCGTGGTAGCTGAAGCGCGCGGCGGCTCGTTCACCGCAACCGCTTGCGGAAATTGAATCACGGTGAGAGCGGGCGCGTGATTGCCATTCAGCGCGGCCGCGGTATCGCGACGGGCCTGCATGCGGATGTGCGAATACTTCTCTTTGACGTTTGACCCCAGGCGATGCCCGGCCATCTCTTCGACGACGCGCTCTGAGATTTCTGGGTTTTCGAGCATCTTGGTAATCGCATTGTGTCGCAAATCGTAGCTGCGCATGCGAGCCAGGCGCGGATACTTCTTTGCAGCTTCGGTTTTGAGTGAGCCCCAGGCTTTCTTCCAGCTATACATAGGTCGTGACGGATCGGGCTTGGCCCCTACCTTGTCGGCGCGGTGCGGCAACAAGTAATGCTCGGGAGCAGAGGCACCCATTTCGCGCGCACGCTCAAGCAGCTTTTCGACTGCCCAGGCTGCATCATCGTTCAACGGGACATCCCGCTCGCGAAAGCGATTCTTCAGGCACACCCGAATGCGTATAAGGCGACGGGGCAGGTCGATATCCATGAGGCGAAGGCCTTTGATTTCGCCCGGCCCGCAGGTCGTCGCGTTCGAAATCAAGCTGGCGCAATAAGCAACAAGCCAATGCCCCGGCTTAGACTGTGCAACCGTGAACAGATGGCGCTCTTCCTCTGGTTCGAGGGCGATCCCGCAGGACCGGGGTAGCGGTAACGGATCATAGCCTCTCTTCATGGGCTCCCAGAGGTTCACGCGGTCCAGGATCTGAGACACAGTGTTAAGTTCGTGATTGATCCGCGAAGGGCCCGCGCTTCGCGATCGTTGGTAAGCGCTGAAATGCTCAATGCGAATCTCGTTAAGGCGCATATTGCCGAAGGCCGGCATTAGGGCCCTGAAACAGGCGCGATAGCTCCTGACGGACCCGGGAGCGATATTGCGCGGCGCAAGCCACGCTTCACAGGCAGTTGAAAACAGCTCATCAGGCTGATACATGCGATTCCTCCAGTTCGGCCGTGACGGTGGGCTTGCTGCCGTGCGGGTGTGCGTGTGCATAAGCGTTCAGCATGTGACCTACGGAAACGCGCGTGTAACGCTCGGTCGTCGAAAGGTGCACGTGTCCGAGCAGGCGGGAGATTGCAACGATAGATGCGCCGCCGTCTAGCAGATGCGTTGCAAATGCATGCCGGAAGGCGTGAGGATGGCGCTCTGGTAGCCCTTTGCTGTGGGCGACGTGTTTGACAATCCGCACGACGCTGCGCGTTGTCAGCCGTTTTGTCTGTCGGTTCTGGAATCCAAACAAGAGCGCTTCAGTGCTTCTTTTCTGCTTGGCGAGTAGCGCGGTTCTTACCGGCAAATATGCCCGCAGCGCGGCTTGAGCGTATTCTCCGAAGATGACGAACCGTTCCTTTTTTCCTTTGCCGCGGACCAGGATAACGTCATCACCGCAGAAATCATTAAGGTTGATGCCAACGAGTTCCTGCACTCTGACGCCAGTACCATAGAGCAACTCTAAGATAAGCCGATCACGCTCCGGAAATGGCCCCGCGACATCACCTTCGAGCAACGCTGACAATTCTCCTTGGCTCGGAATCTCCGGCAGCTCTTGTGCGCACTTGGCAGCCCTAAGGGACGCGAACGGGTTCTGTTTAATTGCACTTTCTTCTACGAGAAACCCCAGCAACGATTTAAGGCAGGCTCGCTTGCGCTGCGTCGTGCGGGGTGTCGCGCCTTGCTCGTGCAAATGCGAGAGGTACGTTCGGACCATGCTCCTGTCAACCTGCTCAGGAGTAATCTCGGCGCCAGCGAATTGCAGGAATGTATCCAGGTCCGCCTGGTACGCACGTACCGTGTTAGGACTACAGTTGCGCGCCTGCAGTGAAACAATGAACCGCTCAATGTTTTTCTTCATGACGGATCCTTCCTCTGGGATGTGTCGCGTAATAGATCGCCCTCAGTGAATCGAGGTCTGTAGTTAGATAGACCTGCGTCGTGTCAATACTCGAGTGGCCCAATATAGTCTGAATGTCGCGCAGATCGGCTCCGCCCTTTAATAGAGCCGTCGCCATCGAATGCCGCAACCAATGAGGGGAAACCTTCTTGCCAAGCATGCTCTGCACTCGGCGGCTAACAATCTGGAATAGGCGTTCTCGGGTAAGTTGCAGATTGGAGTAGCGGCCCACAAAAACGAAACGGGAGATTCCGCCCCTCAGCAATCGCGGGCGGGAGCATTCGAGGTAAGCCTCCAGCGCAGTCATGGCCGGCGGGCTCAGCGGGGCAACGCGGTCCTTTTTCCCCTTCCCGCAGCGCACCCACAGGAACCCACGGGTGAGCTCGATTTGATCCAATTTGAGGTTGACAAGTTCTGAGACTCTGAGCCCTGATCCGAATGCGGTTAAAAACAAGGCCTTGTCCCTGAGATCCATGGGTGAATCACCGAACGATGCGACAACCGAGTTGATTTCTTCCGTTGAGAGCGAGTGGGGCATCACCTTCCAGGTTTTAGGCATAGGTATGCCCCGCGTCGGGTCCGCAGTTGTTACGCCCTCAGCGAGAAGAAACTGATAGAACCCTCGCAAACAGGAGAGAGTGCGCGCGAGGGTTCGCGGACTAAGCCCCGCGGTCAGGCGTGCAGCAATGAAGGTTCGAATGTCATCGGGGCCGATGGATGTCAGCGACTTGTTTAGTGTTTGCTGAAACTGCTGCAGATCGCGTCCATAAGTCTCCAGGGTGCTTTGCGAGAGATCGCGCTCCGTGCGCAGCGAAGTTAAGAAATTGTCGGCCCATGCGTCGCCTTGAGGGAGAGCGGGTGTCTTAGTCATTGCGCACCCCCGGAGCCTCGAGGGCTTGCACGCCCTGGCGCACGCTCCAAAAAGGCAGTGGGCGCGTAGTGCCGCCGAAACCAAGCAGTTCGGCATCGCAGAGGGATCGACACAAGGGGCAACGGCGTTGCGTCGCAGCTTCCGCAAGCGCCATTCTGATTTCGCCATGCTTTGCGCAGCGCAACCGCACGAAGTAACAGCGTTTCAAGTGGTGAATTACAAGAATTTCGTCGAGTGGATTACGGGTTCCGGCTGGCGTGCGTGATGGGGTAAACTCCGTATTAGCCATGTTGCCTCCTTATCAGGCGATGTGGTTAGCGTCGCGTTGGTGTTTGCCCACCAGCGCGGCGCGCTACGTAATGCAACCTTTTTAAATCTGCCCCGATTCCTTGTCAAGCTAAAAATCACCTTATCCGCTTTTTATGCTTGCTTCACCGTGGCGCACGGAATAAGATACACAGCATGAACCCACAGGGCAAGAAACAGAAACGAAAGAGAAGCATCGTCGGGGCTAGAGATGTATCCCTAGCTATGTCCGCACTCGGCCGGATTGGGGGATTGGCACGGTCGCAAAAGATGACACCCGAGGAACGCCGTGCGAGCGCCCTCAAGGCATCCAGGGCGGCTGCCGCGGCGCGCCGCAAGAAGGCCAAGGCGAAGTAGGCTAAGAATCCGGATAGCCGCAGCTAGCTACCGCAGGCGAACGGGCCGGTTCTTCCCGCCGGCCCTTCCGGGTGCACACGAATGGGAAGCCACGGGGAAGGTGGCATGACAAGCACACCGGCAAAAGGACAAGCGACAGACGCTCAGCCTCGAAAGAGTGATGCGTTTTCCCGTTGCCGCGATAAATGGCTCGAGGGAACAATTCGTCCCTGGACTCGCGATGCCATGAAGCGTCACCTGGAGGTTGCGTTCAACTCGGGTGCAGGGGCACCACAAGCATGGCCTTGGGCGCAGCACAGGGTAGCCACTATCATGCTGGACGCCCTCGCACCCCACCAACTCAGCTATCGGTCAGACGGCTCACCAGAAGAAGCTGATTTTGCGAGCAGTTCGGACGCAGAAGCGAACAACCAATGGTATCGCGAACTGGTCAGGCGATGGCTGCACCCAATGGGCATTACTAAAGCCGCAGGCGATGAATGTCCAGGAAAGAGGCCGGGCGAAGGCACCCGCGAGTATGCGGCTCGCACCCGCCAGTTCTGGCGAGAAAAACGGGAGCTCGATAACAAGGCCGAACAAATCGCCAGCACCACGCCGCAGCAGGCGCATGTTCCGAACCCAGAATGGTTGTCTGAGGACGAAGCACTGCAAATCTGGACGGTTCTTGCCAGAAGGTTTGCTCAGGCAGTGGAGGATGGAATTGGTGATGCGAAGGGGCGCCTATCCGAATTGTCCAGAGGCAGAAACAAACGCCATATTGTTAGCCTTGATACGTGCGGGCGAGACCTGCACCACCCACTTCTCACAGATCTACGAACGTCTACCGACCTCAGCAGTGCGGAGTGTTATCGCGAGATTCAGCAGGAAGCCCAGCCTAGCGCGCCAGCTAAGCCAAAGAAAGCAGAGAAGCCCCCTCGCAGTGAGTTTGATGAGAGGCGTGATGCAATCATCTTTACCGCAATAAAGTCGGGGCTCAAAGGGAGGGATTATTGTCGTTTTTTGGATTCCCACCACTGCGCCCCGTGCCCTGGCTGGGAGAGAAAGTACGGATGGCCAGAGACGTATCTTTCCGCCTACGCCAGTTCCAAGTGGACTCGCCGGATCACCCTAGAGAAAAACCGAGCCAAGCGCAGAATGGATAAATTGAGCCCCGGTGAACTAAAAAGAATACTCGGACACCTTCCTCAAAAGTCGCTTTAGTCTCTCTGAGCGACTTTTTAGACCAACAATCAGCGTAACGCGTAATAGCTCTTAACTCCGCATAAACACTGCTCGAATCGCTAGTCTCCAACTCTCCATAGCCGATCTTCGTTGACGCGCATTATTAGCATTCATATTCTGTGCTCATCATGTAGTGCTGAGCACCGCTCAGGATAATCAAACGAGCCAACAAGCGAAAAAGGAGGCGAAATGCCTACCACGATTCGCAGGTGTTTCCCGGTGTTTGGGAAGCTCCAACATAGAAGCGGCGCGCCTCTCGGATGGATCAGTGAGGACCGAGCGGAATGGATGGTGACAATCGGCGCTGCCAGGTTCTTTCGGCACCACGAGTTGCGCGGCGCGTTGGAACTAACAAATCACAAGCTGTTCAACATACAAATCAAGCACGGTGGTTACACTGTCGGGCCGCTGGGCCATTAACACAGCACTCAGCGCGCGGGGCCAATTCACAGCAACAGAGCACTTAGGAGTAGGAGGAGCATGATGTCTACATGTATCGATGATCTGAGCGCCATTGACGCCGCTCGTCGCCTGGGAATTGATCTCAACCGCCTGTACGTCTTGCTGCGGCTTGGCAGAATCGGCGGTCAGAAGGTCAACGGTGAATGGCGGGTGCAGGCCAGTGCGGTAGAACAACGCCTGCAGGTGCGTCAAAGGGCTGCCACTGTGTAACAGGGACCGGGTCGGTTCTTCAAGGTCGCCACGCCGCGACCTTTTTCTTTTGGCAAAAAACATAGCGCACCGGATCAGGATGCGCTGGAAGGGAAACCTCTAATTGACGAACAAATCATATCCCGAACCTCAGCAGACTGCAACAGAGTCGCTCGGTCTCTGCGGGCGCCGTATCCTCCAACTACTCCTGCGACACAAGTTCAACTGGGTGGGAACCGCCCGTCTTGCCCGAATTTCCCTGAAATATCGGGCTTACTTGAAAGAGTTCCGCGCTAAGGGATACGTCATTGAGAGCAAAAACATCCTCGTCAACGGCCAGGTCCGTTCGTTTTTCCAGTTGACTCGTTCACCCAACGACCCGGTGTCGGCAAGTCCCGACGTAGCTGGGGGTGTGCGGTGAGGCCAGAGCGCGACCTTCCAACATACCAGGCAAGCACAAGGCCAAAGCGCACGAGTCTAGAGCGGCGCCCGACGCAGGAAGAAAGAATCTTGAACCTTTTGGTCGAGGCGTACCCGCGTTGGGTTGAATTGCCCGAGATTCTACGCTTGGGTATCTCCCAATACAGCGCACGGATTTGGACACTCAGGCACGAGCGCGGCTATGACATTGAAAACGAGGTGGTCATCCTGCCTGATAAACGCAGGGGCGGCCGGTTCCGTCTAACCTCGCTTGCCCCGGAGAGCAAATAATGCCTGCGACTGCCACACCTACCGCAGCAGCGCCGGCAGAGCGGCCCGTTGTCTTCGCTGTGCGCGATCTGCCGATAGAGGCGTTCGGTGGAGAGCACGGCCGGCAGACTCGCAAGTTTGTGCTGCTGGCGCTGGCCACACACGCCAATTCTGACGGAACACGCTGCTATCCAAGTACCGCTACCCTTGCACGAGAATGCGGACTTGCGTCCGTGGAACGCAAATGGTGATTGCGTGGCTGCGGGACGCCGGCCTTCTCAGGGTTGGCCTTCAGATGGGTCCGCACAAGACAAACTCTTACACGATCGTAATTCCCGAAGGGGTGAACGCCAGCGTTCAGGATGAACACCAGCGTTCAGGGGTGAACGGAGATATTGAAGGGGTGAACTCTACAGTTCACCGGGGGGGGTGAACGGAGCGCCGATAGGGGTGAACGCCAGCGTTCATACAACCTACCAAGACCTACCAATGACCTACCAGAGACACCTACCAGGGCGCGCAAAGGCGGCGCGCACGCTCCTCAGAATCGAGGCACGGCCCTTCCGATTGATTTTGCAGTTACAGAAGAACACCGCACGTTCTGTTCTGCTCAAGGATTGCCGTCGCCAGATAAAGAAATCGAAAAGTTTCGCGATTACTGGAATGCACTGCCGGGAGCAAGGGGCCGGAAATCGGACTGGAATGCAACATTCCGTAACTGGCTACGTAAAGCAGCCGAATACCGTGGCAACGGCCACGGTGCAAAGCGAACGGTACGGCGGGACATAAGCAAGGCTGATTACTCCAAAGGGTGTGAGCTTGCGGCGGCAAGCGGGGTTGGTGGATTTTGAGGTGGGTTTTGAGCGAGATAAAAACATGCACGAAGACGTGCCCGAAGCATGGCGAGTATGAGGCGCGGACTTGCTGGATTGAAAGACGCAGCCTTGTGCCCCTGGAGAGCTGGACCGGCTGTCCTGCCTGTATCGAGGAAGAGAACCGAGAGTGCGAGGCCGAAGAAAAAAGGGCCCGCATTGCTGAGTTGCTAGAGGTCGCGGATATTCCGGCGCGCTTTGCCAGCAAGTCCTTTGGAGATTTTCACGCCGCGACTAAGCAGCAAAAGGCGATTCTGCGCGTCGCCGAGAGCTACGCCGCGGAATTTGAAGCGAACCTAAAAGCGTGTCGCTGCCTTGTTTTTCTAGGTGGCGTGGGAACCGGGAAAACGCATCTCGGCTGCGCTATCGCCCAGGCCGTTGTCGGGTTGGATCACGAGGCGCGATACACTACGGCGCTCGATTTTATTCGCGCGGTTCGCCAAACCTGGCACCGCGGAGCGGCCCACGATGAGGCGCACATTCTCAAGGGATATTGCAGGCCCGATTTACTGATTGTCGATGAAATCGGAGTTTCTTTTGGGAGTGACTCAGAGCTCACACAGTTAACCGATTTGCTGGACATGAGATATCGCGAGCTGCGGCCATCCATTGTCATTTCGAACTGTGACGTTGAGGGTCTAAAGCGGTTCCTGGGCGAACGCGTCATAGACCGCCTTCGTGAGAATGGCGGCCAAGTGTGCGTCTTTGATTGGGGGAGTTTTCGCTCGAGGGCCCCCGCGGTTCTCACCGTCCCGGGCCGTTCTGGAACAGTCGAAGCAGCGAAGGGAGAGAAGGTCCAATGAACGCGATTGAGACGCTTTTCCCGATCGGCAGCAAGGTATTGCTGCGATATAGCGGCTCAAGCGAAATTGGGCAGGTTGTCGGCCATGAACCCGGTCGCGTGCTTGTGCACTGGCCCCTATGGGCTCGCACTGGGTGCTATATGACGTCATCTCTGATGCTCGCAGAGGTCGAGGGAACGGCGGGGCAAGAGGCCGCTACGAAACCCAGGCACCAGCGACCCCTGTAAGCGATTGAGTCCGGGAGGGCGGATCGGGCAGAAACAGCAGCTACGAAAGCAATGTTTTCAGAGCGGTAAAGAGAAACAGCGAACACAATGGCAAGCCTCGGACAAAACGTGATGATAGACGCCCCGGAACGGCGTACTATTCTCGCCGAGGCAGAATCCGGCAAGCCCTTTCCTGTGGAGGATTACGGGAAAATGGCTCGCCGACGTTATCAACAGGGCACTCTGAAGCTGATTGGCAAGCGCCTGAAGAAATGGCAGGCGCGCTGGCGCGAGGACGTGGTAACGCCCGATGGCCAGATCAAGCGCGTGCGGAAGAATGAGATCCTCGGCACGCTGAAGGAATATCCCACACGGCGGCTGGCGGAACGGGAGTTGGAACGCCGTTTGTCGCCGATCAACAGGCTCGACTACCGGCCGAAGCGCAGTTCCACGTTTGCTGAGTTCGCGGAGTTGTGGCAGACACGGGTAGCCAGCCAGTACAAACCCAGTATGCGGGCGACCGTGAAATCACATCTGAAGACGCATTTGGTTCCCAAACTCGGGGGCAGACTCGTCGGCGCCATTGATGCGTTTGAGATTCAGGATTTCGTTTCCAGCATCCGTGTCCGAACGAGCAAGAAGGCAAAGGCGGTGCTGCCCCCGAGCGGTAAGACAGTGAAGAACCTTGTCTCTACGCTCAGCCTGATGCACGCCTCGGCGGTTGCCTGGAATCTCACTGACCGGGATTGGTTCACCGGTTTGGTTCTACCGGAATGGATCAAGCCCGAAGCACGTCATTTCACACTGGAGGAAGCACGCCGTGTAATCACTTCAGCAGAGGAACCGTTCAAAAGCTTTTTCTGGACCATCGCGGAAACCGGCATCCGACTGGGCGAGGCCTGCGCGTTGCGGCCCCGTGATTTCCGGTTGGATCTCGGTGTGGTGGTGATTCGCTGGAGCGCATGGCGTTCCGTTCATGTTGACAGCACCAAGGGCAAACGACCCCGCATCTTTGATCTCTCGTCAGACTTGGCCGACCACCTGCGGACCTTCATGGCCGGCAAGGGCTCGGACGAGTTCTTGTTTCAGCGGGAAGATGGGACCGCATGGCAAGGAGATCATGTGGTGCGCGATCACCTGAAGCCGCTGCTGCAACGGCTCGGAATCAACGTGGCTGGCGCCCACGCATTCCGGCATCTCAATGCGTCGCTGATGGATCAGCTCCGGACTCCCGACAAGGTCCGCCAGGAGCGTCTGGGCCACCTTGATTTCAACGACGTAACACTCAACATCTACAGCCACGCCGAATCGCGCGACCACCGCGCCGTAGCTGATCAGCTCGGTAAGATGCTCGCGCCGACGGCACTGGCAGGAATGCCGACAGCCGGCAGGACAATGTAGATAAAACTTTGGACCGTTTTGGACCCAAGTTGCCAGTATGCAGGAACGTAAGCAGTTGAAATCACGGGTAGATAGAGGCCAGCAGGAGAGCGACTGTCGTGGGTTCGAATCCCACCACCACCCCAACTCCCTTCTGATTCTGCGCGGTTAGCCCTGTACAGTCACAGTTTTTTGCCTCCTGAATTGCTGGCGCCACAAGATCGCCCGGTCAGTCGCGGCGTTAAGAAATCCAATCGTGGCAGGACCGTTTTGTCGGTTGCCATTTATCCCCGATCTTTTCCAGCACCAGCGTGGCCCCATGCCCACAGAGGCCGCCGCAAACGAATCGAAAGCGCATCACTGCATAGTGGTGTTCTTTGTCGAACGCAATCTCCGAAATTTCAAGCAGCCCGGAAGCAAATGCGGCGCTGACTGCGTCCTTTACCGGTCTACCTTCCGCCATCGTGCGGCTTGGATCGTTCTTCCGGATCTGGGCGGTCTGCTGATCGGCATCGACCAACCTGTATTTCTTGCTGTCAATCGCCTCAGGAGCAATCGCATGGACGGTACTATTAGTCTCCGCCAGATTTTCCAGCTTGGTTCCGCTCAAACAATCATCCGCGTCTTGGTTGCTCAAATTCAGCGCGATGGTTTGGTTTCCCAGGTTAACGATTCCCCGGGCGCCGTTGTTGTACGTGCTTAGAAAAACGTTATAGATAGCAATCTGTTCGGGCGTCAGGGGGGACTTGTTGACTGTAACTTTGCTGGCATCGGACCCTGCCGCGCAAGACGCCGCGAGCAAGAGCACGAGTCCGCCTAGGATTGTCTTCACTAAGAATCTCCTTTCCGAGCCTGTTTGCAGGGTTACACCACGTTACGGCCGTAGCGCCTCAAGCGATAGAAACAGTGAATTCCAACAATCAGCGGGCCGAGCAGCATCCAGTCCATAAACAGTTGCTCAGGATCGAAGTTGCGGATCGTCATGACCCCATAAGCTACCAGGACCGGAACATCCACCAGAATTCCAGCGCAGCCAAACAGAATCGCAATGCGCTTAAGCCGTGGTCTTCGACACAGCCCGGCTGGCCCCAGCAGCACCCCTGTCCATAGACCCAGAAATCCCATGGTAGTCGCGATCGCAATTGCGATAAACGGGAAGAAAACCCTAAGCACGCTCACGGGATATCTCATAACATCGGAGCGATACGAGACACCGAGCGAGAAAAACCACACTACCGAGGCGAGCGCAAAAACAGTTCCAGGAAGGGCGCCGACAACGGCCTCAATCACCCACAGCACTTGATGGAGCCGGGTCCGGTTCATCGACCTCCTGTTCGACGCTGAAACGCCGTCCAGCCGCGATTGGCAAGTCTTTACACTTCCCTTGGGAAATCAGGCTCGACGGCCATCTCTTGGGGATTGCTGGGAACCGCCTCGTAAACCCGCGCTTCACGGAATATGCGGAACAACTCGCCGTCGATCTCGCCATTTGCGGCCGCGGCGGCCAGAATATCCAGCGCCTGCTCCGGAGTTGCCGCCTTCTTGTAAGGGCGGTCGCACGCTGTAATTCCGTCGTATACGTCGCATATGGCAAGCATGCGCGCTTGCAGCGGAATCTCTGCCGCCGCAACCTGGCGCGGGTACCCTTGTCCGTTGAGCTTTTCGTGGTGGGCGCGCGCGATCTGCGGCACGTTGCGCAGGTCTTTTGTCCAGGGAATCTGGCTTAGATAATGATACGTGTGCTCCACGTGGGCCTCGATCTGCCGCCTCTCGTCATCATCCAGCGACCCCTTGCGAATCGACAGCAGACGCACCTCGTCTCTCGTCAGCAACGGCTGGCACTGCCCTTCGGCGTCCTTGTAGGAGTGCGCCGCAATCTGCTCCAACCGCTCGAAGCTTCCTTCCGGCAGCAGGCTCGGAATGTTCGCCTTCTCAATCGTCTCGCGAAAGGACGCAAGCTCGCCGAGTTGCCGCGCGAGCTCCGCATCGAAACGGTCTTGCTCCCGCAGATACGACTCGGGGCCGTGCTGCAGCATGAAGCTCAGCCTGTCCCGCAGTAGCTCCGTCTCGGTGGCGCATGCCGCCAGTTGGAAGCGCTGCCGTACCAGTTCCGGTTGCAGCGGATACAGCTTTTGGGCTTTCACCAGGACGTCCTCGCGCACCCCGACTTTGCCAAAATCGTGCAACAACGATGCGTAACGCACTTCGCGCATCTGCTCGGGTGTGAAGTGCAACAAGCCTGCCCGCTCGCATGCCTCGGCGAGTCCCAGTGTGAGGTTTGCCACGCGGAAAGAATGTCCGCAGGTAGTCGGGTCGCGCGTTTCGATCGCGATGACCGATGCGCGCAGGAATCCCTCGAAGAGCCGCTTGATATCTTCTACCAGGCGGTTGTTCTCCAGCGCCACAGCCGCCTGACTGGCGAGCGATGTCGCCAGCTCCCGATGCTGTTGTGTAAAGGCCGTCACCTCCGCATCGACCGCCGCTTGCGTGCTCAGCTTGACTGCCGGGTCACGCTTGCAATTGATGAGCTGAACCAGACCCAGCATCTCGTCTTTCTGATTGCGCAGCGGCACCGCCAGAATTGATTTGGTACGGTATCCCGAGGCTTCATCGAAGTTGCGGTTGATCGAGTACGGCACGCCCCGCGGCAGTTTGTATGCGTCTGTCAGGTTCACTGTCCCGCCGGTCAGCGCGACGTAGCCGGCGATGGACTGGGGATTGATTTCCATCGTGCTTTCGCGGAAGTGGATTGCCACGCTGTCATTCTGCGCCAATACAAAGCGCAGCCGGCGTTCTCCATCCGTATCCTCGACCAGGTACAGCGATCCCGCATCAGCCCGCGTAATTTGCCGCGATTTGGTCAGAATCATCTCGAGCAGCTTATGCGTGTCGTGTTCCGCCGAGAGCGCGGTGCCGATGCGGTTCAATTCGTCGATCTGCCAATCGGCTTCGTCCAAGCGCTGGTCGGAATACTGCCGCATTCCACTGACGCGAATATCGCTGAACGCATTTTCCACCATGCGCTCCACCAGCGGCGGCGGGGTATGCACCGGCAGGTAAGCGTAGACCGCCCTGTCCAGCCCCGCGTCACTGAAGCGCTCATCACTAAGCGCGATGACGCGCAGGCGCTCATCTCCACGCCAACGGGTCCAATGCTCGTGCAGGGTGCGCTCGCAGGAGCTTAGCAGCACCGCACCTTTCTTGTGGTGTGAAGTCCCGCTTCGCCAGGCCGCGCAGGTGAAGTTGAGAATGCCCTTAATCGCCTTGCGCGCCGCCACATCGCCAGAAAAATAAAGCACCACGGGTAGTGGCCGCGGGCGGGTGGCGGTTGTAGTCATAGACTCTCCTTGCGATTGGGAGCATCCTGTTTGGCGAATATAGCGCATTCGCGGCCGAAAACAAACCGCTATCCTCGACGTTGCGGTGAGCACGACCTCTGCCACCGCCGTGATGGCGCCAAGCCGCTCGTGAACTCTGGTTTTCGTTTGCAGATGCGGCTTTTGCACTGACTGAGGTCACTTGAAATCATGGCGCACAGCCGTACCGCCATTCATCGCGAACCGGACTTGGCTTTTCTGCGCTAACTGAGAACGCGATAGATAAAGCTGTCCAAAAACTGCTCACGAGCAGTACAATTCGGCGATTCAGAGCCGAAAAGGAGATTCCGAATGAAACGTCTGGTTACGGTTGCGACCACTTTGCTTGCGCTGGTTATAGCCTTGGCTGGGTCTACACTGGCGCAAAGCTCATCAGTCCCCGAGATTCCGTACCGTTCAGTGCCCGATTTTCTGAAGTTACCGCCGAACATGTATCTCGGCGAGGTTTCCGGAGTCGCCGTCAATTCCAAAGGACATGTCTTTGTATTTCATCGTGGCAACACGTCGGGGCCCGCTTATTCGGCCGCCGGCGCGCAACTGCTGGAGTTTGGCCCTGACGGCAAATTCATCCGCGAAATCGGCCATAACCTCTACGCTTGGTCATTTGCGCATGACGTTAAGGTAGATCGAAATGACAACGTATGGGTTACCGACAAGGGCTCGGACATGATTATCAAGTTTAATCCGGAAGGCCGTGTGGTGATGGTTTTCGGACGCAAGCAGGAAGCATCCGATGAAGGGACCGAGCCGCTTAAGCACCCTAAGCCTCCCTTGCCGCCAATTGACGGCTTGTTTAGACAAGTGACCGACGTGACGTGGGATTCGGCTGGCAATACCTATATCAGCGATGGCTACATTAATTCACGCGTGGCCAAAGTCGACAAAGACGGTAATTGGATCAAGTCATGGGGAGAACCCGGCAATCAGCCCGGACAACTGAATACACCTCATAGCATTGCTTCCGATGCGCAGAACAACATCTATGTCGCGGACCGCGGCAATGGGCGTATTCAGGTGTTCGATACCGAAGGCAAATTCCTCCGCCAGATCCACATCGATGTTCCTTTTCCTCCGGACACTCGCCCCGTGATTGGGAACAAGCCCGCTCCCGACGTGAAAGGAACTTTTGCGCCCGGCTCGCCGTGGGCGGTTTGCATCACGCCTCCGCCGAATCAGGTGCTGTATGCGTCCGACGCGTATCCGGGGCGAATCTACAAGCTCTCCCTGGACGGGAAGGTGCTCGGCGTGCTCGGGCAATCAGGAAGACAGCTTAAACAGTTCGGATGGGTTCACGAAATCGCGTGTCCGTCTGAAAATGAACTCTATGTCGGGGAATTGCTGGACTGGCGAGTACAGAAGTTGATCCTCGAGCCAAACGGATCGAAATCGAAATAGTTGTGCGGCCCATCGCTCGGTGCGAGCCGAAGTTGGTGAATGCAGATCCTTCGACTCGAGACCACCAGGCGGCTGCGGAAAAACAGTTTCAGGCGGGGTGGGCCTACGGGCTCTTGCACAGTACCTTAGCGTGCCAACGTCACATAGCGGCTGGCTCGTTCTGCCCCAACGCACGCCGCGGGTTTGCCCCTTGTACAATTGCAGAGAAGAATGTGATCGCTAATTCGAGTGCTCTTGGTGAGTCCGGTCGTATGGCCACCAGCAATAGAACCGCTCTCAGGGAAAGGTGAATATGGAATATAAAACCCTCGGCAACACCGGTCTGCTCGTGTCAACCCTCTGCCTCGGCACCATGACCTTCAACACGGGCGAAGGCTTCTGGAAGGCCATCGGCTCCGTCGACCAGGCGGGAGCCGACGAGCTCATTAAAGCCTCCATCGAAGCCGGCATCAACTTCCTTGACACGGCTGACGTCTACTCTGAAGGCGAAAGCGAAAGGACACTCGGTCAGTCCCTTAAGAACCTGAAGATCGCCCGTAAGGACGTCGTCCTCGCCACCAAGGTCTTCAGCCGCGTCGGCCCCGGCCCCAACGACGTGGGCGCCTCCCGCGGACACATTATGGATGCCATCGAAGCCAGCCTCCGCCGTCTCCAGACTGACTATATCGATCTCTACCAGATCCACGGCAACGACTCGGTTACACCCATCGAGGAGACCCTCCGTGCCCTCGATAACCTCGTCAATCAGGGCAAGGTCCGCTACATCGGCTGCTCCAACTGGCAGGCCTGGAAGATAGCGAAATCGCTGGGCATCTCCGAGTTCAAGAATCTTGCTCGCTTCGATACCCTGCAGGCCTACTACTCCATCGCCGGTCGCGACCTGGAACGTGAGATCATCCCTCTCCTCGAAGCCGACAAGACCGGGCTACTTGTTTGGAGCCCACTTGCCGGCGGCCTGCTCTCCGGTAAGTTCAGCCGCGAAAACCAAAAACCTGAAGGCTCGCGCCGCTCTGAGTTCGACTTTCCTTTAGTTGATAGAGAGCGCACCTGGAAGATTCTCGACGCCATGGCTCCGATAGCGAAGGCCCACAACTGTAGCGCTGCCCGCATCTCACTCGCATGGCTGCTAACTAAGCCCGTCGTCACCTCCGTCATCATCGGAGCGAAACGTCTCGACCAGCTTCAGGACAACCTCGCCGCTGTAGACGTCAAGCTCACTGAAGACGAAATGAAGCGACTCGACGAGGTGAGCGCTCTGCCGCCCGAGTACCCGGGATGGATGCTTCCGCGCCAAGGCGCCAGCCGTCTGCAACCAGTCTCCCCGCTGGTAACCAAGAAAAAAGGCTAGGGGATGACGCCCGTTTGAGGGAGTGAATACGCCATAATGTGAGGGCAGTAATCGAGAGGGTGCGGGAATAGGATATCTATCCGGCGAGGAATCAAGACGCCGAATTCGCCTGCACGGTGTCGTTCTTATCCGTTCCCGCCCGTGCACTGGCGAGCTGCCGCTTCACCCGGAACTCCAAAGAATCGGGGGCCAGTAACTCCGCGCGCCAATACCACTCCACGCTTTCCGCGTACCGCGCCATGCGAAACGCACACTGCCCGATCTCGGCGATTGCCGCGGCTCCAAAGATGCGCTTATCGTAAGACACTGGAGTAATCAACGCATCCGCATCAATCGATCCCAGCTTCTCGAAAATCTGTATTGCTTCTACATATCGCTCGCTTGCCATGAAAACTTTGGCCTTGAGCCATTGCAGCAGCCAGTTGCCGGGCTGCAGTGCCAGCGCCTGGTCAATGAATGGCATCGCGTCCTGCTGCCGGGTGAAAAGCAGCTTCGCCAGCTCGATATAGCACAGGCAGTCCTCTGCCTCCCGTTCGCTCTTGGACTCCGTTAGTTCTATCCCCGTACGCCACGACGCCTCGGCATCCGCCAGCCGTCCGAGATCGCGATAGACAGTGCCAAGGTGCCACCGAAGATAAAGTCTGGCAGGATCGTTCTTGATCTCTTTCAGTAATAGATGGAGGTTCCTCTGGAGCTTGTGTGTCTGGTCGCCGTCATAGCCCAGGTGGTCGATCGTCAGGAGCGAAGATCCAATGCGCCGTCCGGCTTCTTCGACCATGCGCATCACCGATGGAAGCATGGTCTCGTGCATCACACCTTCAAAACGAATGCGGTCATCGCGCCGGAACAATCGGTACTCCGGATACGCGGTGAATCCGGTCCTTTGGTGAAACTGCACGGTGCACGCTACAAGGCTTTGGTCGCTCAGCTCGCACTCCAGCGCGCTGCGATCATAGCTGCGAATGCGCTCGTCGGCGTCGATGTAAAGAATCCATTCGCCATGCGCCCGGTCAAGTGCAAAGTTCCGTGCCGCCGAAAAATCGTCATGCCAGGCATAGCCGAATACGTTCACGCCATAAGAGCGCGCAATCTCTTTGGTCCGGTCACGCGATCCTGTATCGACGACTATGATTTCATCAATCAGCTCCCGGATTGATGCCAGACATCCGCCCAGGAATTTCTCTTCGTCGCGCACGATCAGAGTGGCCGAGACGAGTGGCCGGGTCGTTTCCTTACTCGCTCTGTAGGTCATATGTCAATGCAGGTATCGAAGTTCGGCGCCGGCAAGGCATCTCCGTCAACCTCGCCGGCCCCAGTTCGGTGGTGTTGTCGCATTAGTCGTGATGGTGTTTGTGATGATGGTGATCGTGATCGTGATGATGGTGATGGTGACGGTGATGGTGATGATGGTGGCCGGTCGAGTTTGTTATACCGGCGTTGGCTTCGTTGACGCCCAACCCACTCATGGTGAAAGAGGCGATGACCGGTATGGCAAAGGCAGAGCCCAGAAGAATCTTCTTCAAAGAGGCACGCCTGCCTTCATCGACGCTCTCTAATAGCTTCGGATCTGGTTGATCGTCCATTGAGCAATCTCCTTATCGCGGAATGGATGGTCCAAAGTGCCGCGCGGTTGACTCATAGTTGCTGTTATTCAAGTATTTCTTTTATCGCGAGTACTGCCGAATCCAGCTCTCCTAAACGCAACATGAATGTATCTGTGTTGTCGATGGTGCGGCTCAGATCGCCAATCCAATTCGCTCGCTTGGAAGCCGGCGGGGTGCACTGCGGGATGATGCGCCTCAGCATCCCCAATTTGCCGCAAGGCTGTATCGTTGTCCGCGCGCCATAATTGGGCTCAAGAAAGAAAAAAGCCGAAACCTTCAGCGGCATGAGGCGCCAGAACTTTTCCAGCCCAATCGGGTCGACGCCGATGAGAGTCTCTCTGGCTGGGTCAGATGCAAAAGCGATGAACTCCTCGGAAGACTTGAGCTGCGGCAGCAACTCCACACAGTCTCCGCGCACAAGAAATCTGCGGGGAAAGGCGACAGCTTGGCCATCCAGCAGCAAGGCCAGTTCGTCGCCACAAACCTCGTAGCCCGCGAGCAGCAGGCGAACTGCCAAGGTTGTCTTCCCCGAACATTTCGGCCCAACCATGAGAAAGGCCCGCCCGGCTTGATTGCCGGTGACGGCGCGGAGCCGTATATGATCCGGCAGATTCGCCAGCGCCAGCCTGTGCATCCGCGTGAAGAGTTGATCGATGACAATCGTCGTACTCAGCTCGTAATCTTCGCTGCCGTCGCTGTTGCTGATGCGAAACTCCTCGCCGGTCCAGGTGATGGAAATCGTGCGGCAATGAGATATCGAAAACTCCTGCTGCAAGTGCGGAGCAATGCCGCACATCTGGTCCAGCAGCTCCGGTGAATTCGTCCTTATCTCGAATTCAGTGGACAGGAACTGAAGCCGTTCGACATGCATCAGGCGACCAATCCTTCCGTGCGCAGTGTTCTGAGACACTCCTCTACTTCCTCAACGGGTGCGTCCGGCAGATCAAAGGCCGATTGCAGCAGCTCGGGAAGGTCGGCTGCCGCGTTGCGTCCATTGCAGAGTTCCAGAATCAAGGCGGCGGTTTGATTCAGATAATGAACACGGTCACGGTCGGACTGGTACACGATGTATCCATCGGCGACCACGTTGATTTCAAGGCCTTGCGCCGTTTTGGGGCAGTGCTCCGGGCTGTCGGACATCAGGGCTCCTTTTCCGGGCCGGTCTTTCGCTCGAATCGGTGGCCGGGCCGGCATTGCATTCAAGGCTCATGCCCTTCAATTCCAGCGTAGAGGGCTGAGACCGCATCAACTATCCGCGCGGGGATATACCTTTCATGGAGCAATGCCGAGGCGCGCATGGCTAATCCGCAGGCCAGTTCCGGGTTTTCCTTTACCTGCAAGCAGGCTCGCGCGAACGCTTCCGCATCGTCCGCCAATAGTAGATGCTTACCGTCAGCCACACTGATGCCCTCTGCGCCAATTCGCGTCGACACAACCGGCACGCCGTGCGCAAAGGCCTCCAGGATTTTGATCCGGGTGCCACCACCCGCGCGGAGCGGAACCACCGCTACGTCAGCCAGAGAGTAAAGCAGTCCCAAATCTTCGACGTAGTCATGAATTTTGACGGCCGGGCTCAGCGCCGTTGTCCCCGGCACGCGCAGCGGTTCGCGTGCTGGGGTGGAAAGCTCGCCGAGCGCCTCCGCCCCACCGCTGCCAACCAGGTCGATTTGGATCTGCCTGCCTGTTAAGCGGCGCAACGCTGGCAAAACGTCGCGACAGAGAAAGAATGCCGCATCGCGGTTGACGTAACAGCCGAACGTGCCCACAAGCAGCACCCGCAGCGGTCCCTCACGCAATGGCCGACGCGCGGAAGAAGCCGGAGGGGGCGCACAACCATTGGGCACTACCATGAAAGTGGCTTCGGGAAACTGTGCGCCGAGCCGCGTGGTATCGTCGGCAGCGCAAACGGTCACGCGATCAAAGGTTGCGAGATAGCGTTTTGTGGCGACGGCATACTTCTTTGCCTCTGCCGCCTCGAAGGCGGCTACTTTGGCATCGCCTGAGGCTGCGGCGAGTCGCGCCATTCGCTCGCGCGTCCGTACCTCGTCATCGTCAAGATCCAGCACGCACATCGGCCTTGCCGAAGCTGACAGTCGCAGGAATCCTTCGGCCAGTGGCGCCAGATAGAGGCGCATCACGTGAACCGCATCGATGCGTGGGCCAGCCCATTCCATCACCCGGCGAACGCTTTCGCTGGTACAGAATCGGCTGAGCTGCGGCTTGGGATAGGCGAGTTCCGCCTGGAATCGTTCTTCGGGATTCAAAACGCGCGCGATAAGTCCGAAGTGGGGGTCAAGATAGCGGCTCAACTCAAGGCTGCCAACCCTGGCGGTATGCTGACGGACAAATTCGGAGGTTGCAGCGCCTTCTCCGGCGACAGGAACTACCAACAAGTGAACGTCGCAGCAGCGCGCCAAGCCTTGCAGAATCAGGCCCGCCCGCATCGCCAATCCATTGCCTTGGCAGGCGGGCAGCACCGGCGCGATATAGAGGACGGACGCTCGTTTCATTGCTTGCCCAATGCGATCGCTCAGCCTTTTGCATGCAGGACTTCGAGGTTAGGCATTCCCCAACATTGGCAGCCCATATCGATCGCCATAATGCCCAACCCCTCGGTTTCCAACTCGCCGCGAATTTGTGGACCCAGGGGATGCGGCCGTCGAATCGCCGGGTTTTCACCGCCGTAGGGGAATGGCGGAAAAATCAACCCATCGCGATGCAAATCGGCGCGGACCAGCAGCACGGTTCCGCCGACGCTATCGAGCCTTACCAGGTTCGCTCCACCCCGCAGGACATCCATATGTACCTGCCCATGTTCGCGCCAGGCATTCAGGTCGAACGTTTGCGCGCCATATTCCTGCACGCAGTGGGGGTGTACGATGTCGCGCCCGGTGCCGATAAGAATCTGCAGCAGGTCCGGCGGATACTCGACCACGTCGACATCCAGCCAGAGAACCCAGTCATGATCCTCCCAGGAGCTTGGGCTTGTGCCGCACGGCGTGAAATGGCTGACCGAGGAGCAGCCAGGCGATCAGGAACGTGTCCTTATCGCCATAGAGAATCTCGTAGAACGCGTCCGAGTGCTGGTTAATCCAGTGCGCCAGGGAAAGCGCGCGCCGGCATCGCGACTTATCCAACACCATCTGACCCGATTCCAACGACGCCCCCTCGTAGTAAGGAAGTCCGCTGATCGCCCAAATGGGGTTCGTCCGCGAGAGCCGGACTATATCCGGCCAAAATATTGCGCCGGTCTCCTGAAATTCAGGCCGCTCGAAAAGGCAGCTCGGGTCTTTGACCGGCACATTGTCGGCGTCCAGGAAGAGTACTTCGCTGAAGCGGGAATGCATGAGCGCATAAGACTTCAGCTCCCACCCGCCCAGGCATTGCACCTGGTGACGCTTTGCGACTTCGAGCGCATCGATCGCCTGAGCTCCGAGATCTTCCAGCAGACTGCGCATCGCCGGGCCCATTTCATCCGGCCCTAAATGCCACACTTCGATGGGCAGCGTGCAACCCAGCTTGCCACGCAGCAGGGCAATTGCAAACCCAGGCGCAGGTGAACAAGCGTGCGCCGCCGGCACAGATAACGATGCCTCGCCCTTCGAAACGGCCGGCAGGGAACTGCGAATCCGCAGCCGCGGCGGCGGCCAGCGCCGGCTTCAGCTCTGCTAATTCTGTGGACACGGCGACCTCTCCGCTCTTTCGGGCAGAACCTGTAATCCCAGCCCCTCATGGGTGCGCATCTCAGGTTGCGGTTTG
>Ga0116122_1000511_pt1 | contig 22163 bp, 22 predicted proteins | sample June2015DPH_13_5_FD_89726 | JGI IMG/M metagenome (GOLD analysis project Ga0116122, IMG submission 89726) | Peatland microbial communities from SPRUCE experiment site at the Marcell Experimental Forest, Minnesota, USA - June2015DPH_13_40 | ecosystem: Environmental > Terrestrial > Soil > Wetlands...
CGCCATTTGATCTTCAATCATTCTTGCCCTCTCAGTTCCTGCTCCTGACGCTGCGTTCGCCCTCATATTCAAAGAAATTGGAGTTGGTCTCCTCCAACCGCACGCGCGCGAGTTGGGCGGCGTGAAGAGGTCCAGCGCTGTTGACCTTGTCCTCGAGCAGATTGAATATCTCCACGCACACGTTTTCGGTCGTCGGCACTCGAGATTGAAAGTTCTCCACGTCCAGGTTGAGGTTGGTATGGTCGAAGCGCTCGAGCACTTCTTTTTCGACGAGGCCGTCAAGCGCTACGAGGTCAAAGACCATGCCTGTTTCCTGGTCAATGGGCCCCTCCACCGTCACTTCCAGCACATAATTGTGACCATGGCCAAACGCGCTGTCGCATTTGCCATAGATGCGCACATTGGCGTCATCCGACAGCGCCTTATTGTGCAGCCGATGCGAAGCACAAAACCCGTAGCGGCGGGTGAGGTAAACCATCACTCTCCGTAATAATCAACATAAAGGTCGGGAGTTTCGTACAACCTTATTCGATGCAGCTTCCCAAAGGTAAGTTTCGGGGCGAGCAGACCCCAGATTTCTACGGCAATGTTCTCGGTGGTCGGAATCTTGGTCGCAAAGGCCGGGACTTCCTGGTTGAGGAATTTGTGGTCCATCAACTGCAACACTTCACGCTCCAGGATCGTCTTCAGCTCTTTCAAGTCAACTACCATGCCCGTCGTGGGGTTGAGCAAACCGGCTACGGTGACTTCCAGCATGTAGTTGTGCCCGTGGCCATGGGGGTTATTGCACTTCCCGAAGATGCGCCGGTTCTCTTCCGGCGAAAGCTTCGGATTGTGATAGAAATGTGAAGCGGAGAACTCCGCCCGGCGCGTGACGTAGATCATCCTCTACCCCCTGGTTGAATAACGGCGTCCTTTCCAATCTACGTGGCGTGAAACGCGATGAGCTATGACCGAGTTGATTAGAAGTGCGCCCAAGATAACCGCGCCTTCCAACCTCCACGGCGCAACGCGAGAGTCAAATCCCAAACGAGTGACTGCCCGCAAATAACTGGCATGACGCACCACGACGATGAGCAAACACCCTAGGGCCCCGCACAAGACGATGACGTTTCCCCGGCCGGATAATAACCACATTAAAAGTGCGACCAGGAAAAACTGCGGCAGTAAATCCAAGGCACAAAGTTCGGCCAATGTCTTGAAAATCTTCGCCAGGCTTCCCCCATAAATAAGATAGAGATTCTTGGTCCATCCGCGCCACATTTCACCAAAGCTGCGGTACATCCGCGTCTGGACCCAGGCTGCTCCAGGCAGGAAAAGCAGTTTCCCGCCCGCCGCCTTGACTCGCTTCGCCAGCTCCACGTCCTCGAGGATCGCGTTGCGAATTGCTTGGTGCCCGCCCACGCGCGCGTACGCTTGGCGCCGGATTAAGAGATACTGACCGTTCGCCGCGGCCGCCGCCGATCCAGGCTCGGAGACTTCTTCGAATCTGTACAGGCGCGCCAGGTTCACATAAACGAGCGGTATGACGGCCTTCTCCCACCAAGTCGGGGTTACTTGGCCGGGCGAGAGCGAAAGCAAATCAGCGCCTTCCCGCTCGGCAAGCTCCAGCAGGGCCGCGAGGCTGCCCGGCAGGTGCTCGGTGTCGGCATCCGTAAAGAGCAGCCAATCACCTGCCGCCTCTCGAGCCGCAACGGTTACAGCGTACGTCTTGCCCAGCCAGCCTTCCGGCAGCGAGTCGATGTGCAGTACGCGGAGAAGTGGCGCCTCCGCCTTCATGGCCTCCAGAATCTCCAAAGTCCTGTCTTCCGACTGGTCATCCACGATGAGGATTTCCCGCACGCCTCGCTGCGCCGCAAGGGAACGAACCAGACACTCGAGGTTGGCTTCCTCGTTACGGGCGGGTACGATTATGGAGACCAGACCGGGATAGTTTTGACTCATCTACCCTGCCCGCACACGACGGGAAGTAGGGCCGCCCCAAGAGGCGGCCCTACCGCGCCTCATGAAGATTCAGGCCCGCATTCAAACTGCTATTATAATGGAGGGTCGGGCGATGAGCAAAACGAACGCGCTTAAGATTCTCGCACTTTTGCTGATTTTGGGTGGCGCGGCGATCTTCGCTCTGCGCCTGCGACAGCCGCGCCCCGTGGACGTCGGAGAAAGAGCGCCTGACTTTACCCTTCCGGCCCTTAACCGGGGTTCGCTTTCACTTCACGATTTCTCTCGACAGGTGGTGGTCCTGAACTTCTGGGCCACCTGGTGCCCGCCGTGCGTGGAAGAGACTCCCGGCCTGGAAAAGTTCGCCGAACAAATGCGCTCGCAAGGCGTGGCCGTGATGGGGGTCAGCGTGGACCAGGATGTGGTAGCCCTACAGACTTTTGCTGCGCAGCAGCACCTTTCGTTTCCTATTGGGCGGGACCCCGATCAATCCGTCGCCAACCGTTACGGGACATTCCAATTCCCGGAAACTTACATCATCGACCAAGACGGCAGAGTGGCGGAAAAACTGATCGGGCCCGTGGATTGGCAGGACCCCCGCATCATTACTTTCGTCCAGGACCTCGCCCGCAAGATGGGGGGCTAGGGCCATGTCACATCTAAATTCTTTACAGTTCCGCGGGCTGGCGCAGACGGTCGCTTTTTAGCGTCTGCGCCAGCCCGCGTTGACGAGACCCTGTGATTGAATCCCGGGCTTAAACGAGCGGTCCGGGCTACTTACTCCTCCGTCATTTGCCGGTTGCCTCCAGAAATTCTTCCACGGTTAATCCCGCTCTCGCGATCAGGGCACGCAGCGTTCCGCGCGCCACTTCAGGATGCTTGGGAATAGAAAGCGTGGCGATGTGGCCAGTTTTGGTAAGAATGATATGGCTGCCCCGTTGCCGGGCTACTTCCCAGCCTAGCTTTTGGAAAGCCCCCATGACGTCCCGAGGTCGAAGCAGCGGAAGGGGCGGCATCAGCTTACAACTTCCACTTCACGCGTGGTGACCGTCAGAGGCAGGCCTTTCTCGGCCCGAACCTCGAGGCATTCCTTGATGGCATCGCGGATGTTTTCCTCCGCTTCCTCTTCCGTTTTCCCCTGACTTACGCAGCCGGGAATGGATGGACATTCAGCAATGAAAACGCCGTCTTCGTCCGGGTAAATGGTGATGAGCAGTTTCATCTCAACTCCTGGCTCTAATTATCGCACAATTTGTTCCTAAAGGTTCTCTGCATTCCCCTCAATCGCGGGCTGGCGCAGACGGTCGCATTAGGGCAGTAGGCAGTACCCTCTAGGCAGTACGCAGAAAGCATTAACCAGAAAGCGGGAGGCAGACAGCTTTTCGTAGCGGCCAGCTTCAGCCGGGCAGCTTTTCGTAGCGGCCGGCTTTAGCCGGGCAGCCCTCTTCCGACAAGGCTTTGGGGCGGGCACACTCTCCGTCAGCGCGCCGTTCTACAAGCCAACTGAGGTGAGCTATCGTAGCCCGGGCCTGTTCGGTTGGTCCGCGGCTTTTTGTTGTCAGTCGAGGACTCCCACAACTCGCTTCGGGAGATCGCAGACCCCAAAGATCAGGGGTCTGCGCCAGCCGGTGGAAAGGCCTCATTTTCTATCTAGAAAGCGATATACATTCAATTGTATATTTGCTGGTGGCTTTACTGATATAGTCGCAATCGTGAGCAACCGAGCCGAAAGGCCCAAATACGCGACCGTCGTTTGGGAGGGCGACTCGAGAGAGATTCTCCAGGCTTTCCCCAGAGGACGTTAGGCAGAACCTGGGATTTCAGTTGTGGCAGTTGCAGCAAGGCGAAAGACCAAGTGACTACAGACCGTTGCCCTCGATAGGCGCGAGCGTTTTTGAACTGCGCGATCAAGATGAAAGAGCCTGGTATCGCGTCGTTTACTTATCGCGGGTAAATGACGTGATCTGCGTTCTGGACTGCTTCGAGAAGAAAAGCCGGGAAATGCCAAGAAACGAATTTGAGAAGGCGAAGCAGCGGCTCAAAGCAGTGAAGGCGCGTTGGGGAGAGGAGAAGAAACATGAAGAGCGCAGCTAACAAGCCATCGCACGTAACGCAGGGGAACGTGCTGGATGACCTTGGCTTTCCGCCGGAGCAGGCAACGGCGCTAAAATTCAAGGCCGAGCTGTATCAGGCAATCCTCCGGTGCGCGAAGAAGTATCCACCAAAGGACCTGCAAATAATCCTCGGAGAGCCTCAGCCGCGTGTGAGCGAACTGCTCAACGGGAAGATCGCCAACAAGAGCGTCGACAAACTCCTCTACTATGCCGGACGCTTGGGCATTGAAGCCAAGGCCAAATTCGCGCAGACTCACAAAGAGGTGGTTGAGAAAGAGCTTGCACTGGCCGACTAATGCGGACGAAGCTCCGGCAACGGCACGCGGCCAGCGAGCTACGGTGTCGCCGTGGCTGAAAGTCCGCCAATCCTTGTGGCGGGCGACCCTTCGGCCTCGGGGTGGGCGCCGCTCGCCTTTGCAGCGGCGACCCCGGCTTGCGGGGTCGGCATTTTTCGCGCGGGCGGGCGTACACGGTCGCTTTTTAGCGCCTGCGCCAGCCAGAGCCGTTTGTGGAACACTGGTACCGCTGCCAAGCGCTTTGCGCTTATAATCACGGGATGAGCCGGCGAATACCGAACTCGAAACCGATCACTGATGTGAGTGCGATGGCTTTTTTAAATATGGCGCGCGAGTACCATAGTGCAGCCAATCAGCTCTCCGGTTTGGGACGCGGTTCCTTAAGCAACCCGATCAACTTCCTTTACTTCCATACTGTCGAACTGGCGCTAAAGGCGTTCGTGCGATCATTCAACCGCCCGATCCGAAAGAGCCATAATTTGACGAAAGTTTACGAGGAGTGCCGTAGTTTGGGACTCAAGATCGGCCCGGCTGACCGGCTTGAGATCGGGAATATTGTGACTCTATTGGATTCAGGCAACGAGGATCAAGGGTTCCGCTACTTCAACTGGAAGTCAGGGTCAATGGCTACTTCATCGTGGATACGCGAGGTCGTCGAGCAGTTGATGCGGGCTGTCGAAACACATGTGGAGGCTCGCGCCCAACACGAGGCCACCGCTGTCCCGGCGGGTCCCGCCATCAAGTTGACGATGATCTTTGGTAAGCCTGTACCCAGGGCCAGCGCGGATGTGCCCCTGAACGATTCAAGAAAGAGTTAACAGCCGACGAATGATCTCTGCTGTTGTTGCATTCAGAACTGCCGGGATTCTCCGCATCGCTCCGCTGCGCTCAGAATAACAAGGTAATGACCTTTTTCAGGGAGCCACTCGGTTTTGTTAGAGGAAGGCGATGAAAGGGCAAACTGATAGTCGAAAAAGTGTCGTCGAGGGGCTGGATCATCAGGCCTCGACGACCGGAACCGTCATCGACCCTGTTTGCGGAATGGAGATAAGCCGCGAGGATGCGGTCGGGAGTTACCTACACGAAGGGCAAGAGTACTTTTTCTGCAATCCTTCCTGCCTTGAAAACTTTCGCGCCAATCCGAGTCAGTATCTGAGCCCCAGGCAAGCCGTGGCAGCCTCCGGCGTAGCGGCGAGCGGCGCTCGCCCGGGGCCGAACGCCGTTCGGCCCTACGATGCGGGGGCGACTGCGATCTACACGTGCCCCATGGATCCTGACGTCCGGAAACAAGGTCCAGGCGCATGTCCGAAATGCGGGATGGCGCTCGAGCCGCTCAGGGCCACAACTGCGGCCACTCGTACCGAGTACGTGTGCCCAATGCACCCCGAAGTCGTCCGCAACGAGCCGGGGGTTTGCCCCCTCTGTGGCATGGCTCTAGAGCCTCGGTCGGTGAGCGTGGCGGAGGAACCGAATCCCGAGTTGGTATTGATGGGCCGCCGCTTCTGGGTTTGCCTGGCTTTAACCCTTCCGGTTTTCTTACTCGCGATGTCCGAAATGATTCCCGGCCAGCCACTACAGCACGCCTTCTCCTCGCGCCTGCTCAGTTTGGTGCAGTTTGCTCTGGCCACTCCCGTGGTGCTTTGGGGAGGGCGGCCATTTTTCGAGCGCGGCTGGGCCTCACTGGTCAATCGCCACCTGAACATGTTTACCCTGATCGCCCTCGGAACCGGGACTGCCTATGTTTATAGCGTCGTAGCCGTTCTCTCGCCCGGCATCTTTCCGGAATCGTTTCGCGGGCCTGGCGGCGAAGTCCCAGTCTACTTCGAGGCGTCGGCAGTTATCACCACACTGGTGCTCCTGGGGCAGGTGCTGGAGCTTCGCGCGCGGGCCCAGACCAGCAGCGCCATCAAGGGATTGCTGGGCCTTACACCAAAGACCGCGCGGATTGTCCGGGATGAAGGCGCCGAGGAGGACGTGCCGCTCGACCGCGTCGAGCGGGGAGATCGGCTGCGCGTCCGTCCCGGCGAAAAGGTGGCGACGGACGGAGTCATCCTTGAAGGCTCGAGCTCGATTGATGAATCCATGGTGACGGGGGAGCCGATCCCCGTGGAAAAGAAAGCTGGAGACCGCGTGACGGGTGGGACGGTGAACGGCCCCGGCGGTTTTCTGATGCGCGCTGAACGCGTGGGCAGCGATACGCTCTTGGCGCACATCGTGCAGCTTGTCTCAGAGGCACAGCGGAGTCGCGCGCCCATCCAACGCTTGGCCGACGTCGTTTCCTCTTACTTCGTTCCCGTAGTAGTTTTCATTTCTGTGCTCACTTTTGCGGTCTGGGCGACCGTGGGCCCCGAGCCGCGGCTTGCCCATGCGCTGGTAAACGCTGTGGCAGTGCTTATCATTGCCTGCCCTTGCGCGCTGGGACTTGCCACGCCGATGTCCATCATGGTGGGGACGGGACGCGGCGCCCTGGCGGGCGTGTTGATAAAGAACGCCGAAGCGCTTGAAGTTCTCGAAAAGGTGGACACGCTCGTTGTGGACAAGACTGGTACCCTTACGGAGGGAAAGCCTCGTCTTGCTTCGGTTTATGCACTGCAAGGATGGAATGAGATGGAAGTGCTCCGCTTGGCCGCAACCCTCGAGCGCGGGAGCGAGCATCCTCTCGCCGCCGCCATCGTGGGAGGGGCGCAAGAAAGGGGACTTCAACTCGGCGAGGCTCGAGAGTTTCGTTCGGTCACTGGTGAAGGCGTGATGGGCAAGGTGGATGGCAAAACCGTCGCACTCGGAAACCGCAAGCTTCTTGATGAGCTGAAGGTGGAATTGGACGCCCTGGACGCGAAGGCCAGCCAACTTCGAGGCGAAGGCCAAGTCGTAGTCTTCATCGCCATTGACGGACATGCCTGTGGCTTGCTGGCGGTGACCGATCCCATCAAGCCGTCTACCCCTGACGCTCTGCGAGTATTGCAGAAAGACGGGATACGTATTGTCATGCTCACCGGCGATACCCGCACTACCGCCGAGGCCGTGGCGCGCAGACTGGGCATCGACGAAGTCGAGGCGGAGGTCCTGCCTGAGCAAAAGGGCAAGGTCATCGAACGGCTTCAAGCGCAAGGGCGCGTGGTGGCAATGGCTGGGGACGGCATCAACGATGCCCCGGCACTCGCTCAGGCCCATGTCGGCATCGCCATGGGGACGGGAACCGATGTGGCCATGGAAAGCGCTGGCGTCACCTTGGTCAAGGGGGATTTGCGTGGCATTGTGCGGGCTCGCAGGTTGAGCAAGGGTACGATGCGCAACATCCGACAGAACCTTTTTTTCGCGCTGGTTTACAATACCATCGGTGTGCCCCTGGCGGCGGGCGTCCTTTACCCAGTGCTGGGGCTGCTGCTGAGCCCCATGATCGCGGCGGCGGCCATGACGTTCAGCTCGGTGTCCGTGATCAGCAATGCGCTCAGGCTGCGCAGGATGGAGCTGTAGACGGCAGGTGTCAGGTGTCAGGTGTCAGGTCTCAGGTGCCAGGTGTCAGGGGACAGCGAGCTGAGGATTCGCCGCAACTGACTACGGACAACTGACCAAAGGCTGATCTTCGAGGTTCATAACATGACGTTCCTAACCACGCGTTATCACCTGAAACAAAACTTGACTCCAAAGGACTTTGAAAGGCTGCACAGCCTCTCCACGGTTTATGGCATCCGAGGGCTTTTCATTGAAGGCCAGCTCCTGGAGCTCGAATATGACGCCTCGCGGATTCACGAAGCGGAGGTCTTGGCACAGGTCCGCCGGGCTGGGATTGCCGTAGAACCCGTAAAGCCTATTGCTCCCGGCAGCTTCGATTGTACCGGCGAGTTCAGAGATTTCGCTTGGCCTACGCAAGGGCTAAGCCCTGCCAACCAGAAGGGGTAGCGTTTCCGCTCTGCTTGACGAATGTGGAACGGCGCGCTACCTTTGCTTCACGACCATGACAACAGACGGACACATTCCACTAGCAAGCTTTTGTCTTCTCGAACGGACAGAGCCGAGCCTCCCGAAACTCGATGATTTGGGCAGCTCAATCCTGGAGACTCTGAGGAGACTGGGCATAGCTGCAGAGAAGCTGCGCGGCAAGCGCGTCGCCGTTGCCGTGGGCAGCCGTGGTATTGCCAGCCTGAAGGAGATCGTGCAAGCAGTCTGCGGCTGGTTAAAGGCACAAGGGGCTCAGCCTTTTATCTTCCCCGCCATGGGGAGCCACGGAGGGGCAACCGCCGAGGGCCAGCGCAAGATCCTGGAGGAATACGGCGTTACGGAGGCCGCCACGGGGGTGGAGATTCGCTCCTCCATGGAGACCGTGCTTCTCGGAACGACCCCCGAAGGTTTCCGAGTCTTTGTGGATCGGAACGCCTGGGAGTCCGACGGCGTGGTGGTGATCAACCGCATCAAGCCCCACACCGATTTTTCGGGGAAGATTGAAAGCGGTTTGTTGAAAATGTTGACGATCGGCATGGGCAAACTGGAGGGGGCCACGGAGGGTCATCGCCAGAGTTGGAAATACGGGTTCGAGACTGCCATCCGCGCCGTTTCGGGAAAAGTGCTGGCCAGCGGGAAGATTCTCTGTGGGTTGGGGGTGGTCGAGAACGAACTGCACGAGATTGCCGTCGTCCGCGCCGCGCTTCCGGAAGGCATCGTGGCACAGGACGAATCGACGCTTCAACTGGCCCGCACCCTGGTGCCGCGCATTCCGTTCCCGGCATTTCACTTGCTGATGGTGGACGAAATGGGCAAGAACATCAGCGGAACCGGCATGGATACAAAAGTAATTGGCCGCGGGGTGGAACTGCCGCCCGGAGAAGCGCCCAGGATTTCCATGATCTACGTTCGTGATCTCACTCGCCAAAGCGATGGGAACGCAGTGGGGGTGGGCTTCGCCGACGTCATCCATGAGCGTCTTTACCGGAAGATTGACTTCGATAAGATGTATCTCAACACATGCACCTCCCTGAATCCTGCTGCGGCCCGGCTACCCATTCATTTGCCCTCGGACCGCGAAGCTTTGGATCTCACCCTCGGCCATTTGGGAAGTCCGGAGCCGGCGGCACAGCGGATCGTTTGGATTCGTAACACACTCAGCCTTGACCGGATTGCCATCTCAGTTCCTTTGGCTCGCGAGGCCACAGCGCTTAAGCGCTGGCGATTGTCGGAAGGAGTTCATCCCGCAGATTTTGATTCGGCCGGAAATCTTGAATCGTTGTTGGGTAGGTAGCGCGGAACTCGTTTCGAACCAGTCCCGCGACCGCCGCAGGCGTGCCGCACCATATTTGGAGTGAGGACGATCCTGAGGTATTGTGGAAAAATGAAGAACGCAGCCGATCAAGAACTGTTTCTTCATAAGCAAGATTTAACTTGACAGACGCAAGGCTTTAGCCTTAGTATTCCAAGTGCTAGAGTTCTGCCGGGTCGCGCCCGGCTTTCCCCGTTGTCCCTGGGTATAACAAGGGACCAAAAGGGCCACTGATAACTCGGTGGCTCTTTTGTTTTAAGGCCAAAGAATCCCCTCTGCGAGATTCCCAATCTTGCTTCGCGGGAAGGACGTTACAGGAACCAAGAGAGTAGCAGATACCCTCCTGCAGTAGAGAACTTTGTACCTGTACCCGGCTTTATCTAGTTCTTTCACATATAACTCATCTCCTGGGATCAATAGGTTCTTATTCGTCGCAATGAGGGTTGGCCGCAAAATAATCATTGGTATCCACGGGAGTGTTGCCGCCCTTTCCGCATCAAAACCGCCAAAATCGCAATTTCCCAATTTACCTGCTCTGATCTGCTCAGCGGTCTTAGACGGTTTCTTCACCTTCTTCCCGGTCTTGCTTCTCAGCTTGATTATGTAGGCGAATCGGCAGGTGTCAAATCTGACTTCGTGACCTCTCGGGTCTTTGAGGGTGCAAGCGCATAGATTCTGTTCGTACCAAGCTAATAGTTCTGCTAGGTCGAATGTCTGTAACTTTAGTGGTGGGCTCTCTGCCATGGGATTAGCCTTCCTGCGTCGGTTGATTATTGAGCGTGCAATTAGCGAAGCCTGACTCGGAAGGCCAGTTTGCTATATTGGAGACGCATGTACAGCCTTGCTGGTCAAACGCCTTACGGCAGGTCATCGGCTTGCCTTTCTCCGGAAGCAAGCCGATAACTTCTTTGGGTCGGCATTGCGGCTTACCCCGCATGCTGATTTGGCCCCGGCGCCAGTTACCGCTGACGGCGGGGCTTCTCACTTTAATCTCCTACTTCTCACTGACCAAACTCACGGGCGAATCGGCACTCTTGGCCACCTTCCCCACAAAGGCATCCAATTTTCTACGCCTACGGAAGAGAGAGCGAGGCATGGGATTTCTATAGGCCGTTCCACCATCAGGTGCAGTTTCAACGACAAGGTAGCGTTGGGCAACAAGCCTCTTGAGTACCGTGTGTATCGACGCCATGATATTTTTTTGGCGACTGAGGTCTATGCCTCTAGCCAAGAGAGCCGACCTTACTTCAAGTGGCGTCATTCCTTTTCGCTGGTAGCGGAAAATCTCGCGGCAAAACTCGGTGATTCCAAGGGCGTCAAGTTCTTCTTTGATGTTCCAGAAGGACCCGCTTGCATCCTGTATCATTTCGGAAGCTGCGAAGATAATGCGTTTCAGTTGAAGGATCCTCTTATCGATGCCTTCACGCTCCGCTTCAAGCTGCGCCAGTTCTTCGCGGGCATGGTCGATTACGTCTTTCCAATTCTCAGCCATAACGAGAGTCTAAAATAATGTCTAAAAGATGTCAAGAACTATTTTTAGACAGGGGTAGGACAAAATGGCAGGCTGCAATATGTGAGGCCAATGCCAAGCTAGCTAGCCTAAAGAAAGCGGTAGCCATTTTCACCAAGAATGTTCAGGAGGGGGTCCCTCTCCCTGGAGAGCCCCAGCAACGCAAATTAACGCACCACCCTATTTCGCGGCGACTTGACTCTTGGCATCTGTGGCGTGAGAATGTTTTGTGAGGTTTCATCCAGGCGATAGGGCTCTACTAATGACCAGCGTCCTTCGGTGCGTTCACCAGAAAGTACCCTCGTGTATTCTTGCGGGCGCATTAGTCCTTGGCAGTGCTCATAAGTATTACGCTTGGCCCCACGCCGAAACATCTGCAAAGATCGAGTGCGCCTCCGTTTCCAGCGCGCTTTTAGGGCACTCCGTGGGCTTTTGCGTTGTTTTCCCCCCTGGCTACGAAGCATCTTCTAACAAGCGTTATCCAACCCTTTACTTCCTTCACGGCCTCTTTGAAGACGAGCACAGTTGGATTGACCGGGGAGGCGAACAAATCTGGGAAAGTCTCACCGGCCAGGGCGAACTCACGAACTTCATTGTGGTCTTGCCTGCTGGGGGACGGACCTTTTACGTAAACTCGCAAGACGGCCACGAACGGTACGAGGACTTCTTCATTCAAGAGCTGGTGCCCGAAATCGACCGCCGATATCACACCATGGCTGTGGCCGGCGAGAGGGGCATCAGCGGGACATCCATGGGCGGTTACGGCGCTCTTCATCTTGCCATGCGCCATCCCGAGGTGTTCGGTTCAGCGAGCGCCCATAGCGCGGCATTGCTGCCGAAGTTCCCTAACCCGCTCCCCACCGAGGGCCGCTGGGGTTTTTACGCTCGGGTGCTCCAAGGGCCTTTCGGGTCACCGCTTAATGAGAGCTATTGGGAGGCCAACAACCCTCTCACCTTAGCTGAGCATCCTGAGCGCTTCGCCCAACTTGCGCTTTACTTCGATTGCGGTGACCACGACCGCTACGGTTTCGAGGAAGGGGCTGAACTTCTCGACCACATTCTCGCCCAGAAAGGTTTCGCGCACGAGTATGCCCTCCGCCCTGGAGGTCATGGTTGGGACTACTTACATCAATACCTGCCGTTCTCCCTTCGCTTCCATTCCAAGCTATTTATGCAGGCCCGGAAGGCGAGCTTGACAACCCACGCCAAGGGAGAAACGCGGTGAGATTACCCACCCGCAGAGTAACGCCAGCCGTTTGGTTATTCCTGCTGTTAAAAGAGAGGATTGTATGACGGAGATTTGTCGAACTTCGATCGGGCTAGCCACTGCCACTCTTATAGTTTTGATGAGTAGCGCAAGCCTGGCTCATGGGAACGAACGGGGGAGTGTGAAGGCGACAATCAACGGCGCCCACATCTCCATCGACTACGGGCGCCCCGCACTCAAGGGCCGCGACATGCTCAAGCAAATCCAACCAGGTGACGTCTGGCGGATCGGCGCCGATGCTCCGACGACCCTCGATTCGGACAAGGAGCTGAATTTCGGCGGAACAATTGTTCCCAAGGGCAAGCATATCCTGCTGGCGCGCTTGGTTGAGCCTGGGAAATGGACGCTCGTATTCTCAAGCAAGTCTGTCTTCCAGTACGAGCCGAGTGCAAAGCTCGCGGAAGTCCCGCTGACGCTCGAGGAAGCAAGCGACTCGGCCGAACTGGTGACCATACAAGTCACCGACAAAGATGGGACGGGCGTCATCGAGATCGCCTGGGGCAAAATGCGCCTTTCCGCTTCCTTCAAGCCTGCTTAGGCGTCGTCGCGTAACAACCGTTCCATTCTCGAATTTCGCGTCTTTACGGACTTGGCTCTGTTTAGGGGCCGGACGGAAGTATAATAGTTGGGCGGCCTATGGGATTCTTGGAATTTCGAGATGAAATGGAAGAGTCTGGTCGAACCCAGACCACGAGACTTTGAGCTTGTCAGCCGACCCTGCCACTTTGCTTGCCTACGCTTGGCGTTGCCTGAGGGCTATAGCAGTCAAGGGCACAGTCCTCTGCGTTGCACTTTGGCTCACCCTTCCCAGGTCCACAGGGGCACAGGTCTCCGTGGCTGGAGTCGAACTCTGGGGACAGGCCGTGTTGGATGTCAGGCTAAGTTGTGACGCGCGGCTGGCCATGAGTGACTTCCCCGGTGTCGTCTCTCAGGAGGTCGGCCAACCTCTCGATGCCGCGAAAATTGCCGCGAGTCTGAAAAAGCTATATGCCACTGGCCGCTTTACGGAGCTGCGCGCGGAGGCCGAGCCTGGGCAGGGGGGCGTTCACTTGCTCTTCGTTGGGCGCGCCCAGTACTTTATCGGCGTTGTTCAAGTCGAGGGTAGTCCCAGTGCCTTGGAACCTAGAGTCCTGCTCACCTCCTCTCGCCTCCGGCTGGGACAGCCCGTTTCGGACGACATTCTTATCGCGGCCCAGAAGCATATTTCCGAAATGCTGGCTTCGAACGGGTACTACCGGGCGATCGTCCGATACCACATCCTCCCTGACCCGGCCACCCAGGAGGCCGGGGTGATATTCTCCATTTTTCCAGGCAAGCCCGCGCGCTTCAGCAGCGCGGAATTCCAGGGTCACCCCGGATTCCCACCGGCGAAGCTCGCAAAAGTAGCCGGCTGGCGCCACGGAATCCAACTGACATCGGCGCGTGTCGAACGGGGCTTGCTCAGGCTCCACCAGTTTCTTGTATCGCACGATCGCCTCCAGGCAACCGTGAGTGTTCTGAAGCGCGAGTATGACGCTGAACTCAACACCGAAAAGCTGCTGGTAAAAGTTGAGAGCGGCCCCCTGGTTCAGGTGCGCGTCGAGGGGGCCAAGATTTCACACTCCAAACTCAAAGCACTCCTCCCTGTTTATCGAGACGGCGTAGTGGATGAGCCCGCTCTCGCACAGAGCGACAGAATTCTGGAAGACCATTTCCAGGAACTGGGCTACTTCTCGGCCGCGGTGAAGGCAACGCAAGAATTTCATGCCGAGTCTCAGACGCTGGACCTCACCTTTCGGGTGAATCGGGGCAAGCGGGAAGAGTTTGACGGGTATAGCTTCGAAGGCAATCGGGCCATTCCGACCAGAACACTCATGGCGGCCATTTCCCCTCCCGCCCAGGGAATTCTCAGCCATGCCCCACTGTACAGCCGCGCCCTTTTGGAGAACAAGCTAAACGCCCTGACGGCACTCTATCAATCAAAAGGCTTTCTGGATGTGCGGGTCGCCCCTCGCGTGGACGATCATTTCCGAAACCAACCTGGTCATTGGTTCGTCACCTTCCGGGTCGAAGAAGGATTCCAGACAACCGTTCACCAACTGGCTCTGAAGGGAGTCTCCGGCGACATGAAGAAGGCCCTTTGGCCTTCTCTGCTGACCAAGCCAACCCAGCCTTATTCACCCGGGCGGGCGGCGGCCGATCACGACACCATATCCAATTACCTTGCCAACCTGGGGTACGCTCAGGCCGAGGTGAGTTGGCGCACATCACCTGTAAACGAACAACATCAAGTTGATCTGGATTTCCGCATTGAGTTGGGGAGGCAAGAACGAATCCGGCGTATCGTCGTCCTGGGAAATGAACACACCCGGCTGGGGGTCATCCGCCGTGAACTCGTGATCCATCAGGGTCATCCTCTGAGCCAGGACAACGTCGCCGACTCACAACGCCGGCTCTACGAGTTAGGAGTGTTCAACCAGGTTCAAATCGCTCCTCAGGACCTGCCCAGCTCGGAAACGGAGAAAACCGTCTTGGTGGCGGTCGAGGAAAGCCGGCGCTGGACCTTAGGCTACGGCGGGGGACTCGAGGTCCAGAGGCTGGGGAGCAATAACCCACAGGGCACCTTCAAAGCCAGCCCGCGCATCTCCCTTGACCTCCACCGGCTCGACGTCGGAGGACGCGAACAAACCTTTAGCCTGTGGGGGCGGCTCTCGTACATCGACACGGGCGCGGGAGCGACCTATGTGATTCCCTACTTGGCCAATCGACGTGACCTGAGCTTGCGCATCAATGGGCTGGTCGACCGCAGCCGCGAAGTGCTCACCTTCACGGATGACCAGAAAGGGGCCTCGATTGCGGTTGAAAAGCGCTACAGTGCTTCGACGGCCATTTCGGCCCGCTATAGTTTCTCTCGAGTTGAGGCTCTCGACCTTTCCAGTCACATTTCCCCGCAAGAGGCTAGCTTGCTGCAGGGGCCGACGTGGGTGGGAGGATTTGGCGGCAGTTATGTCAGCGACCATCGTGACGATCCCTTGGACGCCACCCGCGGCTTCTATGCACTGGCCGACACGGGAGTCATGTACAAGGGCTTCGGCTCCGAGGCCAATTTCCTCCGTCTCACGGGTCAGTATGCGACTTACTACCGATTGAGCTCGCACTTGGTTTTTGCCCGCAACACGCGAATCGGTATCGAGTCTCCCTATGGCAGCAAGATGAGGGTCCGCCTCGGGAATAACCAATACACCTATACTGACCAGCTTCCTTTGCCCGAGCGGCTTTTTATGGGGGGCAGCGATTCACATCGCGGCTTCTCCATCAACCAAGCGGGACCCCGCGACCCCCAATCGGGATACCCCGTTGGCGGCAACGCCCTCTTCTTCAATTCGGTCGAGCTTCGCCTGCGGATGGCACAGCAAAAGCTGGGTTTCGTCCTCTTCAACGATACAGGAAACGTCTTCACAACCAGCCGGCGCATGCGTTTACTGAAATTCAGCCAGACCCGCCCCCTCACCGACGTTGATACGCTCGATTACGACTCGGATGCGGTTGGGGTGGGTCTTCGATACAAGACGCCTGTCGGGCCCTTAAGCTTCGATGTGGGCTACAATCTAAATCCCCCGCGGTACCAGATGGCGACGAAAACCGGGGTGGAGGTGCAACGATTATCTCATTTTCAATTCTTTCTGAGCGTCGGTCAAAGCTTCTAGCCACCTTGGGGTCGATGTCATTCCGAGCGCAGCGAGGAATCTCGCTCTGCGCTCACGCGGATCGGTGCTCAAAAGAGCCTATCCAAGGTGTGGGCAGAAGAGAGAATCAGAGCGAGATTCCTCGCTGCGCTCGGAATGACACAGCGAGGACAGGTACAGTTTGCCAACTGCCCAGGCCCCACGGAAAGGCGAAGCCTTTCCGCAAGTCAAGCGGCAGAGCCGCTGTGGGCCCTTGTCCTTCGGGGACTTCGACGCGACCGTGGCTCCTCGCCGGTTCACTTGCGTTCCTGGCCATGGGATTGGCCGCGGTGTATTGCCGTGCCGAGATCCTGGATCGTGTAGTGGCTTCAATCGGCGATGTTGCCATCACCCAGAGTGACGTGGAGCGCGAATACCGATTGGAGCGTTTCCTCGACGGGCAATGGCCGCCGCCTCCCCCCGACAGGAAGACACTGGAGCAGGTTCGCGAGCGGCTGACTGACCAGAAGCTTCTGCTCGAGGAAGAAACCCAGGACTCTTCCCACAACGCCGCGCTGGAAAAGACGGCAGCGGAAGAACTGGAGGCCGTCCGGAAGCGGTTCCCATCCGAGCCGGACTACCAATCTGCTCTCTACGCGTTGCACATGGACGAAAAACAGATTCTGACAAAGCTCGTTGATCAGCAGAGGATCTTGAAGATTGTCGAACAGAGGTTGCGTCCGGCGGCGGCCCCTGGGACAACCGATGTTGAATCGTACTACCGCGACGTGTTCGCGCCCGAATATACGCGGACGCACGGCTCCCCCGTTCCCCCTTTGACCGAAGTCCAAGGGCAGATCCAGGAAATCTTAGTGCAGAAAAGAATCGATCAGCTTCTTGCCAGTTGGTTGGAGGAACTGAAGCCAGGCCGCCGCGTGCGTTTTTACTCTTTCTGACGCGGCAAAAGCTGTCAGACCTTAAAAGCTGTCATTCCGAGCGAAGCGAGGAATCTGGCTCTTCTGACCTTTGGCCTGACGGCTTGGCGATAGCAGGATGAAAAAAGGCTTATAAAGTCTGTCATTCCGAGCGAAGCGAGGAATCTCGCTTTGCGCCGAGGAGGAAAGAATCAGAGCGAGATTCCTCGCTTCGCTCGGAATGACACGGGGCTGGCTTCGCTCGGAATGACAATCCCGCATCCTATTAGAGGATCTGAATGTCGAAACATTTTTGGATCACGCTCGCTATTATCGGGACGCTGGTGGCGCTGGCCACAACCGCGATTGGTGTCATGAGCACCCCCTGGTTCCGCCGCGCTCTGGAACGCCGCCTCATCGTGACGCTGGAGGACACGACTGGCGGACGAGTCGAAGTACAGGACTTCCGCTTTCACCCCCTAGCCCTTCAGGCGATTTTCCACGGGGTTGTGATCCACGGAAGCGAACCGCCTCAAGCACCCCCTCTCTTCTCTGCCCACACCGTGGTGCTCCTTCTCAGCCCGGCCAATTTGCTGCACCGCGAAATCCGAATAAGGAGCGTTGACTGGGATGGAGCAGAATTTCATCTCAAGACCAACGCCGATGGTTCGACGAACCTGCCAGGCCCCGCAACCCGCCATACCGCCGGGCATGTCATGGAACAGTTGATGGACCTTCGCATTGGAAGGGTGACGTTGGCGCACTCCACTTTCTTTTGGAATGACCGGCCAATAAGCCTGGATCTTAGTGCCCGAGAAGTGGCGCTCCTCCTGTACCTCCGGCGCGGTCCCCACTATGAGGGCAGCCTTGCGGCCTCGGCTGTAACTACCCATATACCCGGGCAATCGACGCCGCCTCTTACCTTTTCAACCCGCTTCGTGTTATCGCAAAATGAGCTTGCCGTTACATCGTTCGTCTGGCAGTCCCGCGGAATGACTGGACAAGGTTCGTTCACCTTTCACCCTGTCCCTGAACCCGAAGGATACTTCTCCTTCCAGACCAGCTTTGATGTGGCGGCTCTAATTCCACTCCTGCATCTTCCCGGTTTGCAGAATGGGAACCTACGCCTCGAGGGTCAGGGGATCTACCGTCACGGGGAAATTTCCGCGCAGGGGCGACTGCAAGCCCGGCAAATGCTGTTCCGTGATTCTCAGTTCAACTCGGGGCCGTTTGAGGCCTCGGCCGACTACTCCCTGCATCGCTCGCGGGTGGCCATTTCCAATTTGAAGGTCCTGGGATGGGGAGGCAGTGCGCTGGGCGCTGGCCAAGTTAGTCTTGCAGGGCCAGCTCCCCAGTTCCACGTCCGCGCCCGGCTCCGTGACATGAATCTGCTCGCACTCCTTCATAGTTCCAAAGGCCAACCTCTGTTATTCACCCAGCTTCACCCTGCCTCTCTCGTCGACGGAGCGGTAGATCTAACCTGGGCAGGTGAATTCGAAAAGGTTAAGTCGGAATTCGATCTGCATTTATCGGCCCCCGCCGCACAACCTCCGAGCTTCCTTCCCGTCAGCGGTGACCTGCGTGGATCATTGGAAACGAATCATGGCTTCTTCCTCCGCTTGGAGGACTCAAACTTTCACACTCCCAATTCCTCGCTCAGAGCAAAGGGGACGCTGGTCGAGTCAGCGGCGCGCAACGAATCCCCGAGCCGCCTGCAAATCCAATGGGAGACGACGCAATTCGAGGAATGGCGTTCCGTGTTCGAGGCCCTGGTCGAATCAACCCCACACTTGCCACTCTTACTCAAGTCGCCGGCGACTGTGGTTGGAGAAGTCACGGGTTCGATTGAGAATCCCGAAATGCGCGGCTCGTTGCGGGTGGGCGAGTTCGAGTATCGTGGCTGGACCTGGGACGGCCTCGAGGCAAACGTAGTCGCCCGACCGGACTATTTCCAGGTTTCTTCCGGACGACTAGCACATGGAACGAGCGTGCTTAGCCTTGAGGCCTCAGCCCAGCTTGAAGATTGGAGGATTACGAAGAGCTCACCAGTACGGTTTTCCGCCCGCGCTCAACGCGCCCCGCTGGAGGGCCTTAATGCGGCGCTGGGAATTGACTACCCCGTGGGTGGTTACGTCACCGGGCAGGTCAACTTGGTGGGAACAGCTTCGAACCTCGAGGGAACAGGTTCCATCAGGGTGGAAAACGGCAACATCGCCGGGGAAACGGTCGATTCCTTCTCGACCAGTATTCGGGTCGGTGAGTCCACCTGGGATCTTGATACGATACAGATCCTGAAAGATCACGGCAGTATAACGGGAAAGGCACAGATAGGACCTTTGAATCACTCCATAACCTGCCAACTTCATGGCAGGGGCTTTTCTCTCGCTGACTTCAAGAGATTGGCACTCTCTTTTCCGAATTCCTCCCTTCCCCAAGAATTAGAAGCCCAGGCAAGCTTTGACCTCCAAGGGAGCGGCACTCCTGACAATTTCCACTTTCACTCCACCGTGCTCGTCGAGGGTATCAGCGTGGCCGGGACTCAGGTCGGCGACCTCCATGTTCAACTGGATGGCGAAGGTCAGAACCTCCGGATTCGGGGCATAGGTTCCGGACCTGGGGGTATGTTCAGCCTGGGCGGAGACGCAAGGACGGGCGGCGATTCGCCGCTCCAACTCCAAGGGCAATTCGTATCCTTCCGCTTGGATCCCTGGGCACGCCTGTTGCTGAATAACCGTCTTGGTGGTCAAGTTACTGCGAGTGGCTCCTTCAAGGCGAATGGTTCCCTTCGTGATCCTTCGAAATTCCAAATGCAGAGTCAGATCGAGACTCTGGAGGTAAGTTTTCCCTCTTTGAAATGGAGGAACGAACATCCCGTTGAATTGCGCATTGCCTCAAACCTGCTCTCCGCTAAACCATTCCGCATGCAAGGCCCGTCCACGAACCTTATTATCGATGGCTCTCTTCGTCTTGCCATCCCAGCTTCTCTATCCGTCACAGCCCAAGGCATAGCTGATGCCACGGTGCTGAGTTTGCTTGACCCCGGCCTGCAACCCTCCGGGCACTCACGAATCAAGCTGAGCATGTCGGGTTCACCGGCGCGACCCCAATTGAATGGAGCGGTAGAGATCCAGGACGTCAGTCTTGACTACCAGGGTCTTCCCTTCCGCCTGAGCAACCTGAATGGCGAAATTCAGCTCGAGGGGGAGAGAGCTACGGTGAAATCATTACGGGGCATCAGCGGTGGCGGCACCGTGACCTTGGATGGTTTCGTGACCCTGGCATCGCCGCCCCGTGTTGAGCTGCGAGCCGAGCTCGATCAGGTAAGGGTGCGCTATCCCTTTGATCTCACCTCCATCCTCAGCGGGACTTTGCGCTTGGCGGGAACCTCGGACCGTTTCCAGCTCGGGGGCGACTTGGCCGTTAGTCAAGTACTGGCCAGCGAAAACAAGTTTTGGCTTGACCAAATGATGCAGTCCGCCAGTCCCCTCGAGAGCTCCATACCCAGTACGGCTTCCCCCCTGGCCGACAGCATACGGTTGAACGTGCGAGTGTCCTCGCCCACGCCGGTGAGGCTGCAAGTACAGGATATGCACCTGACCGCCGACGTTGATGTGCGCGTGCAAGGAAGCCTTGCAAACCCCGTGGAAGTGGGAACCGTGCACTTTCTGAGTGGCGCGGCTATCTTCCGTGGGAATCGCTTCACCCTCAACCGAGGCGATATCAGCCTGACCAATCCCATTCGCACTCAGGCAACGCTCGATTTGGAAGCTCAAACCGTCGTGCAACAGTACAACCTGACAGTTGATCTTTCAGGCCCGGTCGGGCGCCTGAAGATGACTTACCGTTCGGACCCGCCGCTTCCCACCGAGGACGTGTTCTCGCTGCTGGCGCTGGGGTACGCACGCCAACAACAGCAGGCGTCCACGTCAGGATTAGTCAGCTCATTCGCCGGGGGCAACCCATTACAAAGCGTGGGCGAAAGCGCGCTGCTCTCTCAAGCTCTGTCCAGCCAGGTAACTGGTCGCATCCAGCGGCTCTTTGGCGTGAGCCGAATCAAGATCGACCCGAATGTGGGACTGCCAGGGTTTAGCACCGGCGCGCGGGTGACCGTCGAGCAGCAAGTGACCAGGGACTTGACCCTCACCTACATCACCAATACCGCTTCATCACAATACCAGATCATCCAATTTGAATGGGCGATCGGAGAAAACGTCTCGCTCATCGGCGTTCGCGACCCGAACGGAATCGTCGGCGTCGAGCTGAGGCACCGCCAGCGCTTCCGGTGAACCCGACAAAGCAGGGAATAGGGAATGGGGAACCGATTCCGCCGGCGCTTCAGGTGAAACCGCCACCGGCGGAACCACCTCACTTGCCTCCGGAGGCAGTCCAGGGTCGAGAGTCGAGAGTCGAAAAGGGCGATACCGCAAGAATGTGTGCGCCAACCTGCACAGAGTTCGTTGGCAAGAATCCAACATGCTGTGTTTTCAATAACATTCCCGGTTTTCAACGCGTAACTATCTTTGTTTTCTATAACATTCCCGCTTCTTCGCTGCCTGTGGAAAATCGACCCTTTGTTTTCATAGAGATTCCCGCATTGTTCGTTCAATTTTAACAATCCTTTTTCCCCGTTCTCTTCCTAGCACGGACCAATTGCCCACCTTAAACCAGCAAGTTTTTCGAGCTTTCGGCCCCGGTGGGGACACCTTCGAGAACGGATTGGGACATCGGGGTAGCATTGCAGCCAAGTCTTCCCAGGAGGCCATGACCGCCTCGCTGGCTTCAACATAGCATCCTAGCCTATCTTCTTCCCCTTGTCAAGAGACACAGTGTCCAGTTCGGCCTATTGGAGGAGGTAGGGGTTGGGGCGGGGTTGGCCCTTGGCGAGCCTCCGGTAGTAGACAATCTGCTGACTGCTTACTGCCGACTGCCTACTCGGCTTGTGGCCAGTTCCAAAGTGGGATGTTATACTAGTTTGAATTCGGCCAGCAGTTTGGAGATCGCAGGTGCGCCGCACCCTGACGCAATTTTGCGATTCAAGGCCCCGGAGAGGTGTCCGAGTGGCTGAAGGAGCACGCTTGGAAAGCGTGTTCACGAGAAATCGTGACGTGGGTTCGAATCCCACCCTCTCCGCCACTTATTCCAAAGAACTTACAAAGCAACTGAGCAAAGATTGTGCTTGACTTTCGGCTTGCATGGGGCTAGACTTCCGGGGTAGGAAGGTAACTA
>Ga0116122_1000518_pt1 | contig 22039 bp, 15 predicted proteins | sample June2015DPH_13_5_FD_89726 | JGI IMG/M metagenome (GOLD analysis project Ga0116122, IMG submission 89726) | Peatland microbial communities from SPRUCE experiment site at the Marcell Experimental Forest, Minnesota, USA - June2015DPH_13_40 | ecosystem: Environmental > Terrestrial > Soil > Wetlands...
CTTCGATCTCAAACAGTCCGGCGAGAAAGTTACCGGCAAGATTCTGATGGGTCCTCGTGAAACGCCGATCAGCGACGGGACTTTCAGCAACGGCAAACTACACTTGGTCGTTATCTTCCGGTTTCAGAACCAGGAACGCAGCGTTAACTACGAAGGCACGATGGAGGGCGGCAAGATCTCAATGACCAGGTTGTTTCCCGGGCGCGACCCGATCGCGGGTATTGCCGAGCGCACCACACCGGAAGCGGCGCTTCCGCCACCGCGCCTGCCCCTGCCGGCACTGCGTGATGTTCCCGACAACGGCCTGGCGGGCACGCCTCCCATGGGCTGGAACAGTTGGAACAAGTTCGCTGGCAAAGTGGACGACGCGGCCGTGCGGGGCATGGCCGACGTCATGGTCGCCACGGGCATGAAGGATGTGGGCTACACCTACATCAACATCGACGACACCTGGCAGGGCCCCCGCGACGCGCAGGGGAACATCACCAGCAATCGGAAATTCCCCGATATGAAGGCCCTGGCCGATTACGTTCACTCCAAGGGATTGAAGATCGGAATTTACTCCTCACCGGGGCCAAAGACCTGCGCGGGCTACCAAGGCAGCTACGGATACGAAGAGCAGGACGCCAAGACCTACGCCGCCTGGGGCTTTGATTATCTCAAGTACGATTGGTGCAGCGCCGGCGGCATTTACAACAATGAGGATATGCAGGCCGTCTATCAGAAGATGGGTGATGCGCTGCTGAAGACCGGCCGGCCTATCGTTTTCAGTCTCTGCCAGTACGGACTGGCCGAGGTATGGAAGTGGGGCCCCAAAGTTGGCGGGAACCTTTGGCGGACTACCGGAGACATCGCCGACAACTGGAAGTCGATGGAAAACATCGGCTTCAAGCAGTTCAACATCGCTCCCTATGTCGGGCCCGGCCACTGGAACGATCCGGACATGCTGGAAATCGGCAACGGCGGCATGACCGGCGACGAATACCGCACTCACATGGCCCTCTGGTCGCTGTTGGCAGCCCCGCTGCTTGCCGGCAACGACCTGCGTGCCATGAGCGATGAGACAAGATCTATCCTGATGAATACCGAGATTATCGCCATTGACCAGGACCCCGAGGCCAAGCCCGCGAAGAAGATCTCCGAGCTGGGATCGACCCTGGTCATCGCGCGGCCCCTCAAGGACAACGTGGTGGCCGTGGGGCTTTTCAATCGGGGTGAGGCCACTGCAACCGTGGCCGTGCGCTGGGCTGATCTCGGATTGCACGGCAAGCTGAAGGTGCGCGACTTGTGGGCTCACATGGATAGGGGCGCAATAGCTAATCCGCTCTCAGCCACGGTACCCGCGCATGGGGTCGTGCTGATTACGGTCAAGCCCTAGTGAGTCAAGAGGGAGGGTGAGGGCCAGGTATTCCTTGCCGAGCGTAAGCGGACGGTAAAGCGAGCCTTGGAACACTGATGTGAGGCGAAACGCAAGGCGGCTACGCTCGGCATGGCCCGCCGGCGCTAACCTCCCGCGCTCCGAACTCAGTGTCTACTGCTTTCGACAACCTTATCCGCGAATGGGGGTCCTACGGCGGAGCATTCGGGTCAAGCTCTTGTTTCGTCACCTCACCGGGAGAAAATAGCTCTCTCGCGGCCGCCTGCTGGCTCGCCTCATGGCTTCGCAGACGCTGAAATTCCGCGAGCGCCTTCTGCTGCTCTCGAACATTGCCGAGCGCCCTTTCCACTTGCACCAGGCGATACCAGGAAACTTCGTTTTCAGCGTTCAAGGCGATGGCTTTCTGAAGGTGAGGAAGCGCCAGTTCGGGCTTATGTTCGAACATCAGCACGGCTGCCAGCCCCAGGTGGGCTTCTTCGAAGTTCGGATAGTATTTCAGAGCCATTTCAAAAAACTTCCGCGCCTCTTCGACCTCTCCCGCATTGTGATGGATCTCGGCAAGTTCGTAAGCGGCGTTGGCATTGCTGGGCTCTTGCTGCAACTCCTGCTCAAATTCCTTCGCTGCCGCTGCTGTGTCTTCCGCTGACTTGGTTTTCACCGAACGCGCCAGCAAGGTTCGGCCCAAGTGGTAATGAGTGTGGGGCCGGTGCGGATCGAGTGCTAATACTTGACGGTATTCGAAGATCGCGGTCTCATACGCTCCCTGACTTTCGAAAGCTTCGGCCGCAGCCTCATGCCCCCAGACGGAGTCCCGCGCCACCTGGCCCAGCTTGTGCATCGTGAGGTAGGCCAGGTTCCCGTAGACTTTGCCCGTCTGGTAGAGAACCTCCGGATCGTCCGGATACAGACGGTTCAGTTCCAGGGCCACTTCCACCACTTTGCTGTCACGCTGCAAACCAGTGTAGGCCCTCTCGAGCTGAAGGCCGCACATGCGCCTGATGGCGGGGTCAGTTGACTGGTGAAACCCTTTCTCCAGGCCGGGTAGTGCTTCTGTGTACCGGCCAAGCTCTGACAAGGACATGGCCAGGAGAGTGTCCAACTTCGGCAAGTTTGGTTTCAACTTGAGGGCTTGGCGCAAGGATGCCACAGCTTGCTCAAATTTCCGTTCTTGAAAATATATGAGGCCGAGTCTGGCGTGCACTTCGGCAGTCCCAGGAGCTAACTGCCGCAGCTTTTCGTAGGCCCGTTCCGCGTCGCCATAGCGGTTCTCCGCCAACGCTTTCTCACCTGCCTCGTAGTACTGTTCGAGTGAATCGCTGTTGGAGGACTGTGCCAGGGCATCGAAGCCGGAAACAAGCAGCCACAGGAGAAGTGCGAGTGCGGAAACCTTTCTACGCTCATCAAGCATTGGTCCGAGTATACCTCAGGCCTTTGTTCTTCCGCGATCATTTCACCAGAAGGCCTCTGCCGCACAGCCAGTTTGCGGCCCGCGTGGGCCATTTTCCCAGCGGCGGACGTCACCAAGCTCGATAGGATGGTGATATCGGGGGAAGAGGTCGTACTTGGGGCGAAACAACGTCAGACGGCAGTGACCCGCCCCCAAGACAGGGCCCGCCAGGCGCGGCCAAGCCTGGCGGATCCCGCTTGAGATGGGGTCTTCAGAAGTAAAACTTCATTCCGAGCTGCAAGATGCGACCCGGCTCAGCACTCGTGAGCTGTCCGAACGACGCATCAGACAGAGTGCAGTCCGGGTTACAGCCGCCGCCCGATCCGTTTATGGGAACAGCGTACTGCGAGTGATTGAAGCTATTGAAGGTCTCCAGGCGCACCTGGAGGTTCAATCTTTCCGTGAACTGGAAGTTCTTGAACAAGCCGATGTCCCAGTTGTTTATGCCAGGCTGTCGCAGCCAGTTGCGGCCGCTATTTCCATAGACACCAATAGGCGGGTTGACGAACGCCGCCGTATTGATCCAGCTACTGGTGGTTTTTTGAGCGGGGGCCAAAGACGCGCTGGGGACTTGATCGCACCGCTGTGCCTGGCTATCCAGGATACCGGCAAGATCTGTGCAAAAAATTGAGTACGGGAATCCCGTTTGGAACGTTGTGATGCCGGTTAACTCCCAACCGCCGACGGCGTAATCCAATGCCTTGCTCGCATTGCCAAGGAAGTGTTTGCCGCGGCCGAAGGGCAGATTGTAGACATAGCTCGCCACAAAACGATGATCCACATCGAAATCCGAGGGGCCATAATCAAGACTGGTATCGTGGTTGTTCATGAACCCCTGGTATCCCCCGCCATTCGCTCCGATGCCGGCGGCGGCGGATTTGTCGTCCATGCTTTTGGCCCAGGTATAAATTGCCGTCAGAGCCATCGATCCGGTGCGGCGCTCGAGCTTAATATTACCCGCGTTGTAGTCGGAATTTCCGTGCCAGTCGCTGTTGATATAGAAGCCCGTGAAATTCGCGTAGGGCAGCCGGGGGGCAGCCGGGCAGTTCGCAGGACTACCACCAGCCGAGGGTTGGCAGAGCGCGGGATTCGCGGGTGCATAGGGCTGCGCAATGTTGTGCCGAGTGAGCAGATGCGTGCCCTTCAATCCGATGTAGTTCACTTCCAGGGTTGTGTTCCTGGCGAGTTGCCGCTCCACCGAAAGCGTCCACTGTTGCATGTAAGGATTCAGTGGCAATTCCGACTCGATCACCGCGATAAAGGTCGCCGATGCGGGGCTTACTTCAGTAAACGTGGTGTAAGGTGGAAACAGTTGGTTGGTCAACTTAGGCGCCGTCGTCAGCGGCTGGGTTGTTGGGGTGAGGCTATCGCGGACGCTGAAGGGATAGAGGTCCCCGGAATTATCAATCTCACGGTTTTCAAAGGAGTCATAATAAATCCCGTATCCGCCGCGAACCACTGTTTTGTCCCCACCGAACGGGCGATAGGCGAAGCCAATGCGAGGAGCAAAAGGCTTCAACAATCCGGGATTCTTCGGCGCGCGCCGGTTGCAATACTCGAAGAAGCCATTTCCGGCAGGGGCCACGCCGTCGGTCAACAACTTTTGATCCGCAAAGCACAGGCCGCCGTTGGGGTTGTTAACGTCCAGCCAAAAGAATTTGTTCTGTTCCTCGTAGGGTACGCTGCGGTAGTCCCAACGAAGGCCAAGGTTCAAGGTCAGCCGCGGGGTCACTTTCCAGTCGTCTTGCGCAAAGGGGCCAAAATAATTGTAGACGTGCGACGCGGGATTGCCCGCCTCGGTTGTAGGGCTCAACGGACCGGGAATATACCCGCCGACGTTATAGTAGTAGCCCAGCAGGTAGTCACCAATTGCATTGCCTGTGCCACAAACAATTGTCGTGCAACCGACGCCGTTCGTCAGAATAGTGGTGTTTTCGAACTGATAGTCGCCGAAGAAGTCGTCATCAAGATTTCGATTGATATGCCAATGGCGGAAATCGCCACCGAAAGTCAGGGTGTGCTTGCCATGCACCATCGTCAACGAATCGGCATACTCCCACGCGGGTTGTTCGCTGCCCGTATAGGCATTGACCGGGCCTCCAAAGCCACTGTAAGGGGTGCCGGGGAAGGTCAAATTGGACCAGCTCGCCTGAAGCGGAGCGAAGTGGGTGAACACACCTGTCATCCCTAAAGCGCTGATCTGAGATGCGGACGGCGCTAAACCACCCTCATTCGCGATCGCATCCAGGTAGCCGAAGCGAAAGTTATTCACGATGTTCCCGTGGAAGGTAATGGTGTGCGAAACTTCCCATTGCTTCTCCGTCTCATCGAAGAACAATTCTCCGAGGGGTTGTGAATCCGTATTCAGGCCTGTATTCGTGTAGTTCGCATACGTTCCGCGGCCGAAGATTTTTCCAAAGCGGCCCAGATCCTGATCGAGCCGGTAGGTTTGTTGGTTCGATGTGAGGGGAAGTGTGGACACTATGCGAAGGTCGTCTCCCGCGCATTGGGCAGGAGTACAATTCGGCGCGGGGAAGGTGTTGACCGAGAGGTCCAACGCGGCTTGCTTCGAGAAGCTGCTGGGTGGAATCACATTACCTGGGAAAGCCGCTCCCGTCGCTGGATTCTCTGGCATGCAAGGGTTGCCTGATGCCAGCGCGGCATTGCATGCCGCTGTTCCCGGCGCAGGTAGCCCCGAGGCTGAGAAATCTCCGGCCACTTCCGCCGCAGTGGGGACGTCCCCGAACCCACTGAATCCATTTTTGATTCGCGTGCCTTCGTAGTTCGCCATGAAGAAGGTCTTGTTACGCCCGTCGTAGAGATGCGGCAGGATCACCGGGCCGCCCACCACAAACCCAAATTGGTTTTGCCGCAGTGTAGGGAGCGTTGGCTGAGCAATGGGAGCCCTGGCGTCGAAAGTATCGTTTCTGTCGAACTCGAACAGGGCCCCGTGCAGGCTGTTAGTGCCGGACTTACTTATGATGTTCACTTGGTTCGCACTGAAGCCATATTCGGCGGAATAGGTGTCGGCTTGGACTTTGAACTCCTGGATCGCGTCAATCGACAAGATAACGGCCGGGGTGGTCATGCTATTGTCGGTTATGCTCAGGCCGTCGAGCGTGAAGTTGTTAGACTCAGGCCGGGAGCCGTTAATGCTGATCCCATTGCCTTCACCCTGCCTCATCGTGCCCATCTCTGAGCCGACCGTCACCGCGCCGGGGCTGATGAAAAGCAACGAGGTCCAGTTCCGCCCGTTCAGCGGAAGATCTACCACCTGCTTGTCGCTTACGAGCTGTGAAATGGCCGCGTTGTCCGTATCGAGCGCGACCGGGTTCGCCCGGACCTCGACGGTCTCGGTAACGATGCCGGGTTTTAGAATGGCGTCGACGCGGACCTGCTGGTCGACGTCCAGGGTAACATTATCTACGACCGCTTTTTCGAACCCGGGGGCCTGTACGCTGACTCGATAGATCCCTGGATTCAGGTAGGGCACAGTGTAGTCTCCAGAGGAGGTCGTCTGCGTGTGACTGGTAACACTTGTGCCAACGTTAGTGACATCCACAGTGGCGTTGGGCACCACCGCGCCAGACTTATCCGTCACGGTGCCCAGAATCGTTCCCGTGGCGCCTCCTTGGGCATAGAGCAAACCTGTCGAAAACAAGAGCGCCAAAATAACTGGCAGAAAGCGTACTTTCATGGTTTGTCCTCCTTTTTGAGACACTCAGGCAGGCAGGTCTTTAGCCGGAATTTCCGCTTTCATTTTCCGGCCGACCGCTAGCCTCCCGTTCTTGCGGGCGGCACGGGCCTTTTTGAGCGAAGTGGCCGAGCCGCCTTTGCGCCCGATTTGAGCCAAATACTCTCCAACTGACCTTTCGAGCACGCAGTGATTTAACCTAGCGTTAAAAGCGGACGAAACGATGGGGGAACATATAGCACTTCAAGCAATCCTCGGTAAGGTACAACCTCATCTTGCGGATGTACCGTACCAATGCAAAACCCGACGCAATGTGTATCGTATATATCTCGCCAAATTGTTTGTCAAGAAAAAAAAGTTTTTATTAGATGAAAATTGTTGACGCCACCGAAAAGTCGCGCTATCAATAGCAACTGGCCAGCCTGCTGGCAAATCCCGCGTAAGGGCGACCCTTGTGGTCGCCCTTGACGCAGCCTCAGGCACAAGGCCCGCCCCTACGGCGCCCGGCAGGAAAAGGAAATGGGGAAGATGAACACAAGAGTGGCGACGCAGTCGAAAGAAGAACAGCCATCCTCGCAAGCACCCGCCGGGATCAAAACCCCTTCCCAGGACGGCCCGGGTCGCTACTATGTCGAGGTTCTCGGCAAGGCGCTCGATGTCCTGGACGTTCTGCGCAGTTCGCGAACGGAGTTGCGCCTGACCGACATCGCTGAAAAAGCCAACCTCGATATCAGCACCACCTTTCGGCTGCTTCGCACCTTGGAGGGGCGAGGGTACGTGCTGCGTGACAACAAGACCAAGAGGTTCAAAGACCTCCTGGGTTACCGGGCCTATCGCATCGGATATGCCCAGCTTTCCGGTGACCAGCATTTTTCCCACAAAGTGACCCAAAGTTTGATGGACGCCGCGGCGAAATCCCAGGTTGAGTTGCTCGTCACTGATAACCGTAACAGCCCGGAGGAAGCTGTGAAAAATGCGGCGTGGCTGATATCGCAAAGGGTTGATTTCGTAATCGAATATGACTTCCATTATCGAGTTGGACCCGTCCTCGCCAATATGTTTTCCAAAGCGGGAATACCGACTTTGGCGATCGATATTCCCATGGCTAGCGCTATCTACTTCGGCGTCAATAACTATGCCGCGGGCATTGTGGGTGGCGATGCTTTGGCAGGGTTCGCTAAAAAGAATTGGCGCGGGCGCGTGGACCGCATCCTGCTGCTGGAGATCCCTGAAGCCGGACCTGTTCCTCATGCGCGGGTTATTGGCACCCTCGATGGAATGAAGAGTGTCTTGCCGAAGTTGAATGAGAGATGCCTGCTCCACAAGAATGGCAAAGGAACTGAAGGGGGGGGCTATTTGGCCACTCGGCGCGTACTCAGGTCCCTGGCGGAGCGCGAACACTTGCTCATCGCGGCTGCCAATGACGACTGCGCACGCGGTGCTATCCGTGCGGTCCGTGAAGCTGGCAGAGAACAGCTCACTGCAATCATGGCGCAGGGCTGGGGGCCCGACCGAGCCTTGGAGGATGAGCTCCGGAAAGCTGACAGTCCTCTAATCGGCGCCGTGGCCTATTTCCCAGAGAAATATGGATTCAGGATTCTGCCGATAGTCCTTCAGTGCCTGAATGGACAAGCAGTTCCCCCTGCCGTCTATGTCGAACACAAACTCATCGCCAGGGACCAGACTCTGTCTTGATCGGGAGGGCGTCTCCCAACCCAATCCGCTTCGACTGAGCGACCCTTTGGATAGAGATTTCAATTTCGCCCCGCGCGTAGTGAACAAGGGAATAAGGTTGCGGGAACCATGAGGGCAGCCCGCTTGTAGCGCAGGGCCCGCGGTCCGGCCCTGCGGCTCCTCCAGCGGTGGGGGCTCTACCCATCGCCGCCAACCCTCCGTCACGGGCAGTGCGGATCCCGATCTTTACGGCGGCGAGCGCTATGGGCACTTAAGCTATGTCATCCCGGTGCCCGATGGCACCTATGGGCTGACCCAGCACTTCGCCGAGGCCTAGTTCGGCACGCAAGATCAGGGGTTGGGGGGAGCTGGTTCCCGGATTTTTGATCTTTATTGCAACGGCCAGTCGCTGCTGCGGGATTTGGATGTGATTGGGGAGGCCGGAGGAGCCAATCGGGGTTTCGTCAAATCCTTTCATGGGCTCAAATCGAACGCGCAGGGCCAGTTGGCCCTGGAATTTGCCCCAGTCAGAAACTACGCCATGATCAACGCGATAGAAGTGGCCGGCGAGTCTCAGAACCAGTAAGAAGACCGACGCGATTCCCTGGGGGTTCAATGCTGGGCCCTGCCCCTCAAAACCTCACACGCCGCGAAGTAACGAATCCAGGTAAATCGAAGAGAAAAGGAGGTCGCTCTGCCCGTGCAGGGCGCAGTCGCGAGTTGGCGTGTTTGCCCACCGTGAGAGCACACGCCACGGCGGACCGGCGGCGCGCCGCCCGACCTGTGCGACAGGATCAATGCACTGGCCTATGTGGGGGGGCGCTCAAGGGAGCGCAAGAGTGGTGATTTGGCCAATTCGCGTCTGTAGGCCCAATACAGATCACCACAACCCAGCAGATCAAATTGCCCCACGGTGAACCGCGCCGCGCCCGCAGCCGCCGGATTCCCGTAAAAAGCCCCCCACTCGCCCACCAGCATAGGCATCCGCAATGTCCTGGCAAGTTTACCGTGACGCCGAAAGATGAGTGCGACCCGCTCGTTGCTGGTCAAATCGATCGAATGGGTATCCGTGACAAGGTCGTAACCATGGGGAGCGTAGGCCTGCTCGGGGTCACGTTTTCCGGACTCGTCGGCGAGCGGCGTGATGGCGCTCGGGATGCCCATATTGGCGGACATGGCCGGCTCAAGGAAGAGAATGTGTTGGGAATCCACTGCGCGGATCGCCTTGCGTACCCGCGCATACATCGGCATCAGCCGGCCGCGCTCGAAATCCTGCATGATGGGTGTCGCTGGCTCCAGCATTCCCGTAAACAGCGCCATGTCCTTCAGCCACTCCGCAATCTGCCTTCTCCCTTGCGGCGTTGCCTCCATGGCAAACAACTCCTCGGACCCGGGAGCTTGTCGTCCCAGACGGGCAGCGAGCATTTCCGACAACCGTTGCAGGCTGGCTTGCAATACCCGCGGAGCGTCCTTGCCCGGGAACGGCTCATTCATGAGGTCGTAGCCGATCACGGCGGGTTCGTCACGGAAGCGCTGCGCGACGAGCTGCCAGACGCGCGCGTAATGATCCTGAAGGCTTACCCCGTCGGGCGCCGTACTGTTTGCCCAGAAGTGATCGAGCGCGGTCTGAACGGCGGGGCTGGCATAGTAGGCGTCGCTCCACACGGCGCCACTTGTGTGCGGCTTACCCTCGTCGAGGGTGGCCCAGGCCGGTGCGCCATCGGAAAACTTGACGCTGTAAAGGTCTTGATGCATGTCCAACAACACGTAAAGCCCTTGCGCCTTGGCCCACTCCACCCGCTGGGCAATGCGTTCGAGATACGCCGGGTCAAAGCGGCCGGGTTGCGGTTCCAGGCCGTCCCAAAAGATGGCGAGCCGAATGCAATTCATGCCCCAGCTTCGAATCGTGGCAAAATCATTAGGGGTGAGATCACCAACATATCCTTCTTCCGGCGATTTGTTGGCCACATTGATGCCGTGCAGCAGCAGCGGCTTGCCTGACCCATCCAGAAACTGCATTCCAGAAACTGTCACCCATCCCGAAGCCCGCGGCTTGTGGCCGAGGGTGGGAGGCGCCGGAGGGGCTAATGCCTGCCCGCACACCAAGCTGAGCGCGAGCGCCAGGGTTAGGATTAAGCGAGTCATTCCCTTGACTCCAGTTTTGTGACGGAAGCGCACCCCTGTGGCGATGACGACTGAGCGCCAGGTTTTTCTAACAGTAGCTAAAATTCAAGCCGCATTGAAACTTGTCCGGTGCGATTGCCACCAAAATCGGATCCACGGGCAGAAGTAATTTTTCCAAAATTTGGGTTCGTGATATCCAGGAATGGATCGTTCAGGTTGGTGTGGTTCAGCACGTTGGTGAAGGTGACTTCCGCGCGCAATTTTACCCTCTCGCTAAGCGCGATCTGTTTGTTGAGGCCGACTGACCAGTTCACGGTTCCAGGACCGACGATATCGCCAACACCCTCGTTGCCGTAACGTCCAATCGGATTCGAAGTCACCCCCACGCTGCACGGATTACCCGCATAGGAAGTGGCCGTATAGCCGCTGTTACTGGGACATGCAAAGGCCAGGGGATTGACCCACTCGTTTCTGCTCTGGTGGGCGGGATAAATCTTTCCCACTACGTCAGGATGTTGAGTGCGGCCGTACAGAACGCCTGACCCGGTGCCGGAAGGGTCGGCATCGTCGCCCGGAATATACGCCGAGAGATAAGGACCGGTTTGCAGCAGGAAGATGTTGCTGAACCGCCAGCCGCCCAGCAGCCCGTTTTCCAGACGATTCATCTTTGCGCCGAACTTCTGGCCGCGTCCGAAGGGAAGGTCGTACACGGCGGTCGAGATCCAGCGTTGACGGCGGGTTCCATAGACGTTTCCGTAGAAGAGTAAACGGTTTTCTTGTTTAGAAACGACCGCTCCCTCGTTGCTTCCGTTTTCAGCCGCGAAGGATGCCGGCGCCGTTCCCTGATTGTCGGCGAGGTTCTTGGCCCACGTGTACGCTGAGTCGAAGGTGAAACCATGCTGGAAGCGGTGGTTGGCTTCCAATTGCAACGATTCATAGTTTGCCACCGCACCCGTCATGAGAGTGTCCACATCACCCCAATTCGGAAAGGGGCGATCGGTGAGCGGACGGTTCACAGCTTCGGTGGTACTCGAATAGGACATATCGTTCAGATTGGGTGTGTATACCAGATTGTTGGTCTGCATCGCGATGTAGGAGATGCGCGTGCCGGTATTCCCCCCAAACTCGTGGTCGATGGAAAGGTTCCACTGCATGGAGTAAGGATCTTTCCAGTCGATTTGGTTGGCGGTCGACATGCGTGCCGAACCGTACACGGGCGTTACCGCACCCGACCCTGGACTTGTCTGCGGCCAAGTATAGGCCAGGCCGGTTGCAGTCAGGGAGTTGAAGTACGTGTTCGTGGCGGCCTGCAAGCTATCGGTCAGAGAGAAGAATATCCTGCCGAGCATAGTCGTGTTATACATGCCAAAGCCGGCCCGGATGGCCGTCTTGTCATCGTTGAATGGCCGCCAAGCGAATCCAATGCGAGGCAGGATGCGATCCTTTTGCGACCGGCGCAGGCTGCTGGGAAGATGGTCCTGGCTGTTGGAGAGCACGGGAGTGCAATTTGCGTAAGGCGTGCTTGCAGGACCGTATCCGCAAGCATCGAAGCTGGCCAGAAAATACGGATCGAGCAGATTCTGATAGCCATCGGGATAGACGACCGCCCCGGTTCCTGCATTGCTGGGATCGAAGTTACCGATGGTGCCTGTGGTGTCGTGATAGGCCGGATGGTATTCGTAACGCAGGCCGTAGGAGACCGTCAGCTTCGGCAAAGCCTTCCACTCGTCTTGTGCGTAGAAGCCGTAATAAATCGACCTCCCGTCGTCTTTGGGAACCAGCGTATAATACTGCGTCGCCACAGGGGTTCCCGCCAGAAAGTCGGCAAACTCGTTGGCGACAGCAGGCGAATTCGGATAGGAGGTAATTTGACCGGTAAAGGCGAAGACTTCAACATTATTGAGTCCATAGGCGCCGAGCGTGGTGAGGGATTGAAGCGTGCGGATGTCAAGCCCATATTTTATCGTATGTCTTCCCTTTGCCCAGGTCAGATTATCTGCATATTGGAACAAGTGGCTCATGGATGTGGAATTGAGATTGCCGGCGGCAAGTGTGGTGAGACCGGTGGGAAAATAAATTTCCGTCGCACCATTGGCTGGTTCGTCCGGACCCACCGGATCAAAGCCGGCGGCAGCCGTGTAGGGGCCGCCATCCAGTGAGTTGCGAAGGCCGTTGTGCTCGAACGTCAAGCCAAAACGGAATTCGTTCACCAGATTGGGCGTGAAGCTGTAGACGAGAGAGCCGGCAAGGATCCGGTAATTATCGAAATTCGTGATGGATTGTATGTTCAGATCCTGAGGAGCAAGAAGATTAAGGTTCTTGAAGGTAAATCGGGCGAAACCTTGCAGCTTCTGGCTGAAATGTTGGTCGACGCGGGCGTCGAACTGGTTGGAGTTATAACTGCTGTCTCGATTCGCCGCATAATTATAGCCGGGGCCCGCTTCCGCGGCGGCAAGGGTGGGATAGTTGCCGACATTCGGCGCGGGGAAGAAGTTCAGGAACGGCTTGGCGGAAGCGCTGATCGGACTGACGGTCGCATTCGGATAAAGCCCGAAGGTGTAGGGATCGAGGAGGTACGGCACTTCTTGACTGAAGTTCCCCGCTAGCATATCTGGCGTCGGGACCAGATCCCGAATCGAGGATTGCCTGGGGAAACGGAATCCTTCGTAGGTTCCGAAGAAAAATGTCTTGTCGTGCCCATTGTAGAAGTGCGGAATGTCTACGGGGCCGCCCACACTGGCGCCAAAGTCATTGCCGATCTTCTGCGGCTTTTCCGCCTGGCCGGTTACCGGGTTGACGGGCGTTCCGTAAGCGACGGAATCGAGGGCGCGATTCTGGTGATACCAGAAAAGCCCTCCATGCACCTGGTTGGTTCCGCCTTTGGTCACGGTGGTGACCTCTCCGGCTTGTCCGAACTCGGCATTATTGTTGACACCATCGACACGAATCTCGGCTACCGAATCCGTGGAAGGAAAGGCATCGGAGAGCGGCGTGTTGTTTCTGACGTTCTGGGTCGAAATGCCGTCTACCGAGGTTTCCGTTTGGAAAGGCTGGCCGCCTTGCACGGAGAAATTAGTATTGGGGGTTCCATTCGATATCGGGGTGGTGGTGCCTGGACCGGTATCGGGCTGCACGCCGGGAAGCGTCTGAATGAGATTGAGTGGGCTGGTGCCGCCACTGGCACGAAAGTTTGCCGGCAGGCTCATCACGCTCTGCGTATTCAGCGTGGAGGCGATGGAGGATGTCTCCGTCTCGATGGCCCCCGCGGAAGCAGCGTTCACAGTGACTTCTTGCACGGTGGCGCCGACTGCCAGATTCACATCGATACGAAGCTCTTGGCGGGCGGTCAGCGCAAGGCCTTCGATCAACTTGGTTTGAAAGTCGGCCTTCGTCACCTCCAGCTTGTATCTGCCCGGAGGCAGGTCCTGAGCCTGGTAATTACCATTCGCATCGGTGATATAGTTTGCTGAGGTTCCCTTGTCCGTATCGGTGATGACGACTTGCGCCGAGGGAATGACTGCCCCGCTTGCATCCTTTACCGTGCCAAGGATGGTGGATTGCGTGGATTGCGCCAGCAACAGCGCCGGCAGAGAGAAAGACAAGATCAACAGAAAATAACGCGCCAAGAATCGCATGATCCGCCTCCAGAGCTGAATCAAATGGCTTCCCTAGAGCGATGAGCCAGGCTCAGCTCGAATGTGAGTAATACTCATATACAGAGGGGTGGACCCCAAAGTCAAGACCAATTTTCACGGGTGGCACATACACTGCTTTTTGTGTATGCGCCCCACGAACACGGGCTAATCTCTGTCACCGCGTCCTAGCCGTGGCTTGTTCTGCCTTCTTAACTGTCGCCGACATGAAGGACAATGCCGGCGCCACCCGCGATGCGACCGCGTAATATGAGCACTGCTCGCATTGCAACATAAAATGTATTGTCGTCGAAGGATTCACTTTTCTTGAATCCTAGCCCACTGGTTTGCGGCCCATCTCAATATGCGCTTATGCCTTCCGGGATACGACCGTTGCGATAACATGCGGCGGCGCGGCGTTCGTCGTTCAATAAGCGACGGTTGGCGATCAGTCGAACCCAAACCGGTATGAACCCGATCCGGCTGCCGCATGCTTTGGCGATGACATACGCTTGTGAGCATTTCTCATAAAGCTCGGTGTTGAAGAGAACACGTTCGCAGGTCATTCCCAGACACAGCAACCGCTCGCCCAGCAGTGCGGCATTAGCGCCGCCTCTGAATGTCTTCCTCACCCTGTCCCCGTGCGCCTTCTCCTCGTCCGGCAGCGGTCCGACGGATGAACCAATATGTCTCACCTGTTCGTCAAAGACGGGCGGCAACCGGCCGCCATAACGGGCCAGCAGGCGCACCCCCTTGGGACTCGAAATCGCCACCGCGCCGACATCGGCGCGCTCCTGATAGATCGATGCATGAAGTCCACTCAAACCCTCATGGGCAAGAAGAGAGGCCGTATGGAGATCGGCGATTCCAATCTGCCGCCAATCCTCATGTCCGGATGTCAGGATCATTTCCATGGTCCCGGGAATCCGCATGGAAAAACTGTTCGCTGGGGTGTTGGAGAACCCCTTACTGGCAAGACGCCGGCATCCTTCCAGCAATTGCGTCTCAATCAGCGTCCGCTCCACCCTAGCCCCCCGGAACTAAACAAGCTTCAACACGTCCTCGAAGCGGTTCAGTGCATCATCGATCACCGCATCGGTATCGGCAAGCCCGGTATAGATACGACTACCCGCGAGAGTGATGACTCCATGGGCGCTGAACGCCGCTCCCATTTCTTCCATCATGTGTTTGCGGGGCCCCACTTCTCTCATAACCTTGAGTGGATTGCGCATACTCAAGTGCATGACGCCCGAGGAATGCAGGTGAACAATCGAACCCAGGTTGTAGGTGACATAGGGCAAATCCAGACGGCGAATGATTTCGCTGAGCCCTTTCCGCAATCGATCCCCCGCACGCCCTGCCTTCACCGCGGCATCGGTGCGCCGCATCTCTTGAATGGCGAAATAGCCTGCGGCACAGGAGAGGGGATTGGCCGATAGTGTTCCCCCCACAAATGCACGCTTGGAGGTGGTCCCAATGCCGCCCGCCAACAACATCATCACCTCGCGCCGTCCCCCGATGCCGCCCGCCATCGGGTAACCGCCGGTCAGGCATTTTCCCAGTACGGTGATGTCGGGTTTAACTCCAAAATAGCCCTGCGCGCCACCCATGCCCACGCGAAATCCGGTAACGACCTCGTCGAAGATGAGCAGTGCGCCAAATTTGTTGCAGAGTTCCCTAAGCTGACGGTTGAAGTCGCGCTGGACGGGACGGGTGCCGCTCTCCGGCCCCAATGGCTCGACGATAATGGCGGCGGTCCCGCCCCTCAAGCGATTGAGCCACAGGGTCCGCCGCAAAGCCTCCAGATCGTTCGGGAACCGCTCCTGGGTATAGGCTGTAGATGGCCTTGGTATGCCGGCGGCTTCTCTGCGGCCAGTGCCGGGAATCCGCAGGCCATACACCATCTGGTCACTCCAGCCGTGATACGCACCCCCGATCTTGATGACCCAATTTCGGCCCGTATAGGCGCGAGCCAGCCGAAGCGCTGCCATCACACCTTCCGTTCCCGAGCCCAGCATCCGGAACATCTCGATAGCAGGCATAGCTTCGCAGACCGACTCGGCCAGTTTGACTTCATACTCATGCAAGAGGCCGGTTACCGGGCCACAGGAGTCCAGCAGTGCATGTATTTGTTGCCGGATATTTTCGTCATTGGAGCCCAGCAGTATCGGCCCGCCGGCCTTAAGGAAATCGATATAACGGTTGCCGTCGACATCGGTGAGATAGGCGCCGTGGGCGCTGGCAACTGCCAGCGGAAATGGATAGTTGAAAGCAAGGTTATGCTGTATACCGCCGGGAATGATCCGCTCCGCTTGTTGTGAAAGACGCCGGGATTGAACGCACTTCTCCTGGAAATACTTGAGGACGGTCTCCATGTTTTCACGGCGGATGGCACGTATCGGTTGCTTAACAAGTGCCGCAAGACGCGCGTAGATATCGTCCGTATCGGGCCATTCGGAGATGCCATAGGCGGGCTCCGAAACATGGTTATCGAGCAAGGACGGATTCGTACCGGAGGTGTTCATGGCACAGACTCCATCTCTTCGGAATTGACCAACAGGGTTAGAACTTCGGACAAAGATGGTTCGCCGCCCAAGCCTGCCCGGTTGTTGATGGCATGGCGAAAGAAGGTGGTGCAGGCCAACTCCAGGGCTTCAACCCTGGCCACCGTCTCGCCCAGCGTCGGACCGCAGCAGACCACACCGTGGTTGCGCAGAAGATAAGCATTGATCCCCGGCCGAAGCGTCTTCTTCAGTTTCCACGCCAGCCAACTTGTGCCCGAAGGTGCATAGCCTACCAAAGCAGCCTGCGGCCCCAGAAGGGCTTGGTGGCGCGGATGACGAATCTCCAGGGCGCGTCCGAGCAGGGTATAGGCGCTGGCAATCGGCTGATGCGTGTGAATACTGGCGCGGCAGTCTCGCCGGGCACGCAGAAGGTAGGCATGCAGCCGGTGCTCGACCGAGGGCCGACGATCCCCGGATACGCGCACAAGGTCGTCCAGGCGGAGCACGCATATATCTTCCGGCCCCATCGCGTAATAGTCGGTTGCCGAGGGAGTGACCGCGAAATACTCGTCGTCGATACGGCAGGCGATATTCCCCCCTGTTCCTGCCAGGTATCCCTTATCGGCCAGATCCAGGCAGGTCGCAATGACCTCGCGGCGCGCTTGATCGAAGTTCATGGATGCACTTTCTTGCGTAGATTTAACCGTCGATACAACGGTGCTAGACGCCGGTAGGCAAGCTTAAAAGATTCGAAGATTTCGTCGTACAGGGCCTTCCTCCCAGAATCGGGCAGATAGGTTCGACGGATCTGCGTCAGGCCCGGGATATCGTCGAAGGAAAGAGCACCCATCCCCACATGGCCGATTAGAGCTGCTCCCAGGGCGTTTGCCTGGATTGGAGCCCTGACTTGCCGAATAGGAATGCCTAATATGTCTGCGAATATCTGGCACCAGACGTCAGAAGTCGCACCTCCACCCACCATGGTGATTTGATCGAGCGGCTTCCCCAGAAAGCGATTGAACGGTCCGGCCATCCAGCGTGTGTTAAGAGCAACCCCTTCCAGAAATGCACGGATAATGTCTTCGCGAGAATGCTGTAAGGACATATTCAGCAGACCCGCCCGTAAACTCGGGTCATCGACCGGGCTACGTTCCCCGAAGATCCAGGGCGTATAAAGCAAGCCTCGGGCTCCCGGCGGTACGGACGCTGCCATTCTGTCCAAAATGGAATAAGCATCGGGAGGCCGCTCCGTACCAAGCTCATCCTGATGGAAAAGAACCTTGTCGCATAGAAAGGAAAGATTGGAACCCGCCGACGACTGGAGAGCAACCGCCAGATAGCGCCCGCTCACGGCACAAGGCACAGAGGCAATGTGCGCAAACACATCGGTCTTCTTGAAGGGAACATGCGCCCCCATCCAGGATGATGTACCGATATAGAGATGAGCCTCGCCATCCCGAACCGCCCCCGATCCAATCGCCGCCGCGGAATTATCAACCGCACCCGCCACCACGAGCGTATCCCGCGGGAGCCCTAGTTCTTCGGCAGCCAAAGGGCACAGAGGACCGAGCACATCGGTGCAGCGTACAATCTCCGGCAGCTTTTCCCTTGCAATGCCGGATTGGGCAACCAGCTTCCGGTCATAATGGATATCGTTAGCATTACGATTGTCGGTGACCCATGAGGTTAGAATGGAGTCCACCGTGGCAACGAACCGGCCGGTGAGGCGCAGGTTCATATAGTCGAGGGCGTTCAAGAATTTATAAGTCTGGTCATAGATTGCAGGCCACACTTCCTTGATGAAGGCCATGTGTCCCGCAGGATCTTTCCCCGAGAGAGCCGGAGCGCCGCCCGTGCGGCTGATCCAACGCCATAACTTGACAGGGTCGTAACCGGCCACGGCAAGCATTCGGTTCCCAGCCTTGCGGCGGATCGCTTCCGCCCCACGCATATCGATCCATGACATCGCCCGATGGAGCGGTCTACCTGTGCGATCGACAGGGACCGTACATTCTCCCTGGCAGGAACAGCAAATGGCTGCGATTTCCCCACCCAGCTCCGGCAGCGTTCCGATAAGTTCCCGGGCAGCGCCGATCAATGCGCTCCACCAATCTTCCGGCGCCTGCTCGGCGCCCACTTGATCCACGATGTGTAAAGGGACAGGACGGAAGGCCCATTTCTGGACAACTCCGTCGAGCCCCACCAATGCACATTTGCAGCCCGATGTTCCTAGGTCGACGGCGAGCACAAACCGGTTGTGGCGCGTAGCGACCATGATCTCTCCTGCCCCTTCCATCAAACTCCGTCGCACCCTAGTCCCGTGACCGCCTAAAGAAGTGCCGAACCCGCTCTGCCCGCACGGCGGTTTGGTTGAGTGCAAACGCTTCCGAAAACAACCTGACCAGGCGGGCACGGGACTTGTCAGCAGCTTTTCCTGGAAGCGCATGCGTGCTGCGCCCTACCCAGGCCAAACAACTTCAAAAGAATATGAGCAACAGTCATATTTGTCAAATGAGCATTTAGCTCGGTGACCACTTTTGTTGGCCATCGCTCCAGGGTCGGGTCAAAGGCGCGTTGGGAGGTTACCTTTCGGGGACTTTGACGCGACCCTGGCCATCGGTAATGCCTCAGTCTTGGGCGCGTTCGTCAGGAACGCGGGCTTCTAGCCCGCACAGAGTGCGGCCAAGGATGGCCGCGCTCCCAGGGGTATGCGCCTGAAACTGAGGCATTACGGCCATCGCTCCTCTCCGCTTGCATCGAATGGTGTATAGTCTGTATGAGGAAACCATGTTTGATGTTGACAGCAGGACGCAAGTAAAGCGAATACCGCGTCAGGAACGTAGTCAGGCTCGCTTTGAAACCGTATTGGAGGTCGCTCTCCGCCTGTTCGCGGCGCGTGGATATGAAAGTGTCTCCATGCGCGAAATCGCACGCGAGGCGAAGATGCCGATCGCTTCGGTGTACCAATATTTCCCCATGAAACTGGCGATCGTGCGCGAAATGTGGACCCGCTACACTTCCACAATTTCGGAAACCTTAGCGGCGGGGATCCGCCGTTCCATCCAGGAAGGCAGGAATTACCCGAACCACCTGATTGGAATTATTGTCGACCGGATGGCCGAACTACAGGCTTCGAACCCTGCCTTCATCGAAATATGGAGTTGCGTGGGCGCATCGATCGAACTGCGTGCGCTCAATGTTGAAGACACGCTTCAAAATGCCCGGGTTATCGCCGATACCTTGCAGAAAGTGCATCCTGAGTCCGACCCGAGCGCAATATACGACCGGGCCTTGATCGCGATCGAGATGGCCAGCGCCACCACCCGGCTCGCTCTCGCTCTCCCCGAACCGCATCGTGCTCGCGTCTTGCTTTCTTTGAAGAGCGCGCTTTCTCTGCTTCTCGAATCCATAAATCCAAACAGAGATCCCTCTTTGCCGTCCGCAGAGAGAAAGACCCGCCGCGCCGATGCAGTTCGTAAAGCACGATCTAACCGGGTGAAAAGGTAGAGTGCCAGAGGCTTAGGCCGCTTGGCAAGCGTTGCCGGCTCTGGGTACTGGTGTCATTTGGACCGCAGTCATTCCCGCGAAAGCGGGGATCCAGTCCGTCGACAGCGCATTTCCGAAGGTTTGCCGAGTAGATTCCCGCTTTCGCGGGAATGACTGCGGCTTCGAGCGCCCATGTCTCGCAAATGACACCAGTACGCAGCTCTGAATGGCTTCGTGTATTGGGCTCGCGCGAACACTGCGCGGGAGAAAGAAACGATCATGTCAGAGAAGCGGACATCGGCGGCCCTTCCGCGCCTCGCAACTTGACCGCGCCATAAAGCCCCAAAGCCACACCGTTCAACACAAGAACGAATATACCTACAAAAGGTGCGCTAAAGGCACCGCTCAGGACCGCCGACAGGCTGGGACCGAGCCCGTTGCCAAGCGTTACCAGGCCCGTGCTCACCGCAACCGCTCGCCCCGAGCGATCCAGGCTCGCCGCGAGACCAAGTTGGTAGATCACGGAAGAGAGGTTGGTGATCGACTGCAGAACATTCGCCGCGATATATATCCAATGGAACGCCATCGTGCTTACGAGAAGGATCGAGACCGTATTGAGCGCGATGAGAATGAGCAGCGAGGTGAAACGTCCGAACCGTTCGCTGGCCCAGGCGGCCCCAACAGCCCCGAGTAACAAAAGAAGTGTGACAGCCGAAAGTAAGACGCCGATTACATGGCTATTGAAACCAGCGTACCTGCCATAGGTTTCTTCCATGCTCCAGAATGCACCCTGCCCCAGTTGTGTCAGGAAGACGGCCACCACAACAAGCAACGCGGACACAGCGAAGGGTGAGTGGAATGCCTGCCGGGTGGCGTCCCGTCGGATGGATAGCGACGGCAGGCGCATCAACAGATAAGTGCCACTCAGGCAGATCAGCAGAAGGCCGGCATAGGGGCCTCGATATCCGAATCTGTCGATTATGTAGGGCAACACGGCAAGCCAAAACGCGGCGTTGACGATAGAAATGATCGTCACAATCGCAATCAGCCGTTCCCGGGCGACTCCGCGTGACAGGACACTCGTCGCCTCAGCGCCTACAACGCCCGCTCCAATTCCGGCCAGGAGCCGGGTGGCAAAGAGCACTGGAAGCGCAGGAGAGATGAGCGTGAGCGCGGTAGCCACAATCGTGAGCAGGCCACCGAACAATGCCCAGTGCCGCGCTGAATGGTTGCGGACCCACGCCGACAGACATAAAGTAGCGAACGCCGACACTGCCAGTTCCATGCTCAATAGCAACCCAGCGGCCTTCCCCGAAAGTCCACCGTCAACCTTGAGCGTCTCGATCAATATCGGCATCAGGAAAAGGCTCGTCGTGACAATGAGCTGCGACCCGATCACGGGGAGCAGAATCATCCTGTCCCGCTTCTCCGGCAAAATTCTCCTCAACACGAACCCGTCCATCCGGCAAGCTGGAAACATGCGCGACCACGCGTACGGTTTACCTGCAAACTCAAAATGGCCTCTAACATAATGTGACTATTGATCATCTTATTAAAGATGCGTTTTTCCCACGCTATCAATGGTAGCGTAACCTCTTTTGTGTGAATTTGGGAACTAGATGAACAAAGAGGATGTAGTTTTTGGGGAGCGCTGAAACGCTACGAAGGAGGTTGTCCCCCGCCAAAAACTCGATCGACCGCAAAGAGCGGCTGATTCACAGGGGCGTCAAAGGGTCGAGGGAGTTGCTTACCGGACGCGACTCTGTGTCTCTTGACACGGGGAAGAAAATAGGCTAGAATACTCAGTCGGAGCCATGTAGGAGGATTCAGGAGTCAGGAGTAAGACTTTGAGAACGCGCCACCCGGTGCGACAAAGGCAGCGAACTCCTTTGCCCCTTTGGACAGCATGTCGGTTGGGAAGGAGGTAAGAGAAAACTTAGTAATTTTAAAAAAGCACGAACGAAGCGGGAATGTGTATGAAAACAAAGGACCGGAAAGCGCCGGGATAAACCGGCAGGAAGCAGAGAATGAAAGGTTCTCACGAGGAAGGAGTAGCGATCCACTCGGCCCCGAGTTTTGCGCTGGGCGTCGTGAGGCGCA
>Ga0116122_1000537_pt1 | contig 21566 bp, 18 predicted proteins | sample June2015DPH_13_5_FD_89726 | JGI IMG/M metagenome (GOLD analysis project Ga0116122, IMG submission 89726) | Peatland microbial communities from SPRUCE experiment site at the Marcell Experimental Forest, Minnesota, USA - June2015DPH_13_40 | ecosystem: Environmental > Terrestrial > Soil > Wetlands...
GTTTGGCAACCACGCTCCTGCGAAAAATGCATTTTACCATAGCCGCGCAAGCAACTTCGGAGCGTGGATGCCGGCTACGGAAAACGTTTGCCACTTCCCGCTTAAGCTCTGCGGCGGCCTTGGGCGGACTGGCACGGTGGCTGGCCGCCTGCTTGTCGAGTTTGGCGACGAGCCCGAAACCGCCATCAAGAAAATACGCGCAGCCCGGCAGGGCTCCATTGAGACAACTGCTCAAGAGAAGTACGTCGAGAATTGCAAGTCCATCGCCTTCGCCCGCGTGCAACGGTCCGAGGAGGAATGAGTCGTGGCCTGTCTCCTGGGGGGCGATAGGCGATGCCCTGGGCTATGAAGTTGAATTCAACAACCTGCGCCAAATCCGCGAACGATTTGGTCAGAGTGGGATCAAGACGTCCGTATCAAAACAGGGCAAGCTGATTGTCTCCGACGATACTCAGATGACTCTTTTCACGCTAGAGGGCCTGCTCCAAGCGTTTGCCAAAGACGCCTTCTCGTTTCAATCATGTGTGGAGTCGATTCGGCAGGCATATCTTGATTGGTTTGAAACTCAACGGGGCAGTTCAAAAGACCAGACGTGGCTTGTAGCTCAGCCAGAAAGCTACCCACGCTGTTTTCTTCCTGCTTCCAGTCTCATCAACGCTAGTCCTCTCGCTTAAACGCGACTCTCTGCCACGCTAAATCGACCGATGATACCTTCCACCCAACTGCGAGCCAAGCGGACGCTTGGACATGCCCAGCGAAGTCGTTTGCCCACCATGCGCTGTGTACTTTGGCAGATCGAGGTAGGGGAGCTTCCAAGAGCGACTCAAATTGGCTGAACGTCAATTCGACATTGTTGCCAGGCTGGATCAGTAAGAACCGTGCGATGGGAAGGTATTTCCTCGTTCGTAGAAGCCCCTGCACATGGCTCCATTCGGACTGCCTTTCGGGTAGGTTCCTAAGAGCGTTCGGGGCGAATGCATGCCAGTGGAGTTCATCTGACGGAGGTTGTACAATCGCACCGCCGAAATTTTCGGCAAATCTGTATGCTCGATCATGGGGCCCAACGTATAGCAGCTCGGGGGCGACATTCCCTTCACAGAGAATAATGCGGTAGCTATCGTCCAGCCGATCCGCTCAGAAGATTACGCAGCACTGCCACTTCCGCCACAATGCCGGTGTGCAGCGCCGGGTCCACGTCGGGCGCGAACAAAGGAGAGTGGTTCGACGGCAGCATCGTCCCCGCCGCCTTGGCCTGCGCGAATTTCTCCGGGTCCGCTCCGCCCAGACGGAAGTAGAAACCGGGAATGCCCTGCTCCACGAAGTAGGAGAAATCCTCCGATCCCGTCATCGGTTCTACCAGCACAACATTGTCTTTGCCCAGCGCCGCTTCCAGCGTCCCCTTGAGCCGTTGCGCCAGTGCCGGATCGTTGTACACCGAGTTCGTCGATTCGTAATTCTCGATCGACGGTGCGCGCGGCGCTCCCGCCGCTTCCGCTTCCGCCTTGGTGATGCGCGTTATCGCGGCGAGAATCTGCTTGCGGATTTCCGCCTTGTACGTGCGCACCGTCAGCCCCAGTTCGGCCTGGTCCGGAATGATGTTGGCCCTGGTGCCCGCCTGGATGTAGCCCACCGTGACCACCGCCATTTCTCCGGGCTTCACTTCGCGCGAAACGATGGTCTGCAACGCCAGAATCGTCCGGGCGGCGATCACAATCGGATCAATCGCCGTATGCGGCGCAGAACCGTGCCCGCCCTTGCCATAAATCGTGATCCGCAGAGAATCCGCATTCGTGTCATAGGTCCCCGGGACGATCCCAACCTTGCCTGCTGGAAGCTGGTTGCCGACATGCAAGGCAACGGCGACGTCGGGCTTCGGAAATCTTCTCAGAAAACCGTCATCCAGCATTCCCTTGGCGCCGGAGATGGTCTCTTCCGCCGGCTGGCCGATCAGCATCAGAGTCCCGTGCCAGGTGACTTTGCTGTGCGCCATGATCGTGGCCGTGCCCAGAATCGATGCCATGTGCAGATCATGCCCGCAGGCGTGCATGACCGGAACGTCGTGACCGGCGTCGTCCTTGGCGCGGACCTTGCTCGCGTAAGAAAGGCCGGTCTTCTCTTCCACGGGCAGCGCGTCCAGTTCCGTTCGAAGCATGACAACTGGGCCTGCGCCGTTTTTCAGGATGGCAACAATCCCCGTGCCACCGACGTGTTCCGTCACCTCATAACCGAGGCCGCGCAACCGGCCGGCCAACTTCGCCGCCGTTTGGATTTCGTGCGAAGAGAGTTCCGGGTTCTGATGCAGATCCAAGTACAGCGCGTGCGCGTCGGGATAAACGGCTTCGACTTCTTTTGAGGCAGGAGCTTGAGCGCAGGCCGAAGCAACCAGAGATGCAAGGAGCCAGAGTCTTACTTGTTTCATGTGGCATCCTCCTTTTTGATTTGAGGCCAGGATTTGCATTTTGTCATTCTGAGCCACGGTGCTACGAGGTCATTCTTACGGTCAGTTCTGATTGTGGACAATTTGCCCTAGGCGGACTATTCTCCACGAGAATTTCCATTTTACTTGAAAACACCTTCGATGCATCCGCTCGGAAGCCGGACAGCCCCCCTTTTGCTTCAGCTAACCAGTGAATCTGTACGTCTGGTCACTTTGGTGGCGGTCAGCTCCTATGGTATCCTGAATACATGAGCTGAGAGCCGCCAGGTTCTCGGATAAAACCTCTCGCGGTCCCGCCTTCCGGGAGAACCCGCGAGGATAGAGGATTAGCCGCTCCGCAACGGAACGGCAATGGCTGTACAGAGCGCGGTTAATGGGGCGCTCTCGTTGACGTCTTCTTCAAGGCCCGCGGCGTCAAACGGCAGTCCCAGCAAATTCCCGATCCAGTATCCAGAGGTAATCCCATGCCCGCCGATGATCCTAATCGCGAAGAAATGATCCACACGTTTGCCCAGCAGAACCGACTTTCGATATCCCTTGAAACTGATGACGGGACAACCGTGGTCCGCGGACGAGATGGTTGCCATTTCTACGAATACAGCAATTCCCAGCTCGGACTGATGGTTCTTTCTGACAGAAAGGATGCCCGGCCCCGTCGTTGGGCGGGAATCCGTAAGAAGTGCCTGGCGGCTGGGATGACGCTTCGCCAGGACGGAGACGATGAAGGGGCATTTTCTTTTGACCCAGCCAACCGAAAGCAAGCCCGCCTTGCAATCAAAGTCACCGGAGCCCGTCCGAAGCGCCAGCTTTCCCCGGAGCACAGGGCGAAGCTCCTTGCTGTTGGGTTCCAGAAGCGTGGGAACCGCACTCTAAAATGGGTCTCCAGCGATGAAACACCGCTCAAGACCGAGAAGGTAGAGTAAATGCCTCTCCGGGCCGCCAGAACACGATTTTAGAGCCCTTAACTCGCCCTTAGAGTGCAGGACGCGGGGACAGAACGAGGAAGGCAGAAACGGCCGAGCGTAAGGTCACATCCGGCGTTTGGACGTCGCACTCACCATTGCGAAACAAGCGGACCAGGTCGTGGAGGTGACGGCGGGCGCCCAGCTTATCGATACTGAGGGAGGTACGCTCCACGCTGAGTTCGACCAAGAAGAGTCTAAGTGAACTTCTGCTTTCCTCCTCGGATTCCCGTCCATCAATCAACTCCGTTCGCGGACGATTACTCCCAACAATCCGCCCGGAGTTACCGGGGGCTCGTCGCTGTGGTTGACTTGAGTTTTAGTTGAGCGACAACACCAGTGAGGTCACGATCTACACTTAGTCGCTGGGTAGCATCCTCATACGCCTGAACTACCTTCCATTGCCCCCTACTGCCGTATTCACCGTCTCCAGCCCCGCGCACGGCAAGCTGGTATTCGCCTTCGGGAACCAGCACGAACTGAAATGAGCCGTCAGGCGCAATATCTGTATCCGACACTTTTGCGCCGTCGTCTGCGTAGAGCAGCTCAGCCGTTCCACCACCCAGAACGTGCCCGTCACGAACCGAGGTAACCAATCCAGAAACCCTGTGTATTTTGCCTAAGGCCACTACGATGTCTGCGTCTGTAACATCCATTCCGCTGGTGAGCTTGATCGGCTTCGCGTCCTTTTCCCGAAAAGCCCCTCCAGAATAAATGTTAATTGTTTGTTCATCAGATGTGACAACAGAGAGAGGAGGTCCCATGAAGCTCCTTGGCTGAATCATCATACTGACTTGTCGCATGGTGCACTTTACAATTACATCGCCTGTCCCCAAACCCGATATCCGATAGTCGCCTCGATCGTCTGTTTTCGAGCCAAAGAGCATCCGCCGAACAGTCCCAGGCATTTCAGGCCGCCACTTAGCATCTTTGTCCTTGTGGAGTAACTGAATTGTAACTCCGATTGCCGGACTACCGTCGTCGTATCGGATACTACCGCTCACAGCGGCCCCGCGTTGAAGTTGGACATCGATGTGCGCAGTTAGGGACGCGTCCACCCTAACTCTGGGGAAACTTTGCTCCAGGAGGTCCAATATCTCAGCCGTCGGGTGCTTGAGTTCCTCCTCAGTAAACTGTGAAGTTGGATTCAAGTATCCCGGCAGGTCTGCAACCACATAATAAAGCCCCGCTTTCACATGCTCGATGATGAATTCTCCATAGATGTCCGTCATTACTGCAGGTGTTTCCTTTGCCTCGATGTTATCATTTACTTCGACCTTAGCTTTCCTTGCGGGGACTGGCTGAAGCGTTACACTCGCCAATCTTGCAGGTCCGCTTGTATCGATACAGTAGACGTGGCCTATGACGCGTCCGTTCGATCGCAACGTGGACTGCGCAGCCGCTGTTGCATCACGGGCCCCAACACAGCAAACGCTGTACAAGATGGCCAAACCGAGAGCCGTAAGCGGCCTAATGGTCTGTTTGTTCGTCACAGTCACTACTATTTTCCTCCCAGCGCTTGCACCTGTTACCTTCCATGCCTTAAGCCGGGATCTGCTTTTTGACCCCAACAAACACCTGCCATCGTCCTCCCAATCCCTGTTCGCGTCAATGCGAAACAATTTTCATCCGGATCGCCGCCACCGGTCCGAGATCCCGCATCAGCACAGCCGAAATTGCGCCATTTGCGGCCGACTTTTGCAACACCTCTCCTTACCCCAACCCGCTGTAAATCGATTCCCCTGCTAACCTGACCACCATTATTATCTATCCCGTCGGTACCGGCGGTAGCGCGATCCGGCCCAGCATGGCTCCGAACCGGCGCGTCAGATGTCCTTCATGAAGACGCCTTGGCGCGCAATCCGGAAAGCTCTCGCCACCATCCAACGCTTCACCCGCAAATCTTCGGCCGCGGCGAAGCCAGCTTCGGCCTCCGCAGCAAAGACTCAATGGGCAGTTTCAATCGTTGGCGCAGCGGATCCACCAGCATTGAGCGGCGCCACTCCAAGGGGACATGCTCGATCGGGCTTCTACTGGTCCAAAGACGTGTTGGAGAAGCTAAAGGCGCATCGAGAAAGCTTCCAAGTACCTAGGCAGTGAAATATCACCGTGAGAAACGGACGCCTAGACTTCGAAAGAAAAAGGCCACCGACCGCAAGGTCGATGGCCCGCTTGGCCTATCAGCCGGTTCAGACTGACTAGAAACTGAGCTTCAAAGTGAACTCGATCACCCGCGGCGAACCGAGGCCAAACACCCCGGAGCCAGTGCCAATCCGGAGATTGGCGGGTTGTTCTCCAGGCGTTCCGTTGGCGGTTCCCAACACCGGCGTCTGATTCGCCAGACTGAGCACACCGCTGAGAGTGTTCTTGGGCCCGTCAAAGTTCACGAAGTTCATCACGTTGAAAAACCCAACCCCAGGCTGCAACTCTATCCGCTCCTTGATCTTGTATGTCCAGCCAAAGTTGAGGTCGAAGTCACGAAGCCAGCCATCCCCGGCTTCATTCGCAGGCGCCGGGCTCACCTGTGGCATCACTCCGCCCAAAGCGACCAACTGCCCCTGTGTGAATAGTCCCGCATTAATGAGCGCCTGACCAGCCGGTGTAGGGTTGCCAGCATAGGTATTGTTGTAATTGGAAATGAATCGATTGATATTTCCTGGATTGACGCTTCGCCCAAACGAACCAAAGCTCGTACCCGGCAGAAGGCTACCGAGGGGTCCATTGGACCCGTTGGCATCATTGCCGTCTCCGGTTCCGTTGCCGAGAATGTCGGTGACAAAAATGCCGCCGGGAGCTCCGGTTGGCGCCAGCGTAAGGTTCTGAGCCAGCGGACTATAGAAATGCCCGATCAGGCTGGCCTTGAAATGCGCGGGCAACTCCATCGTGCCACCAAAGGAGATCTGATGGGTGCGATCCAGTCCGTTCGGCCCCATGTATTTGGTCGGATGATCGGGGTCCCACGCACTGTTGATGAAGTCACTGTCCTGCGCCATGGCCGCGTACTTAGACAGCGAGTAGGAGGCCTGCAGGTTTAGGTACGGGATGCCCTTGAGGGGGTTGTGAACGTCCTGCTTCCACGACATTTGCAGTCCGTTGTACACCGACCGCCCGATGGGGAACATCATCTGATTCCCGCCAAGGCTGGGGTTGATGCCCGGGAAGGCACAGATTGGACAGGGGGCTCCTCCGAAGGTGTAACCTGAATCCAGCCCGTTTCCAGCGTAATCCGAGATAGTGGCGGGCCGGGGCGTCCACGTTCCACCGTCGGTGGTGCCGGTTGCCGGGTCGGTTGGACAGTTACCCGAATAAGACGCAGTAATCGAGCCGACGCCGCAATTTTTTAGGGTCGCGTCGATGGCCGCCGTTGCACTGGCTATGTTGAGGAAGCGCGCATCGCCCACATGGTTGGTATCGATCGCGAGCAGCGTGTGGGTGGATAAGTTGCGGAGGTAATCCGCCGAGAGCACCATTCCCTTGCGAAATTCGTGCTGGACACCAAAGTTCATCTGCACCGAGCGCGGAGCTTGGTAGTTCGGGGCAAACAAATTATCGCCTGTGCCATCGGGCCCCGTGTCCATCAACAGGGACCCAATGAACGATGGGTTAGGTTGAAGACTTGACGTTGCCACCGCAGACCTGTGGTATTCCTGTTCCAAAGTGGCAATCTGGGATTCTACCTGGAAGATCGGCTGGCCGCAGATCGCGTTAAGATTGATGCTGGTAGGAAAAGGCAACGGCCCTGTTGACTGGCCATTGGCGCAAGCTGTCGCAAAGGAAAGGAAGCTTCCCTCTGTCAGGCGGGCGCGCCGATCGAAAATTTCGTTATTCCAGAGCGAGTTCTCGTAGAACAGCCCAATACCGCCGCGGAATACCGTCCTCCCGTTTTTTGCTGGATCCCATGCCAGGCCGAGTTGCGGGCCGAAATTCTTGTTCGGGTTGTTGACCCGGTTGCCCAAACCCGAAAAGAACTGATTGTTGAACTGATCCAGAGCCGCAATCGGTCCGAGATCGCTATCTGTTCTTCCCGTATCGCGCACGTACCGGAGTCCATACGTCAGCGTGAGATTCGGCTTCAGTTTCCAGGAATCCCCTATGTAGAAGGAGAAGCGATTATCCGGCCCTAAGCCTCCAGCGGGAAACCCAAATGCGGGTTTTTCGCTAGGGTAGCCCTGCCCGTTGGCCAAGATCACATTAAGAGCGGGATAATTCAGTGGATTGGCCAGTCCCCCTGGAAGGCAACTGGCCCCGCAAGTCAAGGTCACACCTGTTGTTGGCGAATTCACCGCGGGTCCGTCGGCCAGCATGCCATCGAAACTTCCTCCTTGGATGTGGTTGAAGCCACCGCCGTACCGGAGGATGTGCGAACCGACGGGTTTGCCGCCATCATACTTGATCTGGTGGTTCGATTGCAGGGTAGCTTGCGGAGCCAGGAAGGGCTGGCCCGAGCAGAACGAAACCGGCGCATCCCCGATGCAAAACGGATCGGAGCCGATGGCCAGCTCGATGGGCGAAGTTGGGTTATACGGGGTTGAGCCGGTTACTCCGCTAGCGATGTGGTTATAGAATTTCATGTATCCGAAGCGGAGACTGTGGGTGAAATTGCCGGTGGTGAAGTCGAGACCCACAGCGTGATCGTGGGTGTAGGTCACGTTGTCCATGGGTTGGAATGAGTTCGCGACGAAAGCCCCAACGTCATCGTTCTTGTTGTACGAGAAGCGGTAGAACACTTTGTACTTCTGAGTGATCTGCCAATCGAGCCGCTCCACCAGCTCTCCTTCTTTAAACGGCGCGTCAAACCCTCCGGTGTCCGCTTGGAATGGAGAACCGGCTAGGACGGGCTGAACAAATCCCTGTTTCGTGCGCTCGGCGTCGGTAAAGAAGAAGAGCTTGTTCCGCAGAAGCGCGCCGCCGAAGTTGCCGCCGAATTGATTTCTTTGGAGATACGAGTCCGACCCGCCCGGGAGATCTGCGTCGAAATCTTGATCGCGGAAATAGTAATAAGCTTCGCCGTGATAGACGTTCGTGCCGGACTTCGTGGTGACGTTTACCGCACCCGAGGATGTCAATTCCGTAGATAGATCCAACATGGATTCGCCGATCTGGAACTCCTGAATCGCGCCTTGCGGAATGTCTTGGGTGGTTGTGCCTACGGTCTCATCACTGATATCGAGGCCGTCCACTTCGATGCGCGCGGTGCGGCCAAAACGGCCACCGAAGGAAACAGAAGCGAAACCCTTTTTAGTAGGATCGAAGTCGCCGCCATCCTGGATCTGGACTCCAGGTTCCAATTGCGCCAGGTCGAGAAAGTTCCGCCCGTTGATGGGCAAGTTCTCAATCTGCTCGGTGTTGACGACACCTTGCACCGAAGCCTGTTCGGTGTTCACTTGCAGCGCAGCCCCTTGCACTTCGACGATCTGGCTGGCCTCGCCGACCTGCAGCTTCAGGTTGCCGGTTGCAGTGACCCCCACTTCAACTGTCAAGGCCGCTTCCGTCGTCTTGAAACCTGGCGCTTCCGTCCGCACCACGTAGTCGCCCGGAGTCAAAGCTCCCGAAGCATAGGTGCCGGCGGAAGTAGTGGTGGTGGTGATGACCCGGCCGGTGGATTTTTGTGTGATAGTGACTTGGACACCGCCTACGACGGCGCCGCTCTGGTCGATCACGGTGCCCTGAATACTACCTGTGGAGATAGTGGTTTGGGCAAACAACGTTACGCTGGATGCAATCACGACCGTCATCGCCAGCAGTCCTAACACTGCGAAAATCGCAAATCGGGTAGCCAAACATTGCGGAGAACTAAGATTCAACATTGCCCACCTTCCTTTTGGGATATTCATATTTCCTGAACACGTTTCGCGGTGATCAGGCTAACGACGACGAATACGAACGTGGAGGCAAGCCACGCGAGTAGTAATCCTAGGTTGTAGTTCATGAAGCCCTGGAAGCGTCCTGGTATTCCGGCCACAAAGGCTGCAATACCGATTGCTCCGCCCACGACCATTGCGGCCCTGGCTCCTTGCGGAGTGGCGCTGCGCCAAAGGACTCCTCCCAGTAGCGGGACGAGCATGCTCCCCATATAGGGGTAATTCAGGATAATTATGGTGAAGAGGATATTAGACGCGCGGAAGGCGATCAAAAGGCCGGTCAGCAGCGTAAGTACTATAACGCTCCGAGCGACGGTATTTGCGTGTCTCAGTTCGTCCAATTCCTGGTTGGGATGCAAAACCTTGTTGTAGAAGTCGCGCGAAAAGCAACCAGCAAGAGAGATTAAGACGCCGGTGCCGCTTGACATTGCGGCGCCAAGCAAAGCAGCGACCACAATACCAGCCAGAGCCGGATGCATTTTTGCCTGGATCACGTGCGGAAGAACGAAAGCGGCGGGTAACTCGGGGAAAATCCGTCGACCGACTGCTCCAACCAACGCCGTGCACAAAGTGATGAAGATTACGATTAACCCTGCCCCAACGCAGCCCCATCGTGCCACTCGGCCCGAGACCGCTGACTGATACCGAAGATATGCATCGTAGGAGATGGAAATCGAGAGCAGGAACGGAAGAGTGAGAAAGACAAATTTCGATCCCATTCCGGGCGGTATGAACGGTTGAGATACAATTTTTTCAATCAGACCGGGATCGCGCACGGAGAAAAGAGTCATTAGGGCCGCAAGGGGAATCCCGACAAACAGAATCGCCACCTGGATAAGAGAGGATGAGGCGATAGCCCACATGCCGCCCAATACGCTGTACATCAAAATAACGCAGCCAACTAGCACCAGGGCGTAATGGTATGGAAAGCCAAAAATCGAAAGAACGTAAGCAGCCGCCATCACTTGCGCGACAAAAATTCCCAGCAGGCTCGGTATGTTACAAGCCCAAGCCCATAGACGTACCCATCGGTTTTCTCCGTAGCGCTTTGCAAAAAAATCGAGAGGAACGAAGCCATCGACACTGCGCAGTCTTGACGCAACCAGCAATCCAGCAAGAATTAGCCCGAAGCCGCACCCGAGCCCGTACCAAGTGCCGGGCCATAGCCCGCTTTCGGCTCCCGTCTCCGCGCTTCCCAAAACGATGCCGGCGCCAATCTGGACGCCAGCCAGCGTCGCAGTGGTCAAAACGAATCCCAGTTTTCGGCCGGCAATCAGGAAGTCTGAAGCGGTCTTATTGCGCTTCTTCAGAGCAAAGCCGAGGGCTCCCATCGATGCAAAATAGAGAACGACGATGGCGATCAGCATATGGTTGGCCTCTGAATCGAGCGCCCGGCCGCGCTTAACCAGGGATCAAGGTGAATAGTTTCGGCATTCACTCTTGGGCCTCCAATTGACTCGACTTGCGAGCGGGCGATTGAGCACAATCGCGCCGGGTTCCGGACAAATGTCCACGCAGCTTCCCTCGAACCAGCATTCGCCCGGATACATGACGATGGGCTCGCGCGTCTTTTGCGGATTGGGAAGGAAGAGATCCGCCGGGCAGACGTAAACACACAGATTGCAGCCCACGCAGATTTCAGGATTGATCGTCACGGGATCGACAAGCGCTTGCTCCGGAATAAAGTACGGGCGGCTCATGGCGTTGATTCCTTGATGTAGTCCGCATTGTGGCGCTCATAGTTGTCCGGCAGATCCCCGTAGTAGTCAATCGACAGCGCACCTGTTTTCACACCGTCGCTTTGACGCCGTACCGTAACAAACTTGTGCCATTCCGGAGGATCCATTTGAGGATGGTCGAGCCGCGTGAATTGCAGTTGCCTGGAACTGGCCTTTCGAGCGAGGCATGACTGCATAACCAACTCGGCGTTGGTCAGGATGTTGAGCACTTCCTGAACGCGAAGGAGATCGTGAGGATTGCGGGCGTAGAGCGCCGCAGCCTCGTGCTTGCGGAGGTCATCAAGCGCCCGGAGCCCCTCGCTCAACAGATCGTCGCTTTTCACAGCGCCGCAGTAATTTTGCATGATGCGTGTAATGGCCACATTCACGGCCTGCCAACTGACGCCGTGGTCGCGCTTTAGCGGTTCGTAGAGGCGCGCCTGCTCGGATTCGACTTGTTCCGGATTCAGTTCTGCCATGTCGATTCTTGACGCGTAATCGGCCGCATGACGTCCCGCATAGTGACCGGTCGCAGCCGCGTGTCCCACACAATCTGACGCAAAAAGCACGTCGCCCGCGGCATACAATCCGTCGAGATTCGTCTTGAGGTTCCAGTCGTTCACCACGCCGCCGGGAATCCCAAAGAACTGGCGTTCTTGCGGAAGAAACTGGCCCGACCTCCACCCGTCCCCATAGCTTTGAAGGATGTCGCGGGTTGGGTCGAAGCCGGCTTCCGTGTATGCCTGCAGAACGGGGACCCTTGTCTTGCCCTCATTTCCAATCATCATTCCCCAGATCACGCGGCGTTCGATCTCGGGCATGGCGCCGAGATCCGCGAAGAAAGGCAATTTGTAGCCACGCTTCACTGCCTCTTCGACAGCAATCGTTTCCGGCCCCTCGAATTCGTAGAGTGGAAAGTCCGGCTCTCCACCACCCTTGAGAAAGAATCTCTGCCCCGGCGCCGGCCGGTATCTCTCGGCAACGGTTGCCAGCACTCTTCCGTCGCGATCGACCCAGGGAATCTCGCGCCCTTCGGCGTCAACCATGGTGCAGGCGTACCACGTATTATGGTTATTGCCGGTGCTATAGGGAGGAAAGCTGCGCAAACCCGACCACTCGGCTCGCACCGATTTTTCCAACATGGTGAATTCGACACCGGCGCGCCAGCCCATCGCGTGGCCATCACCCGTGCAATCGGGCGGGCGGAACTCCGATATTCCGGTTGCTCCTGGAACAAACAGCCACAGACGAGTGGGCCGCGACATGCAAAGGACTGTGGCCTTGGCCCGGCAAACGACGAATTTACCGGTGCGGCCGTTGACAGCAACGGCGCCGGTGACGCGCGCGCCCATGCGGCCGCCTTCGGTAAGCAGCCCGGCTGCCATCGTGCGGTCGATCAAACGAACGCGCATTTGTTTCGCGCCCCGGTACATCGCGGGTTTGAACGTTCTTCCCCAAACACGCAATGTGAAGCGGTTCGTGTAGTCGTACGCGAACAAGAACTTCGTCGCGTCGTCTCTGAAGTCGGCTCCCTTGAACTCATCGTCGGTATCGCGGATTTTTCCGCGGAAACGCTCCAAATCGAGCAGGCGGTCGTAACCTTCGCGACATTCGATATAATGCGAGATCCCGTTGTTGTAACCGCGATGACCGCGGATCATGGCGTCTGTCAGCTCTTCCGGTGTAACTCGAGAGCACGGATTCGTGGCAGCCATTTCCCAGTGGTCGCATCCCGAACCCATTGCGCCGCTGCTATAGGTCGCGGCCTTTTCCAGCAGGACGACCCGCGCACCCTTGCTTGCCGCTCCCATTGCGGCAAAGCAACCCGAAGCTCCTCCGCCGAGCACGAGGACATCGGTATCAATCACTTCCGTGCGGTTCCACTCGATCGGATAGGGCCACTGCATCGTGCCTGAGATGTCCGGTGTTGTGTTTCTCCCGATCTCCTTCTCCATCTTCATGCCTTCTGGCATCTAATCTTGGTCGCGGTTGTCCGGGTCACGACAATCTCGGTGCGAGGGTACAATAAATAGCTAGAAATCCTGTTACGTTCAGGGCATAGTCGGTGCACAAATCATTTGTTTAATCGGCTTTAGGAGAACGTTTCATGCATTCAAGCGAACTGGACGAAATCGACCGGCGAATTCTCGTACACCTCCAACGCGATGCGCGAGTCACCCTCGTTGAACTGTCGAAGACCGCCTACTTGTCGCCGCCCCAATGTTATCGACGAATCAAGCGGCTCGAGCAGAACGGAATCATCAAGAGGTGCGTCGCTCTGCTCGATCGGGAAAAGATGGGGTTCGGCGTGATGGCCACGGTGGGCCTGACGAGGGACAAGGATCGTTCTCAGGGAACGCCAAGCTTCGATGCATTATTGAACCGGCTTCCTGAAATTCTCGAGTGCTACACCGTTACCGGCGACTTCGACTATCTTCTGAAAGTCGTGGCCAAAGATCTGAAGGAGTTTAACGTTTTCCTGAGCGAAAGGTTACTGAGGGTACCGGGAGTCATATCGGTCCGATCCGCCATATGTCTGGAGGAGGTCAAGTACTCGACCGCCCTTCCTATCGATTTGCAAACTCGTCGAGCGCGACAAAAAGGTGGCGGAAAGTAATCTGGCATCTTCTGCCTGCTCTTCCCCTCAGTGATGGCGGTCGGGTTTCCTGAGATGTTTGCGGGGTAAGTTCCGCCGCTTCAACGCGCTCAATCACTCCCAACTTACTCCCTATGGGAACCTCAGCGACGGTCCTGTGCTAGGCACGATTACACGCACTCGATCGGGTCCGCATATTGCGCAGATCGCTCTGAAGTCTTATTATCGGCGCGTCCTTACACTATATTTCGGAACGGAGTCGAGAATGAAAGTTCGCTTGCTGAAATGGCTGGTCGCTGTTAGTTTGCCTTTGTTGCTCGCCTGCGTGTGTCTCGCAGCGGAGCCAATCCATTACAAGCTGGGATTTGAGCGGCCCAACGCTCATCTGCTCGACATTACGATTCGAGCCGATGGACTCGATGGCAAAGAAGTTGCGTTCGCGATTCCTTATTGGGCGCCGGGTGTTTATATCGTTGAGCAGTTCGCTGTGAACGTGCAGGGCTTTCACGCAACGGATGCAGCCGGCCGGTCGCTCCCGTGGCGCAAGTCCGACAGCCAAACTTGGCAGATCGACTTACACGGCCAGACCGCGGTGGTCGTGAGATACCAAATCTATGCGGATGGGATGCCGATTCGAGGCGCCCAATACGATGAGCGGCATGCCGGGATAACGGGCGCGGCCGTCTGGATGTACATGGTAAGCGGCAAGGAGCGGGCCGCCGACCTGAGAATCGACCGGTCATCTGTGCCGGGCAATTGGAAAATAGCGACAGGCATGCGGCGCGCAGACGAGAACACCTACTCAGCTCCGGATTACGACAGCTTCGCAGATTGTCCGATTGAGATTTCGGATTTTGTGGAAAGAGATTTCGTCGCTCTCGGAACCACTTATCACGTCGTCGTGCACGACGAGATTGGAAACCAAGACTTCACCAAATTCATTACGGACTTGCACAAAGTAATTGAGACGGGCGTGGTGCCCACTCTTGCCCCGGCAGTAAAAGGTCCGCTGGCCGCTCCATTTGCGGACTACTGGTTCCTTATCCATATTGCGCCGTTTCCGGCGCCAGGAGCGGGCGTGGAACACTTAAACTCGACCATGATCGTGATGTCCACGGAGTGGGATGACCATAGCCCTACAACTCACGATTTTCTATCCGACTTGTACGAAAACAAAATTGACCTCGCAACCCACGAGTTCTTTCACGCATGGAATGTGAAGCGGCTGCGGCCGAAAGAGCTTGGGCCATTCGACTATGCGCACATGGTGCACACGCCGTCTTTGTGGATCTCAGAAGGGCTGACGAACTATTTCACCAGCAGAGCTCTTCTGCGATCCGGCTTCTGGTCGCCACAAAGCTATCTCGATCATACGGCGCGGGTCATTACGGGGCTCGAGCAGGAGCCTGGCCGCAAGGAGCGAAGCATCGCAGACACGAGTTGGGACACCTGGTTTGGATTCAGCGGTGGCGGCTCCGGAGCATTCAGCACCAGCTTCGCCAACAACTTGGTAAACACCAACTACTCTTACTATGACGGCGGTGAAGTTCTTGGATCGTTGTTAGATCTTGAAATCCGGCACGCGACCGAAAATCGGAAATCAATTGTGGATTGGATGCGCCTTATGTACGAACGCTATGCCCTGCCAAAATCGGGCTTCGAGCCGGAAGATGCGGTTCGGGCTGCGTCGGAAATTGCAGGTAAGGACATGAGCGATTTCTTCGCCCGTTATGTGACTGGGAAAGAGCCGCTGCCCTACGAGAAAGACTTTGGGTATGCCGGCGTTCGAGTGGAGAAGAGCTACTCTCCGACTCCCTGGCTCGGAATTGCGTTGGAACCGGGTCGACAAGAACGTCCGTTGATCATGAACGTATTTCCGGGAAGTCCCGCAGAACGGGACGGCCTCGATCGAGGAGACGCGATCGTCGCGTTAGATGGGAAGGCCATCGATGCGGCCGGTTACGAGAAAGAATTGAGGACGCGTCATGCAGGTGATCGCGTTGCGCTCACGGTCATACGCAATGGTCAGGTTCGTCAAATACCGGTGGTGAGCGAGTCAGACCCATATCCAACGTACGCACTAGAACCAATCGACGATCCAACTGATTCTCAAAAACAGATCTATCGTAGCCTCATGAGTTCCCAATAGCGCGACATTGCTCTTGCGAATGGTCAACAACAGTCTGGCAGCTTCAAAAGAGGACGGGACTGGCGACAGACGCTATGATCGGCGTGGTGTTCGCGGCAGCTCTCGGGATCGGCGTGCTCGTCATCCCGCGGGGGGATCTGGTTGAAGCGCTCTTCTGGAATTTTTCGAGACTGTTACTCATGGGCTTCCTTTGGGGCGGTGGAGCCGTCATGTTGGTGGTCCTCTTCGTGATCCGAATATGGGGACCGATTGATCTTGCCCCCTTTTTCTCCCCAGCTAGACCATTTTCACATGCGGATTTCGTGCAGCAGAAACTTGTGGAGGTCTGGGCGTTGCGATTCAAGCGAAGTCACTTCTTGCGGGCGCTGGAGGCGCGGCGGAGGAAGGATCGGTTCCTGACCAGAGTGGAGAGAACGACGGAAGTCGAGGTTGTGCCGAAGGGCGTCAGTCTGTCGATCAGGCGCTCCAGATGCTGCACGGACTCGACGGCGACTTTCAGCGTGAACGAATCGGCGCCGGTGCCGCGATGGCATTCGATGATTTCGGGCATGTCGCGGATGGCTTTGGCGATGCGCGCGAAGACGTCGCCGACAACGCTGATGCGGATGAAAGCGGCGATGGGCAGGCCGATCTTGGCGGGATTGACCTCGGCGCGGAAGCCGGTGATGATGCCGGCGTCTTCCATCTTGCGGACGCGTTCGGCGGCGGCGGGGAGTGTCAGGCCAACGCGGCGGCCGAGTTCGGCAAACGACATTCGACCGTTCTGTTGCAGCTGTTCGAGAATATGCCAGCCAGTTTCGTCCAGTAATGAATAATCAAAAGTCATAACACCATTTTACTTCAGAAAGTATATGACAATCATCATGCCGCTTAATGTGTTGTATTTACGAATCCTTCGCCTCCTCCAACAATGGTTGCGATGCAGTTCCAGTTACAGGGAGCAATCGGAATGACATTTGAAAACATCCAATGGACGTGGATGAACGGCGAATTCGTGCCCTGGGCGGAGAGCACAGTGCCACTCTCCACGCACGCTCTGCACTACGGGACGGGAGTGTTCGAGGGCATTCGCAGCTATGCGGTGGACGGCGAACCGGCGGTTTTTCGCCTGGATGCTCACCTGGAGCGCTTCTACAATTCGGCGGCGACGTATGGTATGCGCATTCCTTATCGGTTAGAGGAGTTGGCGGAAGCGATCTGCGGAGTGCTCCGGCGCAACCGGCTGACCGAATCCTACATCCGGCCGATCGCGTATATGGGAGCGGAAACACTGGGCATTCGCGCGCAGTGTTCGACGGAAACGGCGATACTGGCCTGGCCGCACCTGGCGCACGTCAGCGAACAGAGCCGGCAGCATGGCGCGAGGCTGACCGTGTCTCCATACCGGAAATTCGAATCACGCATGATGCCGACGACGGCCAAGGCTTGCGGCCAGTATCTGAACTCGCGGTTGGCCACGATGGAGGCGGTGGGACGCGGTTACGACGAGGCGCTGCTGCTCAACGTCGACGGCAATGTGGCGGAAGCCGCGGTCGCGAACGTGTTTTTGGTGAACAGCCGCACCCTGCGCACGAACGACGAAAAGTCGTCGATCCTGATGGGAATTACGCGGGACTCGATCATGCAGTTGGCCGAGGCGGAAGGGTTTGAGGTGGAAGTGGGCACGATTGCAGTGAGGGACCTGCAGGAGGCGGATGAAGTTTTTCTGTGCGGTACGGCGTGCGAGATTTTGCCGGTGGCGGATCTGGATGGCAGCCGGATGGGACCGGTATCGCCGGGGCCGGTGACCGAGCAGATTCGCAATGCGTTCGATCGCGCGAAGACGGGTGCTTCTCGCGAATGGGCTCATTGGTTGCATCGCGTGGCGACCGAAGAAGTTCCGGCGGGGATCGGGGTTTCGAGGTAGATGCACGCCGGCCGCGGCACGTCCGCGCAGCGATAAAATGTGGGAGGCAATCATGCGCTGTTCATGATGCGATGGCGCATTCCCAAAGAACCGTGTCACTGCTGAGCGAATACCTGGAATGGATTGCGCCGATCACGGTCTACCCGGGCGAGGATGCATTGCAGTCTCTCGCTGAGGGAGTGTTTCGTGTTCTCGGCGGGGAAGAGCAGCCGAAGACCTTAGGATCGCAGTTGAAGACATCGGACGCCAGAACGGCCTGAATCGCTTGCATCGACCTTACGATGGAGTTGCGCTTTCGAGGTGGAGAACAAAATGGTGCATTTGTTAAGCGGTGACGAGGCGGTCGCCGCCGCAGCATTCGACGCAGGAGTTACTTTGGGAACCGGTTATCCGGGCACACCCTCAACCGAGATTCTGGAAGAGCTAGAACGGATAGGCGGGCGCGCTCAGTGGGCTCCAAATGAAAAGGTCGCCCTGGAGGTCGGCATTGGCGTGGCGTTTTCGGGCGGACGCAGCATCGTCACGATGAAGCATGTAGGGCTCAACGTGGCGGCCGATCCACTGTTCACCGTTGCCTACATGGATGTGCCTGGCGCGCTCGTGATTATCTCTGCCGACGACCCCGGCATGGCTTCCAGCCAGAACGAGCAGGACAATCGCAGATATGCGCTTGCTGCCGGCATTCCCATGCTTGAGCCCTCGGATTCTCAAGAGGCCTACGAGTTCACGATGCGTGCGATCGAGATTGCCGAGCGCTGGCGCGTCCCGGTAATGCTGCGCATGACTACCCGCATCTGTCACTCGAAGACGCTTGTAGATCGCGAGGGCGTTAGTGTTCCGCCTCCGCGCACTGCGGAGTACATCCCCAATGTCCCCGGGCGCGTGATGATTCCCGCAAACGCGCGCCCGGCTCACCGGAAATTGCGTGAAAAGCTCTGCCAGATCGTGCAATGGAACGAACAGTCGGGCCCCACACAGGTTATTTCCGGATCGCGGTCGTTAGGCATCATCACCTCGGGCATCTCCTTCCAGCATGTCCGCGAAGCTGCCCCCGAAGCCAGTGTGCTCAAGCTTGGCATGACGCACCCGCTGCCCATCGAGACCATTCGCAGGTTTGTGAAACCCTTGGAACGCTGCATTGTCGTGGAAGAGGGCGACCCCTATCTGGTCGAAGCGATACGCAGCGCCGGCATTCCAGTCGAGGACAAACCTTCAATGTTCCGCTTCGGCGAATTGAACGTGAAGCGCGTACGGCGCATCCTCGACGGCGACTGCTCTCCGGAAGCAAAGCCAGTTCCGGGAAAGCCTCCTGAGCTATGTCCCGGATGTCCGCACCGGACGATCTTCACGGCGCTCAAGAACCTCAATTGCATTGTTTCGGGAGACATCGGATGCTATTCACTTGGGGTACTGCCTCCGTTTGACGCCGTGGACACTATAGTCTGCATGGGCGCATCGATCGGAGTCGGGCTGGGCATGAGGCATGCGCTGCCGGAGAGCGATGCCAAGCGGGTCGTCAGTGTTCTCGGTGACAGCACGTTCATCCACAGCGGAATCACCGGTATCGCGGAAATGGTCCATAACCCCCCGCCGACAGGCCACGTGGTCCTCATCCTCGATAACGGCACGACCGCCATGACCGGTATGCAGGAGCACCCGGGCACTGGCAGGACGCTGGACCATCACAAGACCGGGAAGATCGTGATCGAGGACCTGATCAAGGCCATGGGCGTGCGCAACGTGCAGGTCGTCGATGCAACGCCCGACCCGCGCGGTTTTGAGGAGCTCGTTAAGAAGTCTCTGGAGACGCCTGAGCTATCGGTGATCATCAACCGGCGCAATTGTCTGCTTGCGGCCAAGTCCATAAAGGAATACGAGAAGTGCGATGAACAAAATAACTAACGTGGTGATTGCGGGATTAGGCGGGCAGGGAGTCCTCAAGGCTTCCGACATTGTCGCCGACGTGGCATTCGGCGCTGGACTGGACGTTAAGAAAAGCGAGGTCCACGGAATGAGCCAGCGCGGCGGATCTGTGTCGAGCGACGTTCGCTTCGGCGATCATGTCTTCAGCCCGATGGTGCCGGAGGGGGAGGCTGACTTTCTCGTGGTCCTCGCCCCCGGCCAAATAGAGGTTAACTCGGCCATGCTGGGCAGCGATGGCGTGTTGATCGAGCCGTCCCAGGTGGACGCGAGCAAACTGCACAACAAGAAAAGCATTAACGTGGCACTGCTCGGCGCGCTCGCTCGACACCTCAAGTTTTCCGACGAGGATTGGATTGCGGCAATCAAGCGCAATTTACCCGCAACACTTTATGCAGCGAATGTTGAAGCGTTCCATGCTGGCAAGAGCAGCGTTCTACCACATCGTCCAGTTAGTCATTCATAGTTTAGTCATTCATAGTATTGATGGCGCGGCGGCGCCTGATTGGCTGGCGCGGGTGAGTTGCCTGATATTCCTCCGTCGCCTCGATGATGGATTGCCGTTTCTCCGGTCCCTTGATCCAAACGAACGGCTTGGGATTCCGGTTGTTGTGGGCGATGTAGCGCAACAGGGATCCCTTCCGCTGGCGTTTCGAGGTGTGAACGCTTTGCGACAACCCCTGCTTGCCGAGGATGCGGAAGAAACATTCCACTAGCCGCAAACCGAAACGCCGGCATCACCCCTCACGCGCCAACCGCAGGCCTTGCGGACCATCCTCTGGCGCTCTACTGCATCAGCGTTTCTCCAGCGGTGGTCCCGCACTTCATTGACGGTGCTGACAACTTCGTTGAGTGGACGCTGGAACAGCAACTGAGCTGCCTTGAGGACAAGGAGAAGGGGCAGCACGATGAGTGCCGCGCAGAACGCCAATAGAAATAAAACCACTACGAGTATCTCGAGTATAGTTCCTCCTTGAGAGTTAGGTTGCTCGTTGTCATGGTGTTTAGTCTCCTTTTGTTTTTGTGGGTTGATGAAGAAAACGGGGAGTTTGTTCTTTGTCTTCGGGCACCTACCGGGTTCGCTGCCTCTTGGCCTGCCGCGCTTCCGCGACTTCTTCGGTGTAGTTCCGATGTGCCGCCTCGAGTTCGGCATAGAAGTCAATCGTGTGGGCGTCACAGTAGTGCTTAACGTCGGCCAGCAGATCGCGAACGGCCAGATTGTTCTCCGGCGCGGGCGGGGCCGGGGAGTGGGGGCCCGAGGATGACGATATCTCCAGCAGGGAAAAAATTACTAAGGGTTTGGACAACCTCCGCAAGATGTATGGAGAGCTGGGCTACCTCCATTTCGTTAGTGTTCCTGACACCAGGTTCGATGATGCGAAGAAGCTGATCTACCTTGACATTGATGTGGATGAGGGAAAGCAGCAGTGAGTGAGCAGTCTCAGTTTCCTTGGTGGCGACGAGCACACTTTTTCAGAGTCTGCCGCCGCTCAAACCTGGCGACATCTACAACCAAGGGCTCGTCAGTTTATTCTTCACAAAGTGCGCCTCCTTGCTGCCTGCCGGTGCCTCAGCCTCTTCAAACGTTCACCTGTCCCCTGTTTCACATACCTGGGCCGCTATCCGGAGAGAAGTTTTGCTTCGCATGAAGACTGAAAACAGAAGAAACACTAGGTCAGCAATGTGGGAGACTCCCGATTTGAGCTCAGCGGAGTGATACTAACCAGCTTGAATGTCCCAAATACGGAAAAATGGCGAATTTTGGGATTGGAAACAACGCGATGCACCATAACTCCCTACTTTACGTTCGCAGCGGGCCATTTCGCGCCATTTCGACAAGAAATCTACCCCGGATGTGAAATGGGTCCGCCGCTCAAAGTTTTATCGCTGTTCAGACCCCTGGCGACGGAGGGAGATGAAAGGGTATGCCCACTGAGATAGCCGAGTTCACGGCCAATTGACCGGCAACGTCAGAGGAGGGACTCGATGCGCTGGGTAATTTCCGGTTGGCCGACAA
>Ga0116122_1000569_pt1 | contig 20840 bp, 19 predicted proteins | sample June2015DPH_13_5_FD_89726 | JGI IMG/M metagenome (GOLD analysis project Ga0116122, IMG submission 89726) | Peatland microbial communities from SPRUCE experiment site at the Marcell Experimental Forest, Minnesota, USA - June2015DPH_13_40 | ecosystem: Environmental > Terrestrial > Soil > Wetlands...
GAACCCGGCGGGCCTGGGGCCGCCTCTTCTCGGTGATCTGGGTGTAGCCCCGAGACCGAGGCCAGGCCGGTGTGGCCGAGGGTCTCGAGAGTCAGGCGGGCGTCGCCTAAGCGCTCCTGAAGGAGGGTGCCCAGGGTGTGGCGGAGCTGGTGAGGGTGGAAGGGCGCCACCCCAGCCTCGCGGCCGAGCTGGTAGCAGATGTGGCGGGCGCCCTGGGCGGTGAGCCACTTGTCCGGCCGGCCGCGCGAGGCGGGTTGGAAGGAGATGAAGAGGGCTGGGGAGCGGTCGTCGCGGGCGCGTAGGTAGGTGTCGACGGCGCGTCGGGTTCGCGGCTAACTGCGCTAAATTGAAGTTTAGCGCAGTTACTCTCGGCGCTCGCGATGGAGCACTCCACCGTTTCACCAGTTCCTCCGGAGTCCCCGTGGCTCCACATTTCGGCTTATCAGGCAGCGATAATTACCTCGACCGATGGAGACGCTCATTCGACACCCTACGGCCCGGCCTCTAGCCACTGGCGGACCACCTCAGGACGGGAGCGCGGGTCCGGCTCGGAGGCAGGCGGGACGAAGGACGCGGCCCGATGTTCGCCAGCGATTGGGCTCACTTGGATTGGCCGCGTCAAAGCGATTCCTTTCTCTCCTCCAACCCCGGTCGCACTCAGGCGCCTTCGACGGCGCCTTACCGCGGATTCGGCGTCTCGCTGGGCGCACTAGTCTGGCCGCCCACCTACATGCGGCCACCCAGACCAAGCTGATCGGCCCAGCGACGAACCCCGCCCGCGCGCTCAATGTCGTCGGCAAGCCGACCCGTGGCCGGACCTCCCGACCAACGTCTCAAGCCGGAAGGGTGCAGCCTGTAGCGAAAACGCCTGCTTACAAGAACACACGAAAGTGATGGACACACCAGTTCCGACGACCCCCTCCCACGAAATAGAACCTCTAGACCGCATGCTCGAGCGCGGGGAAGGTCGGACACTCGAGTTCAAGGCGACCTTGCGCTACGACCTCCGTACTAACACAGCCAACCGAGACCTAGCCAAGGTCATCGCAAAGACGGCCGCCGCATTTCTAAACACCGACGGCGGATCCATTCTGATCGGCATTGGCGATAACCACACGATCCTCGGCATTGACCGTGACCTGACGACGCTGTCAAAGCCAACCCTGGATGGCTTTGAGTTGGCTCTTCGCAACACGTTCGCCCTCCATCTCGGCGCGGATATCGGACCCCTGATAGGCGTCGGGTTCATATCCGTCGGAGCCCTCACGGTAGCCCACGTTACCTGTCCCCGACACAGCTCCCCCGTATTTCATGAGGAGAATGGCCGCCGCGAGTTCTACGTTCGTGACGGAAATCAGAGCCGGCCACTGGACGTCCGAGCAACTCATAACTACATTCGCGAGCACTGGGAAAGCCAACCCCTGATTGGACCTGAGGCCGTTCGCGAGGCGGTTGCATCGGCGTTACAGGAGCATCTAGCCCCACTCCAGAGCGACGCGTTGAGATCCATGATCCTCGAGGCGATACGGGAAACATTGCCGGCCCCTATTCCGGCAGCAGAGCCCTCGGGCGATTCCCCGCCTTGGCTCAAGGTTGGGACACATCGCGTGCTCGACCTCTTCCTCGCGCCGCTCGCGCGATCGAGCGGATGGAAACGCCTCTTCCTCATTAGCCCCTGGATTTCGGACATCGCTTCTGAAACGTCTCTTACTAGCGATCAACTGTGTAAGCGGATGCAAGACGACCAGACGACCGCCTATATCGTGACGCGTCCCCCAGAGAAGGACTGGCATGAAGCGGCACTCGCCCGCCTTGGCGCGACCGGACGCGCGAACGTCGCGCTCGTTCCTGACCTGCACACGAAACTGTACACTGCCGAAACCCACAGCGGGTCCTTTGCCTTACTCGGCTCTGCGAATTTCACTCAGCAGGCGCTTGCCAACATCGAGCTCGGCCTCTTAGTAAACGCGTATGCCGACGGGCGCCACGTCGTGACGCAACTTCATAATGAGGCTGCCCAACTCTATCGGTTGCCCCAGCGCCGAGTGATCTATCACGCATCTTTCCGGATGAACTGAGCAAGCGGGAGGTGAGCTTTGGACACCCTGCAGTCCTGGTTTGGTCTCAAGGAACAACATAATGACTTCTCGATTGAAACTGACACAGACGCGTCCCTCTTCTTCGCGCGTCATGAGCTGAATCAACGTCTCCAGTCCATTCTGCGACGTTCGTTTCGTTCAGGAAGTCCGCCAAAGATGGTGTTATACGGAGACTGGGGTGTAGGAAAGACCCACACGATGAGGCACATGGAGTACGTCATCGCAAATACGGATGACTTCAAGGCTACGGTTGTCTTTGTCGAATTGCCCGACATCGTGTCTAAGTCGACGTTCCAGGTCGCTCACTCTGCCCTTTTGGACGCCCTTGGATTCGAGCGGGCTAAGCGGTGGGTGGTGCAGTTTCAAGCGCGCTATTCAGCGGACGCGCACGATCGGATCCGAGCTCTCACCCAGTCAGGTGACATAGCGGGTGCCTTCGACAACATGTTGGCGTACGGCGAAGGGAGTCGAATCGCGTGGGACTGGTTGCGAGGCGTACCGCTAGCCGCCGGCGACGCGCGGCTTGTCGGCTTGCCGCCTGGCCTATACCAGTCGAACCAACTCGTGAAGGTGCTGGAAGTCTTCGGCCGGCTTTCGCAAGAAGTGGACGGCAAGCTACTGGTCTTCATGCTCGACGAGGCAACGAAGCTGGACAGGGTCACGAACCCGGACGCCGTAGCTCACTGGACAAATGCGCTCAAACTCCTGGCGGATCAGAAGAGCAAGGAGGTGGGGTTCGTATTGTCGGGATCCTGGATAGATCCCAACGAGATGGCCTTGCCCTTACAGGATCAGCAGGTAATGACGCGGTTCGGTGAGCCGAACTACATTCAACTGGTAAGCCTGGATGAGGCAGAGACGATCATCTTTCTGAATGCGCTTCTGGAGGAGTGGGTTGATACTAGGTCGCGTGCGGCCATTCTCGAGGCACACGGCGGGGAAGCCGATGGAGAGGCGATTGCTCCCACAAGCTTCCCATTCACGAAGCCCGCGTTGGAGATTGCGGCTCGCTACACGTGTCGCCAGGGAGGTATCACCACTCCCCGCGATATACAGATCACCCTTGATGATCTTTTGAATCGGGCCATCGATGACGGACGTCACGTCGTGTCGTCTCGTTATATCAGCGCGCTCGTGGGTGCCTGAGGATGCCCGGGCGAGAGTGGAAGGTCAGGCCTCCTATCGAGAGCCCGCGGTCAGGGATCTGGCTTGGTGCCGGCGGGGCTGGCGGCGACGGGGTTTGGCTGGGCGTACTCGCGGAGACCGTAACCGGACGACAGCCTCAGGTGTGGCTGTCGACGGGGAAGGAGCAGGTCGTCGCGGTCGTAGGAAAGCGCGGCAGCGGGAAGTCGTTCACGCTGGGCGTGATCGCTGAGGGTCTCGCTAGCAGTGCCGAGAGTGTGATTGGGCGTCAGGTCACACCACGGGCCGTGCTTCTCTTTGACCCGTTAGACGTGTACTGGACAACGCGGTATCCGGTTGTCGCGAGCGAAAACCGCGAAGCGCAACGGCACTTTGAACTTGCGCAGGCGGCCGCCCTTCCCGAGACGGCCTTTGACGTTCGGGCGTGGGTGCCCGGCGATTTCGCCCGGCGCGAGGCCGATCCAGACTGGTTCGAAACGCTTCACCTCCCTGTGCCCGGTCTGGGCATCGAGGAGTGGGAGTTACTGCTCGATGTGAATGTGATGGCAGACCCGATGGGCCAGGCACTCGGTGACGTGGTTTCTCTAGTACGTGCTTCGGGGTACCATCGCCACGGAGGGGAGGTCGGCCCAGTTGCTGCGTTTGACCTACCGAATCTCGTCGACGCGGTGGGCTCAGACGAACTGTCGGTTAACTACCACCCTGAGACCCTCCGAGCGCTACGACAGAGGCTATCGGCGTTAGCGGGCACAGGGCTGTTCTCGGCTGGAGGGGTGCCACTTCGTGACCTCCTCAGAGCAGGCCGACTGAGTGTGGTTCTGCTGGGACGACTGCCACAGAGCTACCGGTCAGCGGTTGTCGCCGTGCTCACGAGGATGCTAATGGACGAGAGGGCGGCGACGGCCTTCGCCGAGAAGCGACTTGCTCTGGATCCGGAGTTGACCGGGCCGTCGCGCGATAAGATCAGCGCGCTCGCGCAGTCCGGCACACCGCGGACCGTCGTGATCCTCGATGAAGCCCAAGCCTTCTTGGCACCCGGCCCTCGAACTCCGGCACGGGACCTTTTCGTACGTCTCGTGAAGGAGGGTCGGAATATGGGACTTTCGGCCGTACTCGCCACGCAACAGCCGTCTGCCCTGGATCAGCGGGTTCTGAGTCAGGTGGAGACCTTCATTGCGCACCAACTTGTAACAGAGTCCGACATTCGAGCCGTCCGCGAGAACCTTAAAGCCGAGATGCCTGAGTCAATCCAGTCGGGGCCTCAGCAGTTCGACGTTTCTGGTTTCCTGCGGCAGTTGCCTCCGGGCGTCTGTCTCGTGTCAGCGGCCGACGCGAACACGAACGTGCACCGATCCATCGTTGTGCGGATACGGCCGCGGGCGACGGTCCACGGTGGCATCGAGCTATAGAGCGCCGAGTGTGTAGGCAGTGGCAGCGCCGTTTCTGACATACCTAACCGTATTCAAGGCGCGACTAGGTGTTGCTAACCTCGTCCTCGATCGCACGGGATTCGAAAACCAGCCTGACGCGACGCTGTCCAGGAGACTGGAGGCTGTACTGCAAGCATCTGAGAAGCTCTCGCCTGCTGATCCCAAGAATGCGGCGTTCTTTGCGTACCTCAAGGAGAAGGGACTAATCGGTCCTAGTGCACGGCGCACGGGTCGTTACGCTTCGTACCGTGGCCTCGCGCCGGACGGCGAAGCTTGGAAGGTTATGGATCGGCGGGGGGAGGCAATAGCGGATGTGGTTGCGTTCGACACTGACCGATGGCTGGCGAACCCTGAAGTCCCATCGACGGTGGGCGTTCCCACTCCTGAGAACGTGGGGGAGGCGATCGAACTCGTGTTTCAGCTCGGGCTTCTCACAAGGGCAAAGAACACCTGGACGGCCGCCGGACAGCTGACGCACGGCTTGCGCGAGCGTTTCCCGGAAGCGGTCGCTGACATAAGCAATCCGTTTCTTCTTGGGGTGGAGACCATTGCGCTTCTTCGTCAGGTCATCAGTGTGGACGGGCTCTTGCTTCGCGAGGTAGCTCGCGCGATCGTCGACACCCACTCACCGTTGGTGACCCGGGACGACGTCGTGGGACTGTTCCCTGAGACCGTTGAACGCGCCGTCACGGCCGCACGCGGCAGCCATGTATACCGGACGCGCCTGCCGGAGGCCGTGACGTTTCTTGCCTTGATTCGCCGCAGTGCTAGACAGGTGCCCTCGGGGAGAGGTCGGGAGGCGACACGTGGTCCCGGGGTTCTTGAGCATCGGTCAGCGGCACGCCTCGAGTGGCTGACGGACTGGGGATACCTGAGGAAATCGGGTCTGCCGAAGAATGCGTTTCAATATGAAGTGAGCGATAGCCTTGGTGAGCTGCTCGACGATCTGGATGCCTACGTCGGTGATGGGAACTGGGCAGAGGAGGTTGCGTTGTCGCAGTGGAGACGTAACCCGCATTGGTCGAATCTCCGGCAGCTTGTAGGAATTGGCGCGTTGGAGAACGCGTTTCATGGGGCCTACGGCCTGATGCATCGCCGGATCGGCCCGGCTCCGCTTCGGGAGGTCGCGTTTGCCGCCGCGTTGCTGTCAGGCGGGCAGTCCACCTTCCGCGGAGCGGTTGACGCTCTCATTTCCTTCGCAGGGCTCACGCCGGGCGTGAGTCTCGCGGGCGGCAGATATCGGCGCTCACCGGAGAACATCTTCATCGCCGACTTCGAGGGGGCGTGAGTGGCCGGAACGGGTGGGAAGGCGAAGTTCCTCCAGTTCAACGCACTCCGCATCGCCCAGCGGTCGGATGTCCCCTTGTTTGTCTTTGGCGTGAACGGGCGCATTGTCCACCAGATCGCAGCCATCGAAGCTGCGCATCGGGCCGCGGACGGGGTCCTTGCAGGTTATCAGCGAAGCAGGGTTGAGCGGCACATCAGGGAGATCTACTCGTACCTTTCCACGGACGGTGCCATTCTGCCGAATGCAATCATCCTCGCACTCGATTCGAGTACCTCGTTCGCGCCTGTCAAAGGGGAGCTGAACAACGAGTGGGGGACGTTTGGTCGCTTGCGGCTACGCGCGCCCGTTCCCGGGCAGCCGAAGCCGTGCCTGATCATCGATGGGCAGCAGCGCGTTGCAGCGCTAGCGTTGCTGGATCCGAAGCGACAGTTCCCAGTTGTGGTGATCGGCTTTCTGTCACCGTCAGATCAACTTCAGAGGGAGCAGTTTGTCTTGGTGAACAAGACAAGGCCGCTGCCGCGAGACCTGTTGAATGAGCTCTTGCCCCATATTGACGCCTCGTTGCCCAAGACGTGGGAGTTGCGTCGGGTAGCCGCACGAGCAGTGGAGATCCTTCGGTTTGACACGTCATCACCGTTCTGCGGTCGGATCCGCGGAGTCGATGCGTCTGCCGAGGGATGCAACATCAGTCAGGCCGCCGTTCTCGGAGTGGTGGAGGCGAGCGTGCGACGCGGTGGCATTCTGGCCCCGTATGTGTCCGGGCTTGCCAGTGCTGATACCGTCAGCATCGCGGCCGTTGTGGCAATCTTTTTTGAGGGCGTTGCGCGGGTGTGGCGCTTTGCGTGGAACGAGAGCCCGCGTACTAGCCGGCTGGTTCACGGCGTTGGGATCACTGCTATGGGGCGGCTCATGGATATCGTGATGAAGGAGGTGGATGCGTCAGGGCCGCGGGCAGTGCTGGCCGTGGAGCGACGGGTGAGGCGCCTGGAGGAGTACTGCGCGTGGACGGGGGGTCGGTGGCCAAGCCCGTTAGACTGCCCGTGGAACGAACTGCAGAACACCAGTCAGGACAAGCGCCGTCTGGCCGAGTTCTTGGTGCGTGCCTATGAGGATGGCGCCTAGGCCGGCCTGTGCGCCTTCGAGTGGGCGTCTGAGGGTCTCGTGGCGCGGGCGGCGCGCGGTGACTATGGGGGCTGTGAAGGCGATGTCGCGCTGGATGGGATGGCCGTAGCTTGAGTGGAGAGAGGGAGTGGGGTTGCGCTAAGGTCGGTGAGATTACGCGGGCGGCGGGTTGGGGAACTACGCCACGGGCTCTCAGACTATCGCGACCGGCCCTGGATGACGCGGACACGCTTGCGGAGCACGCGGGCCTCGTACTCGGAGAGGAGGAAGTCAGTAAGGAGTTGAACGTCGCGTGGCGTGTTCTGGAGGTCGTTCCACTTTCTCTGAACTGCCGGAAAGTCCCAATAGCCGCTCGTCCACCGGCACGAGGACGCCATCTCGGCCACGTCGCCGAGGAACTCGGCGCGACTGGGGTACCTTCTTGGAAGGAACCGGTCGCAGATGGCGTCCATGAGGAAACCCATCGCAGCAATCCCAGCCCCGTGCATTAGACGCGAGTGTCGGGGGGAGAGGCCCCAAGCCTCTGGGAAGGTGTCTCGCGTGGCGCCCCAAAAGTCGAATAGCACCGAGAGCATCGCGTCCACGTCGCCAGTCCCGGTAACTGGGTCCCGCAGGTGGTAGAGGGCCCCGTCGGTGAGGCTGCTTTCCAGCATCTTGAGAATGGAGTTGTCCTTGACCACCCCTTCGGGCATGGTCGGAGTGGAGATCATGCGCCGCAGGGGCGAGAGGCGGTGGTTATTCAACTGGTCAAGAAGTCGTGCCGGGAAGCGCTTCTGGCGCAGCAGTCTGGGAAGCGTCCCTTCCGTGCCAGGCAAGAGTTCGTGGACCAAGCCGCGTGGCAGGGGCTTCGTGTGGTTGACGAGGATGAACTGGGTCCTCTGCTCGGCAGAACTGTCCGTGATGAAGGCGGTAACACTGAGAGGGAAAGCGGCCACGCGCGCCTGGCGCACGGCGGCGACCCTCTGCTGGCCGTCCACGATCCATCCCGGCTTGTCCACCTCGTCCCAACGCCTGTCCATCGGGATGATCAACTCCCCGACGCGCGAGTAGCCTCTCACGCTGCGGCCTTTTCCAACGAAGCGAACTCTGGTGTCGAACGCGACAACGACGGAGTTTGGGAGCATGGGATCGTCAGATTCCAAGTAGTTCTGGATACCAGCGATGTGCGCTAGGGCCTCAGGTCGTTGGTAGCCCCCAACGCTCATGGTCGCGTCCCGGTGAATGCGGGCCACTGCCGCGAATCCTGTTAGGAGCTTACCGTCGACTGCGAAGGAGTAGATTCGGCGGCGCGGTGTCTGGCGGATCTCGATAGCTGGCAGCGAGAGTGTGGTTGCTTGGGTACCCATGACGTCCTACGCTGGCACAGGGGTTGATTCGAGTTTGCGGGCGGTCGATGAAGCTGCCGCCGCCATGCGTTGGCCGAATACGTGAAGGTTGTGGAAGCCGCGCCGCTTGTTCCGCTCGGTCCCGCGGAAGATCGCGACCTGTACTCCTACGGCCTTGCAGATCCCGCAGTCACAATCCTTCCATGGGGCGCGGTCTAGGAATTCGGCGTACTGTGCTGTTCGGTCCTTTTCGGGATCGACCAGGCACGCGTAAGCGCGCAAGGCCTCGAGTACCGTGCTCTGCGGGCACTCGTGGCGATCGAATTGAACCAGTCTTTGCAAGCAGAGGGACTCTGCCTTGCGAGCCCGATCGTGGTCGAGGCGGCCGGCGCGGATAAGTCCCTTTACTCTCAGATTCCCGTCGATTTGGGGCACGCGGATCGCGACGTAGTTCCTGTCGGAGGTGTAGTAGTTGTCGAGGTCATCTTTGAATGCCTGGCGAAAAGGCGACGTGCTATCAAAGCTGACGACACCATAGGTGGCGAACTCGGCGAGGTGCGTGACACGGGTTACACCAAGGAGATGGAAGACCGATTTCGGCGCTCGCACCGCCGCCACCGCGCGAAGGCACTCCTCGATCTGAGGCGTCTTGAGGGAGACCATTCCACCCAGGGCGATGTAGGTGTAGCCCATGCGCTGCAAGGCGCTGACGGCGGCAGCGTACGACTGCGGATTCCAGCCCTGAGCCACGCCGATCGGGGTGACTCCACTACGTCGGCGGGAGATCGCGCGCCGAAAATCCGCGGCTAGATCGAGGGTGAGTTGTTGGCGTTGGAGCCACGCTGGCACCTGGGGCCCGGTGCCTGCTGGATCGTATCCAAGAATCACGTGATCAACAGAGACGCCATAGTCGAAGCCGCACCCGTCATAGAAATCTAAGACGTCGTCGACGGAATACGGAGGTGTCTCTTCGCGAACATACGAGAATGCGCCGCAGTCCCCCATCGCGCTGATTGGGGAGTTCGCCCGGTCGAGGCGAAAGAAACCTTTGACGCCCAGGCGGTACAGGCGGTGTCGCTGGGCGAGGGTGTACTTCCCGGCGGCCCCTGCGACGCCGTCGACGATCGGTTTAGAAACGAGCAGGCCGTCGTATGGTCGACGAGATAAGACCTCATGTGCATACCGGTCATCCCTTTGGCGCACGCGGAATTCAGGCGACTGCTCTGCCACGAAGTCGAAGTTGGGATCGACTTGGTCCTGGCTGTCGGGGAAGAAGAATCTCATTGCTCGCCAAGGACGTAGAGTCTCTCAAGATAGCGCGACAGGAGATTGATGTCCTGGGGGGTGTTTTGGATTTGGTTCCAGTCCCTGTCGAGAGCATCCCAGCGACCGCTAGTCCAATGGCAGTTCGGCGCGATCACGCTCAATGGGCCCCGGATGACTTGGGGATCCTGGAGGTCGGCCGCGCGCAAGGATCCGAGCATGCGGTCCATCACGCGTCCCATCGCGCGGATGCCGGCACCGTGCATGAGGCGGCTCTGCGTAGCGGGGCGACCCCAGGCGTCGGGAAAGGCGTCCTTCACAGCGGTCCAGTAAGCGATGAGGACCGTCCAGACGGCACGGTTGTCAAAGCGGTTGTCGAGATCCTTGTAGATCGAGAGACACCCGGTATGCAGGCTCTCCTTGATCGCGTCGGATAAGGACCTGTCCGAGACCACAGCACGTCGCTCACCCGCCACCTTCAACGATTCGCGCTTGATGATCCCACAGAATGGGGAGGACGGATCGGTGTTGAGAGCGTCGACCAGGCGCGAAGGGAGCTGCCGGGCAGCCAATCGAGTTGGCAGGGGGGAATCGAGTTGGGGAAGAAGCTCATCAACAAGACCTCGGTCCAGAAGTCGCGCGCTGTTGACCCGTATGAATTGGTCCCGTTGGAGATTTACGGAGTCGGCGACAAAACCTGCTATGGGGATGGGTAATAGTGGGTTCTTGGCCTGGGCCAGGGCTAGTGCGCGCTGTTGACCGTCGACGATCCATGCGGGCCGTCTACTTTGGCCAGTGGCCGGCCTCGGAATGAGGAGTGTTCCCGATGTTGCGAGACCGTCCGATGCGCCGGGGCCGCGCTGGCTGCTGAATCTGACGTCGGAGGAGAGGGCAAGGATGAGTGCGTGTGGGAAGAGCGGATGCTCTCCGTTGAGGTAGTCAGTTATCTCCTGGATGTGCTGCTTGACCTCTTGCCGCTGGTAGCCGATGAGCGCGCCTTCCTGGTCACGGGATAGTCGAGAGATATCGGCGATGGAGAACACTTCGCCAGCGGCGAGCGTGAATAGGTAGAGAGGAGCATCGGGAACCTGGCATAGCTGGAGGGCTCTGCGCTTGATTGGACCAAGGGAGCCGCTCATTGGGCGGTCTCGGCCAAGGCACGGGCGTACAGCCGGTGAAATCTCTCTTGCTCGCATGCCCGCCCGGTATCACGGAAGGCGCGGAGCAGAGTTGTCTTGCGCGGGCGCGGTCGCCCGGCCAAGCGTTGTTGGATGAAACGGAGAACCGTTGCGTCGGGCTGCGGAGCGCGGCGCGGGTTTGTACGGGGGTTATCGATGGTAAGAGCGGCTGCCGCCAAACGTGCAACCCGTGACGCATCGAAGGCGTGACGGCCGGCGGTCGCAACGATCCAACGGGCTAGCCGCGCGTTAAGAGAGAGGCAGGAGCCACCCAGCAGCTCTCGCGCAGCAGTGTCAATACTGAGAAGGTTGCCACCGAGAAACTCTGAGCGGTGTGTGCCGACCGATACGACGGTCAGCAACGATGGATGGGCGAGCTCGTGTCGAGCCGCGATCAGGTCCTCTGTGATGGCAGCGAGATAGGTAGCCCCGAGTGCCACGACCATCGGGCTCACCGGTCTGCTGGCGGCCAGTTCACGGAGCGACCGCGGAGCCCCGAGCTCGGGGCCGTGCCACGCAGTCAGCGCCTGCCACCACAGCCGAAGGGCCGAGAGACGGAGTGGACCCGTTTGAAGCACCACGGAATCGGGGTGACCCGAAGCGAAGGTGGCGGCGTAGGGGCGGAGCGGCGCACGAGTTGAGATGAGCCCGTACCCCGCCGATGCAACCCATAGGTCGGCAGCCCAGCCGTGCTGTTGAGCCTCAGTCGGGAGCCCAGAGACCACAGTCCATTGCTCACCCCGGTAAAGGTCGCTAGGGACAAGGAGGGGACCCGAGGCTTGCTCAAGGCGACGGATCCACTCTTTGGCCCGTACGACCGTGTTGACGGTTTCGGGTAAATCGCGCGCAAGCAACCCATCAAGCGGCGACGCGGACTTGCGGGCCGAGCAGCTCACCACGAGACGCACGTCCCGACCCTCCGGTCGTCGGGGGCTCCCGTCCGGCGCAGCTTGCATTATCGTGGATCGTAGCATAAACTGCCAACAAACGTCCGTACTGCACGAGAAAAACTACACGAGGTAGCCCGTGGCCACTCCCGGTAACTCCCTACCACCAAGGACTAAGGTCGTGGCAGTTATGTCGGGAGGGCTCGACTCCACGGTGATGGGCTACCTCCTCCGGAGTCAAGGCCACGAGCTCCACGCTCTATCGTTCGATTACGGTCAAAGCCATCGAAAGGAGCTAACGTTCGCGCAGGGGACGGCAGCGGATCTGGGAGTCCCATGGGATCTCGTGGATCTTCGCGCGAGCGGCCTCACCCGTTTCCTTGGGGGATCGGCTTTGACTGATCCCGACGTGCCGATCCCCGATGGGCACTACGCGCACGAGACGATGCGCATTACGGTCGTGGCCAACCGCAACGCCATCATGCTCGCCATGGCCTGTTCGGTAGCTGCAAGCGTCGGGGCTGGCGCAGTCGCAATCGCCGCGCACTCAGGGGACCACCCCATCTACCCCGACTGCCGACCCGAGTTCGTGCGGGCTTTCGAGGCCATGGAGCACCTGGCGATGGAAGGAACGGCCCGACTTGCCATCCTCGCACCGTTCGCCCAACTCACCAAGAGTGCCATCGTCGAGGTGGGACACCAACTCGGGGTTCCCTTTGAGCGGACCTGGTCCTGCTACAAGGGCCGCGACGTCCACTGCGGGCGCTGCGGGACGTGCTACGAACGCCGCGAAGCCTTCGCTCTCGCGGGCCTCGCGGACCCGACCGTCTACGCATCAGAGTTTGCCGCGCTGGCTCCGTGATGGCGCGATTCACCCTCAAGAAGAGATTCACGTTCGAGGCGGCGCACTATCTTCCGCATCACCTGGGCAAGTGCCAGCGCTTGCACGGACACTCGTGGGTGGGTTGGGTCGAAGTCGAGGGCCACGAACTGCAGGCCACTGGCCCGAGTGCTGGCATGGTCATAGACTTCAGTGACGTGGCTGACGCCGTCAAGCCGCTTGTTGATCAGTTCCTTGATCACTACCTCTTGAACGAGAGCCTCGGCATGGAATCACCGACGTCAGAGGCCGTGGCGGCATGGGTGTTTGGCCGGCTGGCCGAGCAGGGTCTCCCGGTGTCGGCGGTGACGATCGAGGAGACCTGCACCAGTGTCTGCATCTACCGCGCCTGACGCGCGCTGATGAAGGAAACCAAGCTCGCGGTGGCCGAGATGTTCGGGCCCACCTTCCAAGGGGAGGGCCCCTCGATGGGGCGTCGCTGCAGCTTCCTGCGCCTCAGCGGATGCAATCTCCGCTGTCTTTGGTGCGACACCCCGTATACCTGGGATTGGAGCGGGCTGACCGGCCACGCCTACACTCCCGGAGAGGAAAGCCGGGTCCTGGACGTCAGCGTCGTCCTCAGATGGGTCATTGCCCAGAACACCGACATGCTTGTGGTGACGGGGGGTGAGCCTCTGTTACAGCAGAAGGCACTGGCCTCCTTTCTCCGCGAGTGTGCCGATCGCGGCCTCCGCATCGAGGTTGAGACCGCAGGAACGATCGCCCCGCTCGAAGTCATCACCCAGGGGGTGTCGCAGTTCAATGTATCGCCGAAGCTAGCGAACTCTCGCAACCCGCTGGCTAAGCGCTTTCGTCCAGAGGCTCTGGACCGCCTGCAAGGAACGGGTAAGGCAGTCTGGAAGTTCGTCGTCACCCAACTCAGCGACCTCCAGGAGGTAGACGATCTGGTCGCCCAACACCACCTGTTCCCCATCTACGTCATGCCGGAAGGCACGGATGCGCATACAGTCCTCGCACGATCACGCGAGCTGGCTGACCCGGTCCTCGCCCGGGGGTGGAATCTCACATCACGCCTGCATATCCTGCTCTATGGGAACCGCCGAGGTGTCTAAGGCCGTCCCTTGGGACGAGGTCTACCGCCGCCTTGCGGACGCTCCAGATGGGCGCCTGTATGGCGTGCCTCGCGGAGGCGCAATCGTCGCCGGTCTGACTGGCCGGGCCGTGGACTCGGTCGATGAGGCCGACTGCCTCGTGGATGATATGGCCGATTCCGGCGACACGCTTCGCGTCATGTCGGACCTGACCGGGAAGCCGACCTGGACACTATTCGATCGTGAGCGTGACGGCCTGTCCGACCGTGAACTCATCTTCCCGTGGGACGATCCTGCTCGCACTCAGGAGGCTCGGCTGCTAAGACTGGGTCGCGACCTGCTCGACACCCTAGGTTATGACGTGTCCTCGCCAGCCCTGCGCGAGACCCCGAAGCGGTGGGCTGCCTGGTGGACGGAGTTTCTCAATCAGGATGCAGGACGGACAAGGGTAACCTTCGACGTCGCCACCGAGGGACAGTTGGTCGTCGTGGGCGGCATACACCTTTGGTCCGTCTGTGAGCATCACCTGCTTCCGTTCGAGGTCACAGTGAGCGTCGGCTATGTCCCCGTTGGACGTGTGTTGGGATTATCCAAGTTCGCGCGCCTGGCGCAGCGAGCAGCGCACAAGCTTCAAATCCAGGAACGTCTTATCGAGGAGATCTCAGCTCAGACGCAGCACCTAGCTCAGACGGAAGACGTCGCGGTGCTTGGCCTCGGACGGCATCTTTGTATGGAAGCTCGCGGCGCGAAGACTCGCGCTGCTATGACTTCGTTCTCCACCTCAGGCGCTTTTAAGCGTCGCGCGGCCCTCAGGCGGGATTTCCTCCAGCTTTGCGGCCTTGGCGTGAACGGCCCACGAGGCGTTGAGTAGGTCTGCGTCCATTTCGAGAGTGGCGCTCGTTAGTCAGGGCTGAAGGCCGTAGGTCCGGCCGCCCTAGCCATGGCGTTTCATAGGCGAGGTGAAGTGGGAGCAGGACCCACGTGCGTTCGCGGCCCGCCGCCCGGCGGAGGCCTTGAGTGAAGATGAACCGACCTCCGACGTTTTGCGGGACGCCCTCGGGGTGGCTCAAGACTCCTCTGCAGCCCACTGCTCCAGCTCTTCGATTACAGGGCACGCAGCCAGCGTTCGGGCCAACTGAACCGCTGTGCAGATGTTGAGCGGCTTGCCGTGGACCGCAGCCGAAACCGTCGCCGAAGAGATACCCGCCCGTTTGGCGAGCTCCCCCATCGTCAAGCCCCGGAGGTGCACGGCGTGGAGCAATCCGCGGTCAAAGACAAACCGTGTTGTCATGGTCCCGTTTCCCATCGATCGTTGGTGCGCGGCGCTAGGATACCCGGTGGCGTGATGGTGCCGAGCGGTGCTGACCTGGAACTGATCCCGCGGATCGCGAACGTCGCGGTCGACTGCGCTTGCCCCTACTTTTCAAACACAGCCAACACGTTCATATCTGGCTCTGACTTGAGAGTTCCCACAAGCCGCATGCCGTGCTTGAATCCGCGTTTGACAAAGTTGTAGGCGAACGTTCCCGTATCGTACTTACCACGCGCCTCGACCCAGAGGTGAAGGAATGGCTCGGCCGCGCCAGGCAGGGCAACACGGTAAGCAACCCAGTTGAACGGCTGACCGCTCGCAGCTACCTCGACGGCACGCGTAGCCACGGTCGCGTCGAAGTTGCGACTAAACCAATCCCAGTACTGACGACGTTCTTCTGCCTTATCTGGTGCGCCGCCTGGATAGGGCGGGAGTTTGGTGCGCGATGCCTTGGCGAACTGCTCCCCGACGGCGTCGAAGATCTGACACACATCGGCTCCGGTGACCTCGGCCGCCGCCGGGATGAATTTGGTCAACGGCGGTAGGTCCATGAAGAGGAGCGCACGAGGTGTATCCGAGATGAACTTAGCGTCATACCAGGGCGGTTCACCTCCGCCCTCCAGCCGACAGGAACCGTCCGTATTCACATAAGTGACTGCCTTCATACGGCCGGGGAGGTCCCGATAGTAGTGGAGGGCGACACTCAGGAGATGCCGGTACGGGTTGGAGACTACGGTGTACGAAGTGGTCTCGTCGTGCGTGGTCGTCCTAGAGGCGCTAAGTCCGGGAGCCAGTGCACCAAGAGAGAAGCCTAGACTTCCTCCGAACTGGTTACTCGATCCGTTTGAAAGCTCCAGCGCGGTCTGGTCCAGTTCCGGTCTAAGGATGGCATCATAGAATGCCTCGACCTGAACCTGATCAATGAACAACGGAGCATCTAACAGCCAACGCAGCTCGCTTGGGACCGCTAGTACCGCTTCTTCCGGGCTCTGCTTTGGGGGCTCCTTCCGGTGGCCGAATATGCGCATGCGAGTCTCCTAACGCCTGAATTCATGTTCTTGGCAGAACGTTGAGATGGTGGCGGAATCGCGACAGGTCGCCACACGAGCTATGCGTCTGATGTGTGAAATGCGCGTGTGGGATCGTCGCCAGCCTAGCTTCGGGCTCTGAGTTGGATTACCCTCGGGTACGCGAACGTTAGGGAGGTCTTGGCGAAATAGGAGCGCTCGACTGCACGTCGGCCGCGGTGGTGGGCCTTGAGTCGCCATGTGTCTCGGCTCCTAGTAATACCGAGTTCGCTCCAGAGGCATTCCAGTCTCAGTGAGGCGCTTGCAAGCACCGAGAAAAGGGCACTGGGCCGCGGTGGCGGCTGAGGTGCAGACCGGCTCATCGTCAAGACAATTGCGTCGGTTCGTCCACCAGAGGTTGTCCAGGATGTGACCCGGCACGTTGGTGGAATCAGCTAAGTTCAGAAACGCGATGAGGGTAACTCGTCGCAGCTCGCTTGCCTCATGGCGGGTCAGATATCGACGCTGAACGAGCTTCGCTCGCAGCTGGGGTATTGGAACGACGACTCCGTGGCGCAGCATTTGCTTCACGAGGTGGTAGTCAACCGCGGGGATTGGGTCGGCATCGAACTCGGTAAGCCCGCTGCCGCTGTGCAGAATCGCGTTGAGCATAGTCAGCTTGTAGAGAGGGTCGTCGAAAGCTCTGAACTGGCGCGAGAGAAGGCAGAACTTCGAGAGGCACCCCTCACTCTGCGTGACGACGTTCCAGAACTGGCCGCTCCAATGAGTTGTGAGCTCGGCACCCAGATTGCGAAGATTTGCGATCCGATCGTGACAGGCAATGCCAGTGGGATTGCGTCCCGCATCATCGGCAAAGATCTTGTTGTAAGCAGGGAGCGTTAGTTGGGCCAGAAAACTGGCATCAAGTACCGGAATCGACTCTTCGGTTGCTCGTCGCAAGCATCTCCACATGTACATGGCGCCGGTCAGAGGGAGACCGCCGACTGTCCCACGAGCAGGAACTACGCGGCCAGCTGCCAACCGCCAAAACCGAAAGTTTATGGCCACACCTATGGCAAAGTACTGCGACCGGTCTTCCGCGGATGCGTCGACGAGCCAGTACGATGGATCATCCCAAGCGAATGGGACCATGGCGGTGTCACGAACCCGGTCACGGATGTTCTGGACTACGTTGAGGAACGACTGTTCGTCTATGTGGGCAACGGGCGAAGTCGAGAGGTCGATACCGAGGCTTCGCGCGACTTCTGCACAAGGAACCCGCGATCGCGCGAATCGGGTGCCATGAGAGTTATCGGTGGCCGGCGGAGCGCCGGCGGCAAGTGTCACGGTGCACTCTCCTTCATCGTGTACCCAGGATCGCTCCTTACCCGCACTCGAGTGACTTGCTCACTCGCCTTCGCGGTAGCGGGTCAAGACGCGACATGGCGATGCTGCCGCCGAGCCAGGGGCATCCGCTTGCGCCAACTGCGGTGTTTGCGCGGCTGATTGGCGATTCTTCCGGCGTCCTTGGAAACGGATGTTCGCCGTGAGTGTTGCCACTTCTTGGCTGACGTGCAAGGGCGCTTTGCCGGTACTTCTGGACCCGTACAGCCATCGGGCGTAGGGGGGGCATCGGCCTGGTCGAGAACCAAGCGACGGCAGGAGGCCCGGGCGACGAGCCCGGCGAGCTCAGCGGCGCCGTAGGGGCGCGTCGATCACGGCCGGCAGCGCCGCGGGGTCGCCCTATTACTTCCGGATCTTCGCCTGACCTTTAAAGCAAGTGCTGACTGGAAGCACGAACGGCGAAGCAAGTGGACCAAGCGAATTCAAGAAGGCCTATGCGAGCGACAAAAGTCGAAGGCGCTTGCTTTGGGAGCAAGAGCCCCGGCTGACCCCTGCAGAAACGCAGGCGGCGCGACAGGCTCATGTCGTCGGCCCAGGCGACACTGTGCGCACAGAGACGAGCGACCAGAGGAAAGACGAACGGACATGAACTCCAGCGACCGCACCGGACTGTACCAGAGCCTTCTCACCACCTTCCTCTCCCGCGCCAGGGAGAGGGGCTACATCGTCATTGGAGTCCTCGGACGGTCCGACGAGTACGTGCAGTTCATGGCCCACGACGACCGGGTCTCTGGCGAGGTGGGTTCGCGCCAGTGGACGGAGCCTGAACGGCCCCTTCCGGGGGCCGCGGTCGCAGCTCTGGGGCGCTTGGGCTTTGTTGGCGGCGGCCCGGAGCGCAACTTCGCCCGGGACGGGCTGCCCCGCTCGGCCGCCAAGCTCGCCAAGCTCACCGACACCCTGCTGCGCACCGCGTACGACCTCGACGAGGACTTCTCCCCGGTGATCCATGAGATCCATCTGAACGACGTCACCCTGCCGCGGGCGGAGCCTTTCACTCGCGAGATGATCGCGGCCCACCTGCGCGACCACGCCACCCACTTCCTCCGAGACGAGGACGGCGACTTCCGGGTGGAGCTCAACCTTCCCGACGGCGGTGGGCGGATGGTCCTCTGGTTCCTGGCCGACGGGAAGGACGGCAAGATCTACCACGTCCACGCGCACCCGCCTGAGGGTCAGTGTCCCTCGACACGGACGGAGGCACTGGAGCGCTGCAACGCGTGGAACCGCCAGCACCGGTGGCCGAAGGCGTGCGTCATGGATGGGGCGGACAGTGCCTGGCGGATCGTCCTGGGTGCTGACATCGACCTCTCGCCCGGGATCACGCGCAGCCTCTTCGACACTTTCACGGAGCGGACCGTGGGCTCCATGATGGAGTTCTGGACCCCCACCGCTGCCGGCGGAGACGCCTCCGCGGGAAGCGGTGGCGAAGAGCCCAGCCAGCGGCGGGGCACGGACAGCGGCTGAGCCGTAGAGTTCGCTGAGCCATGGTCCGCCAGGTCAGCTGAGGTGGCCACCACACCGTCCCTCGAGGTGGTGCGCGTTCGTCCGGGCCCGACCTCGACGGCGTGGCTGATCGGCCGGATCCGGGAGCTCCAGGTGGGTGACCCGCTGCGTCCGGTCACCGTGGTCGTCCCCGGCCACCACCTCGGGCTGCACCTGCGCCGGAGGCTGGCCGGGGAGGGGTACGCGAGCGTGCGGTTCCTGGTGCTGGCGCAGCTTGCGGAGGCACTGGGCGCAGCACGGCTGGCGGCCGAGGGCCGCGCCCCGCTCACGACGGTGACCCGTGCCGCCCTGGTCCGTCGGGCGCTGCGCACCGCCGGGGAGGTACTGGCTGGGAGCGCCGACCAGGCGGGCCTGGTCGATCTGATCGCCGCCTTGGCGCTGGAGCTGCGCCGCCGCGGCGACCTCTCCGCCGACACCCGGCGGATCCTCGGAGCCGATACGTCGACGGCGCGGGCGGCCCTGCACACCATCGCCGAGTACGAGCGGCTCCGCGACGTGGCCCGCCGGTACGACGAGGTGGACCTCCTCGAGGCCGCTGCGGCGGCGCTCGAGGCCGGCGACGCCACCGGGGTCGCCGGCAACCTGGGCACCCTCCTGGTCCACCTGCCCGCGCGCCTGGACGCGCCCGACGCCCGGCTGCTGCGGGCGATGGCCGTGCACACCCAGGTGGTCGTGGCCCTGCCCGACCTGGACGGCGATGGCGGCGCCGAGCTCGCCGCCCGTCTGGGGGTGGACCTGCCACCCGCCGCCATCCCCGCCCCAGTGCCTCCGGCCGCCGCCACCGCGGTGATCGCCACCGACCCCATCGAGGAGGTGCGCGCCGCCGTCCGCGGCGTGCTCGCAGCCATGGAGGGCCACCGGGCCGTCCCTCTCCACCGGGTCGCCATCGTCCACGCCGACGAGGACACCTACGGCACCGCCCTGCGCGACACGCTGCGCGCGGCCGGGATCACCCCGGTGGCGCTGGGCGGCCGGCCGCTCGCGGACTCGGTGGCGGCCCGCGGCCTGCTCGGCCTGGTCCGGCTGCGCGAGCAGGAGTGGGCCCGCCCCGCCGTCCTCGCCTGGCTCTCCGGTCTCCCGCACCGTGGCGGCTTGCTGCGCAGCCAGGTCCGCTGGGACCAGCTCTCCCGCGACGCCGGCGCCGTCCGCGGCGCGGACCAATGGTGCTCCCGCCTCACCCAGCTCGCGGACTCCCGGGCCCGGCAGCTCGCCCACCTGGAGACCGCGGGTGACCTCACCGACGGCCGCGGCGCGGCCATCCGGCGCGACATCGACGACGCCCGCGCCATCGCCGAGCAGGTGGCCGCCATGGATCTGGCCACCCGACCCCCGGGGGAGCCGACCTGGGCGGCGCACGTCACCTGGGCCCTGGCCCTTCGCGACCGCTTCCTCGCCCCGGACCCCGCATGGACCGCGGAGGACCAGGAGGCCTCACAGATGGTGGAGGAGGTGGTGCGCGGGCTGGCCGCCGCCCACGACATCGAGCCCACCGTGTCGGTTGCGGTCTTCCTCCGCGCGCTGGAGGACGGCCTGCGCACGCGACGGCGCCCCGACGGCCGGCCCGGCAGCGGGGTGGTGATCGGTCCCCACCGCCTGCTCCTCGGCATGGACTTCGACAGCGTCCACATCCTGGGCGCGCTGGAGGGCACCTTCCCGGGGACGCTGGCGGTGGACCCGCTGCTCGCCGGCGACCCCCTCGAGCGGCGGGCTCATCAGGAGGCTCAATCCCGCCGTGACTGGGTGTCCTCCCTCGCCGCCGCTGATGGCGGCGAGGTGGTGGTGAGCGCTCCGGCCACCGACTCGGAAGGCCGCGCCGTCTACCCCTCTCCCTGGCTTCTGGAGCTGCTCGGCGGCGGGGCCGGCCCACCCCTGTCCGCCACCGCCGTGCGCGCCGGGACGGTGACCCATCCCCGGCTCCGCCGGGTGGGGGCCGCGGTGCCCGGCGGC
>Ga0116122_1000577_pt1 | contig 20734 bp, 17 predicted proteins | sample June2015DPH_13_5_FD_89726 | JGI IMG/M metagenome (GOLD analysis project Ga0116122, IMG submission 89726) | Peatland microbial communities from SPRUCE experiment site at the Marcell Experimental Forest, Minnesota, USA - June2015DPH_13_40 | ecosystem: Environmental > Terrestrial > Soil > Wetlands...
CGGTGATCAAGGAGTTTTTCGGATCGAGTCAACTTTCCCAGTTTATGGATCAGACCAACCCACTGTCAGAGATCACGCACAAGCGTCGCCTCTCTGCCCTGGGTCCCGGAGGGCTCACTCGGGAGAGGGCGGGATTCGAGGTCAGGGACGTCCATCCCACCCACTATGGGCGAATCTGTCCCATTGAAACCCCGGAGGGGCCGAACATCGGCCTGATCACTTCTCTCAGCACCTATGCCCGTGTCAATGATTATGGTTTTATTGAGACGCCTTATCGGGAAGTGATCAACGGAAAGGTCACGAATAACATCCGATATCTTTTTGCCCTGGATGAGGAAGAAGAGATCGACGGTCACAAACCCGCCATCGCTCAGGCCAATGCTCCCTTGGATAGAGAAGGGAGGTTTACCGTCCCGCTCATTTCGGCCCGAAGAGGGGGCGAATTTGTGATGGTGAGACCTGAGGAAATTCGGTATATGGATGTTTCTCCAAAACAGTTGGTAAGTGTGGCCACCTCTCTCGTTCCCTTCTTGGAGAACGATGATGCCAACCGTGCCCTGATGGGATCGAATATGCAACGCCAGGCCGTTCCCCTTCTCAAAACGGATGCCCCGCTGATTGGAACGGGGATGGAAGCCATTGTGGCCAGAGATTCCGGGGTGACAGTGGTGGCCAAGAGGAGCGGGGTCGTGGAAGATGTGGATGCTTCTCGAATCGTCATCCGTGCCGATGAGGACGGTCAGAAAGAGGATGATCCGGGAGTCGACATTTATACGTTAATCAAATACAAACGATCCAACCAGAACACCTGTATTAATCAGAGGCCGATTGTCCGTATCGGTGAGCGGGTCAAAAAGGGTGAGGTGATTGCCGACGGGCCTGCCACCCATATGGGAGAGCTGGCGCTAGGGAAGAATGTCCTGGTAGGGTTCATGCCCTGGGGAGGGTACAACTTTGAGGACTCCATCCTCATCAGTGAAAAGCTATTGAAAGAAGATACCTACACCTCGATCCATATCGAGGAATTGGAGTGTGTGGCTCGCGATACGAAACTGGGCAAAGAGGAGATCACCTGTGATATCCCTAACGCCGGGGAAGAGGCCCTGAAGGATCTCGATCAGAGCGGAATCATTCGGGTTGGAGCCGAGGTGAACCCCGGCGACATTCTGGTTGGAAAAGTGACCCCGAAGGGAGAAACCCAACTCTCTCCGGAGGAAAAACTCCTTCGAGCTGTCTTTGGTGAAAAAGCAGGAGATGTTCGAGATACCTCGTTGAGGGTCCCTCACGGGATCGAAGGAATTGTCATCGATGCCAAAGTTTTTTCACGCAAGGGGCAGGAGAGGGATGAGAGGACAAAAACCATCGAGGACCAAGAGAAGGCGCGGCTGCTGAAAAACCAGGCGGATGAGATCCGGATCATCCAGAACAGTACGCGGAGAAAGATCGGGAAATATCTCATCGACAAAAAAGCCGCCCATAAGATAGGGGATGAGAAGAAAGGCCGCGTCTATCTGGAGGCGAAAGAGCGGCTCAAGGAAGAACATCTCTTTGCGATCCCCTTCGATCGACTCAAGGAGATTGATGTGATCGAGGGGAAGAGAGTTCTTCCCGACGTTCAACGTTTTCTCGACCATGCAGAACTCCAGATCAATGTGGTGAAGGGAGTCTTTGGAGATAAGCTGGCCAAACTGAAGAGAGGAGACGAACTGGCTCCGGGCGTCATCAAGACGGTCAAAGTCTACATCGCCATGAAGCGAAAGCTTTCTGTCGGGGATAAAATGTCCGGACGTCATGGGAACAAAGGGATCATTTCCAGAATTCTCCCCGAGGAAGACATGCCGTATTTAGAGGATGGGACCCCGGTCGAAATCATCCTCAATCCATTAGGCGTCCCCTCACGAATGAATGTGGGCCAAATTCTTGAGACCCACCTGGGATGGGCTGCGAAGGGCCTGGGATGGAAGATTGAGGAATATTTGGAGAAACACTTCAACCCCAAATTGCTTCGAAGAAGAATTAAGGAAATCTATTCCTCAAAAGAGGTGAATGAATACCTGGAGCAGGCGACCGATGACGAGATTGTCGAGCTGGCCCGGAAGCTGGGTGAAGGAATTTTCGTCTCGGTCCCTGTGTTCGACGGAGCTTCGGAGGAAGAGATCAAGGATCTCTTGAAGAGAGCCGGACTTCCGACCACTGGGCAAACGATTCTCTATGACGGGAGGACGGGGGAACCTTTCCACCAGAAGGTGACCATAGGCTATATGTACCTCCTCAAATTGCACCACCTCGTAGACGACAAGATCCATGCCCGATCCATCGGCCCTTATTCTTTGGTGACCCAACAGCCCTTGGGTGGAAAAGCTCAGTTCGGAGGGCAACGGTTAGGGGAGATGGAGGTGTGGGCCTTGGAGGCCTATGGAGCGGCCCATTCCTTGCAGGAATTCTTGACGGTTAAGTCGGACGATGTCGCGGGAAGGACTCGAGTCTATGAGGCGATCGTCAAAGGAGAGCACACGCTGGAGCCTGGATTGCCCGAGTCGTTTAACGTGCTGGTCAAAGAATTACAGAGCCTTTGTTTGGATACCGAATTGATCGAAGAAAAGAGAGAAGAAATTTAATATCGCAAAGCGCAGAGCGCAAAGCGCATAGCGAAGTTCTTTGCTATGCGCCATGCTCTATGCGCTATGCTTTCTAAAAGGAGGCAACCTTGGAAGATTATTTATCATTCTTTGAGAAGGGGAAAAGTCCGATTAATTATAATGCCATTCGGATCTCGATTGCCTCTCCGGAAAAGATCGAATCCTGGTCCCACGGAGAGGTAAAAAAGCCAGAGACCATTAACTATCGGACGTTCAAACCGGAAAAGGACGGGCTCTTCTGTGCCAAGATCTTTGGCCCCACCAAAGACTATGAGTGCAATTGCGGCAAATACAAACGGATGAAGCACCGGGGCATTGTCTGCGAAAAATGCGGCGTGGAGGTCATTCAATCCAAGGTCCGCAGGGAAAGGATGGGCCATATCCGGTTGGCCACCCCGGTCGCGCACATCTGGTTCCTCAAGAGCATCCCGAGTAAAATTGGGATCCTCTCGGATATGACGCTCAGAGAATTAGAGCGGATTCTCTACTTTGAGGCCTACCTCGTCCTCGACGGGAAGAAGACGCCCGTCAAGAAAGGAGAGATTCTTTCGGAAGATCGATACCGGGAGGCGAGGGAGAAATACAAAGATGATTTTGTGGCCGCTCAAGGAGCGGATGCGATTCGGGAGCTGTTGAGAAACACGAACGTGAAGGAACTTTCTCAGAAGCTTCGGACCGAAATGAAGGAAACGGCCTCGGAAGCCAAGAAAAAGAGGCTGGCCAAACGGTTAAAGATTATTGAGTCCTTCTTGGAATCGGGAAACAAACCGGAGTGGATGATTTTGGAAGTGATTCCCGTCATCCCGCCCGACCTTCGCCCTCTTGTCCCCTTGGATGGAGGCCGGTTTGCCACCTCTGATCTGAATGACCTTTACCGAAGAGTGATCAATCGGAACAACCGCCTCAAACGGCTTCTCGAATTGAACGCGCCGGAGATCATCATCCGTAACGAAAAGCGGATGCTGCAGGAAGCCGTCGATGCCCTTTTCGACAACGGGAAGAGAGGAAGGACGATCTTAGGGGCGAATAAGAAACCTCTTAAATCATTGAGCGATATGCTCCGGGGCAAACAGGGCCGTTTCCGACAGAACCTTCTAGGGAAACGGGTGGACTATTCCGGCCGTTCGGTGATCGTCGTCGGCCCCGAGCTGAAGTTGCATCAGTGCGGCCTTCCCAAGAAGATGGCCCTTGAACTGTTCAAACCTTTCATCTACCACCGTTTGGAAGAGAAGGGTTTGGTGACCACGATCAAGAGTGCCAAGAAGATGTTGGAGAAAGAGAGGCCCGAGGTCTGGGACGTTCTGGATGAAGTGATCCGTGAACATCCGGTGATGCTCAATCGTGCGCCGACCCTTCACCGTTTAGGGATTCAGGCCTTTGAGCCCGTATTGATCGAGGGCAAAGCCATCCAGCTCCACCCGTTGGTCTGCGCTGCCTTTAACGCTGATTTTGACGGAGACCAGATGGCTGTCCATGTTCCCCTTTCTGTGGAGGCTCAGGCGGAGGCAAGGATACTGATGATGTCCACCAATAACATCCTTTCCCCGGCGAATGGGAAACCCATCATTATTCCCACCCAAGACATCGTCCTTGGAATTTATTACATGACCCGGGAGCGCCCTTACGTCAGAGGGGAGGGAAAAGCCTTTTCAAACCCGGAGGAGGTCCGAATCGCTTACGATGCGAATGAGGTCGACCTTCATGCCCGAATCAAGGTCCGATTAGATGGGGAACTCGTCGAGACCACTGTGGGCAGAGTCCTCCTGAAGGAAATTCTCCCTGAGGAGATCCCGTTTCGATTGATCAACAAGGTCATGAAGAAGAGCGAGCTCGCCAATCTCATCGACTATTGCTACCGGTATGGGGGAGATAAGAAAACGGTCCTTCTCTCTGATCGGTTGAAGGGTTTGGGTTATTATTACGCGACCTTGGCCGGGATTTCCATTTCCCTTGATGACATGCTGATTCCTTCCAACAAGGAAAAACTCCTTCGAGAAGCCCAACAGGAGATCGAGAGGGTTCAAGAACAATATACGGAGGGATTGATTACAGATGGAGAGCGATACAATAAAGTCATCGACATCTGGGCTCAGGTCACTGAAAACATTGCGGGGGTGATGTTGAAGGAACTGGGGAGCGAAGAGGTGGTGGCCCCTTCCGGAGAGAAACAAACTACAGAGAGTTTAAACCCTATTTACATCATGGCCGACTCCGGAGCTCGAGGCAGCGCCCAACAGGTGCGACAATTAGCCGGGATGCGGGGTTTGATGGCCAAACCTTCCGGAGAGATCATCGAAACGCCCATCACCGCGAACTTTCGGGAAGGGCTGTCGGTTCTGCAATACTTCATCTCCACCCACGGCGCCCGAAAGGGGCTGGCCGATACCGCTTTGAAGACAGCCAATGCCGGATATCTCACCCGGCGATTAGTAGATGTCGCTCAGGACGTTGTGATCAGGGAGCATGACTGCGGCACCCTGGATGGGATCGAAGTCGAATCGCTCGTCGAGGGAGGGGAGATCATCGAATCGATGAAAGAAAGAATTCTGGGCCGCGTGGCCCTGGAAGAAATCCGGGATCCTTTTTCCAATGAGGTGGTCGCCAAAGGGAATGAAGAAATCGACGAGACCCTGGCTGATCGCATTGAAGATATTGGAATTGACAAGGTCAAGATTCGATCCGTGCTTACCTGCAAATCGAAACAAGGTGTCTGTGCCCTCTGTTACGGAAGGGATTTGGCCCGAGGGAGACTGGTCGGTGTGGGGGAGGCCATCGGCATCATCGCTGCCCAGTCCATTGGCGAGCCGGGAACCCAGCTCACGATGAGGACATTCCACATCGGTGGGACCGCCAGCCGGCGGGCAGAACAGACGACATTGGAATGCCGGATTGACGGGAAGGTGAAATTTCTCAATCTCAAGAGCGTCAAAAACCGCGAAGGAAACCTGATCGTCATGAACCGAAATGGAGAGATTGCCATTTTGGATGAAAACGGAAGAGAACGGAGGAGGTATTCCGTGATTTACGGCGCCAAACTGAGGGTCAAGGATGGGCAGAAGGTGAACGAAGGAGAGATCCTGGCAGAATGGGATCCTTACTCCATCCCTGTCTTGACGGAGGTCTCAGGGAGGGTGAAGTTTGGGGACATCATTGAAGGGGCGACCATGCAGGAGCAAGTGGATGAGTTTACCGGCCTTTCGAGAAAAGTGATCACTGAATCGAAAGACGCGGAGCTTCGGCCAAGGATCTCCATGAAGGATGAGAAAGGCAGGACCATGAATCTTCCTGGGTCTGCTTCCCAGGCTCGGTATCTCCTTCCGGTCGGAGCGAACATTTTTATCTCCGAAGGAGATATGGTGGAAGCCGGGGATGTCATCGTGAAGATCCCGCGGGAGACGACTAAGACAAAGGACATCACAGGAGGTCTTCCTCGAGTGGCTGAGCTTTTTGAAGCCAGAAAGCCCAAAGAGTATGCGTTGATCAGCGATATCGATGGGGCGGTTGAATTTGGAAAGGACCTCAAAGGGAAGAGGAAGGTGGTCATTCGACCCGATGTGGGCGAGTCCAAAGAATATATGATTCCCAAGGGAAAACATGTCAGCGTCCATGAAGGTGATTTTGTAAAAGCGGGGGAGGCCCTGATGGATGGTCCCTCCAATCCTCATGATATTTTGAGAGTGTTGGGGGACAAGGCCCTGGCCCGGTATTTAGTCGATGAAATTCAGGAGGTCTATAAACTCCAAGGGGTCAAGATTAACGATAAACATATCGAAGTCATCGTTCGCCAGATGCTCAAGAGGGTGAAAATCAAAGAAGTGGGAGATACGCACTTCTTGGTAGACGACCAAGTGGAAAAATTTGTATTTGAGGAAGAGAACGCCCGCGTCATGAAGGAAGGAGGAAAACCCGCTGTGGGAGAGCCTCTGTTCCTGGGAATCACGAAGGCGTCTCTTATCACAGATAGTTTTATCTCCGCCGCCTCCTTCCAGGAGACCACGAAAGTGCTCACCCAGGCGGCTGTAGCCGGCAAGGTGGACAATTTAAAAGGCTTGAAAGAAAATGTCATCATGGGACGCTTGATCCCCGCGGGGACCGGTCTTCCCAAGTACAAACAATTGGAGCTCTGGGTGGAGGGGTATACTGGAGAAGAGGTTCCTGAAGGAGGGCAAGGGGAACCGCCAGCCGAAGCGGCCGCCTAAGAAAAGAAGCAGGGCTCAAGGATTCAAGGGGTCAAGCGGCCAAGTAAAAATCCTTGAAGGAAACATGGAAGGCTCATTCTGTACTGTTACGGAATGGGCCTTTTTTGTGCCCTTTTCTTCGCCTTCGTTTCCACCCCGGGGAGTTTAGTCGTTATCTTGACAAGCAACCCGGTTTTTTTCTATATTCAACTTAACCTAATTGCTCCATAGAAACGGCCCCAGCATTTCCCTCTCCCCCATTGGAGAGAGCAGGGTGAGGGGACAATCAGGTATACGGAGAAAAACCATAGAGCCTGTATTCGTACGCATACTGACAGAAGTCACTTAAAATAATAAACAAGGAGAACCAAAATGGAGAAGATCGGAAGGGTTAAAGATTTGAAGCGCGGAGAATCGGTCAGTTTTCAGTATCAGGGGAAAGAGGGTATTTTAGTAAAAACCAAAAAAGGCAAGCTGGTTGCGTACAGTAGGGTTTGCCCCCATGAAGGGGGCACCATCGTTTGGGATGCTGATATTAATAAGTTATTGTGTGAATGTCATCTTTCTATTTTTAATGTTGACGATGGTACGGTATACAAGTACAGCTCCGTTTTTGACAAAATGGATGATCTCACTCCGATAAAGCTTGAGATTGACGACAAAAAGGACATTTACACTATCTAAAAATGTGAAGGGGCGTTTTGGAAGATAAAATTAAGAAAGGGTGGAAGGTAGATCGTAACCGGAGAGTCTACTCTCTATTTTCCACCTTCGACATTCAAATTCCTATTTTAGGGTTTCCAGTTTCTTTTTGGCCAGCTGGGCTTGATCAGAAAGGGGATATTTTTCGATCACCCGCTTGAGCAAATTTCTGGCATTCGTTTTGTCTCCGAGTTCCGAGAAGGCGAGGGCCTGCTTGAATATCGCTGCGGGTATCTTATCCCCTTCCGGATATTTTACAATCGCCTTCTCATATTCTAAGATCGCCTTCTCATAATCCTTTTTCAGATAGTAGGTCTCCCCGATCCAAAACTGGGCATTATCCGAGAGCTCTGTGTTGGGATATTGTTTGAGAAAGGCTTCGAATTTCCTTCGAGCTCCTTCTAAGTCTCCCTTATGGAAGGTCTCGTAGGCATCCCGATAGAGATCCCCCATCCCCGGGGAAACCCCTTTTAGCTCGGAGAGCACCTCTTTCATTGAGCCCGGCTTTTCCGATTCCATGGGTTTCGAACCCGGCCCGGGCGCCTTTGGTTCCTGTGACTTGAGGCGATCCTCCAACTCTTTGATCTTTTCCTCCTGAGCTTTTTTTCTTTCTTCCAAGGCTTTCAAGCGGCCTTCCATCTCCTCCCTGAGACGGTCCGTCTCTTTTGAAGGCCTCGTGAGAAGTTCCTTATACTCTTCCACATTTGTCGAGAGGGCTTGGACCTCGGATTGAAGATTTTCGAGCCGAAGAGAGAGGTCCGTCTTTACCTTTTGATTTTCCGCCCTCAAGTCAGATAAGTCGTTCTTGGCGAAATCAATTTCTTTTCGTAGGGTATTGATTTGAGAATAAAGCTTATCCATCTCGTTATCGAGGGTCCTCACATCTTTGGTGCTTGCACATCCCAACAGTAACAACCCTATTAAAAAAACAATTCGTCCTTTCATCGCGTTACCTTTCACAAGCTCTCCTCGGGGAGTTTCGAAACTCCCTGGGGAGTGCTCCGCCTTACTATTTTGCCGTGACAATGGTATGGGCTCTTCGGTTTTTTGCCCAGGCTTCTTCGCTATGGCCGGGATCTAGCGGCTTCTCTTTTCCATAACTGATTGTCGAAACGCGATCTGAGGAAATGCCTAACGAGACAAGGTAATCCTTTGTACGGTTGGCCCGCCTTTCGCCGAGAGCGAGGTTATATTCAACCGTTCCTCTTTCATCGCAATGGCCTTCGATTTGGACCTTGAGGTTGGTGTATTTCTTCAGAAGGACAGCGTTTTCCTTCAGAAGGGCGCCATCCGAGGGACGAATGTCGTATTTATCGAAGTCGAAGTGAATGTCTTTGAGCAGAGAGCTTTCGAAAACTTCCCCTGCAACGCCGGGGGTCTGCTTGGCGACCAAACTCTTTTCGAATTGTTCTTTGGCTTTCGCTTCCTTTGCGCGCTCTGCCTCGGCCTTAGTGGCTTCTTCTGTCTTGACGGACGGTTCTTCTTTCACAGCTGTTTTTTTGGGGCAACCTATCATGATGAGTCCGACGCAGAGGATAAAAATGATGATGAAGCTTTTCTTAGTCATGGTAACCTCCCTTGAAGAATGGTGTGGGAACTCATGTTCATCCCGTTAGAAATCCCCGTCATTTTTGGCGGGAATCATCCCTTACAGAAAAAGGGCAGGGGCAGGCCCCTCTTTTCCCACGGGGTTATTCAAATCGCCTTGACCAGGCAGGACTCGATTCACCTCCTTTCGATGATGTTAAACCCCTCTGATTGAGCCCGTTGGCATTCATAATGTAAATCTTGGATGCCCCCGTTCGAGTTGAACCGAAGGCGATGTAACGGCCATCCGGAGACCAGCAAGGGCTTTCGTTGTTGCTCGAGTTGGACGTAAGGCTTCTGAGCCCGGACCCGTCGATTCCGATGGTGAAGATATGGTAATGGCCTTCTACCCTTCCGCAAAAAGCGATCAGGTCCCCTTTAGGAGACCAGGAGGGATTGGTATTATAGCTTCCCTCAAATGTCAGACGGCGCACATTGGATCCATCCCGTGCCATGACATAAATCTGTGGGGAACCGGATCGGTCTGACACAAAAGCAATCCGCTCGCCATCCGGAGACCATGTGGGCGAAGCCTCGTTACCGTATCCCTTGGTCAGTTTCTTCGGGTTCCCCCCGTTCGTATCGATGAGGTAGATTTCCGACTTTCCTTCCATCCCCATCATGAGTGCAATCTTTTTCCCATCCGGCGACCAGGAGGGAGAGACGTTTAACCCCGGGTAGCGGGAGAACAGTTGAAGATTTTTCCCATCCACATCGATGAGGTAGAGATCCGGATTCCGTCTGAGGTAAGAGGTGAAGGCGATTTTTTTACCATTCGGAGCCCAGGCCGGCGATAGGTTGATGGACTGGTTTTGGGTGAGCTGTTTGACGTTCGCACCGTCGAAATCGGCAACGAAGATCTCCTTGCCCTCCCCCTGGCGAACCGTGTAGGCAATCTTCGTATTTTGAACCCCCCTCTCCCCCGTGATTTGGAGAACCACCTCATCGGCCATTCTGTGGACCGCGGATCGAACGGTTTGTAAAGGGCCCTCGTACTGCTTCCCGACAAGGTGTTTCTGGTCCACCAGATCAAAGAGATGGAATGTCAACTTGAAGTCGAGGCCGTTCGATTCGAGCAGCGTTTCTCCGGCCAGGAGGATTTCTCCTCCCCCGGGGGCCCATTCTTGCAGGGAGGACGCCTCCGGGATTCCTTCTTTTTCTCGAAGCGGAGGGGGAAGATGTTGGGCATCGATCACCTTGAAGAAACCGGAGAGGGTGAGATCGTTTTTCAGAATCTCATAAACCTTTTCTGAGAAAGGAGAAGAGGTTTTGTCTGCAGATTTCCATTTCGCCAAAATGATGGGAATCTGGACAAAGGTCGGAGCATTGATATCAAGGTAGATCCTTGCCTCCGCGGAGGGAGCAGCAATGAAAATGACAAAGAGGAAAAGCAAGAGATATCTTTTCATTTTATTATTTACGATTGAATCCAAGACTAACGGATTCTCCCCACCGGTCTATTATTAAGACAATATTCGTTTGTAAGTCAATCATTTCTTTGGGATCCGAATAGTTACTCACAAAACAACCCTTTTAAATCGCTCCCACCCTCCCGGCAGGCCCTGAACCGAGATGGTACAGGGCAGGCAGCCTTTACGAAAAGGAGGAATTACCTCCCCCTTTGAAAAACGGTTCGACGGGCCCACCGTGCCGAGCTTGCCGAAGGAGGAGGATTTGAATTTTCATTATGTCAGAATATCTTTTCATCAGCTCTGGTTCCCATTTCCCTTTTTTTTCTTCTGAGGAATCGAAGGAATTCCATGCCCATCGGAGAAAGCGTTCTCCCGCGATGCGACACGATATAGATTTGCCGGGAGATGGGTCCGATCCCCTCCACATCGATTCGAGAGAGAGTGCCCTGTCTTACTTCTTCCTCGGTCGATCTTCCGGAGATGAAAGCAAGACCTAATTTCGCCTTTACCCCTTCTTTGACGGAAGAAGTGCTTCCCATCTCCATGACCACATTAAACTGTTTTAAACTCTTGCCCTTCTTTCTTAACGCCGTTTCCAATGCGATCTGAGTTCCAGAACCCTCCTCCCGGATAATCCAGGGTTCCTTCAAAAGCTCTTCCAGATTCACCCTTTTTTTTCGGGTCAGGGGGTGATCCGATGGGGCGATGGGGATAATGTCATCCTCTTCGTATTTTTCATAGTGGAGGGATGGATGATTCAACTTGGCACCGATGATACCGTACTCGACGCTGTCTTGGAGGACATATTGGACAATTTCCTTTGTATCAGCAATCTTAAGGGAAATGGTGAGATGAGGACGTTCTCTTTTAAAATCACCCATGAGCCTGGGAAGAAGATATTCCCCGGGAATGGTGCTTGCACCCAGAGAGAGGTCTCCTCGGATCCCTTCGGAGAATTCGCTCAAGGCATTTATCAAATCCTTGCGGAAGGATAAAATTTTTGAGGCATATTTCAAGAAAATCTCTCCGGCCTTGGTCAGGCGAACTCCCCTGCTCGTCCGGTCGAGGAGGCGAAGGGATAGGGATTGTTCTAAAGCAAGGATATGGCCGCTCACCGTGGGCTGGGTGAGGAACAGATCGTCAGCCGCCTTGGAGAAACTTTTTGAACCGGCGATACGGCAAAAAGTCTCCAGGTGTCGAAAATCAATTTGGGATGGTTTTTTTTTCACTTAGGACAGAATATTAGCGCCCTTTCTTTTTAAATGCAAGCGAAAGAGTGTCGTTTGAATGGGAAGGATTTTCTGAAGGAATAGAAATAAAAATAGGGCTTGGGAAAAACTCCCCAAGCCCTATTCTTTAATCTGATAGAGGTTGAATTTTAGTACATGTCACCCATTCCACCCATTCCACCGCCGCCCGGAGGCATTTGGGGGTAAGGGGCTTTCTTTTCCGGCTTATCGGCCACAATCGCCTCTGTGGTGATCATCAACGACGCGACGGAAGCCGCGTTTTGAAGGGCGAGCCTGACCACTTTGGTGGGATCGATGATCCCTGCCTTGATCATATCCGTATACTCATCCTGTGCAGCATCGAATCCGAAAGCTCCCTTCTCATTCTTGACTTTCTCCGTCACGACAGATCCCTCCTGACCGGCATTATTGGCGATCTGACGGATAGGTTCTTCTAGGGCTCTCTTGACAATATCGACCCCGATCTTCTTATCCCCTTCTAATTTCATTTTATCCAGTGCGGGAAGGCAGCGGAGGTAGGCCACACCACCGCCTGGAACAATTCCTTCCTCTACAGCCGCCCGGGTCGCATTCAGGGCGTCTTCGACACGGGCCTTCTTCTCTTTCATCTCGGTTTCCGTAGCGGCACCCACATTGATGACAGCCACTCCGCCGATAATCTTGGCCAGGCGCTCCTGAAGCTTCTCCCGATCGTAATCGGAGGTGGTCTCTTCGATCTGCGCGCGGATCTGTTTCACTCTCGCCTCGATATCGTCTTTGTCTCCTGCTCCGTCGACAATGGTCGTATTGTCTTTGTCGATCGTGATCCGTTTTGCCCTGCCCAAATCGTTCAATTTGATATTTTCCAACTTGATGCCCAGGTCCTCAGAAATCACTCTTCCTCCGGTGAGAATACCGATGTCTTCCAGCATCGCCTTCCTGCGATCTCCAAAACCGGGGGCCTTCACCGCACAACATTTGAGGGTTCCACGAAGTTTATTGACAACCAACGTAGCCAGGGCTTCCCCTTCGACATCCTCGGAAAGGATTAAGAGGGGTTTTCCCATCTTGGCAATCTGCTCGAGGATCGGAAGCATGTCTTTCATGTTGGAGATCTTTTTCTCGTTGAGAAGGATATAGACATCTTCGAGCACCGCTACCATCTTCTCAGGATCGGTGACAAAGTAGGGAGAGAGATATCCCCGGTCGAATTGCATCCCCTCGACCACATCGAGCGTCGTCTCCATTCCCTTCGCTTCTTCTACGGTGATCACACCTTCTTTGCCGACCTTGTTCATGGCCTCAGCAATGATGTTCCCGATGGTTTCATCATTATTGGCGGAGATCTTCCCGACCTGGGAAATCTCCTTCTGGTCCTTCGTCGGCTTGCTCAGCTTCTTTAACTCTTTCGACACTTCCTCGACAGCCATATCCATTCCCCGTTTCACATCCATGGGGTTGGCACCGGCTGCAACCACCTTCGATCCTTCGCGATAAAGCGCCTGGGCCAAGACGGTGGCCGTCGTGGTTCCATCCCCGGCGGTGTCAGAGGTTTTGCTCGCCACCTCCTTGACCATTTGGGCGCCCATGTTCTCAAACTTATCTTCCAATTCGATTTCTTTTGCTACGGTCACACCGTCTTTAGTGACGGTCGGGGATCCAAAGGATTTTTCCAAAATGACATTCCTTCCCTTCGGGCCCAGAGTGACTTTGACTACGTCCGCTAAGATATTGACTCCCCGCAAAATTGCATTACGGGCATCCTGATCAAACTTGAGTTCCTTTGCCATTTTGACTTCCCTCCATTTCTATGTAATTTGTTATTTTCCTTCAATCACTCCTAAGATATCTTCTTCTCTCATGATGAGATGCTCTTCCCCTTCAATCTTGACCTCTGTGCCCGAATACTTTCCGAAAAGAATTTTGTCGCCAACCTTCACGTCGAGAGGGATCAGCTTACCTTCTTCTGTAGTCTTCCCCTTTCCGACTGCGATCACTTTTCCCTCCTGCGGCTTTTCTTTTGCCGTGTCAGGAATGATGATTCCACCTTTTGTCTTCTCCTCCTCCTCCAGTCGTCTGACAATCACTCTGTCCTGTAATGGCCTGATCTTCATCTTTAACTTCTCCTTTCTCGCTCAGTGGTTTTTAAATTTTTGAAATTGAAAATAAGATTAGAGTAAGATTGATATGTCGCACCACCTCCTTATAAATTAAAACCCTTTAAAATTAATTAGTTAGGAGTTTTCTGTAAGTTTGGTTGGTTAACAGGTAAAAGATAACCCTCCAGCGCTGCCATTTAGATAATCATCAAAAAGGGGATTGTCAAGGTAAGTTAATGAAATATTTTCCATTCTATCACATTTTTCTTAAGAAGGAAACCGCAAGGACTATTGAAAATCTTCATTCGATTCGACATAATTAGAGAATTGTCAAGGAGGAAGAATTGACGCAGATCCTTCATCGGTTATTGAAGTTATTCTTCGCTGCCATTTTTTTTATCCTTTCCATTTTCTCTCCCGCCGAAGCCAGCCCGCTGAAGAGGCCCTTATCCTTCCAGCACATTACCGCCAAGGATGGTCTTTCCAGTGAAATGGTTTTGGCGATCGCGGTCCAAGGTGAGGAGGTGTGGTTTGGAACAGAAGGCGGAGGAGCTACCCTGTACGATAAGTCCAAGAAAATTTATAAAGCCTATACGACCAAGGGCGAACCCATGGATAAAGTCGACAAAGGAGTCAGCATCAATTGGCAAAACCTTCTCCCTTATAACCATGTCTCTGTCATCCTTCTGGATGTGGGTCGCATCTGGTTTGGCACTTACTTTTATGGTTTCGGAGGGGGCGGAATATCCTATTATCAACCTCAGAAAAGCCCTTCTTGGAAACGTTTCAACACGAGCGACGGCCGTGCCAAGAAGGTTGTTTCCATGGCCGTGGATGGAGAATGGGTCTGGGTTGGGTCTGAAAAGGGGCTCTCCCTCCTCGATAAGAAGACAGAGGGATGGAAGAGGTTTTACTCGACGAATGATGGCCTCTCCGGGAACTTTGTCAATTCCCTTCTCGTTCAGCCCAATTTCCTATGGGCGGGCACAAATGGAGGGATCAGTCGTTTTGAGAAAGTTAAAAAGACCTGGAAGACGTATACGCAGAAAGATGGGTTAACGGAGGCGGAGATCAAAGCTTTGGCAAGTGTCGGACAGAAAATATGGGCAGGGGGGATCGGAGGAACCCTTTCCGAATACGATCTCATTTCAGACCGTTGGAAGAGGATCGAGCCCTCGGACGCATTGAGGAACGGAGGAATTCAGTCGCTCACTGTTGCCAAAGGAAAAGTCTTCGTCTGCAGAGACAATGGGGTAAGCATTTATGACCTTTCGACAGGGCAGTGGGAATCGCTGACGATGGCCGATGGATTGCTAAGTAATGCCGTTTTTTGTGCAGCCGAGGACAGGAATAGTATCTGGTTCGGGACAGATAAAGGAGTCTCACGGCTGATCATAGCACCGTGATCAGATTGCGGATTTCGGAATGCGGATTGCGGAATAGAAATGGAAAATAGTAGTAAACGTCCTAAATAAAGTAGTCATTGCGAGGAGCGGAGCGACGTGGCAATCTCTTGGGATTGCTTCACTTCGCCCTGAACACCATGCGGTGCAGGGCTTCGTTCGCAATGACACCGCACGAATGTCAACTTACTTTGGCATTCAGCGTAGTTGGCTGAAAAGGAGGAAGCGATTCCATGGATAAATTTCCAAATAAGAAACTCACTCGTAGACAGTTCATCAAGGGAGCCACTGCCGCGGCAGCGCTTCCTCTTCTCGCGGATAAGTTTTCGTTTTACGGATCCTTAGCTCACGCGGCGGAAGAGTCTGAATTGGTTATCGCTAAAAATGGTAGCGCTTCCCAACTCCTGCAGGCTGCTATGGCTCCTCTGGGCGGGATGGGGCGCTTTGTGAAGAAAGGGCAGCGGGTCGTCATTAAAGCGAATATTGCCTGGGCGAGGACACCCGACCAGGCCTGCACGAATAACCCGGATCTTATGACGGCATTGATCAAGATGTGCTATGAGACCGGGGCAAAGCGGGTGGCTGTCTGGGACCATACCTGTGACAATTACCAGTTTTGTTTTTCAAGGTCGGGGTTAAAAGAGACAGCTCAAAAGGCCGGGGCTGATATCTTCTCCGGCCATGGCCGGAATTCTTACAAGCAGGTCGAAGTCCAGAAAGGCAAGAAGCTCAGGACGGTTGAAATCCTGAGAGACGTGCTTGAATCGGATGTCTTTATCAATTTCCCCATTCCCAAGCAACACTTTGCCACGGAGCTGACCCTTGGAATGAAAAACCTGATCGGGATCACGTGGGACATGGAGCAATTGCATAAGATCGGGCTCCATCAATGCATCGCCGATGTCAATACGGTCAGAAAACCGGATCTGGTTCTGATGGACGCCATCCGGATTCTCACAACGAACGGCCCGAAGGGGCCTGGAAAAACAGAGGACATCGGCGAGGTCATCGCTTCCGCAGATATCGTAGCGGCGGATGCTTATGCCGCCTCCTTTTTCAAGCATCCCAAGACCGGGAGACCGTTCAGGCCGGAGGAAATCCAGTTCGTCAAGAATGCTTATGAGTTGGGCCTGGGCGAGATCAACCTCTCAAAAGTACGGGTGAAGAAGGTTACGGCTGCATGAGAAAAGCGATCCCCTACTTGAGGAGGACGATTCAAGCCCTTTCGTTTTTCTTCCTTCTCTATCTCATCATCAAGACGGCTTTTCCCCTTGAACTGAAGATCCCGGTAGACCTCTATCTTCGGCTTGACCCGTTTATCGGGATCATTACGATCCTCACGAAGAAAGCGGTCATCCTGAGGATGCTTCCTGCCGTCGGAGTGCTCCTCGTCGTTTTTATTTTTGGCAATTTTTTCTGCGGATGGTTCTGCCCCATGGGCAGCATTATCGACTTCTTCGACCGGATTCTCTTCAGGGAGAGAAAACGGTCCAAGGCGTCTAATGATCAAGCTTTCAGAAGGCTCCGCTACGGAATTTTTATCTTTTCTCTCGTGGCAGGCGTGATGGCCTTTCAGGTGATGTATGTTCTCGATCCCATCAGCCTCATCACCAGAACTCTTGTCATCGCATTCTATCCCCCTGCCATCTTTGTCTTTAATACCCTTGTCCCCCAGGTTCAGAGCTTTCTTCCTAAAAATCCGTTTATCATGTCTACCATACCAATGCCTGTATTCAAGGTAAACCTTCTGATCTTTGTCTTTTTCATAGCGATTCTTGCCTTGGGAACAGTCCGTAAAAGGTTCTGGTGCCGTTACCTGTGTCCGCTCGGAACTCTCTTTTCAATAGTTTCACGCTTCCGGATATTGAAACGGTTTGTCACGGAGGATTGTACCCATTGTCTAAAGTGTGTGAAAGAGTGCCCGGTAGGCGCGATCCCTGAAGCGCGTCCGGAGCAATACCGGCGGCAGGATTGCCTCTCCTGTTTCAAATGTCTTGAATGTCCGCCCGAGGCTGTTTCTTTTCACTTTGGTTTACCCCATTGGAAAACGGCGGATGGCGTAGACCTTTCGAGAAGGTATGTTTTGGGATCGCTTGGGCTCGGCGTTGTCTCGGCATTGATAATCAAGGCCAATCCCCTCCAGTCAGAGAGCGGATTGAAAAATAATCGATTGATTCGACCGCCCGGTTCTCTTCCCGAAGAACAATTCGTATCCGTTTGTACAGGCTGTGGTGAATGTCTAAAAGTTTGTCCGAATAACGCCCTTCAATCCACACTTTTGGAAGCTGGCTTGTCGGGTCTTTATACGCCGAGGCTCGTGCCCCGAATTGGCTACTGTGAAGAATTCTGTAATTTCTGTGGAAGGATTTGTCCCACGGAAGCCATTCGACCCATCTCCATTGAAGAAAAGCGCCTCCTTCAGATGGGGATTGCTCATGTCAACAAGACACGGTGTATCGCGTGGGATACGGAAAAAATCTGCCTCGTCTGCAACGAGCAGTGTTCGTATCATGCTATCATCGGCGATGATAAGAAACGCCCCATCGTGAAAGAAGAAAAATGCACGGGCTGCGGCATTTGCGAACACAAATGTCCTGTCGATGGCGAAGCAGCCATCGTTGTCTACGCCTCCGGTGTGCAGAAAAAACTGAAACCCGAAGATGTCAATAACAACAAAACTGAAGTACCTGCCAGCCCCACAAAGAATGAAAACAGTTTTTAGGCAAAGTAGAATTTAATCTTGAAACCTCCGACCCTTCCCCATCCAAAAAACAATTGAAATATTTTGCAGTTGTGATAACCTCTACTCAATAGTGCACATATACCAACTGTGCCAACTTCGAAAGTCTATGCCACTATTTTTAGGAGTATATCCGAACTCGTATAAGTTCGGATGTGAACGAGTTAGGCGACAAAGGAGAAAAAATGGACGAAATCTATTTGAATATTACTGGTTACCTATCTTTGATAGGCGCATTTATTATTTTGGCTTATGCACTCTGGCAAGCGCGACTTGTGACGAAAGATATTATTGCGAATGTCGACAAATTTGGTTCGGATAATAAAGGCAAGCGGATAGTTGCTAACAAAGCAGTTTTTAATTTCTATTTGGTTCTGGGAGCTATAATTGTTATTGTAACAGGGGCCTTAAAGCTGATAGGAATTGAGTTGTTTGTTGCTTTGTTAGTGGCGATACTAGCTGGTTTAGGAATCAAGTTAACAACTGAAATTACAGAAAAACCAGATGAGAAATAATCAATTTCACCTTCGTCGCCTAACACAAGCTAAAAGATTTCATTTAAATGCTATTGGACTTCTTTTAGCCTGGAACGTTAGGCAACATTTGCCCCCGAGTGAATAAGGACACTGAGGATTAATGGAAATATGACCAGGAAATTTGAATTAAGTCGGTTAGCGAGAAATTGCACAAATGAAGAAATTATTGTCGAGGTCAAACGAGTTGCTTCTTTGATTAAGAAAGACGTTGTGAGTCAGGTTGTCTTTAACAAATATGCAAAAGTATCTTCTTCTACAGCGCGAAAACGATTTGGAAGTTGGAAAAAAGTATTGATTGCCGCAGGTTTAGACCATAGGTACGCAGATCGGCCAGAATTCAAAAAAGTAAGAAGCCGAAAATTGACTGATGAAGAAATTATTGCCGAAATACAAAGGATCGCCAAAATTATAGAAAAAGAAAGCATAACGCTAGAGGAATTTGCGACAAATTCCTCTATTGAAATGCACCCCGAATCTGTTCGACGGCGCTTTGGCTCTTGGGCGGGTCTAATGGAGAAAGCAGGTCTAAAGCTATCGCCAAAATATCATCGCCGTTATTCTTACGAGGAATATTTTGAAAACTTACTTAATGTTTGGACTTACCACGGAAGACAACCTGTTTACAGAGAAATTGATGAATATCCATCTACAATCAGTTCGGGCGCTTATGAGGGCCGATTTGGAAGTTGGAGAAAAGCACTTGAGGCCTTTGTGATAAGAATGAATAAGGATGAAACAGAAAATAACGAAGAGGCTACCGTAGAAAACAAATCTGTAAATATTTTGGAACCGAAGAAAGAAACAAAACTAAAAAATACTATTCCAAGAGCAGAAGACCGCCGAGGTATCAACTTATCTCTAAGATACAAGGTATTAATTAGAGATAATTTTCGATGTGTGAGATGCGGGAGAAGCCCAGCAACAAATCCCGGCGTAGAATTGCAAATAGACCACAAGAACCCTTTTTCTAATCAAGGAAAAACTTCATTGGAAAATCTGGAAACAAAATGTAAAGAATGCAATTTGGGGAAAGGTGACAGATATATCGAATAAATAGAAAACAATCAGGTAGGGGATCATACGTCGCCTAACACAGGGCAAAAGATTGACATCCAAATACCACCGCACTTCTTTTCGCCTTGGACGTTAGCCGCCACTGCTCATAAGGAGATAATATGGCATTCTCAAAAAAATTTGAACAAGAATTAGATAAAGTCTTTCATCAACGAACGCACTGGTTGCGAAATGAGATTGGCTCAAAGAAAGTGGGCAAGCCTCCTAAATTTGGCAGAAAAAAGGTGAATAAAGCTATCGAACGGCTTCAGCAAATTGCTTCCGACGCACTCGCGCGCAAACTTGCTAAAACAGAATTCAATCGCTTTGTCTCCAAGAAAAAGAATTACCAAATCAAGGGACACGGTCCGGAAAATAAAAAGGCTAGCTTTGAAAACTGGTTTTCCAAATACTTCCCAAAGGCCAAGGGATTGCTTTATGTCTTTTGGGGGAAGAGAGGCAGATGCATTTATGTCGGGCGGACTGGTTCACATGGAAGCAGACCATCATCTCACTTTGATAAGTATTGGTTCTCTACTGTTAAGAGAGCAACAATTTTTTCTATCAATGCGAAGAGTCATATACCCAAACTCGAATGCTTAGCAATTCATCATTTTCAACCATCTAAGAATAAAAATAAGGCTGCCACTAAAAAGTGGACTAAGGCTTGCCCACTTTGTAAAACTCACAAACACATTGAAGAAGAACTTAGAAATATTTTTCGGTTTAGGTGAGCAGCGGGGGCTTACAAGCAAAATAACGACACTGGATAAACTCAGAAAGGAACCAAGGGGTCAGCCCTTGACATGGGACAAATTGAACAGGTGATTGAAAAGGAGACAGAGAGATGAAGGCGATTGGTGTGAATGGGAGTCCGAGAAAAAAGTGGAACACGGCCACGTTGCTCAAAAAAGCCCTTGAGGGTGCGGCATCAGAGGGGGCAAAAACGGCATTGGTTCATCTTTACGACCTTGACTACAAAGGGTGTATCAGCTGCTTCTGGGGTCTGAGTTGGAAGCCTTATCCAAGCGCCCCTGATGCCTCATTAATAAATGTTACCCGAAAGAAATGAAGAGAGAGGTATCGTGACCATAGGTTTTTGGGAACGTAAGATTTTAAAAATGGTATCAAGCTTATTTTCTATCGCTCTCCTCAA